>Ga0316204_10002219_pt1 | contig 45583 bp, 69 predicted proteins | sample 6monrhotite_MG_2_FD_205661 | JGI IMG/M metagenome (GOLD analysis project Ga0316204, IMG submission 205661) | Microbial mat bacterial communities from mineral coupon in-situ incubated in ocean water Damariscotta River, Maine, United States -... | ecosystem: Environmental > Aquatic > Marine >... | reverse complement strand
GCTGATGTAGCCGAGGACAATCCGCCGACTGAAGAAGATCAATAGCAGCGGGCCCGGGCAGGTCACTGCCGTCGGTTGTGAATTCGCTGAAAAGGGCCATGGACACGCATCCATGCCCGACCTATAAACCGCGCTCTCGATGGCTGCCACGGCGGTCATTCGACACGGTGCCCGGGTAGCTCAGGGGTAGAGCAGCGGATTGAAAATCCGCGTGTCGGTGGTTCAATTCCGCCCCCGGGCACCATTCAATTTCCCAACTATATCAATCTGATCCGGCGTTTTCATTGCCGCCTATTAAACGGCGGTTTTACACTCGCTGTCCGCCAGTTTTACAGATTCCGTTCCGATCATGTTCTTCGACCGATTTTGTCGAGGTGGACGACGGCCGCCGAAGTGGCCTTTTTCCGAGTCGCCCGGTCGGAATAGATTTTCGCCGCTTTCTCGGTGATCCCCAGCACCTTCGCGATATGCTCGGTGCTCACGCCCTCGTCAGCCAGTACATTGCCGACGGTGTGCCGCAGGCCGTGGATTGTTAATCCGGCCTCGACCTTTCCCCCTTCTTCCAATTTGATCCGCAGTTTGCGCCAGGACGCTCGGAATCCGCTCTCGGTCCATTGTGCGCCCCGGCTGTTCACCGACATCGTCAGGGCGTTGCGGGGCGCAGTCTTGAGAACGGCGGCAAGCGTCGGCGGTGGTGATATCCACAGATCGTAATCGTTCTTGTTCGGCCTGAAATTGAACTGTCCGTCGCTGTAGGTGTCCCAGCGTAGTCGCAGGGCGTCCGCCTCGCGGATCCCGGTGAACATGCTCAGCGCGATCGGCACCTTCAGGTGAACCGGCGCGGCGTCCAAGACGGCCCGGCATTCCGCCATCGTCCACGGTCGATTTGCGCGAGGCTTCGACTTGTCACGCTTGAGCAAAGAGACGCCGGCGGCCGGGTTTGATCGAGCCAGCCCCCTCGGCATCGCCCATGCGAAAACCCGGCTCATCACCTGGATGACGTAGTTGGCGCGGCGCGTGGACTTCTTCGCTGCCGCGTCACGAAGTTTGAAAATGTCGGGGCCCGTTATCGCCTCGAGCGGGACATCATCCATGCGCTTGAGCCAGTCGAAAACGCGGGTGTCATAGTCTTTCCGGGTCCGGGGTGCGAGTTCGCGCCATTCCGGTGACTTCTTGAACGCGCGAACCAGGCCGCCCCATGTGCCAGGGCGGGTGCAACTCTGCCCCGGCAAGCTGGCCCGGTATCGCTTGATCTCTTCGACCAGCTCCCATGTGCCGTAGTCTGAGGAAAAGCGGTGCTTGGTCTTGCGGTCGTAGACGTAGCGCCGCCCCTTAACCTTTGGGCAATGCAGGCCGTCGATATCGACCTCGGTTCCGTCTTCAAGCCGCATCTTGGTCATCGTCGTTGAAGCGCCCCGTCCAGTCACCCGCAGGGCCGGCATCATTCTCGGATTGACCGGTCTGCGCAAGCCAGTGCTCCCTGAACCACGCCTTCACCTCGTCAGACGGGTAGAGAAGGCGGTTGCCTCGCTTCATTGGAATGACCGGGCAATGGGCTTGAAAATAGCCGACCGGGACCGCACACATGGCTGCAGCCTCACCCTGGGTGAGGGCGAAGGGCATCACGCCGAGCCGGGCGATTATGTCCGAGCGCGCGGCTATTGGTCAGCCTTTCTGGAATGGGGTGAGGGCGACCCATTTAGGGCCCCAGTGGTAGAGCCTGCCGGTGCTGCGAAGCTCATCCATGTCATCGGTCGGCATCGAAAGGCTGTGGATCGTCCGGCTGTGCACGACTTCCCACGGCGAAAGCGCGGCGTCACAACGCATGCACGCCTCCTGACGCTCAATGATGCTATCCGCTACGCCATGAGCGCTGTCCGCGCGGAGGCCCCGGCGCTCCCGGTGGCCCGTCTTGTGACCGATCCGAGAGCATTTCAGAGACGGTCGGAATAGCTCTTTCAGGAACCGCATCACCCGGACCGCAGCTTCGCGAGCCTCATCATCATTGGTCATGACACGCTCTTCGCAAAATCCATGGCCATTTCGCGAGCATCACTTAGGGTTTCCGCCGTCCACTCCCCGCGCCCACATTTTACTTCGGTATAGCCCGGCGATATGTCCGTTTGCTCGGCCACAACGGGTTCGCCATCGAGCGCTGAATCCAGGTCATCAAGCGAAACAACCGGAAGGAGCAAAGGCGCGTGTAGAATTCTGATGCCCGATCTGTCGGGCAGAATCTGGCACTCCGCGCGGTGTCGCTCTGCGCTCTCCTTGCTGATGTCCGCATAGAAGGCGGCATGATCTTCTATCAGGCCTTCCGGGGTCGGCGCGACATACCCGCAATCGCCCTTTTTAACCGTTGATCCCACGCCGAACCCGTACATGGCGCGGTGCGACCAGCCGTACCACTTCTGCTCTTTTTCGCAGAAACCAATGCTGCATACGGTGTCATCTGGCGCAGCCTTTTGCGGCGCAATTCCGCGCTCACCGCAAAGGAATTGCGCTTCCTTGGGGCTTCCGATGTATCCGCCGTCCAGCGAATAGGCGAAATCAATTCCGCCCTCAGCTTTTACTGTGTACCTGTCATCATCATTGGTCATGGTGTTGGTCCTCCTTGTACCGGTATTCGTGCTGCAATTTGCCCGATCACAATCTCCCCCAGCCCGCGACCCTCGGCAGCGGTTACAGCCGCATCAAAGCTCCCAGCGATGATGAAGCCGCCAAAGGTGCAGTTGCCGCGCTTGAATTCCGTGCCGAACACCAACCCGTCATATATCAGGCGCGATGAAATGCTCTCATGCATGCCGTGCAGGTCGTCGAAAGGGACGCCATCCAGCAACGGCTTGTCGGGATGAATGCCCATCACCCTTCCCCCTCTGTAAGAGAGCGGAGGGCAAGCGCCGCCACGGTTTCTTCGTAGAGTGACGAGTCCGCATACGCCTCGGACAAGTCGATCTCGACCGGTTCGGGCATGTCAGGCTCAGCCGGAAAAATCACGGAGCCGACCCGCAAAGCTTGGTCATGGTGCTTCTTCAGCGCCGCGAAAACAGGCTCTAGCTCCCGGTCCCGTTCTTCCCGCCCGTTCGCGTTCGCCCGGTCCCATATGTGATTTCTCAACTCTGTTACCCGCAGAGAAATGTCGTTGACGCTCAGCCCTTCTCCGGTGGTCGAACCGCTCGTCGCATGGCTGACGATCATGCGTTCGCGCTGGGCATACTCAGCCCTCACGCTCTCCACAGACCGGGCGTTGACGAGTTCCAAGGTGCGGCGTTCGTGGTCAGCGTCGCAGGCGGCTTGTGCGGCTTCGAGGATGGGGCAGCGCTGGACCTCGCAAAGATCAACTTCGCCATTCGCAGTCATGCACCATTCGAAGCCTTCGCGGGCCTGCCAGATTTCATATCGAATAAGGTCGCCGAACTGGGCGAACCAAGCACCGCCATCATCTGACGCGCCCTCGACGTGCTCCCACTCCAGCTCCTTCCCCTCCACGCATACAGGGGAGGGGTCAAGGCCCGCGTGTTCGCAACCGCGTTCATTCGTCATGATGGTCTCCATTGGCGGCTCGCTGCGTGTCCTGCGCTGTCTCGATTGGTTGCCAGTCATCCCCACCAGAGGTAGCCACCCCTTCACTGTCTGAGAGGGCTTTGCGGAGGTCATCAACCGGATCAAGTTCCGTGCCGATTTCATCGTGCTGGTGCCCGCACGCCTTGCAGCGGAAAAAGCCGCCGTCTAAATCCGCAACAGCCTGCCGCACAGCCTCCACCAGCTCACCATTACCCTTGGTATAGCCAGATGAGAGGAGGGCGGTGGCGATCTTCTCACGGAACGGCGGAAAGCCCCCGGTCTGGCCGGCAACGTCCAGCGCTTCGTTCACAGCCGTCTCAATCACGGCTTCCAGTTCTTCACGTTCGGTCATTGGGTTGCTCCTATGCAAACGGGTTGCTGATATGGAGGACTTCGAACCACGCCCACTCAGGAGAGTTGCGCGCAGGTCCGTCGCGTCGGTGCCAGTCATTCACGCCTATGCAGGGAAACAAATCACCGTAGCACCATTGCAGGTGTGCGCTCCCAAAGCGGACGTTTAGCCATAGGTTACTCATTGTCCTGTCCTTGTTGTTGTGGTGGCTTCGCTGCGCTCTCGCTCCGTGTCCTCGGCTTGCGCCTGCGGGCCGGAGAGCTGATCCACGTTCGCCCGGATCACGGAAAAGCTGACTGCGACCACCCACGGATTTTCCTGCCAGCCGAAACCGCGCGGAGAGTTGATGCTGCCCCATAGAGAGCGGAAGGACCCGCGTGGTGTGCGGGCCTGATGCTTACCCGGCCCCACCTCCCACCATGCGGAGGGGTCATCCACGCGTTGCAGAGGGAGGACACGAACGCCCTCCGCTTTCGCATCGGCCTCGCTGATCTGCTTCACCCGCTCGACCCGAACGTCTGTCACCTTGAGGGTGAGGCGGGAGTATTCGCGAGGCAGGAACATGGGCGGGCGGTTTTTCCCCACGACGGGAAGCCGACAGCGTGAAGGCCAATCAATATTGACCGACACGCGGTCATCAACGCTGTAGAGAATTCGAGCGTACTTTCCGCAGGACGAAACCATATCCGCGTAATGCCGCTCCCGGACATAGAGGAGGTCGCCGACCGCGTAGGGCACGGCGAGTAAATCGTCACCGGCTTCGCCGTAGCCGCTTTGCCACCATTCTCCGGTGCATTCGCACTGCCACGGGTTGAAGCCGGACTTTGGCTGTGGTTTCAGCACCCGCCTAGTCTGCACCTTCCGCCCATCCAGAAGCGCGGAAACCATCGCCCCGGTGAATGCAATCGGTCGGATGGCCATCAGTTCATTCCTCCAAATACAGCAGCAGCAAACAGAGCCAGCACGGCCCATAGGGTTCCGGATCGACGGTGGGTCATGACAGCTCCGTGCGGGCCTGCTCGATGGCCTGGTTGATCTTGTGGAATTGCTCCGCGTCGCCGGTCGGCCGATCTGGGTGGAATTGCTTCACGCCCGTTCGATAGGCAGCTTCAGCGGCGGTCAGTCCGGCGTCAGGGCCGAGACCAAGCGTCGAGCGCCAGTTCTGCCGGTCGGGATTGGGAAGGGCCGTGAACCCCCTGAACGCGGCCCGCACGATGGTCAGCCCGCCGTGCCGCATCTCTTGGCGCCTGCCGTTCAGGATGTAGTAAATGGCCCGAACGTTGTCCTCGACCTTCAAATATCGATCGACAGCAATGCCGCGCTGTTCCCCGTCCCAGGAGAAATAGACGGCCACCCCACAATCGTCCGGGCGTGTCGAGCCAAGCGTCACATTCGAACTGATCACGACGTTCTCGACCTTTCTTCCGGTCTCTTCCCCGAACAGACGCAGCTCGTCGTTCAGGTCCTTCAAGGCTTGATGGAGCGTGACCTTGAATTTTGAAGCGCGCGGCTTCGGGTCTCGCGGGTGCCCATCCGGCCATGCGAGCGGGTATGCTGTTGGTGCGGTCATGCGGCATCTCCGAATAGTAAGGGTTGCTGCAGGCCGTCTGCGATCTCGTCGAGCCATTCGAGTTGCGCCTTCGCCTTTTCGGCTCGGTCTTTCATCTTGGCGCGCAGCTCAGCGATGCCGGCGGCGAGGGCGGCGTCCCGTGAAGGGTGAGCGTGGCGGTCCTTCCAGCTTGTCCAGTATCCAACAGGCCCGCCTCCGCCTTCTCCGGTCGAAAGCGTGTAGTCGGTGCCGACAAACCACTCGTCACCGATAGTCCCGATCCGGATCTCGGCCGCCGGGAAGAAGCCCCTGCCCGGAAGCGTGAAGCGTTCGAGGATTTCGGCGTGGACGAAATGGTGGTCAGTCATGCGGCCTTCCCCCAAATCGACTTGACCTCGGCATGCGTCAGCTCCGGCCCGGCCAGGGCGCGCAGAAGGTCGATCACCCGGCGGCGAGTGGTCTGGTCGCTGATACCGGAGAAGGCGGACGCCAGAGCCAAGCCGTCCGGGCTGGCGATGAAGTCGTACATTGTCTCGCTGTCCGGTGAGGTCGGGTCGCCGGTTTCTTCCAGCCCCTCGAAGAAGTATCCGACCTGGACGCCAAGGATGCGAGCCATGTGGAAGAGGCGGGACGCGCCGACCCGGTTCGTGCCGCGCTCGTATTTCTGGACCTGCTGGAAGGTCACACCGAGCTGTTCACCAAGCTCTGACTGGCTCATTCCCAATGTGGACCGGCGAACCCGGACCCGGGCGCCGACGTGCTGGTCAATTTCGGTCGGGGAGCGACCGGTTGAAGTGGCCGTCATGTCAGGCCTCCTTTGCGGAATCGTTGACGGCCTTGGCGATGGCGTTCTCAACGGCTGCGGAAATCGGATCGGGGACGTCCATCAAGCGAAACCCGGCGAAAGCCAAGCCGGCGGAAATGCCACCCAACAGAATGAGCGGGATCAACGACGCGATAAGAGCGATCAGGTAGCCGACGCTCATGAGGGCAACGGTGGCGGCAGCAGCAAAGAGCAGGACCGCTCCGGTCACTGCGAGTGCGCGGTAAATGTATTTCATGCGGCTTTGTCCTTTTTCGGTTCGGCGTGGTGGCTGATGTCGATGCCCTTTTCGGCGCAGAAGCGTTCGATGATTTCAAAGAGCATGTTGAATTCGGAGACGGTGAGATCGCTCGACGAGTAAGGAATCGGGATGACGCCCTCGCCGGTCATGTCCGGGATGAAGCGCGCTTCCTTGCGTAGGCCGTGGACGAACATGACCTTGTAGTCATCGTCATCCATGATCTGCCCGAAATGGCGCGGCCGGGCCTTGGCGATGGTCCGCAAAATGGCCCACATTCGAGCGTTTTGCAGATCCGTGCGCTTGCGCGTGAACGAGAGAATCCACCCTTCGGCGAGACGCTTCGTCTCAACCATTTGGCGCAGCCACGAGGTCGCCTTGGCGACGTTTTTCTCGCTGTTCAGCCGGATTGTCTCGCGATCCTTGCTCATGCCGCCTGTGCGCCCTCATACCGGAAGCGGAGCTTGTCGACCTCGATCGACAATTCCTCGAGGAATGAGCGGGTCGCCGCTTCGAGCCTGCGGATATGGGCATCGTCGCGCTGGATGCGGACGACCTTCAGGCGCATCGCCTCCGGGAAGTCCTGGTTGAACGAAACGAAGTCGCACCAGGCGCGGCCCGTGCAGGCCATTTCCCATTGCATCTGCGAGACGTATTCCGGCTTGATGGATTTGCCCTCGAGGAAGTCGAGGTGCGCCGGTGCGAGCGGGCATTTGACCTCCACCACGCCGTCATGACCGACAAGCCGGTCAGGGCTGGCGCCCGCAAGGTCAAGCGTCGGGTGAGTGACGAACCCTACCTCGATCACGGTCTGGTCGTGGAAGAACTCATAGGCCCGCACCGCGTCAGGTTCGAGCTCGGTTCCCCGATCCATGGCGGCCGACCGAAAACCATCCGCGACCTTACCGGTCAGGCGTTCGAGCAACAGCTCGCGCATGTAGGATTTGCGGCCGGCGCCGCTGCCCGAAGCAATCAGGCAGTGGATACGGGAGCCGGTGACCCGTCCCCTGCGCTGCTCATGCCATTCCGGGCTGCCCTGGGCGATCATGACTGATCCTCTGAGGCGGCTTCAGTTTCGGCATCGCGAGCGGCTTCAGCCTGAGCCTTGGCCTTCTCAGCCTGCCGACGCTTTGCCGCCAGCGCCTGACACGCATCGGAGAACCGGCCCGCCGGCATTTCCGTGAGGTTCGGCACCTTGAGGTATTCGCAGAACGCGGCCTCGTCGGCGCCCAAGGATTCCAGCTCGGACCGGATATGCTTGACCCGGTCTTCGCTAAGCGGTTCGAGGTCTTCGGCGCGCGCTTCGGCGGATTGAGCGTCATCGTCGTGAGTCGAAGCCAGGCCCAGCGCCGCCTTGATCGTGTAGCGCTGAAGATAGGTGACGGTAGAGCCCATCGCCTGGATGGAGTTCTTGTTGCCGGATTCGTCACGAGCGGCCGGAAGGGCGGTCTCCTCGCTATACCCGTCACGGTGGGACAGGATGCATGTGACCCAAATAATCCCGTCGCGGATTTCGGTCCGGTAGCGGTAGGAAAGGCCAAACTCGGAGAGGATCGGATCCACGACACGCGCGACCCCGGCCATATCCTCGTGTCGGTAGTGCGTTCTCTGGCCAGACTTGTTCGTGAAGTCGACCTCTCGATTCTTGACGATTGGCGGGATCTTCGCCTTGGCGTCCGCCACTGCATTGTCGAAAGCCTTCTTGCCCTGGTTCCGTTCCCAGCGCTCTTGGAGGTCCATCAGCTTGTCGATAACGGCAAGGTCACGGCCAGCGGTAACGGCGGCCTCGACCATCTCCATAGGGGTCATTCCGGACGGACGTGCCGTAGCGAGTGCTTGGTGATCTTGGTGAACCGCGACATCACGGGAGGGCGCTTCCGGCTCGCCGGTTTCGGCGTCAAGGATTTCGGTTTCTGCGACCATGATAGCCTCCTAAAACTGGATTGAGGTGTGAGGGACTTCGCCGGCTTCGATGGCTGCGGCGATCGCATTGGCGCGCGCGCCGTCCAGCTCGAAGCGGGTTTCGAGGGTTTCCGCGACTTCTGACCGGATCCGGGCGCGGTGCTTGGCATTGCGAGCCTTGCGCTCCGCGTCGGCAGCGGCCTTCTCGGCGGCTTCGTGCTTGGCACGCTGTTCGGCCTCGATGCGCTCGCGCTCTTCCTGCCGGGCCTTCTCAGCGGCTTCGGCGGCCAGCCGTTCGGCTTCGGCCTGGCGTGCTTTCGCCTCGGCTTCCTGGCGCTTGGCTTCCTCGGCTTCGCGTTCGGCGCGGGCCTTGGCTTCGGCTTCCTCGCGTGCCTTGGCTTCGCGCGCCTCGGCTTCAGCCCGGTCCTTGGCCTCACGCTCGGCGGCGGTCCGGCGCAATTCTTCCAGCTCGGCTTTTTCGGCCTCTGCCTTCTCGACGCTGGCCAGGGCCCCTTTGAGCGCGTCGATGGCCTGCGCTTTTTGCGATTGCGCGAACTCGACATCATCGCCGAAGACCTCGGCATCAATCGCCACCCCTTCGGTGACCGCGATGCGGGACCGGATATCATCGGCGGTCGCGCCCATCGGCGCTGGGCTGGCGACGATGGCGCGCAGGTCGGTGATGAGTTGCTTTGCGGCTTCCTCGCGTTGCCGCTCGGCTTCCTCCCAGTCGCTGACCGGGCGGCGGATTTCGGCCGCAAGCTGGGTGAACTCGTCGCGGATTTCCTTGCGGGCCTCGTTGACCGCATTGGTCTTCGCGCGCCACTCCTCGGTCATCGCCTTGCCAGCGCCGTCGATCGTCGTCTTGCAGCGCGTCACCTTGGCGGCGAGAGACACAATGTCGGCCCGGCTCTTGGACGTGGAAACGTCGGTTCCGGCGCTGCTGGCGACCGAGCGGACCTGATCCATGAAGTCGCGGCGCGCATTGGTGTCGGTCAGGAACGGGGTGGCGTCTTTCTCGACGATGGCGACGAGATTGCCGGCCAGGTCGGTTTCGGTGTCGAGGATTACGGCTTCAGCCATGTTGGTATCTCCAAAAAGGTCCGGGCATTCGCGCCCGGCAGAGGGGTGGGAGGTCAGTGCCCGGCCTGCCAGAGCAGGTAGACGAGCGAGGTGACGAGGCCCGCAGCGATCAGCCCGGCACATGCGGCCGGGGACCATTGGGCCCAGAATGCGCGGACCCGGATGCGGTGCTTCTGGACGCGCAGAATTTTCATGCCGCGCTCGGGCCGGGGTCGTGGTCGAGAGAGCCGGGGAGCGGGTGTCGCCGGATCGGGATCGGGGTCACGTTCGAGCGCTCGACCGGCGGGGTTCCGTCAACGGGCGCTTGTCTTGGGGGGGCGCCCTCTCTGGCGTGGTCGATAGCAGCCAGACCCTTCGCGGTGAGTTCGATATCAGGGCGGATTGCGAGGGCCTTGGAGAGCGCGTCGGATGCTCTGCGGACGCACTGCCCCGCCCGGTCGAATTGGCGCTGTGCGGCCTCCAGAGGCGCCCGGCAGACGGTATCGCCGGGCTCATTGCCGGTGGCGTCGGCTTTACCGATAAAACGCTGCGCCAGATTGGCGTGCTTCTGGGCCTCTTCCCATTGGCTCTGGGCCTCGGTCATCAGGTTGTGGAACGCGTTCATCAGGATGGCTCCTTCGGCTGGGTTGGGAGTTTCGGCTTGGCTTCCGCCAATGCAGCCGGCATCGCATTGCGGCCAGTGCAGCAGGGGCGGGGGATCGGCTCGTGGCGGGGCGGACGGGCGTTCATGCTGCGCTCGCAATCGAGCCAGCAACGGTGTCGAGCCATCCGGCGCTGCGGGTTTGGCCGTGCTTGTCTCGAAGTTCGGCGAGGATCTCACCGCGGGAGCGCCCCTCGAGGACCAACTGAGTGGCGACCTTTACGGCCGCTTCCTCGTAGAGGGCGGAGCAGGTGATGCAGGGATCAGCCGGGCCACCCTCGAAGTGGATGACGTCGTCTTCGGCGCAGACAGGTTGGCCACAGCCGCAGAAATGAGTCAGGTCGAATCCGACCAGTTCGGCAAGCTCGGCCTCCGTGTCGCCAATCTCGCTCAGGAGGCGGACAGCGTGCCGATATGGGGCGTGCTCCAATTGCGTCCGGACTTGATTGAGCCGCCCATGCAGCGTTGCCAAAAAGTGGCGAGCGTTCGCGTCCGTGATTGTGATTTCATCGGTCAATGGATTGCTCCTGCTGTGAGAAGGCCGAGAAGAACTCCACCCGCGCACCCAGCGGCGATGGCCACGCAGAGCTTTCCGAGAAAGTCGGACGGGTAGACGGTTGAGTTGGTGGGGCCGGTCCACGGGCGGGTCATGCGTCACCGCCTTTCTGGGTGTGTTTGGAAAGGCTGGCCCAAAACTTCTGGGACCATTTGGCCGCTTCGGCTTCTGCCTTGAGGAACGCGGCCTCCCGCTCTTCGCTCACAGAGCCTTCACCGTGGCAGACCGGGCATGGTGCATCGCCGTAGTTGGCGCACACGCACAGGTCGCCCCCGCAATGGCAGATGATCGTTCCGTCGCCCATACAGCGCGGGCACGGCGCGTCCTCCTCGTAGTCGTAGAAGTCGACGTCCATCACGCACCGCCTTTCTGGCGAGCTGAGAGCATGTCGTCGGCGGCGCACCACTTCTTGTCCGCGCGCCAATCGACGTATTCGAGGTCCGTAAGCCCTGCCTTTTGCTCGCCCCGCCACCGCGTGATGGAGTAAATGCGGTGGTCTCCATGCCGGCGACGAAGCGCAGCATTTTCTTTCCGCTCGATACGATCAGCCATCACGCGGCCCTCCGCTCGTGGCGGTAGCGTTGTGGCTTCGGTTCCTCGTACCAGAAGGCGACGCGCGGCGGCTCCTTGAAGACGGTGATCGTCTCCGGATCGTATGCCCGATACTTCCGAGCAGCCTTGCGGATCGTTCCGCCACTGGCCTCCGCCGTGTCGATGATGAGCAGACGGCCAAGGTGGGCGATGTCTGGCTCTTGGCCATACGGAATGAACGGCACCTGCAGAATGTGCGAGGCATAGACCGCGGCCACGGCGCCAGACCTGCCCGGACCAGTGACGGCCCCGATGTCGTTTGACGCGCTTGTGAGCGCAGCGCCAATGCGTTGGCGAAATTCCGCCTCCTCGACGATACGCATCACGCGGACTCCTCTGTATGAGTGCGGGCGGGCCATGAAACGACGCGAAGCCGGAACATCTGAATGATCAGCGCGTATTCTTGGCCGTGCAGATTATTGGAATGCTTGCGCTTCACTGCCGCCTCGAACTCGTCCAGCGTGCCTGTGAAGCAGCCCCGGCTAACGCATTCGCCGTCCTTGGTTCGGAAAAGCGTGAGCGTGCCGAACTCGCTGCCCACATGGGACAACCAGATGACCTCCGCATTGCCGTGGACCCGCGCATCGCCGTAGACCTCCGCATCGCCGTAGACCCGCGCATTGCCGTGGACCCGCGCATCGCCGTAGACCTCCGCATCGCCGTAGACCCGCGCATTGCCGGAGACCCACGCATCGCCGTAGACCCGCGCATTGCCGTAGACCCGCGCATTGCCGGAGACCCACGCATTGCCGCCATGGCTGAGGTTTTTCTCGCTTTCGATCCACCCGCCGACATCACCAACGGACACGCCAATCGATGCGATAGCAGCGACGGCGCGGATTTGGTGCAGCGTCCGGCCAAGCCATTGCTTCGTTTCGCCTGTGAATTCGTATTTACGGGTCATGCTGCCTCTCCCCTGGTTTCGCGGGCGGACTTGAGAAGGGCGTCGAATGCGCCAAGATCACGGAAGATCGGGCCAACGCGCTCTGCGAGGTCGTTTGCCTCGATAGCGGTCATGCTCATGCCGAGGGCGGTTGCGTTCGCCCAGATGACAGAGCCGCCAGAGGTTAGCTCAACAGGCGCATCCAGCGAAAGGCTGGCGGGAAGGGCGCTCACGCTGCCTCTCCCATCATCCGCTCTAGCGCACGGGATTGCAGGAAGGCATCGCGCTCAAGAGGCGGGACCCGGGCCATCGCCTCGAAATCTTCGAAGGCGGCCCGGCCAAGTTCGGTGATCCGGTAGCCCCGGCAATTCTTCCAAGCCGACTTGCGGCCCTCGACCAGTCCGCAATCCTCTACGGCGCGGGCAAAATGGGGCGAGACGTTCCAATCCGTCGCGTAGAGCGTGAACCCGTCGGCGTCGCGTTGCTCGCGCTCATCCAGCAGCTTGCGGAACCAGTGATAGGTCGCCGTGTCATTCTTGGGGATGTAGCTGCCGACTGGGGCGGAGGGCTGTATCGCGTTCGGTTGCATCTGGTCTCTCCAAGTTGTGAAGGGACGGTAACGGGCAGTTACGCCGCCGTCAATAACTAAAAGTTACCATTCTGCAGAAATCGTCCCGCTCGGTTGCCATTGCTAGGTTTTTAACGAGTGCCTACCAGTTGCAGGCGGCGCGAAGGTCGCCCAGGTGCTCATTCAAGTTCGAGACATTGAACTCAATGGTCGCCGGCGATTCCGAATAGGGCGTAAACCTGATCCGTAGCCGTTCGGCTTCAGCCATACGGCGAACTAGCGGGATTGATTGGCCGCCTGACCATAGGCCGAAGGCGGAATGGTCTGTGGATACCGGCCAGCGGCCTTGTGAAGCAGTCTCGTCGTCGAGCCTGTACTCAACCGACAGTGGGTCTATGCCGAGAAATATATCGCCAAACCCTACGATGACACTGGTGGTGTTCTCTTGGCAGCGCACGGTCAGTCTTGCGGTCACCTCGCGCCCGAAACTTAGACCAGCGGGCCGGACGGCATCAACGGATAGAAACACTGACCGTGAGTCGTCTATCGGGCTTCGAGTGGTATATCGGGACCAGTGGTTCACGCGTGGTGGCCTGGTCGGGCCGCTAGCGCTGGCGCGATACTGGCGTCTATCCGCTTCAGTCGGCGATTGGGGCGACTGTCGTTCGCTCGCTGGAAATGACCTTGGCTGGCTGCGTGCATTGTTTTCGCCGCACGACGACAAAATGACTAGGGCCGCGAAGGCCGCAGCGCAGCGCATTGTTTTCTTCACCCTCAAGCTTCCTTATCCGAAAGCGAGCGCAGCATGCTCAATGCCGCTTTGCGGTTGCTCTGCGGCATCCGATCCCAAAGGTCGATCACTTCGGCAGTCTCCCGATTGCCTTTGCCGGTGATCAGCCATTCGAGAGAGACCTTGAACAGCTTTGCAATATCCGGGAGCCGCGAAGTCGGCGGAACCCGTGACCCGCTTTCATAGTGGCGGTAGGCATGCGCTTCCATGCCGAGCCGTCGGGCCGCTTCTGCGGCACTGGCGAAGCCTGCACTAATCCGGGCGCTGCGGATCCGTTCGGAAATGTCATCTTCGGTGGCCATGCGGGAATCGATACATGGGCAATGGGCCCTTTGGGTTACCTTTTGCCTTGACGTCGATAGTAACTTGTAGTTACGGTCGCCAAATGATGAAGCATTCCTCATTTTCCGCCCTCATCGATGCGTTTGAAAGTCCGGCAGCTCTTGCCAGGGCGGTTGGCGTTGAACCCGTGATCGTCCGGATGTGGAAATACCGCGATCGATTGCCTGCGGCTCATTTTCCTGCAGTCGTCGCAGCTGCCGAGGAGCAAGGGGTTCGGGATGTCTCGTATGAGCTCCTTTATGCCCTCGCCGCACGGCGTGCGCGGGACGCCGCCTGATGTCAGAAATCCCGCACCCTCTCAAAAACCGGCACTTCGTCGATCCGCTCGCTTTGCAAGATGGCACGACGCAAGTTTGTGAGCAGACCGACGGCGGCATGCTTGGTGAGAACCAGCGGCACCTCAACGCCCCCGCTCTCGGATGTGATTTCAAAGCGGTCCCCGTGCCACTCCACGAGGGCCGGGAAGTCAATGAAGAGCTTGGGCATTTTGTCCATACACCACCGTCCGTTTCTTGGTTGTTCCCCAACCCATACCGGACGGTGGTGACAGAATCTGTCGCGATTGGGGCCGAATTGTGCGGCTTGGAACACAAAGCCCTGAGTTGCAAATGTTTTTCGAATAATCGAATTCGCCCGCGCTCATCCCTCCGTGTGGCGAAGCGCGTCCGGGTCTTTCCCCCTTTGCCCCGGACGCGCACCCATTCACGCATGGCGGCGACCATGAAGCCGCGCCAGTCTGGTCATTGCCAGATCACAATGAGCGGCATGGAAAGCTCGCTCTGGGTCATTCTCCGGGAGGTTTGCTGCACGCCTGTCTGCTGCAACGGCAATCCGGCTCAAGCGCTGCGCCATGTCGCCGCCCCGCGCGGTTTGGTCCGCACCCTTCATTTCATCCGCCCTCTGTTTGCCCGACGCCAGCATGCGACCGGCGATCGGCAACCGTCCATGACAATCGGAAAGGCAATTCGGCCATGACCAAGATCAGGAAGCCCGGAACGTTTGAAAGCGCTTCTGTGGCGCTGCGAGATCATTTCCGCATCGAAGGGTGCGCGGCAATCATCGGCATGACTGAAGGCCGTGTTCGTCACGCCTGTGACAGCGATCGGTCGAGCTATACGCCATACACGCTTTCGCAGGCTCTCGACCTGGACGTTGCCTTTTTCGAGAGCACGGGTCGCCCCGGCCCGCTTGGAGCTGTCTACGGTCAGCTATATCGCGAACGCACGGGGCAGGGGGCCTCGCCCTGCGAGATGTCAGCCATTGAGCGCGTCGGCCATATCTCTGGCGAGCTGAATGACGTGGTGCAGACCATCACGGCAGCGACCAACCCGAACAGCGATGGCGGGGAAACCGAGACGCCGGCGGAATGCTTGCAGACCGTTCGCGAGATTGACGAGGCCATTGCCGAGCTTCAACGCCACCGCACCAGCTATGCGGCCAAGGCGGGTCTCTCTCCGAATGTTCGCCCGTCCGCTGTCGTTAAGATGATGGGGGCAGCGTGATGGCCGATCTGTTCACGCCACCGCCAAATCCAAGCGCTTTCCCCGTCGCTATGGAGCCAGCCCGTGCTGCGGCCCGTGAACGCTGGATACGCGCTCAAAAAGGCCAGCGCAAAGCCCGCTGGAAAGAGCTTCGCGACATCACCACGGAAGCCCTGATCTGGAACCGGGAGGCGCGTAATGGCTAAGCAGAATATCGATGTCGCTACCGAAATGTATCAATCTGGCGGGTCGCTGAGAAGTGTGGAGCGAGATACGGGCATAGGAAGAGAAACGCTGCGCAAAGCCTTCACCGAGGCCGGGATCATGCGTGGTCGCCTGGGTCACCTGCCAGACCCATTTGCCCGGTTGATCGGCTCCTTTTCCTTGGGTGAAGGCTGTTGGTTGTGGCGTGGGCCGACTAACAATCATGGGTACGGTGTTTTTAGCCTAAAGGGGCGGCGGACTGCGGCCCATCGTGCCGTCTACAAGGCGTTGGTCGGCGAAGTGTCGGATGAATTGGATTGCTGCCATGCCTGCGACAATCCGCGATGTGTCCGTCCTGATCACATATTCGTCGGAACACGGGCCGATAATATGCAGGACGCTAAACGAAAGGGCCGACTTGTTTTCGGCTCTGCTGCAAAACACGCAGTACTGACTGAGGGTGACGTCCGGGAGATCCGGAAGCGACGCAGAAACGGTGAGACCGTGCCGAGCATCGCGTCGCGCCTTGGGGTTGGGGTGTCGTGCGTCCAAAACGTTGTTCGAGGCGCAACGTGGGGGCACGTCACATGAAGCGCAAAGCTATCCCGGTTGCCGTCAAGCGCGCCGTGCTCGCCCGGTCTGGTGGCATGTGTGAAGCGGACGGCTGCAAGAATGTCGGCAAGGAGTTCGAGCACCGCGTCCCCGTCGCCCTGAACGGAAAGAACACAGAGGAAAACCTGTGGCTTTCTTGCCGCGAATGCCATCGGCAGAAGACGAGCGAGGAGGACATACCTCGCATCGCCAAGGCCAAGCGCCAAGCGCGCCTGACCGGGCAACAGGCACGCCGCGCCGCTGGTAAGACCAAATCCATCCCGTCGCCGGCCAACCAATGGCCTCCGAAAGGCTCTCGCAAACTGCAAAGCCGGGGGTTCGCATGAACGCCCCTATTCCCCCATTCACATGCCAGACCTGCGGTAATCCCGCTCGATACGGGTTCAACGTGACTCTGCGTTCCCGTGGCTCCTGGTTCTGTCTCCAACACAAGCCGGAGGGCCGGTGATGACACAAGATTTCGAGTGGACGCCTTCAGCTCAAGAGGAGCTGGTCGATTCGTGGAAGTCCGGCATGTCTGCCGAGATGATCCGGCGCAAAATGGGGCTCAACAGTCGCGGCGCGGTGATTGGCAAGCTCCACCGCCTTGGGTGCACGGGCAAGAGCCCCAACGCGCCAGAGCGCGTGAAGAAGATCGCCGCGCAGCCTAAGACACGCCAGCATGGCGGCGTCCGCTGGCTCAAGGTTGGGCACAAGGATAAGCCGGTCGCAGTGCGCGTCGCTTTGATGGCGCATGCGGCGGTGTTTCCGGTTCAAATGAATCCGACGCGATTCACCGATCTGGAGCGTGACCAGTGCAGGTTTCCGATTGATGATGTGAACACGCCGGGAAGCGCCGATACGCTTTTCTGCGGTGCCAAGCAGGACGAGGATTCATCCTACTGCACGCATCACCACGCGCGCTGCATGTCGCCGTACAAGCGCCCCCGAAAGCGGTTTGACCGATCCAAGATTAATTCGCGTGACCGCTTTGTGTTCGGGGTGGCAGCATAATGGTCGCCGAAATTGCCCAGACGCCCTCTCAGGAGCCGGAAGCCGCCGCGACGGTGCCGCGCAACATTGATGCGGAACAAGCAATCCTTGGTGCTCTCCTGTACGAAAACGCGACCTATCACCGGATCGCAGACTGGCTCAAGCCAGAGCATTTCCATGATCCGGTTCACGCCCGCATCTTCGAGGCCATCGGCGACCAGATCGGAATCGGTAATCTGTGCGACCCGATCACCCTGAAAGCCAAACTCGAACAGGATGACGGCCTCGCTCAAATCGGCGGGACCGCATACCTGATCGAATTGGTTCAATCTGCGCCACTGACCAGCAACGCCGCGGTCGAATACGGCCGCATGGTTCGCGAGACATTCCTGCGTCGTGAAGTGATACGCGTCGGCAATGAGATGGCCGGCGATGCTGTCACTGATCAGGACGTGGATGCGCACGCGCTGATCGAACATGCGGAATCCCAGCTCTTCTCATTGGCGGAGCAGAAAACGGGCTCCAGGGGCTATCTCAGTTTCAAAGAGCATACAGCCACAATGCTTTCGCGAGCTGCTTCCGCCTATGAGAGCGACGGCGCCGGGGGCATTCCCACCGGCATCAAGACCCTGGATACCAAGTTCGGCGGCCTGCACCCATCGGATCTGATTATCCTTGCCGCGCGCCCATCAATCGGAAAGACGGCCCTCGCGACGAATATTGCCGAGAGCGCGGCCCGAGAGGGGCACAGCGTCGGCTTCCCGTCTCTTGAGATGGCTGGTGATCAAATATCGCAACGCATAATCGCCGACCTGGCCAATGTCCCTTCGTGGAAAATCCGACAAGGCGTGTTCAACCAAGACGAGTTTGAGCGCGTTCGTGAAGCGGCACTGAAGGTGAGCGAGCTCCCGTTGCATATCGACGATACGGGCGGGATTTCAATCAACGCCCTCTGCTCTCGCGCCCGTCGCCTGAAGCGGTCCAAGGGGCTTGATTTACTGATTGTGGACTATCTCCAATTGGTGACGCCATCCAAGCGGACCCGAGGTGATAACCGCGTCCAGGAGGTCTCTGAAATCAGCGCCGCCCTGAAAGCGCTGGCCAAGGAGTTGGAAATACCCGTCCTCGCCTTGTCGCAGCTATCCCGTCAGGTCGAGAACCGTCAGGACAAGCGCCCGCAGCTCTCCGATCTTCGTGAATCTGGATCGATAGAGCAGGACGCGGACGGTGTGCTGTTTCTGTATCGCGACGCTTATTATCGCGAGCGTGAGAAGCCCCAGGAAGGCACGCCCGAATATCTCGCGTGGGAAGATGAGTTCCGCCGCATCCAGTTCGACGCTGAAGTTATCATCGGCAAGCAGCGGCATGGACCGATCGGCATCTGCGATCTGCATTTCAATGGCGAGCGCATGCGCTTTAGCGACAGGGAGGATCACCGATGAGCGATCCATACTGGCGCATGTTCGGGCGTGAGTGGGATGATGGCACAGCCGCTCTTTCGCTCGAGGAGGAGGCGGCTCTCCTGCGTATCTGCAACGCCATCAATTCCAGACGGGCACCCTTGCCCGATGATGACGAGGGAGACCGGGAAATGATGCACCGGTGTCGCGTCTCGATGCGCAAGTGGAAATCCCTGAAATCAGCCCTCCTGAAGGCTGGCAAAATTACCATTGAAGATGGAGCGATTTGCCAGGCGAGGGCTCTTTCGGAGGTCGGTCACAGGATCGAGCAGGAGGAGGAAAACGCTGAAAACGGCGCGAAAGGAGCGCGAAAACGCGCTGAAAACCGCGCGAAAACCGCGCGAAAACCGGCTGAGATTGATGACCCATCCAATGAAAACAATGACATAGGTTCAGCCTATCCAGAACCATACCATATAGACTCTTCTCTGCCTGCGCACGACGGGAATTCAGATCGACCTGATTTGGCTAGTTCGATCCGGCAGCTTTTGGAAGTTGCCGGCCCTGGATTGGCGGACCCGGCCAAGGAGCCTGGACTGTCCCTGTCCGGCGCTGAAGTGGGTCGATGGCTTCAGGCCGGATGCGACTTCCAGCGGGACATCGTGCCGGTGATCGCCGCCAAGACCATGCAACCCCGTGCCAGCCCGATCACCACTTGGACGTATTTCAGAAAAGCCGTTCTGGAAGCGTCCTCCCGCAACCGTGAAGCCCTTTCAATCCCGGAGACACCCGATGACCAACCTGCCAGCAATTCCCAAGAGCGACCCCGCCAAGCCTATCGACCCTCGACACGTCGAAGGGGCGGTTATTCAGTCGCTGAAGCATGCGCTGGGATGCTCGCTGACCTTTCGGACGACGACGATGTTCCCACCGGATGAGGGCAGCTACCAGGTCGTGACCGGGATTGAGTTCGGCGCCTGCGGCGTCGAGGCCTTGGACGCGGATCAGATTCGCGATGGGCTGAAAGTGCTGGATCACGGAATGCGACCTGCCAGCCCATCCGATCTGACCAAGGCGGTGGCTTATCTTTCAGTGCGTTGCAAGCGCCGGGAGACTTCGGAGCAGGATACGGACCTGGCGGTTCGCGTCATGGTCCAGGACCTCTCGGAATTGCCGGGCGATGTTGCCCTGTGGGCTTTGGATCAGTGGTCTCGGAAGTCACCCTGGTGGCCGACGCGCGCTGAAATCCTCGGCCTGGCAAAGCGCCAGTGCGGGCAACGGTCGTGGGCGAAGTCACGTCTCGAAATGGCGTCCCGAAAGCTCGAGACCGCCACGGCAGCATGACGGGCAAGCTCCACATATGCGCCCTGTGCCCGGGCAAGCAACAGCGGGGAGGCGCGCAAAACGTCTCCCCGCACTCTTCTCCCGCGATTAAATCGAAAGGTGGTGTGTGATGACGAATGAATGTGGTGGCTCGCTCCGGTCTTCAGCTTCGCCTGCGGATGTCGAGTTCGCGCTGAAGATATCCGGCCAGCAAGTCGAGAGGTTCGAGCGCGCAATCAAGGCGGGGGGCGCCAGAGCCGTAGCGCTGGAAATTCTCTCCAGCAGCGGCCCAGTCGATATGCTGGAGCGGTTGCTGGTCGAGGCCGTTCGCCCCGCCACAAAGGAGGAAACGCCAGAAGGGACCGGCCTTCGCGAAAGCTGGACCTACACCCCCAACACGGAGACCGGACAATGACGCAATTCCGCAATCTCACCCGTAGAGAGCGCGAGCAAGCCGGTCGGCTGACCTGGTACGCCTTGAAAGCCCGACCGCAGGGCGAGTATCGGTTGCAACGGGTTCTCTCGGATATGGGTATCACGGCCTTTGTTCCGTCCGAATGGCGTTGGCGCAAAAAGAGCCGCTATGCCGAGCCGAAGAAGACCCAATTCCCAGCGTACAAGTCCATCGTCTTCGTGGGTGAGGGAGTAAACCGTCTCGACTGGTATCGGCTCTCTGAGGTCCATCTGATCATTGGTTGCCTTGCGAACCCCTCTACGGGCTTTCCCCGGGTGATCAACGTCGATGATATTCAGCAGGTCATGAAGGCGGCGACAACGCCTCTCTTCGAGCTCCACGATGAAGCGCCGGCCGATCTTGAGCGGTTCCAGCCGGGCGAGCGCGTCCGCATCACGGATGGCATTCTTGCGGGCGAGGTCCTGACCATTCGAGAGATCGCGGACGGCGTGGCCCACTTCAAGCGTGATCTGCTTGGAAAGGAGGTCGATATTCCCGTCTCCGTGGAAGACATGGACCTCGAGCCGAAAGCCGCGTAACTAGATATTGACCCTGCCCCCGGATCAGGCGTAGATTGACACCAGATATGGCGGGCTCGACCCGCCCCAGTGGAACCGATCCGCAGCACTCACGGCAGGACTGCCGAGGCACCTGTCAGCCGAGCGGCGCACTGGAAGTCGATAGGCAAGCGCCTAGTCCATAGCGGGCCGGGCGCTTTGTCATGTCCAAACACCCTTCCCCGGTCACACTCACTCTGACAATCCTTGAACCGAGGGCCGGAGGAAGGGTTGCCTACAGTGACCCCATTGGTCGAGCGCCTATACTCGCATTGCACAGGTAGTCGCTGTGTTAGGCGCGGCGGATGGGGTTTGCGGTCCCGACTTGGCCGCATCATCTTCCCGACGCTGGCAATATGGTCCCCACCCCGTAGCTCAACTGGATAGAGCGGATGCCGTAGCCCGGATGGCCGTGTCGATAGTCTTGATGTCGACCTTGCTACCGGAACGGTATGCAGCAATCAGGTCTTGAGTCTTCGGGCTGGGCAGGGCGTCGATCAGCTGCATGACCTCTTCGCGCGTTGCGAAGCCACGGCGGTACACAGGCAAAGCCCATTCGATCAAGCCCGACGCACTGATGACGGTTGTGCGCCCGACGGTCTGGATCGCGTCCAGCGTCTCTCTTGGCGCCAGCATTTGCAGGGCACCCCACCGCTCCGCTAAGCGCATTGAGTTGGGAAAGAGGGTACCGGCGAGCGCTGCGGCCGCGAACGGCCCGCCCGGTTGCCCTGTGAAGCGTTCAATTACTCGCTCGATACGAGCCCTTCGAGCCGTGATGTCCATCACTTCGTTCCCTCTGTCAGTTCAACCGGCTCATCACAGAGCGCTCGCAATCGGGCTTCCCGTTCTGGCGTCAATTCAACGCCCATAGCCAGCATGGCATCAACGGGGTGTTCGGTTGGCGGGGTTCCGGGGTGTATGACCGTCATCGCGGATTGCTCCGTCACGATGGATGCGCGGTGCCCGTTTAGCTCGCCATCAACCTCATGCTTACCCTTAACCCAAGCCGTATCGGCCTCTGTGTGGGTTGTGTAGGTGATTTTCTCGCCCATCACTTCGTCCTTTCCAGTGCTTTACCCGCAACATCCCTGACGGCTTTGAGTTCCAGCGCCAGCGCCAGATAGGCGAGGGCGTATTGAGGCGGCTCATTGCCCCACCGTGTAGCGGCTTCTGCCGACCTGCCCAGCCTGTGCGCTAGTTCGGCCTTCGTCCATCCGAGTTGATCTAGATACCAGTCCAGAGAGCGGGCTTGGAAATCAGGCAAAACATCAGCTCCGGGAGCGGAAAACGCGGGTTTAGACCGCAGCAGGTCAACTTTATAGCCTATATAGGTGCCGGAGGGAATCGCGAAATGACCAAGCCAACCGTGCCCGAAAGCATCATGAGCCAGTCATTCGGCCTGACCGGCGGCCAGATCACGCAGATCGAAATGCTGGGGGCCATGCTCGACCGGGCCAAGGCATCGGGAGCTATGGCAGCGACTGCATGGATCGACCCGGACGGCACGCCTCACCTGGAAGCAGAGTTCGAGGCGACCATCATCATGGAAAGCGACGCCTGACATGACCGAACGTGAACATACCATCACCGAATCCATCCTCACTGCTGGAATGCTGGCAGCTTTTTCCCTTGGCGCTCTGTGTGGTGCCGTATGGGTGATGACACAGGCCGGAGGGTGAGCTGATGGCTGGTGGTGATCGCGACGAAGAGACGGGGCGCTTCCTTCCTGGAAACCGCTTCTGGGAAGCGCGCAGCTCTCACGGCCGCAATCCGATATTCGAATCCCCGGAAGCCCTGTGGACGGCAGCAAAAGAATATTTCGCATGGGTCGAGGACAACCCCCTGTACGAGGCCAAGCCCTTCGCGTTTCAGGGAACCGTGACGATTGCCAATGTCGCCAAGATGCGAGCCATGACGATTGAGGGGCTTTGCATCTTCCTCGATATCGCCCGGCAGACATGGAAAGACTATGGGGAGCGTCCCGACTTTCTGGCGGTCACATCGCGTGTCGAAGAGATTATTCGCTCTCAGAAGTTCGCCGGCGCCGCTGCGGACCTGCTGAATGCCAACATCATCGCCCGCGATCTGGGCCTAACTGACAAGACGGAAACCGTCGCCACGATGAACCTGAAGGTCACGCAAGACGACGCTGAGCTGTAATGGCGCAAATCGTCCGGCTGACTGAGAAGCAGCGCGAGGCCAACCGGCTGCTGGGCAGCGCCAAGCGATACATCATGCTTCGCGGCGGGTCGCGGTCTGGCAAGACGTTCGTGCTTGTCCGGGCGATTATTCAGCGGGCAATCAACGCGCCTGGCTCTCGGCATGTGATATTCCGCTTCCGGTTCAACCACGTCAAAACGTCGGTGTGGTCGGATACGCTGCCCACGGTCTTGAAGCTGTGCTTTCCTGATTTGCGGGTGCGTTGGGACAAGACTGATTTTTTCGTCGAGCTGCCGAATGGATCGCAGGTTTGGATTGCCGGGCTGGACGACAAGGAGCGGGTCGAGAAGATTCTCGGACAGGAATACGCGACCCTGTATTTCAACGAGAGCAGCCAGATCCCGTGGGCATCGGTTGAAACGGCGCTGTCCCGATTGGCGCAGAAGGTGGCGCTTGCCCCTGAGATTGCTGCGGCCACGGGTCGGGCATATCTGGCGATCAAGGCTTATTTCGACTGCAACCCGCCTAGCAAGCTGCATTGGAGCTTTCAGCTTTTCCGCGCCGGTGTGAAGCCTGGCACGAAAGAGGCGCTGCCCAATCCCGACCTCTACGGGGAAATGAAGATCAACCCGTCCGACAATGCCGACAACCTGCCGGGCGAGTATTTCGAGGTCCTGGCCTCCATGAGCGCGGCGAAGCGGCTCCGGTTTGAGGCGGGAGAATGGGCGTCGGAAGTCAACGGCGCGCTCTGGGCGTTGGAGGACCGCAAGTCGCCGGACGGCAAGGTTATGCCAGGCCTGGACAGTTTGCGTGTCGCCAAGGCCCCGGAGCTTCGCCGGATCGTGGTCGCTGTTGACCCGTCGGGAACGCGCGGCGATGGCGGCGGCGATGACATCGGCATCGTGGTTGGTGGCATTGGTTTCGATGGCCACGGATACATTCTTGAGGATGGCACGTGCAATCTCTCCCCTGAAGGGTGGGGGCGACGGGCTGTTGATTTATACCACCGCCACGGCGCTGACAGAATTGTCGGAGAGCGCAACTACGGCGGGGACATGGTGCGCTTCACTGTCGCCACCGCCGACAAGGCCGCGGCCTTCAAGGAGGTGGTCGCCAGTCGCGGCAAGGCCGTCCGCGCAGAGCCGATATCCGCTCTCTATGAGCAGCGCAAGGTTCACCACGTCGGAGACTTCCCGGAACTTGAAGACCAGATGGTGAATTTCACCGCGTCTGGATATGTCGGCGAGGGCTCTCCCGACCGGGCCGACGCGCTGGTCTGGCTGATCACGGAATTGATGCTTGGCGCAAAGCCTGAAACCTCAACCTCTACCGTAAGGGGGCTTTACTGACATGGCCGGATCGCCCTCAGACAAACACCCGGACTATCTCGACCGGGAAGACGAATGGACGCTGATGCGGGACGCCGTGCGGGGCGAGAGCGCCGTGAAAGGGCAGGGGGAACGCTATCTGCCCAAGCCGAGCGGGTTCGCGGCCCAGCCGGACAAGGGCAAAGCCTTCTACGCGGCCTACCAGAAGCGCGCCCGCTTTCCTGAGATCGTAAACCCGGCTGTGCAGGCAATGGTGGGCGTCATCCACCAGGCTGAAATCCAGATCGAACTGCCTGAGCGCATGGACTGGATCTGGGAGCGCGCGACGGCAGACGGGCTTCCGCTTGAGGCTTTCCACCGCCGCGTGACTGGCCAGATACTTGAAGTCGGGCGCTATGCCATCCTTGCGGACGCACCGGAGAGCGGAAACCCGTACCTCGCAGGCTACAGCGCCGAATCCCTGATCAACTGGGACGAAGCTCGCCAGCTCTATGTGCTCGATGAGAGCGGCCTTGTGCGGGACGGTTTCGGCTGGACCCATCAAGAGCAATTCCTCGCGCTTGAGCTGATCGACGGGCGTTATACCGCCACTCGCTACAATGCGGCCGGTAAGACGATGGATGGCGCGGCGCAACCGACCACCGCCCGCCGTGAAGCGCTGACCGAAATCCCGCTGGTTGTGGCCGGTCCCCGTGACCTGTCTCTGAAGACCGAAACGCCGCCCCTGATCGGCATCGCACGCCCCGCCGTCTCGATGTATCAGCTCTCGGCAGACTACCGCTGGCAGCTCTTCATGAGCGGGCAGGAAACGCTTGTCGTGATCAATGGTGAGGCCCCGGACGCTGTTGGGGCCGGCGCTTGCGTGTCCCTCCAGGGCGGCGAAGGCGTTACTCCCGACATGAAATATGTCGGCCCGTCCGGTATCGGTATCGCGGCACACAAGACCGCCATCGAGGACGAGAAGGCCGACGCCGCCAATGCGGGCGCCCGGCTTTTCAATTCCGGCGACAAGTCAGCCGAGAGCGGGGACGCCCTGCGCATCCGCTTCACGGCGGAGACGGCCAGCCTGGTGTCGATCGCGCACGCATCATGCGCCGCGCTTGAACGCTCACTGCGCTATGCGGCCCTGCTTCATGGTTTGTCCGAAGCCGAAGCGCAAAACATCACTGTGACCCCGCCGACATCACTGGTGGATCGCAAGATGAGCCCGGAAGAAATGGGCTCGATCATGAACCTCTGGGACAAGGGCCTGATCTCCGGCGAGACGGCCTACACCAATCTGCAAGACGGGGGCGTCGCTAGCCCTGATCGCGATTGGGATGACGAGGTCAAGCTGATCGAGGAGGGCGGAAATATCCGCCTCCCGTCAATGGATGAGAGCGGCGCTCTTCCCTGACCACCCCCGCCATCGAGCGGGGTTTTTCATGGCCGCAGTGCGGCAATCACCCAAGGAGAAAGCCAGTGGCTTTGAAAGCAGTAATCGACAGCCTCGATCAAGTTGATGAGGCCCTGCAGGCTTATTACGACGAGCAGGATGACAAATTCATCCTCAAGATCGAGGGCCTGAAAGACCACCCCGAGACCGGGCCGCTGCGCCGGGCCAAGGATCATGAGAAGGCCAAGCGCGCGGAGGTCCAGGGTAAGCTGGACGAAGCTCTCGCCCGCCTCGACGGCCTGCCTGACGATTTCGATGCCGACGCCTATGAGGCCCTCAAGGCCGCGTCCGATGGCAAGGAGCCGCAGAAGGATGAGCAACTCGTCCGGGTTCGTGAGCAACTCGAAAAGAAGCATCAGAGCGAGCTTGCGAAAAAGGCCGATGAGGCCAAGAAGCTGCGCGGCCAACTCGAACGCCTGACTGTTGACGAGGGGCTGTCCCGCGCGATGGACAAGGCGAACATCAACCCGGACTTCAAGGAAGACATTCTTCCGGGTCTCAAGCAGCGCGCCAAGATCAAGCTGGACGAATCCGATGATGGCGTGAGCGCGCTTGTCGAAACGGACATGGGCGATGTCTCGCTTGACCGCTACGTCGCCGATTGGGCCAGCTCGGACCGCGGACAGAAATACGTGTCGAAGGCTCAAGGTATCGGTGCGACCGGCTCCGATGGACGCAAGCTCGACAATAACCCCTTCACCGCGAAGGCCTGGAACAAAACCGAGCAATCGCGGCTGAAAACATCCGATCTGGCAAAAGCCGAGAAGGCCGCAGTGCAGGCCGGCTTCAAGGATCTGGAAAAGGCCCTCATGGCGCGCAAGCCAATCGAGGCCTGACCCCCCGAATACGGCCCGAGTGCCGTTCGCCCCGCGGGCAGTGCCCGCACCCCGACCGCAGCCTGCCAGTGGCGAGGCTGATTTCTCAGTGAAACCAGCCATCTAAGGAGAAACCACTATGGCTGCTACCGTTCTGGGCGATGTGATCGTCCCCGAAATCTTCAACCCTTACATGATCGAGCGCACTGCCGAGCTCTCGGACTTCTTCCAATCCGGCATTGTGGTTCCCGTTGCGGACCTCAATCTCGGTGGTGGTGGCGGTTCCGAGGTCCAGATGCCGTTCTGGCAGGACCTGGCCGGTGACGACCAAATCCTGACGACCGGCGCCGACCTCACCGTGGCGAACATCGGCACCGCGCAGGACGTTGCCGTCCTGAACGGTCGCGCGCTCGTCTATGGTGCCAAGGACCTCGCTGGCGCTCTGGCTGGTGATGACCCGATGGATGCCATCGCAACGCTTGTCGCCGACAAGTGGAACCGTCGCTGGCAGGCCTGCATGATCTCCACCCTCAACGGCGCGATGGGCGCTCTGGCGGCGGAGTCCCCGGCGCAGAACACCCTGGACATCTCCGGTCTATCCGGTGCGTCCGCTGTTCTGGATGGTGAAGCCTTCATCGACGCCGGCGGCACGCTGGGCGACTCGGAAACCAAGCTCTCGGCCATCGCCGTGCACTCGGCAACCGAACGCCTGATGCGCAAGCAGGGTCTCATCGACTATCTGGCCGATGACGAGGGCAAGCCGACCATCGCCACCTATCAGGGCAAGCGCGTCATCGTGGATGACAGCATGCCGGTGAGCAATGGCGTCTACACGTCCTACCTCTTCGGCCAGGGCGCGATCGGTTACGGCGAGGGCACTCCGAAGGTCCCGACCGAGATCGAGCGCAACGCGCTGGTCGGCGGTGGCGAGGAATACCTCGTCTCACGTCGTCACTTCGTCCTGCACCCACGCGGGATCAAGTGGACCGGCACCGCCTCCGCTGACACGCCGACCAATGCCGAGCTGGCGACGGCTGGCAACTGGTCGCGTGTCTATGAGCAGAAGAACGTTCGCATCGTGCGTTTCGTTCACCGCATCGCGGCTGCTTGATCGACCCAATGAGGAGGGGCGGGTTTCGGCTCGCCCTTTCTTTTCCCTCCCTCTGACAAGGAAGTTCCTATGTTTGATCCCGTCCGCACACGCTACATGGCCGCTCTTGAGCGTGGCATGTCGATCCAGGCGGCTACCGCCTATGCCAATGGTGGAAGCGAACCGGTCCAGCCGGAAAGCGCACCAGAGCCGGTGCAACCCACCGAACCGGTCCAGCCGGAAAGCGGATCGAGCGATGATCTGGACGGGATGGACAAGGCCGCGCTTCGCGCCCGCTATCTCGAACTGAACGGGGGCAAGAAAGCGTATGCGGGCTGGGATGAAATCCAGCTTCGCGAGCGCATCAGGGGCCTTCAGTCAGCCGAATGATCCCTCGGCAATGGGATGGCGAGAGGGCCGTTATCATGGCGTCCGGCCCGTCGCTCTCAGATGGCCAAATCAAGGCCGTCAGGGCAGCGCACAGCGCCGGGCAATGCCGCGTCATCGTCACCAACAACACACACGAGCGCGCGCCTTGGGCTGACGTGCTCTATGCCAGTGACGGGCCTTGGTGGGAACACTACCGGCCAGAGTTCGCCGGGCAGAAATGGACGCAATCACGGATCGCGCCCCGCTTCGGTGCCACGCAGGCGCACGGCAAGGCGCTCGACCGCATCAGTTTCGACCCTGCCTGCATCCACAATGGCCGCAATACCGGGTTCCAGGCGCTCAATCTCGCAGTCCTGTTCGGGGCAGGCCCGGTTGTTCTGCTGGGCTATGACATGCAGGCTACGGGCGGCCAATTGCATTGGCATCGTGACCACGATAGCAGCCGGGGCTGCCGACTGACCAACCCGTGTGAAGCCCGTTTCGACGAATGGCGCGGCATCCTCAACCGGGCAGCACGCGACCTCGAGGAACACGGCATCCGCTGCATCAACGCGACCTCCGAAACCGCCCTGACTGGTTTTGAGCGCATGACAATCGACGAGGCGTTGGCCGCATGATTTCGAGTAGAGCGGAGATACACCCTCAGGCCTACGTCGCGGGCGGTGTGGCAATCGGTGAAGGAACGATTATTCGGCAGTTCGCGTCAGTGACCGGCGGCACGGTGCTTGGCCGGGATTGTTCGGTTTCGCCCTTCGCGATGCTGCACGGGCCTGTGATTGGCGACCGTTGCCGGATCAGCGGCGGCGTGATGATGGGGCCGGGATTCTTGATCGAGGATGACGTGTTCATCGGGCCGAACGTTACGCTGGCAAACGACGCTTGGCCGCGCACGGACAAGACTGGATATCGGCCGGAAGAGTTCGACGGCACCCGCTGGGCTGTCATCGTGGAAGATGGGGCCAGCATCGGAGCGAATGCGGTGGTTTTGCCGGGCGTTCGCATCGGGGCAAAGGCCATGATAGCAGCCGGTGAGCGCGTGACCCGTGACGTTCCGCCGGGCGCTCTATGGGTCAACGGTCGGGCCTGCACCCGCGCCCGACCGTTTGAGCGCATGAAGTTTGCATCGTGATCACCGTCGCGGTGCCGTTCTGGCAGACGAACCAACACAGCAAGTCGTTTTCGAGCCGGTACAATGAATCATGGGTCGAGCGGCTCTATCGCGGCTTTGCCCGCAACCTGACTGTGCCGTTCAATTTCGTAGTCTTCACGGATCGGGTGCGGGAATACAGCGTTCCGGTCTCGCAGGAGCTTTTGAGCAACCCGACGCCGGGATATGCTGACTGTCTTGAGCCTTACCGGCTGGGTGAGCCGATGATCCTGGTGGGCCTCGACACGGTCATCACCGGCAATATCGACCACTTGGCGGACTACTGCCTGACAGCGGACAAGATCGCGCTTCCGCTGGACCCGTACAACCGCGCCCGGACCTGCAATGGCGTGGCCTTGGTTCCAGCCGGGCTTGACTGGATCTGGCACGACTTCGACGGAGACGGTGGCGATCAGGCCGATATGGTCTGGCTTCGCAAGCAGAATTGCGCGGTTCTTGATGAGGCCTTCCCCGGTCACGTGGTCAGCTACAAGGGCCATGTGAAGGCGAACGGCTTAGGGGGTGCCCGCATCGTCTATTTCCACGGACAGGAAAAGGCGGATCAGATCGCCGATCAAACGCCTTGGGTGCGCGAGCATTGGGCGTGAATGAATTTGACCGGGCGGCGGTGGCCGGCTGCATCAAGGTGAGGGTTGCATGACCACGATTGCTTATCGAGATGGCGTCATGGCCGCGGACTCGCATGTCGGGTGCAATGGCGTGCGCAGCGGGACGGCCCGCAAGGTGTTCGAGCATGACGGCGGCGCAATCGCAGGGTCTGGCTCATTTGGCGAGGTGCTTCGGTTCAAAGATTGGATCGTGGCCGGGGCAGACGAGGACGCGCGACCGGAGCTGAAGGAAAGCAATCTCATCTGGTTTCGGCGTGACGGGTCATTCATCGAGTACGACCCGGCCGGCTCGCTTTCTTTTGAAGCACCCTTCTATGCAATCGGTTCGGGCCGGGAGATCGCCATTGGCGCGATGGCAGCGGGCGCGACGGCTGAAGAGGCCGTTCGCATCGCGTCGGACTGGGACAGCGAGACGGGCGGCGAAATCGTGACCGTTGAGATCGGGGGCGAGCGATGACCTATAGCACGATTGCCGCATGGAAGACCTACGCCAGCGATCGCGGGCAGACCGATATTGCGGCGGCGGATGATGACGACCTGACGACCGCGCTCCTGCGTGGAAGCGAGGCGGAAGACGCTCGCTATGAGCACCAATTCCCCGGCGTGCGCACCGATGGTCGTGACCAGACCCGCGCATGGCCTCGCAAGATGTCGAATGGCGACAAGGTGACGGATGCTTTCGGGCAAACAATCCTGACCTCTGCCGTCCCTGATGAGGTTGTCCGCGCTGCCTATGAGCTGGCCCGTGCCGAGCTGACCACGCCGGGAAGTCTCGCCCCGCAATTCACGCCGGGAACGCGGGTCAAGAGCACCAGCGAAACGGTCGGCCCGCTCTCCGAGGAGACCACCTATTTTGACGCCGGGGGCAGTGATACCGCACAGATGCCGGTCCTGACGATTGTGGATGGCATTCTTGCCCCGCTGATCGGGGCCAAGTCCAACACCACCAGCTTGAAGCGCATGTGATGGCCACGAAGGATTATTCCCTCTCCGCAGCAACGGCGACCCGGCTGATCACGAAGTTCGGCGGCGCGGCCCTTCTGGTCACGACGACCACCAGTGGCGGCGGACCCTATGCGCCGGGAACACCAACCGAGACGGAAACCGCAGTGCAGGCGGTCATCGTGGACTATACCGAGCGCGAAAAGGCGGGAACCTCGATCCAGGCTGGCGACCGCCGCGCACTGGTCACCGCACCGGATGGGGTGGCCATTCCGACCACCGACACGGTCCTGCGCTTTTATGTCGGCAGCGAGGCCGCCAACTACCAGATCGCGAACGTCAATGTGATCCAGCCGTCCGGGCCGAGCGGGCTCCCCGTGATGTTCGACGCAACCGTGAGGGCATGAGCCATGAAAACCACGATCACCAATCACTCCGACAAGCGCCGGGCCTTTCGTCATGACGGCGGTTTGGCTGCTATCGGACCGGGCGAAAGCCGGGACCTGATCGGGCTCAAGCTGTCCGCCAAGACCCGTGCGGCGCTGGAACTGGAAGGCTGGGAGTTTTCCGGCGGCCAGCTCGACGCTTTGAAGGCCAAGGCGGATGAATTGGGCGTCACCTACGCCTCCAATATCGGCGAGGCCACGCTTTCGGCGCGCATTGATGCCGCTGCGGCTGCACAGGCCGCGCCTGAGAGCGAAGACGAGGCCGAATAGGGCCAATGTCCCCGCGCGCTCAAAACCGCCTCCTGAACCGCCTTGAGCGAGCATACGGCCCGGCTATTCGCTTGGCTTTCGAGCGAAGCGTTCGGGACTGGCGTCGTCAGATCAATGTCGGTGACGTGACGCGGATGGTCAGCGCGGGCGATTTGTCCGGCGTCATGTCGGCTATCGGCCTGTCCGACGCGGTTTACCGGGATCTGGAAATTGAGATTGCCCGTGTGTTTGAAAACGCGGGCCGGGCCTTCACCAGTCTGTTTCCGAAGAATGTCCGGGGGCCGGACGGTTTGGCGGTGCAGTTCCGCTTCGATATGCGTCACCGGATGGCCGAAGCCTTCCTGCGCTATGAGGCGGCGGGATTGGTGACGCAGATGGTCGCGGATCAGCGGCGATCCATTCAGGCGCTCTTGAGTGAGGCTCTGGGCTCGGGTGATGCCCCGCGCACCACGGCGCTGCGCCTGGTCGGGACGATCAATCGGGCGACCGGGGTTCGCGAAGGCGGGATCATCGGCCTGTCCGACCCGCAAAGCCAATACCTGCGCAATGCGCGGCGCTATCTGGAAACCGGAGACCGGGCCTATTTCGATTTGACGCTGCGTGACCGCCGCTTTGACGGCACGATCCGGCGCGCAATGGATGCAGGGCAGTCGGCCCCAGCCGCTGCCCGTGAGGCGGCGCTGCGCCAATACTCCAACCGGATGCTGCGCCAGCGCGGCGAAACCATCAGCGCGACCGAAACCCTCAACGCAGTTCGGGCCGGTCAGCATGTTTCCTTCGTCCAGGGCGCCGAACAAGCGGGCCTGAGCGAGAATGATGTCGAGCGCGAATGGGATGCATCGGCGGACAGCCGAACGCGCCACACGCACGCGGCCGCAGACGGACAGAAGGTGACGGGACGGGACACAACTTTCGTGGTTGGTGGCTATCGCATGCGCTATCCTGGGGATGGCAGCATGGGTGCGCCGGCCAAGGAAACCATTCGATGCCGCTGCATCGAGATATTCCGGGTGGACTGGATCGCGAACGCATCCAGCCGCGCACTGGCCGCATGACCCGATACACGGCGAAGACGTTCCCGGCCTTTATCGCGAAGTGCAAAGCACGGCAGCGGGCGGTCATTCAAACCTCTGTGCAGCGGTTGGCAGAGGCCGCGCAATTGCAAGGGCCGAGCAAGAAAAACCCCGGCGGCGGCAAAGGTGGCCGGATGCCGATAGATCAAAGCTTCCTTCGGTCCAGCTTTACCGGAGCGCTTGGGGGTATGCCGACCGGGCCATCAGAACCGAGCGGATCCGTTCTCGACTGGGATCAATCGAGCATCACGCTGGTCATTGCTGGATGGGAGCCGGGAACGGCGCTCTATCTGGGATGGACCGCCAAATATGCCCGCAAGATGGAAGAGCTCTACGGCTTCATGAAGGGCGCCGCCGACCAGTGGCAGCAAATCAATGATGACGCCGTGCGCGAGGTGAGGGCGAGGATTCCATGAGTGATGACAAGATCATGCTGGCGCTCTTGAAGCGCCTGGAAACCTTCTCGCCGACATCACCGATCGGCACTGTTCAGATCGCCGAATATGGCGGCGAGACATTCACGAAACCGACCCCGAAAAGCGTCCATGACGGCACCGGGCTTTGGATTGAGCCGCGCTGGTTCCCATCCGAGCCGAGCCGGGTGGGCTTTACCGGGGCGGTCTCGAACTATCGCGGATACCTGCAAGCCTCGTGCTGCATCCATCGCGGCAAATGGGCGGCCTATTACGCTGGCATTCTGGCCTCTCAGGTCGCCGCGCACTTCCCCAAGGCGCTTAAGCTCACCGAGGATGACGTGACCGTGAAGGTGTCTGGGGATACCGGCGCCGGGTCGGCCCTTGAGGCCGATGGCGAGCTGCGCATCCCGGTCATCATCAGATATCAGGCGCTGGCCTGATCCGAACTCCGCAACCGCGGATACCGGCGCGGCCCCGATAGGCCGCTGAATGCCCCCGTGTGGGGCTTTTTTCATGAAGAAGGAGCCCTGACCAATGGCAGGCACTCACGCGGGCAAAACCTATGCCCTCTCCACCACCACGATTGCACCGGCCAGTTTCGACCAGGCGGCGGCTGAAGCCCTTACCTTCACCGCGATTGGCCCGACCGTTGGTCAGTTCCCGCCCTACGGCAAGAACCGCGCTCTCGCGACCTATGACGGCCACGACAAGAAGCTCTATGGCTTCGGCAATATCGACTACGGCTCCGGCCCGATGCAAGTCCCGCATGAGGACACAGATCCGGGCCAAATCGCCCTGCGCGCGGCCAACAAGGATCTCTACTATGTGATCCGCGTTGACCACAATGACGAGACTGGCAGCGCCCCCGGCGATATGTCCGCGACCACGGACTATCTGCTCGCGAAGATGTCCGGCCCGCACTACCCGGAGGCGGGCAGTGATGAAGACTTCAAGATGGAGGAATACCAGCTCGGCTTTGAAGATTACGCCCGCGTCCTCCCGGCTGAGATTACCACCTAATCCTCACTGGCCAACTGGCCCCGGCTTCGGTCGGGGCCGCTTTTTCCCAAAATCAATAAGCGAGCTATTCAATGGATATCGCAACTCTTCAGCCTGAGATTGACCCGGAAGCCACTGTCTGGACCGATGACGTCATCATTCGCGGCATCAAGTCTGGCCTGAAAATCAAAGTTCGCAGCGCCGACCACCCCGACATGAAGCGGCTTGCTCACCGCCTATCCGGCAAGAGCATCGTCCAGGGGATGAAGAACAAGGGCGCCGACATGGACACGATCTATGAATCGGTCGGCCAGTCGATCAGCGAGAACACGCTCGAACAAGCCATCGGCGTTTCCGTCGACTGGGAGTGGGGCAAGGATGAGACCGGCGAGCAATTCACCTATGGCGGTGAAGTCTGGGACTTCTCCCCTGAGAACGCCCGCAAGCTCTTCGATGCCCTGCCAGAGGCGGTGGAAGCCGCGAACGTAGCGGCTGCGAAAATCGCAAATTTTACCAAGGCGTCGTAGAAGCCCTCGCGGAAGCGGTCAGCGTCGAAGTAAGGTACGGTACGCCAGATCGAAAAGGCGAAACCCGCCGTGAGAGAAACGCACGGTTCGGCCAAGCGTCGCCGGACCCGGAATGGCCGGAAAACACCGGATACCTGAGAGGCCTGTTCTACCGGATCGGCCTTCGTCGGCAGCGTGGATCACAAGGCCCGTCGCCGATCTCACATTCGGACTACGCGGCCGCACTGTCACGCATGGGGCTCGAACTCGCGCCGTGGGAGCACGACGCCCTGGACGCAATGGAAAGCGCTTGGATGAGCGCGGTTCAAGCGGAGATAAAGGCCGATATGGAGCGGCACTCTAAGGGTTAGGTGCGGCGATGCCGCATTCGGCTAGTGCGGCCCGAAAGCTGGCGTCGAGCGGGTAGGGTTCAAGACCCTCGCTGGTCATGCGGCCCACTGAGGCCGACCGAGAGGTTGCCAAGCCTGCCATGTTCGCCGTCGCCGCCGCCCGATAGAGCAGACCGGTTCCGGTCAGCATTTCGGCGAGCATTTCCTCAGCCTCCTCGCCGTCCACAGCGGTGATGCCGTTGCGGACAGATGACATAAGGCCCTCATTGAACATGACGCCGGAGCGCTCACCAATGACCGGGGTTCTGTTTGCTCTCAGTGTTCGGTGATCATTGCTATCCACCCGCCACTGCACGTCACCAGGCGGGACGCGATAGTTTCCGCCGCTCATCACGCCAACAAGCAGCCCGACTTCGCTGTTCATTTCCACAAACGGGTAGATGAAGCCCGCGCGGGTATAGCCTCGACCGAACGCGCGATCCGGTGCGGTGACGGTGCATCGCTCCGATCCGGTGATCGGGTCGGAAGCGCGCAGAGCCTGCCATGTCTCTTGAGGGCCGCTGGTTGTCGCGCATCCAGCCAGCACGGCCGCGAAGGCCAGTAGAAAAGCCCGCATATCAATCCCCTGAGTTGTAGGTGGCGAGGCTACTCGCAGCGAAAATCGAGGGCAAGGCTATAGTAGTTTCACCAATCGGTTTTGAAGCTCGCCCGCGGCACGGTTCCCAACTGGGTCAAAGTGCTTGCAATAGGCTTGGAGAAACCGGACTTCTAGATCCTTGCGCTTCATGCTCCGAAGTATGACTGCAATGCGCTTTGCAGATGCAGGCGCAACGCAGTCCCCATTGATCTTGCGGGCCTCGTACTGGTTGCGAATATTTCTAGCGTGTATCGCGAGATCGTCCTTGTTCTCGCGGTTCCATGCGAGCGCCATATCTTTTCGAAGTGGGCTTTTGTTCAGCCGAGCGTTGAACTCCAGAATACGGGCGAGTTGCGTATCTTGCGTTGCCTGGTCGGCGAAGTAGTCCATCCCGGTCGCACTCTTGAAGCGCTCGTAAATCTCCGCCTCTTCGGCGCGGCTCATCGGCGCTTCACGCTCAAGCGTTTCGCACAGCGCGGTTAAATCTGAAATGCCCGCCTCAGTGGCTACTTCGCTCATTTACCCTCCCCTCCCTCAAGGAGGGGGAACGATAGCCACAACCGCAGGTCGGAGTCGAATCTAGGCCGCCTCAAGCGGTGTAATGCTGGCCTCGATTTCCGCGCCGGCCGATGCTTGAGCTGTGGACAGATCATGCAGGGCTTGCAGGTTCAGCCAGGACTGCGGCGACGTGCCGAAAAGTCGGCCCAGCCTAAGCGCCATGTCACCATCGCAGCGTGCGCCTTCCAGCAGGCGGACAACGCGAGAGCGCGGCACGCCAAGTGCCTTGGCCAAGGTGGGGGCCTTTATGCCGTAGTCGGGAAGGAAATCTTCCCGCAAATGTTCCCCAACCGTCGCGGTCGGAATGAGATGTTGCTTCATGTCGCTGCCCTCCTTGGCACGCCGGGCTCGCCCGGCTTAGTGGTAATCCTCGAATTTCACCTCAAAGGCATCATTGCCCTTGAACTTGAATGTGACCCGAAACTGATCGTTCACACGAACTGACCAGAAGCCCTTGCGGTCGCCGGACAGCTTTTCAAGACGCATCGACGGCGGAACGCGAAGGTCGCTGACGTCATCCGCGCCATGGATGCGCTCCAGTATCCGGCGCGCCCGACCAAACAACTCGTTTTGAAAGCCTTTCGGCATTTCGCCGTAGAAGACTTTCTCGGTGCTCTTGTCGGCAAAGCTGCGGATCATTGGTTCGTTCCCTTTCGATGATCTTTTGTACCCCTTGCCGGTACGTCTGTCAACTATTATGTGCCGCAACCCGGTACGTTTTCGCCGCTCCTGACAGAGCGGCTTTTTCATGCCCGGAGTGTAGCCAATGGATGTCGCAGAACTGGGCTATCGGTTTGATACGCGCGATGCGGTCACGGCAGAGCGCCGGCTCGACAAGCTCGACGGCACAACCACGCGCCTGGGCACACGCATTGGCGGGCTGGTGCGCTCGGTCGGCGCCCTTGGCGCTGCCTTTGGGGCGGCATTCTCGCTCACTTCCTCCATTGCGCAGGCTCGTCAGCTTGACGCGGCGATTGGTGAGTTGAGCACGCTCATTCCCGGTGCGACCCGCGATCTGGTGGCCATGACGGAAGCGTCGCAGGCGTTCGGGGCCTCGTTCGGCACCGGCACCCGTGCACAGGCGCAGGCATTTTACGCCGCCGTTTCGGCTGGCGCGACGGACAGTGCGGAAGCGATTGCCCGCGTTGATGCTGCAAACCGGCTGGCCATTGGCGGCGCTGCCGATCTGACCGGCTCGATTGCGATCCTGAACGCGGCGACGAACGCTTACGCGGCTGAAAACCTTTCAGCGGCGGACGCCTCGGATATTTTGTTCACGGGCGTTCGGACGGGCGTCACGACGATCAATGAATTGTCGGCTGGCCTTGGCCGAGCGATCCCGATTGCGAGCGCGCTGGGCATTGGCCTTGATGAGCTGGTTGGCGGCGTGTCCGCTCTGACGACGCAGGGTCAATCCACGGAGCTCGCTGTGACCGGCATTCGGGCCGCGCTGAACGCGACCCTTCAACCTTCGCAGCAAGCCGCAGAGCTGGCTGATCAACTCGGCATCTCTTTCAACTCCGCAGCTGTCGAAAGCATGGGCTTCCTCGGCTTCATGGAGCACGTCGCGGAACGCACAGGTGGTAGCCGCGACGCCCTGACCACGCTGTTCGGATCGGTCGAGGCCGGTACGGCAGTGCTGTCGCTGGCCGGGCAGGGCGGGGTTCGCTTTGCGCAGATCATGGATCAAATGGCTGACCGCGCCGGGGCGGCTGACGAAGCCTATGACCAAATGGCGCAACGCCTTTCGACCCGTTGGAATGTCATCATGGCGACGGCAGCTGAGCGGGCGGAGGATTTCGGCCTCGTGATGCTGTCCGGCATTGTGCCGGCCGCCGAAGAAACAATTCGGGTTCTGACCGGGGCGGAAGATGCCTCGCTCGCTCTTGAGATCGCCATGAAGGCGGCTGCGGTCACGGCTGGCGTCCTGATGGTGCAGTCGGTCGGCAGCGCTGCTGCCTCCATGATCGCGGCGTCGGCGGCAACCGGCATCTGGTGGACTTCGCTTCAGCTCCTGACCGTCCAGGGCGGCGCGGCCATTGTGATGAGCCAGGCGCTTGGGGCGGCGGTTCGCTTTGCTCTTGGTCCGGTCGGGTTGATGATCACTGCGGTCGGCTTGCTGACAGCGGCTTGGGTTGCGCACCGAACGCCAGTCCAACAGGTCGAGGCTCGATATGCTGACCTGTTTGCGCGCTTGCAGGATGTCGAAGGCATTCAGGATCGAATGCGCGGAGCCTCGCTTCAGCAGTCCCGTGTTCTGTTGGCAGAAGCCGAGGCAACACAGGCGGCGGCAGACGCAGAGGCCAATCGGGCGCTCGCACTGGAACGCAGCAACGTCGCACGCGCACAGGCCATGTTTGACGCCTCTACTGTTGACGGGCGGGGCTCGACCAATCGGGCGGCAGCGGCGCGGGAGCTGGCACGCGCACAGCGAAGCCTTGCGGAGCTTGAGGATCAGCAATTTGAGCGTCGGCTCCGCGCCGCTGGTGCGACTGAAGAGCTTCGCGGCCAAGTCGCCTTGCTGCTTGTCGAGGAGCGCAACCGGGATCGTGAACGGCGCCGTGCGCGAGATACGACAATCGCCCTGACGGCGGCAACGGAGGATGAGGCTGAGACCACAGAGCTTGCGATCCGCAAGGTCGAGGGGCTGACCGACGCACAGAACGAAGCCAAATGGATCTATGAGCAGATCAACGCGCCGGCTGAACAGTACCGCACCACGCTTCTCGCGATCAATCAGCTCCTGGACGAAGGCCAGATCACGCAAAGCCAATTCACCATGCGCATGCGTGAAGCCAAATCGGCCATGCTGCAAGCGTCGGTCGATAGCGGGCAGGCCTCATGGATCGACGGCATTCTGGCCGGTCTCGATAAAGTGGCGATCCGGTCGCAGAACGTCGCTTTCGCCATGCGGGACGCTTTCGGGTCAGCAGCGCAGTCGATCTCGCAAGGCTTCGGTGACGCCATCGGGCGATCCATCGTGTTCGCGGAAGACCTTGGCGGCGCGTTGATGAATGTGGCCCGCAATGCGGTCGCACAGCTCATCTCGTCATTCGTCCAACTCGGCATTCAATGGCTGGTCAATCAGGCCATCGGGCAGACCATCGCGACCGCCGCCACGGCAGCGTCAGTGGGGCAGGCGACAACGGTTGCAGCCGCGTGGGCACCCGCCGCTGCCGCCGTCTCTCTCGCGAGCTTTGGGGCCAACTCTGTCCCGGCAATGGCGGGAATGGCTGCGGCGTTCGCCCTGTCGCAAGGCATGGCCGCTCTTGGTGGGCTTCCCGGGCTAAATTCGGGCGGCTCGATCATGATCGGCGGCAATCCCGGCATTGACAAGAATGTCATGAGTATCAACGGCTCGCCGGTCGCCCGCGTCGGCCAGGGCGAACGCATCGACGTGATCCCGCGTGGTGCCGCCAATGACCGGGGCGCAAATGACCGGGGCGGTGTCACCGTCAACATCGGCACGATCAGCGCCGGTTCTGATGTCTCTCGTGAGGAGGTTTACGCCGCCGTTCGCGAGGGCGCGGAACAGGCCGTGGTGCAGTCCACCCGCATCAGCGCCAAAGACACCAATGCGAAGATTGAACGCCTCGCCCGTCCGCAAATCAGCGCAAGGGGTTATTGATGTCCCTCATCACCGCTCCCAGCTCATTTCTCTCGATCCTGACGGATAGCGATGTCTGGCTGGAACGCCGGGATTTTGAAACCCGGTCGCTCTTCACGAAAAAGCGCCAGGTGCTTTCCTATCCGTCCGCGTCTTGCTGGATGGTCTCGGTCAGCTTTGCCCCGCGCACCGATACCGAGGCCGGGGAGTGGCGCAAGTTCAAGATGGCCCTGCGAGGCCGTGAGAACTGGTTTCAGTGTCCGATGCCGCAGTATTTCGGCCCGGCCACGGGCTATTCCGGCGCGATCAAGGTTGATGGGGCAAGCCAGACCGGGTTCGCGCTGAATTTGAAGGGCATGACGCCAAGCGCCGCGATCTTCGAGGCTGGCGACATCTTCACGGTTGTGGATCAGTGCTTCGTGGTGAGTGCCGATCTGACAGCCGATGGCAGCGGAGAGGGGCAAGTTACCTTCGACGCCCCCCTTCGCACCAGCCCGGCCGATGATGCCGACCTTGAGATTGCGGCCCCGTATTTCCTGTGCGCGTCCACGGACAGCAACACCGCCCGCTGGCGCGGCCTTCCCGGTCGCAGGTCTGCGTTCACTTTTGAAGGCGCGGAGCACTTCTGATGACGTTCTCTAGCGAAGCTGAATCGGTTGTCGTCCGGCCTGTCTGGTTCGTCTACCTCGATATCGCTGATGACCCGCTGAAAATGTGGACCGGGCCGATGGGCGTCACGCTTTCCTCGACCGGGGACAGCACGCTTGACGGCGACTGGTTGTCGAGCTCCGGCCTCGCCGATATTGGCGAGATCGTGGAAGACGAGAACGGATCCGGCCCGACCCGCCTTGAAATGTCTGGCGTGGATCCCGCTCTGCCGCTTTTCAAGCAGGTGATTGCCGATGGCCGGGTATGGCGTCGCCGCCGGGCGGTGATCTGGCTGTCCTACATGAATGATGCCGGCGCGCTGGCCTACACACCGCAGCGCCAGAAGGTCGGGCGCATGGATGATCTGCGCATGGTGCAGGGCGAGGATAGCGCGCTGATCACGCTGAACATTGAAGGCTTCGCTGCCCGCTCTGGTGATGCCCTTGGCACCCGCTACAGCGAGCAACGCGATATCGACCCGACCGATAAGAGCCAGGATTGGGTTCACGACCTCGCCAACAAGCGAGCCGATATCGGCAGCACCGGGCAATCGACGAGTTCCAACCCTGATGGCGGGACGCGGGGAACCTCTGGAACGGATTTCAGGGTCAGATGACGCAAAGACATCGAGACTGGCGCGCGAGGTTGAACACCTTCCTCGCGAACAACGCCGTGCGCGCATTTCAATGGGGTGGCTGGGATTGCTGCATCGGCTTGGCGGCGGGCGCTGTACAGGCGGTGCGCGGTGACGAGGCTGACTTCGCGCGCGGCTGGCGTGGAACCTATAGGGGCAAGATCGGCGCATTCAAGCAGCTCAAGAAGCGCGCGGGCGTCGATACACCCTCTGCCCTCATGACGCAGCTATTCGGCGCTCCTCGCCCCCCTGTGTTCGCCAGAACGGGCGATCTGGTCAGTTTCCAAGGCTGCATCGGCGTCATGTCCGGCGCGGACGGCATTTTCATCGGCTGCGAGATGATGGGCGACGCCCTCAACCGCGAAGGTCTGGTCCGCGTTCCGCGCGCCGAGCTGGAGGCTTGCTGGCATGTCTAAGGTTGTCCGCGCGGTTGTTGGTATTGGCCTCATTGTCGCTGGTGTTTTCATGGGCGGCACGACATGGCCGCTCGCTGTCATGGCGCTTGGTGGTGGTATCGCCGCATCAGCCTTGCAGCCCAAGGTCAATATGCCCTCCGTGTCGGAAGCGACTTCCGGTCGCCTGAACAAGAGTCTAGAGCCTGAAGCCTTCCGCAAGATCGCATTCGGCACCACGGCCCTCGGCACGGACACGCGATATTGGGAGGTCTACGAAGGTCAATCCAATTATGACGAGGTGATCGCACTCGCAGGCCACGAAATCACGTCTTTCGATGCGCTTTATGTCGAGGATGAACTTGTCAGCTTTGACGGGTCCGGCAATGCCACGGGCACCTATGCGGGTGCCTTGAGCATCAAGACCGAACTGGTCGGCTCATCTGGCAGCACCTTGAGCGGCGTGGGAGCCGGGGCGAAGTGGGCAACCGGATCGGGCGAATCCGCCTCCATGACCGGCATGGCCTATATGGTCCTTAAATGGGTCTGGTCTCAGGAAAAGCTGCCCCGTGGCTTCCCGACCCGCATCACGCCGGTTGGCAAGGGCGCGCTGGTCTATGATCCGCGTCTGGACAGCACGCGCGGCGGCACCGGCTCTCATCGTGCCGACGATCAGTCGACATGGGCATTCACAACCACGGACAGCAACGGCCAACCGATCGGTCGCAATCCAGCCCTGCAAATCCTGCATTATCTGCTGGGCTGGTATGTCCAGAACCCGAGCACGTCAGAATGGGTGCTCGTGCATGGCATGGGAATCGACCCGGATGATATCGACTTTTCGTCTTTCATCACGGCGGCCAATGAGTGCGAGGCGGAAGAATATTACGCCGACTGCCTGCTCTCGACCGGCGACAATCACGCGACGAATCTCGGTGTCTTGGAGCAGGCTTGCGCGGGCAAGGTCAGCGATGCGGGCGGGCTCTATACCCTGCGCATCCAGGTCGATGATTTCGACGGCTCGCTGACCGAGTTCACGGATGACGATGTTGTCGGTGAGTGCGACTGGCGCCCGGAAATGCCGCTGGCACAGTCGGCGTATAATCAGATCGTCGGGCAGTTTATTGACCCGGACGCGCTCTATCAGCTCCGTCCGCTGCCTCTCATGCGCGACACCGCCTATGAAACGGCGGACGGCGAGAAGGTCCGCACCAATGTCAGGCTTGACGCCGTGCAGGACAGCGACCAGGGACAAAAACTCCTGCGCATCCGGCTGAACAAGTCTCGCCAGAGAGGCATGTTTGAGGCCCCGTTCGGGTGGCGCGCGGTCAATGTCAGAGTCGGCCAGCCGGTCAAGCTCACCCTGACACGCTTTGGCTTTGACGAGCGTTATTTTCGGGTCCGGGCCAAGAAAGTGGATCCGGGCGGCGCGGCCTGGCTCGCCTTGGAAACCGATCACCCGGACGTTTACACGGGCGGCACTGTCGCCACGCTCCCGACCGCAGCAACGGGTGCGGGCTATGACCCGACCTCCGTCGCCACTCCAACGTCAGACGAGTGGGGCGGAGTTGGCGGCAGCATAACCGTGACCGATGGCGTGGAGGTGCCGGCCGTTACGATTGATGCAGGCGAAACCGCACACCCAACCGGCATCACCGGCATCCTTGCCTACACCAGTCAGAATTCAAACAGCGGCCCCTGGAACCTCAAGGGCGAATACCCGCCCGGCACCGAGAGCTTTATCCTTGAAGGTCTGCTGGCCAATGAGACCTATTACGTCCGACTAGCCTATCGCAATGCATTCGGGGTTATCGACCCGGCATCGGCAAGCCTCATCCTCGGCCCCTACACCACGGGTAGCCTTGTGGCGACGGATGCGGTGAGTGTCGGCGGTGTCGCATCTGATCGGGTTGCTCAATCCGTTGATGATGGCGAGGTCATGGCTGAGGTGATCATCCGTGAAGCGCTGGATCGGCGCGACCGGATACGGGCCGAGATTGATGGGGTGTGGGGTACATTCGGCACGGCCAATGCCTTCCTCCTCGAGGTGCAGGACTGGACCGATCAGGCCGAACAATTCTCCATTGTCGCTTCCAGCTCGGCCACGACCGCCGGGAATGCTGCCACCGCATCAGCGGGCTATCGCGACCAGGCGTTTACCTATGCGGGCAATGCCGGCAACAGTGCGTCGGCGGCCTCTACCTCGGCTACCGCTGCGGCCGCGAGCGAGACCGCCGCTGGCAATAGTGCGACGGCCGCCAGCGGGTTTTCGGGCACGGCTCAGACGGCGGCCACCGCCGCTGGTGACAGCGCGTCGGCGGCTTCCACCTCGGCCACCGCTGCTGCCGCGAGCGAGACCGCCGCTGGCAATAGTGCGACGGCCGCCAGCGGATCGGCCTCTACCGCAGCGACATCGGCAACGGCGGCTGGTGACAGTGCTTCTACCGCATCGACATCCGCCACCGCTGCGGCCTCGGCCAGTGATGCAGCAGGCGACAGTGCATCTGCCGCAAGCGGGTTTGCCTCTGATGCTTCGGCGTCAGCGACCTCGGCGGGCGAAGAGGCGGCGGCCACGCTGACGCTGCGCACCGAGGCCCAGACCGCCGCCTCGAATGCCGCGACCAGTGCAACGCAGGCCGCGACCGCGTCCACCAATGCGTCGTCGTCGTCGACAGCGGCGTCCAATTCCGCGACGGCGGCGGGCAACAGCGCCACGGCATCATCTAACAGCGCCGCCACGGCCGATACTCATCGGGCTGCGGCGGCGGCCAATGCGATCTTGGCGGCTCAATATGGTGCCTCGGCTAAAACGGACGTGTCTGACGCAGAGGACTTCTTCACCACCGATCTGGCAGGTCTGGATTATTCGGCGGCGGCGTTCACGGGCTGGACGGAAGACAGCATCAGCAGTGTCGGGCCGGTCGTGTATTCCACGACCTCGACCATTTCCTTTGGTTCGCGAGCCCGCTTCAATCCCAAACCTGGCCGCCGCTATCGTGTAACAGCGATCTGGCGCTGGACGACCGGAACCGTAGGCACAGTGAGCGTCGGTTTCCGCGCCGACCCGTTGGACACGGGCAGCTCGACCAACCGCTGGTCGTCGGTGACGGCAGGCAGCGTGAACGAGTGGCGCGAAGCGTCTTACGAGATCACTGCGACTGAGGCGATGGCCGATGAAAGTTGGCGGCCTGTGATTTACAGGACCGGCAATACGGGCCGGATTGAGATCCGTGCGCTGGTCTGGGAAGATCTGTCTGCCTTCCGCGCTGTCGGACAGGATTCGGTGTCCGTGTATTCAACTGCGGAAGAGGCGTTTGCGGCGCGCATTATTCAAGTTTCTGCAGGCGATGCTTTCGCAGCGATCCAGCTGGCTGCGCGTCAATCGGATGGAACGGCTTCATCCGTTCTGCGCTTTGCGGCGCAGCTGTTTGGTTTCGGAGCGGACTTCGACAATCCGCGCTTCTTCATAGATGCCATCAATGATGTGATCTACGGCGTTGCCGATGATGGCACCACCCGGGTTTTCGAGTTGGATTTCGCGGCCGATGGTCGGCTACGCTTGCGCAAGCCTGATGACACGCTGCTGTTCGACAGTTCGAATGGCGGTGTCCAGCTCGGCGGGGTTGAGACTGGCTTGATCGCGGACCGTGGTCGCCACTTCACGGCCTCGCACACCTGGTTGACCGGCTCACCGGCTTACACAGCGACCGACGTTCACAACTTCACCGGCTCGACCAGCGCGATCACCGTGAAAGCTGGCGATGCCGTTGACCTCGACTGGTCATACGAGGTGGTGCTGCCCGCCAACTCAGCCAAGTGGGTCTATTTCTGGGAAGTCATCAAGCGGGGTGCCACCGAGATCCGCCGAGTTGAGCGCCACGTTGGTGCGGGCCAGGCCGAAGGCAATGTTTCTGGTAACCAGTCGTCCGCAGGTGAGGAGATTCGTCCCTCGTTTTCGGCCAACACGGCTGATGCTCCTGCCGCCGGAGACCACACCTACACGATCTCGCTCGAGAAGCGCGCCGTCGGTGGCCAGTACATCGATGGCGGGCAGTCGGCCGCCGCCGGCATGACCATGGAAAACATCAATCTGAAAGTGTTGGCCCAGCGCGACGGCCCGACAAGGAATAACTGATGGCTACGATCAACACCGCCCAACTGGCGTCAGCCTTTTACGATCTTGTCGCTGCCGTGCACGCAGAGACGACTGACGAGACCACTTTCGAA
>Ga0316204_10002218_pt1 | contig 45612 bp, 40 predicted proteins | sample 6monrhotite_MG_2_FD_205661 | JGI IMG/M metagenome (GOLD analysis project Ga0316204, IMG submission 205661) | Microbial mat bacterial communities from mineral coupon in-situ incubated in ocean water Damariscotta River, Maine, United States -... | ecosystem: Environmental > Aquatic > Marine >... | reverse complement strand
ATTCGTGTTTCATAATCATTCTCCTCATGCTAAAGTACAAAAAAACCCCTTGCGAGGATGAGGAGAATTATGACTTTGATTCGGTTTGATGCGGGGAGTTTCTCCGCGATAGCGGCTTCGTCCAACATGGCATTCAACCTCGCTCCCCTTGGTCGCCGGACGCTGCGCGATAAAGCTGCGCAGCATCGGTTAGCTCTACGTTGGGCGTTACCACTTAATAACAAGGAGTGTTCTTGAAGACAATCGGACTAATCGGCGGCATGAGTTGGGAGTCAACTGTCCCGTACTACCGCCAGATCAACGAGACGATCAAGAATCGTTTGGGGGGGCTGCATTCAGCAAAAATCATTTTGTACAGCGTCGACTTCCATGATATCGAACAACTACAGCATGCAGGCGATTGGGAAGCAGCCGGAGCTATGTTGGCCGAAGCCGCCTGCTCGCTCGAAATGGCGGGTTCAGATTTTTTGGTCTTATGCACGAACACCATGCATAAAGTGGCCGACAGCATTGAGGCGGCGGTTACCATTCCGCTGTTTCATATTGCCGACCCAACCGCTGGAGAAATCAAACAGGCAGGCCACTCCACCGTCGGCCTGTTCGGGACGCGGTTTACGATGGAAGAAGCCTTTTACCGTGACCGCTTAAGCGAACATCACGGGCTTCAAGTGATCGTCCCGAACGTGGAAGACCGTAATATTATCCACCGTATCATTTACGAAGAGCTATGCTTGGGGATTGTTTTGCCTGAGTCCCGTAGCGAGTATCGGCGAATAATGGAAAATCTAGCAGCACAAGGCGCAGAAGGTATTATTCTTGGATGCACAGAAATATCCTTGCTTGTCAGCCAGCAAGACTCAGAAATTCCATTGTTTGACACCACGGCCATTCACGCGCGAGCGGCGGCAGAAGAGGCGCTTGCCTAATGATACCCAACACTGCGTAGCTAGAGGGATACGCCAAAAGCGGCGCATCTTTTGATTGTAACGTTAGACGTAAAATAACTGAATGGAGGTATCGGAATGAGTATTGAAAAACCTAAAATCACTTGTCTGCCGAACGGGCCATATTATTTACTTAACGATCTTACACCACGAGTAATCCCAAATATTCAAAAATCCAAGGGTGACCCCTGCACCACAGTAACAGGGGTAGCATTATGTCGCTGTGGCGGTTCAAATAACAAACCTTTTTGCGATGGAGCGCATGGAAAAAACGGTTTCACTGATAAAAAATGGACAGATGGAACGCTTAATAAACGTGACAATTATGTTGGAACACAAATTACGATCCATGACAATCGTGGGGTCTGTGCACATGCTGGCCACTGCACGGGCAATCTCAGCGCAGTATTTAAACTAAATGAAGAACCCTGGATTGATCCAGAGGGTGCAACAGCCAAGGATATTATCAATATTATTAAAAAATGCCCATCGGGAGCGCTTAGTTACACTATCGATAATGTTGAACACCGAGATCAAGATCGAGTGCCGATGGTTACGGTCACAAAAGATGGCCCATATGCAGTTACCGGTCACATCGAACTTGTCGATCAGTCGCTAGGCGAAGGAGTATCAACGGAGCACTGCACGCTTTGTCGCTGCGGTGGATCGAAAAATAAGCCATTTTGCGATGGAAGTCATTGGCACATAGGATTCAAGGATGATAAAAATTGACGGTTGCAATCAATGATGTGGAGATTACCGTTTAACAAATGGTTGCACGGAGCCTACGGCCCGTGAATCTAGTCGTTGACGCTGTAGAAAAACCCATTTTTCAGCTGTTTTCGCGTAATTTTCCCCTCCGAATGGCAGGGGAAAGTGCCGTTGTGCCTGTTACGTCGTTTTTAAATCGCTCATCAAATTTAGAAAGATCAAGTTCGTTGTCGAACAGGTGATTCATTGCATGTTCAAAAGTGCCCGGCAGCAACTGCCGTTGCAGGTCAATGGCGCCTTGATCTTGATATTTGTTGAGTTCATGGCAGGATACGGGTATGAATAGGCTTTTTATACAGCTTCGTTAGGTGTCAGTCGAGTTTGTATATATTTTCAATGTCGTCAAATAAAGTTGACGCTAGGGTGGTCGTCAACTATCATTGACGCATGGCAGATATAAATTCACTTCCATCTCCAAATGAACCTGAAGAAGCACTAGCCGCTGTTGTTGCTTTGCGTGTTATGGCGGAAAGGCTAGAAAAAAAGGCAGTTAAAAAGGCTATCGAGCAAGGTTGGAGTTGGTCGCAAGTGGCAGAGGCTTTAGGAGTAACAAAGCAGGCAGCTCATAAACGTCATGCGGCCTCTATTCCGAAAAAGGAAGTTACTAAAAATGGAGATCGTTAATGTTTAATCGAATTAAGCTTCGTTTTTGTGATATGAAAACAATTAGCACATTGATTTCAGGGGCAGATGAGCAGGCCCGTATCAGTGGCGAGGATGAACCGGGGGCAGAGCATTACCTCCTATCTGCGCTAAATTTATCCGATGGTAGTGCTAGAAAAGTGTTTGAAAGGGCTGGGGCAGACCCTGATAAGTTTCGAGTTGCAATTGGCAAGCAGTATAATGATGCATTGAATTCGGTAGGTATTAACGACGATCCTATTAAAGCAGATCCAGAACTAATAGCATCAACGAAAATATTTCATAATTCCAAACCCTCGGGTCAGGCGGTAATGAAAGCATTGTATGCTCTGAAGCAAGAAGATAAAGATAAACCGTTAGTTGGGGCGCATGTCGTCGGTGTAGTGGCGGGCATGGACCATGGAGTGGCGGCAAGGGCGCTTAGAGCTATGGGATTAGATCAAAAATGCATAGCCAATTTAGTTAAAGAAGAACTTAAGTCACACCATTGATGGGGTGATGAAGAAGACTGAACGAGGCCCGATTTTATGGACGGACAAGTTGATGTTACTTTATCAACTTGTTAGGAGAACCTATGAAACGTATCCCGCGCCGTATTTTTACAGAAGAATTCAAACTTGAAGCAATTAAGCTGGTTACAGAGCAGAGGCTGTGACTATAGCGGAAACCGACAGAAAGTTGGACGTTGCTATCAAATCAATATGCACATGGATGGAGCAGGAAGAGCGAGGTAAGCTGAGAGCCAGGCTTGGCGCATCGAAGCTGACACCGGATCAGCAGCGTATTTGTGAGCTGGAACGCGAACTGGCAACCGCCAAGAGTGGCTATCAGAATTGGAGTGCTGGCAAAGTCGTGCCGCCGCGAAAGCTTGAAGAGATGCGCCTGCTGGTGGCGATCAAGGCCGCACACCAACGGGGTTGCGGCATCTAGGCCCAAAGAAGATTCGAGACGAACTGGCAGACCAAGCATCATTGCCGGGCTGAACCGTATCAAGCGGCTGCGCACGCTACACGGCATTCGCTGCACGCATAAAAAGAAGTTCAGGGTCACCACCGACTCCAAACACAAGCTGCCAGTCGCTGAGAATTTACTGAACCGACAGTTTGTTCGCACAGCCCCCAATCAAGTTTGGGTGGCTGATATCACCTATATCCCGACCGATGAAGGCTGGCCTTTCTGGCGGCGATCAAAGATTTACACACCTGTGAAATCGTCGGCTGGGCAATGGATAGCCGTATGACGAAGAACTTGGTGGTAGGTGCCTTGCGTGCGGCGTATTGGCGCAAGAAACCCAGGCTGGGTTTGAAACATCACTCTGATCGTGGCAGTCAGCAGTGCAGTAGTGCATACCGTGCGTTGCAAGCTAGCTATGGCATGAAGACATCGATGAGTCGAAAAGGAAACTGTTGGGACAATGCGCCGATGGAGAGCTTCTTCGGTACGCTCAAAACAGAAAGTTTGCATCACTATCGTTTTGCTACCCGTGAGCAAGCTAGGCAGGTTGTCTTTGAATACATCGAAGTGTTTTACAATCGAATCAGATGTCACGCAAAAATTGGCAATCAAGCACCTGCCTATTTTGCAAGCCAGCAACACTTTGCGGCATCATCCAGATGATTTGCTCGTCCACTAAGTTGGACTCCGCTTAGTTACACCAAATGCTTTAAATGAATCTAGCACAGCGCTGTTGTCGGACAGATTTTTCTTTGACGCTACGAAAACATTAGGATCAAGCCTTGCGCCTCACATCTGCTCTGCTTGAAAAAAACAATCCCTTTCCCCTACATGCCATTGCTTAATGTTATATTTTGACACAAATGACTACTAAATATGACCAAATAATCCAGCGTAACAGCACTTTCAGCTTCAAGTATGACGCTAGAGAAAATATCTTTGGTAAGTCGGATGTGTTGCCGTTATGGGTTGCGGATATGGATTTTGCAGCGCCGGAGGCAGTGCGTCAGGCATTGTTGGAGCGAGCTGCGCATCCGATTTATGGTTACACCATGGCGCCTGAATCTTTGTATGAATCGCTCATTGATTGGTTAAGGATGCGCCATGCTTGGGAGGTGCAACGCGAATCGATTATGTTGTGCCCGGGTGTGGTGCCTTCTTTACACGCAACCATTCTGGCGCTCACTCAGGCTAATGATGCAGTCATTGTGCAGCCTCCGGTGTATGCGCCTTTCCTTTCTGCGCCTAAGGTTACGGGGCGCCGCCTTGTGCTTAATCCACTCAAATTTGAGCACGGGCAATATCGTTTCGACCTTGAGCGGCTTGATCGCTGTGGAGAGGAGGGTGCACGTTTGCTGATTTTGTGTTCGCCACATAATCCAGTTGGCAGGGTGTGGACGGAGCAAGAGTTGCAGGCGTTGCTGGAAGTATGTCAGCGTCACAGTATGACGGTGTTGTCGGACGAAATACATGCTGACTTAACTTTCCCTGGGATTAGACATACTCCTCTGGCTCAATTAGCTCAGGATAAGGTCAACGTGATTAGCGCTGTTGCGCCTAGTAAGACCTTTAATATTCCCGGACTCGGGCTTTCAGCAATGATCGTGCCGCGTGAAAGTGATCGAGTTGCGATAGCGCAAGCTTTTGATTTGTTGCATGTCATTCCCGGCAATCCTTTTAGTATCGTGGCGTTTGAAGCCGCCTATCGCGAGGGAGCTGTTTGGTTGGATGAGTTGTTAAGCTATCTTGTTGCGACGCTCGATTTCGTCCGCGAATATATTCAGCAGCACCTGCCTAAGATTAAGCTGATTGAGCCAGAAGGTACTTATTTACTGTGGTTGGACTGCCGAGAAATGGGCTTGAGCGATACGCAGCTCAAGCATTTTTTTGTGCATGAGGCGGGGCTGGGTTTGAGTCCGGGGATTATGTTTGGAGAGCAGGGCAGTGGCTTTATGCGTGTGAATATTGCGGTGCCGCGCAGCGTGATCGCTCAGGCGCTGGAAAATATTGTTGCTGCCGAAGGTGCGCGTCAGGACTTGCCGTAGCGCAACACTAGCCAGATTCCTCCGAGTATCAGCAATGAAGCGACAAACAAATCTCGAGTGAACACTTCGCCTAATAGGATGACACCACCTAAAGCGGCGAGAATCGGGGCGCTGAGTTGAATCGTTGAAGCTGTTATGGCGCGCATGTGTTGCAATACGCGATACCACAGCACATATCCTAAACCGGAAGCTAAAGCGCCAGACAGTACTGCATACAATACGCCTCTTGGGTCTAGATGTAGCCAGGGTAAGGCACATAAAGATAAGGCGATTGTCAGTGGAATAGCTCGTAGAAAGTTGCCAGCAGTCGCCGCCGCAGGATCCGCTAGACCTCGCCCCCAAAGAGAATACATCCCCCAAGCGATGCCGCTTAGCAACATTAAGATCGAGTCCAGCATAGAGGGCGCTTCTACGCCGGGCGATACCAATATCACCAGCCCAGTCAGTGCAGCGGTAAAGCCTGCCCCTTGCAATGCGCTCATGCGTTCCCCTGCGATGAATCCGGCGAGAAGCATTGTCACTTGCACCGCGCCGAATAATATTAATGCACCTGCGCCAGTGTTGATGCTGCGATAGGCAAATGAAAAGGCGACTGCGTAGATGAACAAGGCCAAGGCGCTACGCCAATTGCCGTGCTTGAGCGGTGACTGCTGTTGCCAGCGCATCAGTACATAGAGCACTGCTGCACCAGAAAGTAGACGTATAGAGCTAAAGCTAGCGGCATCAATGCCTGTTTCCTTGAGTGCCATACGGCACAGCAAGGAGTTGGCAGCAAAGGCGATCATGGTTAATGCTGTGTAAGCGACGAGGTGAGTTTTGTTCATGCTAAGCCGGATAAATCCTATTTTTGTCCCGCAAGCGGGGCTTGTTCGATCAACTGGATTCCCGCTTTCGCGGGAATGACGGGCTTTTATTCATTAACAAGATTCGCAAGAGGAACCAGAGGCGGCCCCAGTAAAACCAGCCTACACCTTCGCTGTTTTGAATTTCTCTGTGTCTCTGTGGTGATGCATTTGTTTCTAGCGCATTTTCTTCTAGGACCACCCTAACGTGCTTGGCGTGCAATATGGCGCGGTTCTGAGGCGGATAGGCTCAAGTAATGTACGTTGAACAGTCCGTCATGGTCACTCCATGTTGATTTGAGGTGCCAACCCGCGCTGCTGGCTAGTTGCTGAAATTCATGCGCGGTATATTTGTATGAGTTTTCGGTATGAATCGTTTCACCTTCAGCTAGCGGAAAGGTTTCCTTGCCCAATTGAATATGTTGATCGCACTGGCTGACTAGGTGCATTTCAATTCGTCCCTGTGCTGCGTTGTAATAGGCATAGTGGGAAAACTGCTCAGTATTGATTTGAGCATCGAGTTCGCGCTGCATGCGGGTAAGCAAATTGAGGTTGAATGCGGCAGTATGTCCTTCAGCATCGTTATAGGCGGCATTGAGGCGTTCGGGGGATTTCTTGCAGTCTACGCCGATTAATAATGCGCCATTGTCGCCGAGCACTTGCGCTGCATGTTCGAGCAACTCTACTGCGCTTTCAGGCGTGCAATTGCCGATGGTCGAGCCGGGGAAAAAGATGACTGGCCTTTGTTCGGAATAGTGTTCGAGTGCATGGGCGGGAATCTGTGAGTAGTCTGTGCACAGCGGTTGCATGCGAATTTCTGGGAACATCTCTTGCAGACGTTGTGTGCTGTGCAGCAAATGCGTTTCGCAAATGTCGATAGGCACGTATACCGCATCGTTAGTTAAGTGCTTTAATAACAATGGAGTTTTGGTGGCACTTCCGCTACCTAGTTCGATCATCACGCATGAGGTGCCAATTAATTCGGCCATTTCAGCACCGTAACGTTCTAGGATGCTGGTTTCGGTACGAGTCGGATAATATTCAGTGGTGGTGCATATATTGTCGAACAGATGCGAGCCGAGAGCATCGTAAAAGAATTTAGGCGGAATGGTTTTAGGTTGCTGGCGCAATCCCGCGCGCACGCAGTTTAGGAAATCATCTTGTTCTTCTATTGCTGATTGTAGTTGGGGTGATTCGTTTTTCATCATACATCCTCCGCCAAGCGTAGACCGGAGAACATCCAACGGTCTGCGGCTCGGAAAAAATTACGGTAACTGGCACGTATATGGTCTTGTGCTGTGAGGCAGCAACCACCACGTAACACCATCTGATCGCTCATAAACTTGCCATTGTATTCACCTAAGGTGCCGGGCAATGGACGAAACCCCGGATGCGGTAAATAAGCGCTCTGTGTCCACTCCCACAGATCGCCATAAAGTTGTGTCATGCTTGTTTGTTGCGCAGCTTGCGGCACATATAAGCCGTTATCGAGGAAGTTTCCTGCAATCGCTTGAGCGCTTGCCACATGTTCCCATTCCGCTTCAGTTGGCAAGCGTTTGCCAGCCCAGCGTGCATAGGCATCGGCTTCGTACCGGCTCAGGTGCGAGACGGGTTCGTTCATGCGTAATTCGTGTGCGCCAGTTAGATCGAAGTGTTTCCAGTCATTTCCTTCTTTGAACCAGTACAAAGGTGCTTGCCAGTGTTGGGTGTTGAGCGTGCGCCAAGCATCAGAAAGCCATAGGTCTACACGCTGATAGCCGCCATCATCAATGAAAGCTAGGTATTCGGCGTTGCAGATCAGTCGCGTAGCGAGTTGAAATCCCTGCAAAAATGTTTTATGTCGGGGGCGTTCGTTATCGTATGAAAATCCATTTCCATCGTGACCGATTTCCACGATACCGCTAGTAAATTGCTGCCAGCCCATCTCTACAGTGGCGGCTGATTGCGTTGGAATGGGAACGCTATGATAGGCGGGTTGCAGCGGATTAATTGAAAAATTGTATTTGGTATCCATCAACAGCAATTCTTGATGTTGTGTTTCATGCTCAATGCCTAGCTGTGTTCGCAGCAGAATGTCTGCGGCATGTTGCTCCGGCATATTGTTGAGCAAGTCAGCAAGTGCGGCATCGACATGATGCCGAAAGCGATATATCTCAGCTACCGTGGGGCGAGACAGCATCCCGCGCTGCGGCCTAGGGAAGAAGGTGCCCGCTGTCTCGTAGTATGAATTAAATAAATGCGCAAATTCACGATTGAACATGCGGTAATTGGCTGAAAACGGAGCGAGAATAAACATTTCGAAAAACCAAGTGACATGCGCCAAATGCCATTTTGGTGGACTGACATCAGGCATGGCCTGAATGCAGTAGTCCTCAGTTTCTAGTGGTACACAGAGTGATTCCGACCTCGCGCGAACTGTTTTGAAACGATTAATTAATGCTGTTGTATCCATTGTCACTTTATCCTTCTACCTTTACGCCACGCCAGAATGCGATGTGGTCTTTTATGCGTGCAGCCATTGCTGATGGTTCAGGGTAGTACCATGCCGCATCCTCATTTGTCTTGCCGTCCACCACAATATTGTAGTAACTCGCAGTTCCTTTCCACACGCAACTAGAATGAGTGTCCGTGGAGTGCAAAAACTCCTGCTTTACCGCTGAGAGAGGGAAATATACATTACCTTCTACACGGTGAATCTCGTTAGATGGTGCTTCAGCGATTACTTGGCCGTTCCATGTTGCTTTAGGCATGACGCTCTCCTTTGAGTGAATGATATGACAATTGCCCTTCATCAATGAGTCGATTAATACTAGCCTAATCTTACGGCGATATTAAATTAAATCATGCCCTCTGCGTTCATTATTCACTAAATTTGGAGTTATTGAACTTATCAACCCTGATAGGGATATATTGGCAAATGTGTTTGACTTCGCCTCGTAAAAACATATTTTGCGTTTAAGTAATAGATGCGAAAAAATGACCGTAGAGAAGGGTGTGAGAGCGGCATATACGCTGGAGTGCAAGTTAATTGAAAATGCTATTCGGTTTGGCAATCCATTTTGATGTGGCAACAAAAAATTGAGAGGGAAAAGCTAATACTTCTGACAAAAAAAATTGTTAAAATAGGGTTGTATGGTTTTTGTGGTTTAACTTCTTTACGTGGTGAGTTGCATTGCGAAATCCAGCGCTTATTCAATACGATGGGTTTTTTGCGGTGAATTAAAATTATTCAATGTGTCGCTGCTTGTCTTCGGTATTGGCATAGTGCCGTTGATATGAAATGGTTTGTCTACTAATAAGCGATCATCGCTTGTGCATGGATATGTGTAAATACGACTAGGAATGAGATATGACTGATGAGAATGCAAAAGTAGGTACACGCGCCCACATGCCTGATTTGGACTGGAGTCAGGTGCGCGAAACGATGTTGATGTTGGAGTTGGCGACAGGACAAATAGAGTCGGCGATGAAAGATAGTAATTCATCTGTCGATGTGTTGACCGATAGCTTTACCACAATGGCAGGTTATTTGAGTATGATCTCTAGTACGCTTGAGGCGCTGCCAGACGAGGGTGATGTTGGCGAAACTAAAAAGAATGCACTGGAGGCTGCTGGTAGTGTGACAGGTATGGTTCATCAATCGATCATGGCTTTCCAATTTTACGATAAGCTATCGCAACGTCTGGCTCACGTTAATCATAGCTTAGGAGCTTTGAATGATTTGGTGGGTGACCAGCATCGTATATTTAATCCGCAAGAGTGGGTAGCCTTACAGGCAAAAATCCGCTCCAAATACACCACAGCAGATGAGCGCACGATGTTTGATGCGGTGATGGCGGGAATGCCAGTGCGGGAAGCACTTGAGCAGTATGTGAGTGAGATGAAAGACAAGGGCGATGACATCGACTTGTTCTAGCCGGAGCCTATAATATTTCCTTAATCTGAATGGATTATGGAGTATGACTGATTCAGATGATTAGGAAGTCAATTACAATATGCAATTTAACCCTCATTTCGCTGCTCTGTTATGGTGTGCAGGCAGCGTCTACTCGAACTAATGAGGCCGGTGAAGTCTTTCACGATTGTCCTTAAGTGTCCTGATGTGGTGGTGATTCCAGAGGGTGAATTCGATATGGGTTCAAACGATGGGGATGCGGACGAAAGTCCCGTGCATCACTTGCTTATCAAAAAATCATTTGCGCTAGGCAGAACTGAAGTTACACAATTGCAATGGCGCGCCGTTATGCAAGACCAAAGTCGCAGCATTATCGGCAACGATCCCAGTTATTTCTCTAGCTGTGGTGAAGACTGTCCAGTTGAGCAAGTCAGCTGGAATGAGGTGAAAATATTCATCCAAAAACTTAATGTTAAGACTCGAAAGCAATATCGCTTACCTAGTGAGGCTGAATGGGAGTACGCCTACCGTGCAGATGAGAAACATGAATACTGTGGCGGCAATAATTTGGAAAGCGTGGCATGGTATGGCGGCACTGCTGACACAGCAGATCATGACGGTAAGGCAACTGCGCATGTGGCAGGCAAGCGAGCGAATGCCTTCGGACTGTATGACATGAGTGGCAATGTGTGGGAGTGGGTAGAGGATAGCTATCACGATAACTATAGAGGCGCGCCGAAGAATGCGCGTGCATGGCAAAGTGATGACAAACGGCGCGTGTTGCGCGGTGGTTCATGGTTTAATAATCCGAGATTATTGCGCGTCAGCAGTCGGCATAAAGCAGCACCTAACTTTCGTTCTAAGTTTGTTGGCTTTCGTGTTCTTAGAGTGCTGAACTAAAAGTAGGTGAATTTTATAAAAAACCATAATTGGCTCTTGACAATTTCACCTGCTCGCATAAAATACGCGACCTCTTCTGGGTCGTTAGCTCAGTTGGTAGAGCAGTGGACTTTTAATCCATTTGTCGCAGGTTCGAACCCCGCACGACCCACCAGTTTTCCCCACGGCTTGCAGTGTGCGAGTTATTTAAATGAGTAGTTCGATGCGCTTGCGCAGATAATTTACTCATAGCTTTAAATTGGATCGCCGTTCTCATCCAGATAAAACTCATTTAATGTACGTTCTACTTCCGCCATATGAGTGAGGACTGGCCCTCCTTCTAGCATGATTGCTACCGAGCAGACTTCTATTATTTCTTCAAGTGTTACGCCTGCCTGTTTGCACGCACGGATGTGTAGGACGATGCAGTAACTGGGTCATCGCCATGCCGAGAACAATGCGTTCTTTTTCTTTTTTTTCAGTACGCCAGGCAGCATTGCTTCCGCCATGAATGCTTGAATTTTGCCCATTAATTTGGATTTGTATTCGGTGAGAAGCTGTAAGCCTCGGTGTGCGTATTCCAAGAGTTCACGTTCACTATCGGACCCTTTAGTCGGTGTGCTCATGCGGTCTCCATTGTTTTAGGTGGCGGGTCAAACTTTACTGGAACCTCCGATAAAAGAGGGCTGCTTAGCAGCTATGGACGATCATTTTATCGTTTAATACGAGTTCTGGCGAACAGCGAGCTATTCCGGTTTCGATAGAAGGGATATATGCCTCTCATTAAAAGTCGCTTGCCAGTTATAATGTCAGGCTTGAATTAGCCGTGAATTATTATGCGTCCGTCTCACTCTTCCGATAGCCCTTTATCCGCTTCACGCGCCGATTGGCGCACTATGCGCACCTTGCTGCCTTATTTGATGGAATTTAAGGGGCGAGTGGCACTGGTTGTCATTCTATTGGTGTCGGCAAAGCTGACCAGCGTCACAATTCCTTTGGTGTTGAAAGAAATTGTAGATGCGATGGATAAGCCTAAAGCAATGCTTGCTGTGCCAGTAATGCTGGTGCTCGCGTATGGCTTGTTGCGCTTATTCAGTACCTTATTTGGCGAAATTCGCGATGCGGTCTTTGCGAAGGTTACTCAGCGCGCTATACGGCGGGTGGCCGGCCAAGTGTTTGAGCATTTGCACAATATGAGTTTACGCTTCCACTTAGACCGTCAAACGGGCGGTGTGTCGCGTGATATTGAACGCGGTACGCGCGGCATTAGCTTTCTGCTTACCTTTATGTTGTTCAATATTCTGCCAACTTTGCTTGAGATCGGTTTGGTCGCAGGTATATTGTTCGTCAAATATAACCCTTGGTTTGCCATTATTACTTTTATCACTTTGATGATCTATATCGTGTTTACTTTAGTGATCACTGAGTGGCGAATGGTGTATCGACGCACGATGAATGATATGGATTCAAAGGCGAATACGCGCGCTATTGATAGCTTGCTGAATTACGAGACGGTAAAGTATTTCGGCAATGAGCAATACGAGGTAGATCGCTACGATGAGCAGATGAGTAAGTGGGAAGTCTCTGCGGTGCAAAACCAAGTTTCAATGGCTGCGCTCAATGCGGGGCAAAGTGCCATCATCGCGGTGGGCATTACATTGCTTATGCTGTTGGCCTCAAGCGAGGTGGTGCAAGGTAATATGACTTTGGGCGATCTGGTGTTGGTGAATGTTTTCATGTTGCAGCTATATATGCCGCTGCACTTTTTAGGTTTTGTGTATCGTGAAATCAAGAATTCCTTGGCAGATATGGAACGCATGTTTAAATTGCTGACTGAGAATCGCGAAGTGGAAGATGCAGAAAATGCCTCTGCACTTGAGCTTAGTCACGGCCGTGTTGAGTTTAAAGATGTGGCGTTTAGTTATGAGTCGAATAGGCGGATATTGTCAGGGCTTAGTTTTGAGATTCCAGCGGGGCATACGGTAGCGGTAGTGGGCGCGAGTGGCGCAGGTAAGTCCACACTATCTCGTTTGTTATTTCGCTTTTACGATGTAAACGATGGCTGTATTACTATCGACGGGCAAGATATTCGTGATGTGACACAAGCTAGTCTGCGGGCCTGTATCGGCATCGTGCCACAGGACACGGTGTTGTTTAATAACAGTATTTTTTACAATATCGCTTACGGGCGACCAGAGGCATCACAAGAAGAAGTGTTGCTGGCGGCTCAGTCGGCGCATATCCATAGTTTTATTGAATCACTGCCGCAGGGTTACGACACGGTGGTGGGTGAGCGTGGCTTGAAGCTTTCTGGCGGAGAGAAGCAACGCGTAGCGATTGCACGTGCAATTTTGAAGAGTCCTGCGATTTTGATTTTTGATGAGGCGACTTCCGCACTAGATTCTAAATCGGAGAAGGCGATTCAAGATGAATTGCGTAATGTGGCGCGAGACCGGACTACCTTGGTTATTGCACATCGTTTATCTACGATTATTGATGCAGAGCAAATTCTTGTAATGGATAAAGGTAGCATTGTTGAACGTGGTACACACCGTGAGTTATTGATGTTGCAAGGAATTTATGCACAGATGTGGGCGCTACAACAACAAGAAGAACATTAACAAGTGTGCATTGTTCCTTGATTTATTAGAATTTTAAGGTATGCTTTGCGGCATGAAAACTGATACTTTGAATTTACTCCTTAGACGGATCTCGAGAAAACATATTGTTGCTTTGCTAGTGGCGATGGGCTTTGCTGCTGGCCTATCTGTATATACTGGAGAAAAACAGGAGGTTTCTGCGTCTCAGCTGGACACTGGCGTTATTGAGGAGCCTAAGGGTATTGTTCTACAGCAAGAGGAGGAACTTACTAGCGCAGTCTTTAAATTCACCTCTACGCCTAAACTAAAGTCTGCTATTGCTTTGATTTATGATGAGCGGAGCAATCGTCCGCTATATACAAAGCATGCTGAAGATGTGACTCCTATTGCCTCGATTACTAAGCTGATGACAGCAATGGTGGTGCTGGATGCAAAGTTGCCTATGGATGAAAGAATCACCATCACTAAGGCTGATGCCGATCATCTTAAGGGTACCCGTTCACGGGTGCGCTATGGTTCAGTCATGACACGTGGGGAGTTGCTGAAAATTGCACTCATGGCTTCGGAAAATCGAGCTGCTGCGGCTTTGGCGCGTACTTATCCTGGTGGTAGTTATGTCGCCATTGCAATGATGAATATCAAAGCAAAGCAACTTGGTATGAGTTCTACGCATTTTTTTGATCCTACTGGATTAAACAGTCATAATGTTTCGACCGCACAAGATTTGGTGCTGATGGTGCGTGCTGCGCAAAGTTACAAAACAATACATAGATTTACCACGACGACTTCGCATACCGTACTGTTGGCTAGGCATCGTTCCTTGCGTTTTAGTAATACCAATCCTCTGGTGAGAAGCAACTCATGGGATATTGGTCTGAGCAAGACTGGTTATATTAGTGAGGCGGGGCGTTGTTTGGTAATGCAGGCCACTATTTCGAATCGTCCAGTGATTATTGTGCTGTTGGATTCTTGGGGTAAACGTACCCGAGTAGGCGATGCGAACCGTGTTAAAAGATGGATGGAGAAATCATCTAGACGTGCTATGCGTCTCGCAAGAATAAGTAGTTAATCCTAAAAGCCACAGTTCAATCCACAGATTTCGCAGATTTTTACGCACTTGCTGATGTGCGCATTCGCTCCCAATGGCTTATTCAGTAGTTCAGTATTAGTTGTTGTTTAATCGGAGAAAAGCTGTGTGCCCATAGGGCACAAAAACCAATTCGAGGCGATTGGCGGACAGCAGCTTGTGCTAGAAAATCAATGCATGTGATGTCGCTTGTTGATTTGGATGCGATGTGTATTAAAGTGCTAGCTTGTCAATGCGACGTGGCTGGTCAATTCCTTTTCTAATTCAGCGAGTCCCTTTCCTAAAAAGGCATTAAATTTAAGTCCTATGCGAAACATGCCATTGTTGTCTAATACACAGTACGTAGATTTGCAGTCGACCTGCACTACTTTTCCGTGTTCGTGTGTGGATTTAGGTGGGATGAAAAACTGGGCAAGGAAGCGGGAGTTTGCGGCTAAATTGTTCTCAGTATAAGCGGTTGCATCAACTGTGGATATTTCCCCTATCCAGCCATGAAACTCTCGATCTCGGCCACTGAGCTGCATGGATATGAATAGTTTCCATTTGATCAAATAATGCCTGTGTATGCTGCTCTCGAGATTTACAGGAGAGGTAATTATTTCAGGTATGTCCATATCGTAATATTTTTAATGGAATTATGCGGTTTTTCGGGAGTGAGAGGGTGTCACTCCTCCTCATCGATATATTCTTCCCTAGGCGGGTAGCCATCGTAAACTAAATTTTTGCGGCGCGCGAGGTAGAAATCGCGGATGAAAGCATAACGATCAGAGGTGTCATCCAACATTTTTTCTTGTGAGATTAATCCTGCGCGTTCTTCAATTTCGCTTACAACATATACGCCGTAGCGAGTAGGTACATGGGGGATGTTGGTAACGGGGCTGGTCAGTCCGTCGCCGGCCAGTCCGATGCCGTCTCGAGCCGAACTAGGGCCGAAGAAGGGCAGCATAAGGTACGGCCCGCTGCCAATTCCCCAATATCCCAAGGTTTGTCCAAAATCCTCATTATGCTTTTCTAGGCGGTCGGTAAGGTTAGCAAAGCCCAATATGCCGAAGGTGGAATTGAAAAGTACACGGTAGCCATCCATGAGCGCCTGTTTGAATTTTAGTTGCAAGAGGTCGTTGAGCGTGATTGTAATATCTTCTAGATTGGAGAAAAAATTATGTAGCAATATTTTGCCCGGCTTCGGTACGACGGCATCGTAACCATGCGCTACTGGTTTGAGTATGGCATTGTCGAGTGCCATGTTGAAATTAAAAATTTTGCGGTTATACGCTTCAAATGGGTCTTTTGGGTTGCCGTTTGGTGCGGATGCGCATCCGCTAAGCAGCGAGAGGATGAAGAACGCGAGGAAGAGTTTCATTGTGTAAATTCTTGTGGCTAGGGCTATACGTAATTAACGTATTGTTGCGGCGGAGTTAAGTTAGTATTGAAAAAAGGAAAGCTGCCGTTTTTTCGATCAGAGAAATATCTTTTTAGGGTAAAAGTAATCGGGCGGAATGCGAGCGTATCCCAAGGGATCTCGTGTTCTTCAAACAGCGCAACTTCTAGGCTCTCCACGCCTGGTGAAAAATCCAAATCAAGTAGACGAGCGCGGAACAGTAAATGCACCTGATTGATATAGGGGAGGTTATGCATGGAATACAATTCGCCGATGCTGATGCGTGCATTGGCTTCTTCTAAAGTTTCGCGTGCGGCCGCTTGGGTCGTTGTTTCGTCGTTCTCCATAAAGCCCGCAGGTAATGTCCATAAGCCAAGACGAGGTTCTATAGCTCTACGGCAGAGCAAAATACGTCCATCCTCCCATTCCGGGATAGCACCAACTATGAGTTTGGGATTGTGATAGTGAATGGTTGAACACGCGCTACAAACGTGACGTTCGCGATTATCATCCTGCGGTAAGCGCAGTTCGACTGCTCCTCCGCATTCAGGGCAGAATTTCATGGACGCTCTCCATTCTCAGTTCCAAAACTTCCACCAAGAGTGATTGTTTTTAGGTGACTCTTTTGCGATTGGTGCTGTTTCATTGCTAGCGATATTCAGCTTAAGTATGCGTTGTGTATCGTTGCTCAAGTCCCTCATTCCTAAGGCATCGTAGGCTTGCACCATGATCTGCAAAGCATCGTGAACCTGGGGAGTGTTAGGGTAATTGGTCAGCACATCTTTTGCTCGGTTCAGCGCTGCGACATAAGCACCACGGCGAAGGTAATAACTTGCAACGTGGATATCCGAGCCTGCCAGTGTGTTGAGTAGGAATTGCATGCGTAGTCTGGCATCTGCCGCATACGGGCTGTTGGGGAAACGCGTAACTAGTTCTTTAAATGTTTCAAATGATTCATGTAGCGATTTTGGATCGCGCTCAGCGGGATCTTGTCCAGAGAGTGCGTTCATGATGCTAACAAGGTTCTCGTCGAAATCATTCAAGCCTTTCAGGTAATACATGTAATCAAGATGTGTGTTTTTGGGATACTGCTTAATAAAGCGGTCAATTGCACCTAGGGATGGAGCGGGTTCGCCCTGTTTATAGTAAGCATAAGCGATTTCCATTTGTGCCTGCTGAGCGTAGCGACCATATGGAAAGCGAGATTGTAACTTTTCAAAGGTCTTTACCGCTTTTTCGAAGTTGTGATCTTGCATCGACTCCATCCCTAGAGAATACAATTCATCGGCTGTGTAGTTTTTCTTGTCGTCAAGAGCAGAACTACAAGCAACTAACGTGACTAGGAGGAAAACGTATAAACTATGGCGCATGACAGAACCCATTAAAAATTTACGTGATTATAGCAAAGATACTTCCGCTACTCAGTCTGCTATACAGATATGTGAAGCTGATACGGATGTTGATCTTGAGCCGATTTCACTCCCTGAAGTCCCAGAAACCCTTAGTTTTATAGTGCCGCTTGAATATGGAGGTCTACGTTTAGATCAAGCGCTGGCAAAATTAATGCCTGAATACTCGCGCAGTCGCCTGCAAGAATGGGTGGCGCAGGAGCAAGTTACTTTAAATGGCGCGACCGCCACTTCCAAGCAAAAAGTATGGGGTGGCGAAACTTTTGAAGTGACACCACAGAGCAATCCTGCTGATCAGCCATATATAGCCGAAGATATTCCGCTCAATATTGTTTACGAAGACGATAGCATTATTGTGATTAACAAGCCCGTGGGCTTGGTTGTGCATCCCGGAAGCGGCAATTGGCAAGGCACTTTGCTTAATGCCCTGTTACACCATGACCCCGCACTGGCAGAAGTGCCGCGCGCAGGCATTGTGCACCGTCTGGACAAGGACACGAGCGGCTTATTGGTGGTGACTAAGACAATTGTGGCGCAGACCGCCTTGGTTCGCCAATTGCAAGATCGTAGTGTCAGCCGTGAATATCTGGCATTGGCGCATGGCGAAATAGAAAGAGGCGGGCGAGTAGATCAAGCTATCGACCGCCATCCTTCGCAACGTACCAAAATGGCCGTGGTCGAAGGTGGTAAGCCTGCCATTACACATTATTCGCTGGTCGAGACTTTCCCTGGTTGTACTTTATTGCGCTGCAAACTTGAAACCGGACGCACGCATCAGATACGTGTGCACATGGCTTTTCTGCGTCATCCTTTGGTAGGTGATCATATTTACATCAAAGGTGCGCAAAAATGTCCGCCGACAATGCGCGATACTTTGTTGAATTTTCCTCGTCAGGCTTTGCACGCCGAGCGTTTGGGCTTGGAGCATCCTGAGACGGGCAAGTGGGTAGAGTGGCAGGTAAACATGCCTGAAGACATGCAGCAGTTGTTGGCAAAGATTAAAGAAGTTGCTAATGAGCTTCCCTGAATACGGCATCCGTCCTGACTGGCCCGCCCCTGAAAATGTGCGATCTTTGCAGACTATTCGCATAGGGGGCGTGAGTCCCTCACCATACGATAGCTTTAACCTAGGAGACCATGTAGGAGATGCGCCGCAAGCGGTGGCACAGAACCGTCAGCAGCTGGCAGCGCTGATGCCTAGCGAACCCGTGTGGTTGCAGCAAGTGCACGGCACGCTGGTCGCCGATGCGGATAATGCGGGATGTTTGATTCAGGCGGACGCGGCGTTCGCACGCCGACGCGGCACGGTATGTGTGGTGATGACGGCTGATTGCCTGCCCGTATTGTTGTGTGATGAAGCGGGTAGCGCGGTTGCTGCCGTGCATGCCGGATGGAAAGGTTTGGCGGCGGGAGTGATTGAATCCGCTGTTGCAGCAATAGGTGTCGCGCCGCACAAATTATTGGCTTGGCTTGGCCCCGCAATCAGTCAGCGCGCATTCGAAGTCGGTGAGGATGTGCGCACCACATTTATGGCGCATGATGTGCAGGCAGCCGAAGCGTTTATTGCCGCGTCCCATGTTGGCGGGGTAGATAAATATTTTGCGGATATTTATTTGTTAGCGCGGCAACGATTGCATGCACTCGGCGTGCAGCAAATTTACGGCGGCGAACACTGTACCTATTCTAACTCAGAGCGTTATTTTTCCTATCGGCGTGATAGTGTGACTGGGCGTATGGGAAGCTTTATCTGGTTGGAGTAAATAGAGCTTCTATATATCCAAAGCCCGTCGCGACACTGTGTTGCTCGTAAAGGATTACTCCTGACATATCAATCATATGCGTCGTCGCGATTTTGTATTCATGCCTTGTTTCGCTTAGGCTTTTGAATTCATAGCGGCTCCTTAAAATAGAATTTCTGCGTTTGCATTTACTACAAAGACTGAAGTCCTTGAGAGTTTAAGACTCGGCTTAGGTATAATCCGTGCCTCATTTATCACACGAATTTAAACATGAGCGTTTTAGCTTGGATTATTGTATCGAGTCTGTTCGGTGGCATATTGAGCGTGACTTGCGCGGGCTTGTTTGCGCTTAATACTCGTGCCCACTGGGTGGGTGGTTTGGTCAGTTTTGCTATTGGTGCTTTGTTGGCGGCGGTATTTCTCGATATGTTGCCCGAAGCAATTAAGCTGAGCCCCAGCGTGACGGCGGTGAGTGGCACAATTTTATTTGGCATACTGCTATTTTTCACCTTGGAGAAGCTGTTGATCTGGCGTCACTGTCATCACGACCATTGCGAAGCGCATGAGCCGCATGAGCCGCATGAGGCGCATGAGCCGCATGAGTCCAATGAGAAAAGTGAGCACGACTTCGGACGTAGTGGAGCCATGGTGATGGTAGGTGACACCTTCCACAACTTTATTGATGGCACCATCATCGCGGCCGCTTTTTTGACGGATATTAATTTAGGCATTGTGACTTCTCTTGCTATCATCGCGCATGAGATACCTCAGGAGGTCGGTGATTTTGCCGTACTGCTGCATTCTGGTTACACCAAACTGCGCGCATTCCAAATGAATTTAATTTCCAGTTTCGCCACCGTGGTTGGTGGCACACTGGGGTATTTTACTTTGCAGACGATGCAATCTTGGGTGCCGACATTATTGGCTTTGGCGTCCGCCAGCATGATTTATGTAGCAGTCGCAGACTTGATTCCCAGTTTACATAAACGCACTAAGTTGAGTGACACCATCCAACAAGTTGTATTGATTGGGCTGGGTGTGGCAACTGTCATGGTAATGAATATATGGATTGCGGAGTAAAGACTTGCCGAGTACACGATTAATTCGCTATGCATGGCTTTCTATTGCGGCAGCTATGGCCACCATTCTGCTCAAAGGCATGGCTTGGTGGCTTACCGGCTCAGTTGGTTTGTTATCAGATGCGCTTGAGTCGTTTGTAAACCTGGCAGGTGCTTTGATGGCTCTGGCAATGTTGTCTTTAGCCGCTACCCCCGCTGATGACAAACATGCATACGGTCACGGCAAAGCTGAATATTTTTCTAGTGCCTTTGAGGGTCTTCTCATTCTGCTGGCGGCCATCAGCATAGGCTACGCGGCAATAGAGCGCTTACTGCATCCGCAAACTTTGGATGCTATGGGTGTTGGTTTGCTCGTTTCGGTGGTGGCAGGGTTCATTAATTTATTCGCCGCACGAGAATTGCTATCAGCTGGTCGTGAACATAACTCCATCACCCTAGAGGCGGATGCGAAACACCTGATGACGGATGTGTGGACCTCGGCTGGTGTTATTGTCGGAGTGGCCTTGGTATGGCTAAGTGGCTGGTTATGGTTGGACCCAGTTATTGCCTTATTGGTGGCGGTGAATATCGTATGGACGGGCTGGGAGTTGCTGCATCGCTCCGCCTCAGGTTTAATGGACGAGGCATTGCCGGATGAGCAAATACAAGCCATTGAAGCCGTGCTGAATGGTTATCGCCGTCAAGGCTCTGAATTTCATGCATTACGCACTCGGCAGGCAGGTAGGCAAGCGTTTATCTCTATGCATGTGCTGGTACCTGGTGATTGGACAGTGCAGTGCGGCCATGATTTACTGGAGTTGATTGAAGCTGACATCAGAGCGCTTGTGCCTTTCAGTCATGTGACGACGCATCTAGAGCCCATCGAAGACCCAGTTTCACTGGTAGATGAAATACTGGTGCGGCATGATGAAGTTAGTTGATAAATGCTAGATCAACTGATTCCGTTAGGTAAATGTGATATATGAAGAAAAAACTGTACGTCTATTCGCAGATTTCACAGATTAACGCAGATTTTCAAGTGTTTGTAGATATGCGTATTTGCACCCTCTGGGTGACTCATTAGCTGGGCATTAGTTGTTGTTTAATCTGCGTAATCTGCGGACAAAAGATTTTTCTAGGATCAAGGACAGAATTATGAGTAAAGTAATACCTAAAATCGGATTCGTTTCACTTGGTTGCCCTAAGGCTACAGTTGATTCGGAGCACATCCTTACGCGCATGAGTGCTGAGGGCTACATCATTAGCGGCAGTTATCAAGACGCAGATTTGGTGGTGGTGAACACCTGCGGCTTTATTGACAGCGCGGTGGCTGAATCTTTGGATGCAATTGGTGAAGCCTTGCAGGAAAACGGCAAAGTCATTGTTACAGGCTGCCTAGGTGCAAAAGGCGACATTGTGCAGAAGACACACCCCAAAGTGCTTGCCATTACCGGCCCGCATGAGACAGAGGCAGTGATGGACGCAGTGCATCAGCATTTGCCAAAGTTGCATGATCCCTACAGTGACCTTGTTCCAGAGCAAGGTGTGCGTCTTACTCCGCAACATTTCGCATATTTGAAAATTTCAGAAGGGTGTAATCATAGCTGCTCTTTCTGCATTATTCCCTCATTGCGCGGTGATCTCGTAAGCCGTCCGGTAGGCGAAGTGATGTTGGAAGCAGAAAAATTGGTTGAGTCAGGTGTAAAAGAATTGCTGGTGATTTCGCAAGACACCTCGGCCTATGGCGTAGACGTGAAGTATCGCACCGGATTCTGGGGTGGCAAACCGCTAAAGACGCGCATGAGCGATTTGGCTGCTGCACTGGGGACTCTTGGAGTCTGGGTGCGCCTGCATTATGTTTATCCCTATCCGAGTGTGGATGAGGTTATTCCTTTAATGGCGGAAGGTAAAATACTTCCTTATCTCGATATTCCTTTTCAGCATGCCAATGAACGCATTCTCAAATTAATGAAGCGTCCGGCGAGCAGCGAAAATGTACTCAAACGCATAGCGAAATGGCGCAGCATTTGCCCAGAAATCGTGTTGCGCAGCACTTTTATCGTCGGCTTTCCTGGCGAGACTGAAGAAGAGTTTGAAGAGTTACTTGATTTTCTTGAAGAGGCCAAGCTGGATCGTGTCGGTGCATTCAAATATTCACCTGTTGACGGCGCCGCCGCCAATGAATTGCCTGACCATGTTGATCCGGATGTACAAGAAGAACGTCTCGCACGCCTGATGTATCTGCAAGAAGAAATTAGTGCAGAAAAGCTGGCGAAAAAAGTCGGTCAGACCATCACGGTGTTGGTCGAAGATGTGGATGAAGAAGGATCCGTCGCCCGCAGTGCCGCCGATGCGCCAGAAATCGACGGCCTCGTATATATCAATGGCGTTGATTTGGAAGTGGGTGAGTTTGTGACTGTGAAAATTACCGATTTTGACGAGCATGATTTATGGGGCGAGGTGGTTTAAGCTAAAAGCTTTTGTCCGCAGATTACGCAGATTTTTGCCGATTAAACAACAACTAATGCTGAACTGATGAATCGCCCATAGGGCGAAAACACCCATATCTACAAGCACTTGAAAATCTGCGTGAATCTGCGAAATCTGCGGATTGAACTGCAGTTTTTAGGTTTATAGAGCTTCCCTTTAGAAAGGCAAGCCCAAGCGTAAGAAATATTGATCAGTGCCGCCTTGGTCGAAGCCGTGGGCGGCTCCGATTGTTAGGCCTACATGTAATAAATCATAGCCGAGCAAGATTTCTCCATGCCATTCTAGTCCTGCGCCTGTTTTGCGCTGCATTGTCTCACCTTGGTTCCATGCATCAGCTGTATCGACAAACACGGATAAGGAGTGTTTGCCTAAGCCGATTGGGGGAACGAAGAAGCCGTCATACACCATACCCAGTGGGATGCGCCATTCGGCACTGGCTAAGGCTATCTGTGTGCCGCTAAGCGAGGTGAGTCCGCTAGGATAGCCGCGTAAGGTGAAATTGCGTTGCCCGAGGCCGCTTGAGGTGTTTAGGTTGAGGAGGCTCTCAGTATTTCCGCCTAGTTTGTAAGGGCGTATGCCATTGTCACCTCCCGCCATTAATAGTCTGAGATAGAGCACATGATTTGCGCCGAGATCGAGATATTCTTTCCAATCCAATTGATAAGTGCTGCCGCGATTCGCGTTATTGCTGAATACGTCATAACTTTCACTGCTGAGTCGGATTGTACGACCATCGGTTCGGCTAATGGAATGTTGAAAAAAATCGCTGTTGTCATAGCGGACGATTATTCCTGATAGCGTATTTTGATATGTTGAGTTGACGTTGTTGTAGTGAGTAAGTGATAGTTTTACTGTTTCGTTGGCAACGCCTCCCGCAATGTATAGGCTGCCGTCTGTGCTATTGAATGAATGGTGTAGCAGTGCTTGGTAACGCAGTTCTTCCGAACGGTATTGGAAAGGATCGCTAGTATTTCCGTAATTGATTGATTGTTTTTCGGCATTGAGACTTAGGCTATTTAGATAGCTATACGAAGCATATCCACCTAGCTTAGCTTGTTCTGTGTAGAAATAGGGGGCGACACTCCATCGGTGAAATCCCAATACATCTGCGCCGTATAACGACACAGCCGTCAATGAATTTTGATTATTGCCAAACGATATAAATGGAACCCAAGAACGTGGTTTTAATGTGTCTAAAGCGGAATAATTTTGCACCTTGTCGTATGGCAGAGGGCTGTAGTCTTCTGCATTTGCTATCGCATCTATCTTAGGTGGGGTGGGTGAAAAAGCAGCATAGCTTGCGCGGGGTGTCGCAGTCAGTGAGTTGATACTCATTCCCTGAGCCGTATATTCAACTGTACGATAGCTATTGTCCGGCATCGCCACTGCCTCGTAGAGGCTGGAAATCGAATCACTCAGTGTTTCAATCTCTTTGTCTGCAAGGTGTATGCGCCGCAAATTCCATATATTGGCGTGGTCAGAAACGAAATATACATCGTGACCGTCTGAGGAGAAATGCGGGTGCACTTCTAAATCAGCATTGAATGTAAGCGCTTTCCAGCTGCGCTTTGAGATGTCGAATAATTCAAGATTCCACCCTGTATGCTGGCGTTTCACTGAGGCGACGAGTTGGCTGCCGTCTGGCGACCAAGCAATGTCACCAATGCTATCGCCTAGAGATAGATCGGCAAGTGGCTCAGGATGCTGGGCATGGGCATCTAGAACAACAAGCTGACTCTTGCCTGCGTCCAGTTGAACCGCAGCAATTTGTTTGCCATCTGCGCGCCATGCGGCATGCACGTAGCGAGCACACTCCGTCAAGCGCTCAGGAGACGACATGCCGGGTTTCCAAAGATACAGTTCGGTATATAGCTTGATGTTGTTGCAAACAGCTGTTTTGTTGATGAGTAAGCCCGTATGCTCATTCCAATCTAGACCGACTACATGGTCAGCTTCGAATAAGGGTTCATTCTGCCCCTCTGCTGATAAACGCCTTATCTGAGGAGGGGAGGATAAGTCATTGTGGTAGAAATACAGTTCTCCATCTTGAGTGGCGCTTAGGAATTTGTTGATATATGGCGTGCTATAGATTGTTTTTGAAGCGGATGTTTGTGGTTTGAATCGCGCAAGTTGTGGCTCGAAAGATTGCCGCAAATATGCTTGAAATTCGCTCCACACTTGATCCGCTGGTTTGCCAAATATTTGTTTCGAGCGACTATCCATGCGCCAAGGAATAAGGTTGTCGTCGTAAATTCGAATATAGTTATCCACCATGTTGCGACCATATTGTGCTTCGATGAATTTAAAAAAATATGCACCATACAAGTAGTTTAGGCCGGCAGGCCAACGGCTGCCGCTGTATCCTTCAAAGCTGACTTCAGTCAATGAACGCAGGCCGCGCTGCACTTCCAGACGCATTTTTGCTGCATACCAAGCGTTGTTTAATCGACCATATCTGCTCTCGTTGTCAGATTCACCGTAGACCGCTAAGCCTTCAGTGACCCAGCTTGGCGCAAAAATCTGAGGGAAAGTAATCCCAGTCATTAATTCGAATGGTCGGCCTAGAAATTCGCGAGCTATTTTAGGCTGACCATCTACCATGTCTAAATGCAATATGTGTACATATTCATGAGTGAAGACATACTCTATCCAGGGATTTTGATCCATGATGTCGCCATCGGCAGGTGTTGGCATGTAAATATAAAACTGGTTGTAGGGCAGTACAGTCGCTGCACCGTTGGAATAGTCCACGCTATCTAGAACTACGACTTCTGTTTTGTCTTGGGGCTGCCAAGCCAGCCATTTGCTCAGCTTGTTATGTACACGTTCTGCTATAGCGCCCATTCGTTGCGCATATTCTTTGTGTGATGATGAGTGATGAATTCGGAAATGCGCGGTGCTTAGCGTCTTCCATTGCTCAGCTGAGTCGGGATGCAAAAAATTTGGGTCGTTTGGTGTGTATGCAGCAGCAGCGGTGCAATTTAAAAAGACGGCGATAGCAAAAACTAGGGAAAGCAGATTCATGTTCTCAGCCCTTCAATTTATTTGGACTCGCAATATTGCGCAGCTAATTATGCCAGTAAGCTTTATTGAAAAAACTTATAAAAAGCTATTGTCCGCATAATCAGCGACTTGTACGGCTTTATCGTGCTTAGTCGAATAGCTAGTTGTTCCATCAGATTACACAGATTTTCGCAGATTAAACAACAACTCATGCTGAATTACTGAATAAGCCATAGGGTGCTAATGCACACATTTGCGAGCACTTGAAAATCTGCGCTAATCTGTAAAATCTGTGGATTGAACTAGGGTTATTAGGGAGGGGCGGACACTGAAAGCAACAGAGCCACGCACGTGGCTCTGTTGTGGTGGGGTAATTGCATCCCACCGGGGAAATATGTTTCTTGTTACTTAGTCAAAGAACTCTTTAACCTTGCTCATCCAAGATTTTGCCCTAGGACTGTGGCGGTCACTATCTTGCTGGCTGATGTGCTCGAATTCATTCAACAATTCTTTTTGACGCTCAGTTAGCTTAGATGGAGTTTCAATTATTACATGGCAGTGTAAATCACCATTGGCGTTGGTGCGCATGCCTTTGATCCCTTTGCCGCGTAAACGGAAAACTTTTCCGCTTTGTGTCTCGGCAGGGATTTTGATACTTGCTTTGCCATCCAGCGTGGGAATCTCAATTTCGCCACCCAATGCCGCCGTGCAAAAGCTGATGGGCATTTCGCAATGTAAATCGTCGCCTTCGCGTTGGAATACATTGTGTGGCTTGATGTGAATTTCCACATATAAATCACCACTCGGTGCGCCGTTGCTACCTGCTTCACCATGGCCGCTATGACGTAGACGCATACCTGTGTCGATACCCGCAGGTATTTTAATCTCCAGCGTTTTATGCTGTTTGGTGCGACCTGCGCCATGACATGAGTTACATGGAGAAGTGATTTGCTTGCCGCTGCCGTGACAACGTGGGCAAGTTTGTTGTATGGAGAAAAAGCCCTGTTGCATACGTACCTGGCCGTGGCCTGCACAGGTTTGGCATGTGCTAGCGCTAGTGCCGGGTTTAGCCCCAGAGCCTTTACAGGTTTCGCATTCCTGCATAGTTGGAATGCGTATCTGTTTTTGAGCGCCGCGTGCAGCTTCTTCCAGTGTGACTTCCAAGTTGTAACGTAAGTCAGAGCCGCGATGCGGGCTATTACGTCCGCTACCGCCTCTTGCGCCACCGAAGATGTCACCGAAGATGTCGCCAAAATCAAAATTGCCAGCACCGCCACCTCCGCCGCCGAATGGACTGCCGCCGCCCATGCCCCCAGCTTCAAATGCAGCGTGGCCATATTGGTCATAAGCGGCACGCTTTTGCTCGTCGCTCAAGGTTTCGTAAGCTTCCTTGGCTTCTTTGAAATGCTCTTCCGCCTTAGGGTTGTCGGGATTGCGGTCAGGATGATGCTTCATCGCCAGTTTGCGATAAGCCTTTTTTATCTCTTCGTCTGAGGCATCTTTGTTGATGCCTAGGACTTCGTAGTAGTCTTTTTTGCTCATTCGATATGGGAAGGGAGAAGGGGGAAGGGGGAAGGGTTAGGTGCTTGTGCGGTGTCTGATAGATGCCGACAGTCCCATTAACAATCCTGATACTTCGTCCACTTGTCCATTCAACTCCTCTGCGTTATTCAGATATCCAAGCCTTGCGGCAAGTTCTATCAGTGTATCTAGTTCGGAAAGTGAACCAGCAGCGATACTCAAAAAATGCAGCAGTTCCTTTGAACCCTTGCGAGCAAAGCCTTCGGCAATGTTCGCTGGAACAGCAACTGCTGCACGCTGCAGTTGACTCATTAATCCAAATTTCTCTGCGGCAGGAAAGGAAGAGGTCGCTGTGTATATCGCTGTCACCAACCCCATAGCTTGCTGCCAAACTTTGAGGTCGCGGTGCGCGCGCTTCACACCCTTCTCTCTTCCCTCTTTACCCTTTCCTTACTTCTTATCCTTCACCTCTGTAAACTCAGCATCCACTACATTGTCGTCATGTGGAGCTTCGCCTTCAGGCTGCTGTGCACCACCTTCGGCTTGGGCTTTTGCTTGTTCTGCAGCGTACATCTTTTCACCTAGCTTTTGTGCCGCAGTAGCAAGTGCTTCAGCTTTAGCATCAATGGCTTCTTTGTCGTCGCCTTTTACGACTTCTTCAGCTTCTTTCAATGCTGCTTCAATGGCTTCTTTTTCAGCCGCTTCCAGTTGCTCGCCGTATTCTGTCATCGACTTCTTCGTGGAGTGGATCAAAGCGTCTAATTGATTGCGTGCAGTGACTAGCTCAATTGCCTTCTTGTCTTCATCAGCATGGGATTCAGCATCTTGTACCATGCGTTCGATTTCTGCTTCGGACAAACCGGAGCTGGCTTGAATCTTGATCTTGTTTTCTTTGCCCGTGGCTTTATCTTTTGCGGATACATGCAAGATACCGTTAGCGTCGATATCAAAAGTTACTTCGATCTGAGGCATGCCACGTTGTGCTGGTGGGATGTCAGACAGATTGAATTGACCCAAGCTCTTGTTACCGGCAGCAACTTCACGCTCACCCTGTAGTACATGGATAGTTACAGCGTTCTGGTTGTCTTCAGCAGTAGAGAATACTTGTGATGCCTTGGTAGGAATCGTGGTGTTTTTCTTAATCAGCTTGGTCATCACACTACCCATGGTCTCGATACCCAGAGACAGCGGAGTTACGTCCAGCAATAGCACGTCTTTTACTTCGCCTTGCAGCACGCCACCTTGAATCGAAGCGCCAACCGCAACCGCTTCGTCTGGGTTTACGTCCTTGCGTGGGTCTTTTTCGAAGAAGGCTTTAACTTTCTCTTGAACCATTGGCATACGTGTTTGACCACCAACCAGAATTACGTCGGAGATATCAGAGGCGCTAACGCCAGCATCTTTCATAGCGATTTTGCAAGGCTCGATAGTACGTGCGACTAGGTCTTCAACAATGCTTTCCAGCTTGGCGCGAGTGATCTTCACTGCTAAATGCTTAGGACCTGTCGCATCTGCTGTAACGTAAGGCAGGTTTACCTCGGTTTGTTGCGCAGACGATAGCTCGATTTTGGCCTTTTCAGCCGCGTCTTTCAGACGTTGCAGTGCCAGCATGTCACTCTTCAAATCTATTCCGCTGTCTTTCTTGAACTCTTCAACCAAATATTCGATAACGCGCATGTCGAAATCTTCACCACCGAGGAAGGTGTCGCCGTTGGTTGAAAGAACCTCAAACTGGTGCTCACCGTCGATTTCTGAAATGTCGATGATAGAAACGTCGAAGGTACCGCCCCCCAAATCATATACAGCAATCTTGCGATCGCCTTCTTGCTTGTCCAAACCGAAAGCCAATGCAGCAGCGGTTGGTTCGTTGATGATGCGCTTTACATCTAGACCTGCAATACGACCCGCATCTTTAGTTGCTTGACGCTGACTGTCGTTGAAGTAAGCAGGAACAGTGATAACCGCTTCGGTGACTTCTTCACCCAAGTAATCTTCGGCAGTTTTCTTCATTTTCATCAGCACTTGTGCGGAAATCTCAGGTGCGGAAATGTCTTTATCGCGTACCTTTACCCATGCATCGCCGTTCTTGGCTTTAACGATGGTGTAAGGAACCATGTCGATGTCTTTTTGCACCATTTTTTCGTCAAAACGACGACCGATCAGACGCTTTACACCGTACAAAGTGTTTTTAGGGTTGGTTACCGCTTGACGCTTGGCCGCTGCACCCACTAGCACTTCGCCGTCTTCCATGTAAGCAATGATGGATGGAGTAGTGCGAGCGCCTTCAGCGTTTTCGATCACTTTTGGTTTGCCGTTTTCCATAACAGACACGCAAGAGTTGGTCGTGCCCAAGTCAATACCGATAATCTTTCCCATGATGCTTCCTTTCAGTTAAATACTTAAAGTTTGAATGTTTTTGTTGCCTCGCAACCTTAAATTAGGGCGGCGGTTAATATTTCAAGAGCCTTAGCAAGCTAAATTGCTCAGAAATTTATTCTTTAGCTTTGGCTACCATCACCAAAGCCGGACGCATGATGCGGTCGCTCAGGGAATAGCCTTTCTGCATAACGGTGACAACAGTGTTTGCTTCTTGATCGCTATCCACCATGCCAATGGCTTGATGCTGGTGTGCATCGAATTTCTCGCCAATCGGATTGATTTCTTTGATGTTGAATTTCTCAAACACAGTAGTGAGCTGCTTGAGTGTCAATTCCATACCACTCTTAAAGCTTTCTACCGTGGCCGTTTCTACTGCCAATCCTGCTTGCAAACTATCCATGACCGCTAGCATCTCATTAGAAAAACGCTCCACGGCGAATTTCTGCGCTTTGCTAACATCTTCCTGCGCACGGCGGCGGATGTTTTCGCTCTCCGCTTTGGCGCGCAGCCAAGCATCGTGATGTTCTTGAGCATTCTGCTCTGCTTTTTGCAGCATTTCTTCCATACTAGGCATGACATCAGGGGCGGCTTGCTCAACTGTGTTGTCTGCTGGCTGTTCGTTTGGCGCTGTGTTTTCGTTCTGTTCCATGCGGTTCTCCTATTATCGACTCTGCGTCAAATTGGGGCAGGCTTGGAGATTTCAAGTGTTAGAGAGAAAAATAAATACTTTTTTGGACTGGCACATAGATCCATTAATGCTAAAACTCGTCATTCCCGCGAAAGCGGGAATCTAGTAGATTGAAAATATCCCGCGTAGCGGGTCAATATTATGGTTTTGTCCGCTACGCGGGATATTAGTTTGGCTGGATTCCAGCTTTCGCGGGAATGACGGTGTTAATGAACTATCCGGTGAAGCCCTGTGTGCTTCCTGCTTATCCGACTTAACTTAAATGCCTTGCCAGCCATCTTAGAACGCGCATAGTTTGTTGGGCTGCGATACACTTCAAGAAAACAGGGAAATAATACAAATGACAGAACCAACGATCACCTGCCCAAAGTGCAATGCCGAAATCAAACTGAATGAATCACTGGCCGGGCCTTTGATTGCGGCGACACGTAAACAGTTTGAGCAACAACTGGCTCAAAAAGATAATGACATCGCCCAGCGCGAACAGGCCATGCGCGACAAGGAAAAGCAACTTGTGGAAGACAAACGCAAATTGGACGATCAAGTTGCCGACCAAGTTGCCGCACAACTGAAAGGCGAGCGGACGCGCGTTATTGCAGAAGAATCTAAAAAGGCCAGGCTTGCCAGCGCAGCTGAACTTGAAAGTAAAGCGCGCGAATTGAGCGAGTTGCAAGAAGTGCTTAATGCGAACAATAGCAAGCTAGCCGAGGCGCAAAAGGCGCAAGCCGATCTCATCAAGAAACAACGCGAACTTGACGACGCTAAGCGTGAATTAGAACTCACGGTAGAAAAGCGCGTGCAGGGCGGTTTGAGTGAAGTTCGCACCCTAGCCAAAAAAGAGGCCGAGGACGAACAAAAGCTCAAGGTAATGGAGAAGGAACAAACCATTACGGCAATGCAAAAACAAATTGAAGACCTCAAGCGCAGAGCCGAGCAAGGCTCGCAACAATTGCAGGGTGAAGTTCAAGAACTCGAACTTGAAAGCTTGTTGCGCGGCAAATTTCCTTTTGATGCCATCGAGCCCGTGCCCAAGGGCGAATTCGGCGGCGATGTCTTGCATCGAGTGCGTAACAATGCCGGACAAGAGAGCGGCACCATTTTATGGGAATTTAAACGCACCAAGAACTGGAGTGATGCTTGGCTGGTGAAACTGCGCGGAGATCAGCGTAGCGCAAAAGCCGAAATCGCCGTAATTGTGAGTCAGACACTGCCAAAAGACGTGGAAACTTTCGAAATGATTGACGGTGTATGGGTCACTCATCCCCGTGCGGCTTTGCCAGTGGCGATGATATTGCGCCAATCCTTGCTGGAGCTAGCACTGGCGCGCCAGTCATCCGAAGGCCAGCAAAGCAAAACCGAAATGGTCTACCAATACCTCACCGGCCCGCGCTTCAAGCAGCGCGTCGAAGCTATCGTCGAAGCGTTCTCAACCATGCAAGAAGATTTGGATAAAGAACGTAAAGTCATTATGAAACAATGGGCCAAACGCGAAGAGCAGATCGAACGCGTAATGGGCGCGACAGTGGGGATGTATGGTGACTTGCAGGGCATAGCAGGGAAGTCGTTGCAAGAGATAGATGGGTTAGAATTAACTTCTTTAGAAGATGCAGATCGCAAGAGCGAGAGGGAGTGAAGCATGTCAGCCACAAATTTTAAAACTGAAAATAATAGCTATCGAAAGTTGATCGGCAACGGATTGACCTATCAGATACCGCGTTTTCAACGTGACTACAGTTGGACAGACGAAGAGTGGGAAGACCTGTGGGCAGATATTCTCGGCACGATTCAAGAAGGCGGTGAGCCAGCCCATTACATGGGCTATCTCGTCCTGCAATCGCAAGATGAAAAAAGCTTTGATGTGATCGACGGACCGCAGCGGCTAACGACCTTGAGTTTGATTGCACTAGCCGTACTTAAAAACCTCACCCGCCTAGTCACCGAAGGAAAAAATCCCGATCAAAACAAGCAGCGCCTAGAGCAAATTAGAAACACCTACATCGGCTACCTTGATCCGATTACCTTGCTAACCCGTAGCAAGCTAACGCTCAACCGCAATAACGACAGTTACTTTCAAACCTATCTGGTGCCGCTGGGACATTTACCCGTGCGCGGATTTCGCGCCTCAGAACACAGCCTGCGCAAAGCGTTTGAATGGTTTGAAAAACGCGTTCGCGACTACACAAAAAAACATGGCGGCGATGAAGGCATGGCCTTGGCTAGCCTGATCGAAACCATGAGCGATAAATTGTTTTTTACCGTCATCAGTGTCACCGACGAACTCAACGCCTACAAAGTATTCGAAACCTTGAACGCACGAGGGGTAAGGCTGTCATCCACCGACCTGCTCAAGAATTATCTGTTTTCGGTGCTGCACAAGCAAAACGAACATGCCAACGAAATGAAAGCGCTGGAAGACCGTTGGGAGTTCATGGTCTCGCGCTTAGGTTCCGAGAGTTTTCCGGATTTCCTGCGTTGCCACTGGAACAGCCGCAACGTCTTCGCCCGTCAGTCCGACTTATTTAAAACTATACGTGGCAAAGTCAGTGACCGCGCCGTTGTGTTTGAATTATTGCGCGGCATGGAACAGGATATGGATACCTATCTGGCGTTGACCAAGCCCGATACTTCACATTGGAACATCACGCTCAAAAGCCATGCTCAGCAGTTGCACTTATTCCGCGTGCGCCAGCCATTCTCGTTGATCTTGGCTGCACATCGCAGCTTGCCGGACGATCAATTTGCAACAGTGCTGCGCGCCAGCGTAATGATCGCCTTCCGTTATAACGTTATCGGCAATCTCCCCACCAACGAACAAGAGCGCAGCTACTATGCGGCGGCTCAGAAAATCAATTCTGGCGTTTCATCTAACGCACTTCAAGTGCTCGAATCCTTACAGGAAATCTATCCACAGGACGACGCATTCAAAGCCGTTTTCGCCGAAAAAATCATCCGCACTACCGACTCGCGCAACAATCGCATCATGCGTTACATCTTGTGCGAGTTGGAGCACCAGCATAGCGGGCATGACTATGACTATGAAAGCGACACCTTCACCGTCGAACATGTGCTGCCGCAAAACCCTGAAATTGGCTGGGAGCAATTCAGCGACGAAGACGCGGAAGCGATGGTCTACCGCATCGGCAATATGGCACTGCTTGCTAAAGGTGCGAACAAGGACATCAGCAACCAAAGCTATGACATCAAGCGACCTGTCTTGCAGGCGAGCGACTTCGGGCTGACCAAAAGGCTGGGAGAAGAAAACGCTGACTGGACACCCGATCGGATTGCCGCACGGCAAAAGCTGCTGGCTAAACTGGCGACTTCTATTTGGCGGGTTGAGCAGATTTCTTGATGTTATTTGTACCATGTTTGTAGGCTAGTCATCGTGATCTTGATGTGTTTGCCAAAACCACAAGCAAAACACCTCAGGCTGTAATTGATGTTTGCAAGGCAAGACTAAAACACTACAAATTAATTTAGCGGATGTTAAATGCCATGAAAGCTGAAAAATTAGAACGCCTCCAGTCTGCGGGCTGGACAGTCGGCAATGCAGAAGATTTTTTGCAACTAAGCGAAGAGGAAGCACGGCTCGTTGCCCTCAAGCTTTCGCTGAATAGCGAAGCAAACTCTCGCAAATTGACCTCGCGCAACGCATGAGATCAGGCCAGTAGCGTATCACCATAATTGAAACAGGCGATCCTTCCGTGTCACTGGGTTTGATTGAACGTGAGTCTGTCACAGGTGGCATTTAGGACGGATTGACGGGGGGCTGCTTAATCAACGTCAGGGATATTGGAGATTTGTAGGATTGATTCTTCATAAGGCTCATTGAATGAGCCTGTCAGTAGGGTAAAATGCTCGGTCATTGGGGAGAATAATATGGCGAGTAGTAAAGTGTTAGGGCAGTTAATCTGGACGAAAGTCGATAGTGACCTCAAAGGCTTTAAAAAGGCTATAGGGCATGTCGCTTAAATTAGCTCACGAAAAATTGGGTTGGCCGTCACCGGAAGAGATACGCAATCCTTCTGGTGAGGGGGGACGTATTTTCGCTGGGTTAGTTGAGGCCAAAATTCAAAGAGCTATTGCACTGTTACCTGATTCTCCAAACGTAAAAATTGGGGTGTTGCTGCGCAACTCCAAGACAACAGTCACCGAAGCGCCCTTGGCTGTTGTCGCAGAATTTAATGGCAAGGCGAGCGATGCAACCCTACGGGAACTTCAACGTTTAGCATGGAATTTCTCCCATAGCCCAACAGTAATAACTATTGAGGAAGGTTTGTTGCGGGTATGGACTTGCTGCGAACCGCCTGATGCTATCCGCTTGCTTGATGACTATGTGGTGCATGAATTAGCGGATGCTGACCTTGCGGATTCTAACTCTAGCAATATTACCCAACGTGCTACCCAAGTACTGCACTGGGTCAATTTGGTTTCCGGCCAGTTTTTCCGTGAGCGTTCGGAGAGATTTAATCGCGACCAACGCGCCGATCAAATGCTGCTGGGAAATCTTCGCCAACTTCGTAAGATGCTTCAGGAAGCGGGTTTAACTGACAACGATGTTTGTCATGACCTCCTCGCCCGCATCGTATTCATTCAATTTCTGTTTGACCGCAAGGACTCTAAAGGCAATGCCGCCTTGAACCGCAACAAGCTGGCATCGCTCCACGAAGAAGGTATTCTTAAAAAGAGACACGAGGATTTACACAGTATTCTGGAAAATTATGATGAAACCTATCGTCTTTTCGATTGGCTGAATACCAAATTTAACGGTGACCTTTTTTCTGGCAAGGGGAGTACATCTCAGGAGCGCGAACGCGGATGGCGAGCCGAGAAAAGCATAGTCAAGCCTGCTCATCTCAAACTGCTGCGGCACTTCATTAGTGGCGATGTGGATATGCCAAGCGGTCAGCGCTGTTTGTGGCCGCAATATTCTTTCGATGCTATTCCCCTCGAATTTATCAGCAGCATTTACGAGACTTTTGTTACGGAGCGCGCTTCGGGAGAAGGGATATTTTATACGCCGCAGCATTTGGTGGATTTTATCCTTGACCGCGTATTGCCTTGGGACGGAGATCAATGGAACCTAAAAATTCTTGATCCGGCCTGCGGCTCTGGCGTGTTCCTCGTAAAAGCCTTCCAGCGCTTGATTCATCGCTGGAAACGGACTCACCCCGGTCAAACAGTAAAAGCCGAAACACTTAGGGGCATTCTGGAAAAGAATCTGTTTGGTGTGGACAAGGATCGCCATGCCGTGCGAGTGGCATCATTCAGCCTCTATCTCGCCATGTGCGATGAGATTGACCCGAAGCACTATTGGACTCAGGTAGTCTTTCCCACGATGCTAGGGCAGCGGTTGATAAACTCGGATTTTTTTGATGAGTCGCTACCCGGCTTCCGCACGAAGGAAGACGCGGCTAGTTTCGACCTTGTTATCGGCAATGCACCGTGGGGTAAGAACCTCTTAACTTCTGCTGCCAAGGAGTGGGCAAAGGACGCTGAACATCGCTGGCCGCTGGCAAATAAGGACATAGGGAACTTGTTTCTTCCTAAGGCCGCGGCTCTTGTGAAGCCGAGTGGGCGAGTTTCAATGATCCAGTCTGCTAGTTCGTTGTTATTCCATCGAGGTGCACCTGCCTGTGCATTTAGAAAACAATTCTTTACCAAGTTTCAAATTGAAGAGCTTGTAAACCTTTCGGCCTTACGCTTCAAAGTCTTCAACCGAAAGACCCATGCAACCAAGACCTCGGTAGCTCCATCGTGTGTGGTTACTTTTAGTCCACTACCTGCTAATGAACGGTTTGCTTATACCTGTCCCAAACAGACGGAAGAATTGGCCGACGAATTTGAGATTATCGTGGAATCCAAAGATGTCAAATGGGTGCGCCCAGAAGAAGCTGCCAGTGATGTGGATATTTGGACGGTTCTAATGTGGGGCGATAGACGTGACAGGTTACTTGTTCAACGACTGAAGTCATATAACACGCTTTTCAACCTTGATGCCGAGATCGGGATTAAAACAAGAGATGGAATTTGTTTTGGAGATCGCAAGAAGTCTCAGCCAAAATTATTAGGTCGTTTGATACTTACAGATGGAGATTTTCCTGCTGATGACCTGCTCTACCTCGAAGCTGATAAATTACAGCAAAATGATGAAACATTAACTGATTCGAGAGCATCAACAGATTTTAGCGCGTTTGCCTATCCTCAACTACTCATTAAAAAGGGTTGGCGTACAGATGTTTCACGTTTTAAGGCTAGGCTGACCAAAGATAGAAAAAATGGAGATGGATTCCTTTGTACAAAAAGCTACATAACAATTCATGTGCCTGCCGTACATCATGAGATTATCGAAGCTGCTTGCCTTAGCTACAACAGCATTCTTGCGGTCTATTTTTTGCTTTTGACGAGTGGACGATTTGCTACCTATCGCCCCGAACCGCTTAAAGAAGAAGTACTGAATGTACCTATTCCAGAGGCGCGCTCAGGTTTATTGGACGGTATTAAATGTTCAGCAGATATTGATCAGCGCATCCGAGAAGCGTTCGAATTCAAAGATGCAGAATGGGTTCTCATTGAGGACTTGTTTAATACCACGTTACCTGACTTCAAAGGAGATGCAAACTCGTCAGGTCGGCAGCGCACTCAGCGCCATGTCGAGGTGACGGAGGAACCTGAATTATTTGCCTATTGCGAGTATTTCAGCCGCGTACTAAAAGCGGGTTTCGGTCAAGATAAGCACATCAGCGCAACAGTTTTTCAAGAGACGGGCAAAGATTTTCTCCCATATCGTCTGATTGCATTCGAACTGAATCAGCCATCCAGCGAGAAGTTTAAGGTGGCATCACTTGGCACATCCGCGCTTCTTGCCGAGTTGGAAACACTAAACCGTACTTGGCTACAAGGCAGAGAGTCATTAGGCGGCAGCATCTATCACCAGCGAGTAGCCAAAATATATGACTACCGAGATGGTGTGCCAACCATATTTATTCTCAAGCCGGATGCACGTCGCTACTGGACTCGCAGCATGGGCTTGCACGATGCCGACGAGGTTGCGGGCGACTTTAATAGCTGGCAGAACGCCGAAGATGAGACTCGGGATTGAGCGTGGATAATCGGTCTAATTTTTTCCGTCAGGCATCAGCTCCCCCGCCCGGATTTTTGCGCCTTTCATCTTCTTGGTGCAAGGATCAATCTGAAATCATGCTCGGGCTTATATGGCGTGGTTATGACCAGATGCAAAGCGACAAACCCGTCGTGGATGGTCGAGATTTGGAACGCAGCATTACTCAATTGCTTGAACCTCGCATTGCGCGCGCCATGTCGGGTGATGAACCATTTTACGTTCAGCATGGGGCTTTCGAACGTGAAACTATGCTACCAGCTCCCGCGCAACCGCCTCAATACGATATTGCTTTCATTCTAAAATCTGACGAGCAGGTCATGTGGCCTATGGAGGCCAAGGTTCTGGAAACTGCTGGGGCTGTGTCAGAGTATATCAAAGACATTCACGGTCAATTCCTGACCTGTCGCTACGCCCCATTTTCAGACGAAGGAGCCATGCTTGGCTTTCTGCTGTCTGGAGTAGCAGACGATGCTTTTCGAAACATTGCAAAAAAAGTGCCTTGTGAACTGGAGAATCATCCTGTATTTTCTTCGCGCCCCCAAAAACTATCCAATCACATACGAAGTGTTCCTTTGGGTAAATCCTACCCAACGAAATTCAGATGCCATCATTTGATGTTGGAGTTTCCAAATTTAAAACGAGTTTCTGGTTGAGTGCGAAGAAATTCCGCTGGTGCAGGGTAACCGTAGCGACGCAGTACTGGTAAATCACGCGCTACGCGCTGTAATAGAACGACATGCCCAGCAGGGGGGCGTGGATGGTCAAGTAGAATGAAGCGCGGTATGAGTGGGCTTGATTGGCAATATTCTGAACTCGAAATCAGCACTTGGTTGTGAGCTTAAGGCAACGCATAAATCTATGCGCTGCCAGTTGATTGTTCTTGTGTCACGGCATGGTTGCGATTTCTGAGTTTTGGATCTGAAACAAATGCTGCACTTTGTCGAGGTATTTGATGTGGATGAGATGGTCTGCGTACTGAGTAAATAATTGGGCTGGACGCATTTGCGCGGCCATCAAGAACCTTCCATACTGTCCGCGAAATACGCACACACATCTTTTTGAGGCAATCATGAGCAACACAAAACTGGACGCTACACCTGTTGAGCGTTTAACCGTCGCCATCTCTTCCCGCGCTTTATTTAATCTCGACGAAAGTCATGCCGTCTTTGAGAACGAAGGCGTGGAGGCTTATTGCCGTTATCAGGTTGAGCGGGAAGAGATTCCGCTGGAGCCGGGGGTGGCGTTTGGGTTGGTGAAGAAGTTGTTGGCGCTGAATGCGCACGATTCTACCCATCCGCGTGTGGAGGTTATTTTGTTGTCGCGTAACAATGCGGATACGGGGCTGCGCATTTTTAATTCGATCAAGCATCATAATTTGAATATCAGCCGTGCGGCTTTTACGCGCGGCGAGAGTACGCATCCTTATATTTCGGCATTTGGGGCGCAGTTGTTTTTGTCTTCTGAACCGGGGGATGTGCGTCTGGCGCTGGAGGCTGGTTTTGCTGCGGCGACGATTTTGTCTGCGGCTTTGCTGCCTGCGGCGGATGCGAATCCGAGTCAGTTGCGCATTGCTTTTGACGGTGATGCGGTGTTGTTTTCGGATGAGTCCGAGCGCATTTATAAACGCGATGGTTTGGATGCGTTTGAAAGTAACGAGATACTTTCCGCTAAGCAGCCGCTACCCGGTGGGCCGTTCAAAAACTTTCTTGCCATGTTGCACCGTATTCAATTGGATTATCCGGCAGACACTTCGCCTATTCGAACTGCGCTCATTACGGCTCGCGGCGCGCCTGCGCATGAGCGGGTCATCCGTACTTTGCGTGCTTGGAATATTCGCATTGATGAGGCCTTGTTTCTTGGGGGCATGGCTAAGGGGCCATTCTTAAAGGCATTCGGTGCAGATATTTTCTTTGACGATCAGCATAAACATTGCGAATCTGCGCGCCAGCATGTCGCTACTGGGCATGTGCCGCATGGGGTGGCGAACGAGTCTTGAGTGAGCGGTGTAGAATGCGTACCGTTTAATCGTTTGTCAGTTATGTCTACCACCAAAAGCTATCATTGGCGAATCGCCGGTTTCTATTTTTTCTATTACGCCTTCGTGGGGATGTTTGCTCCCTATTGGAGTCTGTACCTGCAATCAATTCATTTTGATGCGATTGAAATTTCCATTCTGATGTCGATCCAGCCGGTGATGCGCATGATTGCACCCGGAATCTGGGGGGCGTTGGCGGATCGTATTGGTAACAGATTGCTAGTAGTGCAGGTCGCGGCGACATTGAGTGCTTTGTTTTATTTGGGAGTATTCGCCACAACAAATTTTTGGGGCTTGTTTGTTGTGCTGGCTTTGATGGCGTTTTTCTGGAGTGCTTCAATGCCTTTGGTAGAGGCGACTACGCTTAGTTATTTAGGTAAAAATACCGCGCATTATGGACGTATCCGCTCATGGGGATCTATCGGTTTTATTGTGGCGGTGGTGGGGCTGGGTTATGCCTTTGACTATATTGCTATTGCTTGGCTGTTGTGGGCAGGGTTGGTAAGTGAGATTGGTATTTTGATTTTTTCGCGGCAAATTCCAAAAACTGAGGTATTAGGGCATCACACTGATACTCAATCGGTGGCGCAGGTCGTAATGCAGCCGCGCGTGTTAGCTTTGTTTGGCGCATGTTTTTTGATGTCGGTTGCGCACGGGCCTTATTACACTTTCTTTTCTATTTATTTGGTAGAGCATGGTTATGCAAAGAGCGCTGTAGGTGGCTTGTGGGCTTTAGGGGTGATTTGCGAAATTGGGGTGTTTTTTCTGATGCCGATGCTGATGCGGCGCTTTAGTTTTACACGTATTTTACTGGTCAGTTTTAGTGCGGCAGTGTTGCGTTTCATGTTGATTGGCTGGGCGGTAGATTGGGTGGTGCTATTATTGTTTGCGCAGACCTTGCATGCGCTTACTTTTGGCGCGTATCACGCTGCTTCGGTAGGTTTGGTGCATGAGTATTTTCAGGGGCGGCATCAGTCTAAGGGGCAGGCCATCTTCAGTAGCCTCTCCTATGGCGCGGGCGGTGTGCTGGGGGGCTTGGCTAGCGGCCCTATCTGGCAGTATTTGGGGGCGCCCGCTTTGTATTCGTTCAGCGCGTCTATGGCCTTTCTAGCTTTGTTGTTGATGGCATGGCAGCCTCATCGATGCGATCAGTTACCCTAAACTATTGCGATAAATTGTCGATATAGGGGGAGTATTGGGCTGTTTTCATCAAATTAAAAGATGCTTAAGCATTGAAAATGGTGTTAACTCATTGTCGTAATTGAAGAGGTGTTTATGTTTTCCAATTTACGTGTCCCCACTAAATTAATTTTGTCTTTCGGGATGATGATCCTGTTGGCAATGCTGATGTCCGCTATTGCGTTATTTCACAACGCTCAAATAAAAGAAGAGTGGACTCAGTTTGAACATGTGATGCTATCTAAGCAATCGGCGGTGACTGAGGCGGTTATAGGTTTGAGCAACGGCGTGCATCATTTTAAAAACTTTGTGTTGCGTGGGGGAGAGTACGATAAAAAGTTTTTTGCTGATATGGATAGTATCGATAAGATCGCTCAGTTGTATTCAGCTACCGGAAGCGTTAACAGTGAGGAAAGTCAAATAGTTGAGTCAATACAGCAGGGAACTAAAAATTACCGTGAGGCCATGGGTAAATTGGTTGACTTGCGCGCAAATGGGGCCGAGATTACGGCGATGGATAAGTCTATTAAGGGCGCAGATAAGCCACTGGGTGCGGCGCTGGATCGCTTGATTGCTATCAATGCCGCTCAGTCTGTCAAAGAGTCAAAGTTGTTTACAAAACATTTAAGCCAAGCGCGTAATAAAATTATTGCGGTTTCCTTGCTTATTGTTTTTGCAGCTGTACTGCTGGCATACGCCATTATTCGTCTTATTAGCAAACCCGTAGAGGATGTGGTGAAAGCCGCCAATCTGTTAGCAGCAGGACATCTGTCTGTTTCAATTGAAACGAATAGCACGGATGAAATGGGCGAGATGCTGAATGCGGTGCGAAATACGGCGCAATCTTTAACAAAAGTGATGGGGGAGATTGAATATTGCGGCAAATATATGGGGCAGTCTGCCTATCAGATTGCCGCCACTTCCAATGAAATTGCCGATGTAAGTCGCCAGCAGGAAAGTCGCTCTGCGGAAGTGCTTCAGGCAATGGGGGGCTTGCACAAAATTTCGTCAAGTGTGCTGGAGCAGGCGGCTGATGCGGTACAGAATTCGCGTCTTGTTGAGTCCTTAGCGCGTGAAGGGATTGCGAGCGTGCGCCAGAATATTATTTCTATGGATGAAGCGACGCAGCGCGTCAATATTACTTCTGCCGAAGTGGGTGAGTTGGAGCTATCCGCTCAGCAGATAAACAGCATTGCCAATACCATCAAGGAAATTGCGGGCCAAACTAATTTGTTGGCACTCAATGCGGCTATTGAAGCCGCACGCGCTGGAGAGCAAGGGCGCGGTTTTGCGGTGGTTGCGGATGAGGTTAGGAAGCTGGCTGAGAAAACGACTAGTTCAGCGACTGAAGTGAGCAGTATCATCGAATTGCTTTTGTCTAAGGTGAAGCAGGTGGCAGAGACGATGACTATGGTCGTCGAAAAAGTGCAAGCTACTCAGGAAGAATCTAGTAAAACTGCCGTTAGCATTGAGGGGATGGCGGAAAACGCGGCTGAAACTGCGCAGGCAAATGAGGATATTTCTAGCGCTAGTCAGCAGCAGTTGGAGCAATCTTCATTGTTGCAAGAGACGATGGAGACCTTGTTTTCTATCCTGAAAGACAGCGCGAGCAAGAATGCTGTTTCTGCTGCCATCGGTGGTGATTTGCGCATGGTGACGGACAGATTGGGTCATATTCTTAAGGAATTTACCTTTGACCGCCAGCATCATCATGAGCGCTATCCTAATGAAAATCGCCGTTCTCCGCGTGCGCGGGATAGTTTGCTTGCAAAAGTGATGCGGGATGGACGGGAGCTGGATGCAGTAAGTAGCGACTTTTCCTTAACAGGACTACGTTTAAGGATGTCTGAGAGTGTTGTGGAAAATGAAATTTTATCGCTGGCTTTGTTGTTGCCTGACGATGATTTGAATGCTTACACTAGTCAGGAGCCATTGCGTGCGAAAGCGCATGTCGCATGGCAGCGTAAAGAGGGAAATAAAACTGTTTGCGGGCTAGAATTCCTTGATATGACTGAACAGCAGCGCGCCGCTATCAAGAAATGTTTTAAGTATTACAACGAAAGTCCGGTGTATTAATCCTAGCCTTAAACCTAAAACACGCAGTTCAATTCACGGACATGCGAGTTGTTGCCTGCTACAACATCCCTGCGAAAAGCTAATTCGCAGATTAACGCAGATTTTCAATCGCTTGCGGATTTCCATATTCGTGCTCTATGGGTGATTGAGCTGTTCAGCTTTACTTGTGGTTTAATCGCCGAAAATCTGTGAAATCTGCGGACAACACCTTTTTAGGTTGATGCTTTTCTCCGTGTCTCTGTGGTGAGGTTTTTAGCTCGTTTTATATATTCGCCCGATTGGTGATCTATCAGGCCGTGATAGTATTGTTTTACGCTGAGCCTCTGTGGTGTCGCAGAGGTTTTTAGCTGCGCATATTCTATTTTTGCTTGGTGCTTATGACTCAAATTTTTCTCTACGATACGACTCTGCGTGACGGGACGCAGCGCGAAGATATTTCCCTGTCGGTGGACGACAAACTCCTTATTGCTCAGCGCCTAGCTAGTTTTGGTTTTCACTATATAGAGGGCGGATGGCCCGGCTCTAACCCAAAAGATGCGGAATTTTTTGCACGTGCAGCTAAGCTCGATTTGGGTGGCGCTAAGCTTGCTGCTTTCGGACGCACGAGACAAAAACAACTGAGCTGCGAACAAGATACGAATTTACAAGCTTTGCTGAGTGCCGCGACACCCGTAGTGACGATGGTGGGTAAAAGCTCGGATTATCACGTCAAACTGGTGCTCGCTACTACTTTGGAAGAAAACCTCGCGATGATTCGCGACAGTGTGTCCTATATGAAAGCGCAAGGGCGCGAAGTGGTGTTCGATGCTGAGCATTTCTTCGATGCCTTTGTTGCCAACCGTGATTATGCTTTGTCAACTTTGCAGGTGGCATCAGATGCGGGTGCGGACTGGTTGGTTTTGTGCGAAACCAATGGTGGGAAGTTGCCATGGGAGGTCGAAGAGATAGTGCGCGAAGTCGCTCAGCACATCCGAACTCCGCTGGGCGTGCATTGCCATAATGATAGTGGTTGTGGCGTGTCCAACTCTTTGTCGGCGGTGCGCGGAGGTTGTACGCAGGTACAGGGTACGATTAATGGCTACGGCGAACGGGTTGGTAATGCCAATCTGACGACAATCATCCCCAATCTACAACTCAAAATGAAGCAAACGGTGGTAGGGCCAGAACAGTTGCGCGAATTGACTGCGCTTTCCCATTACGTTGCTGAAGTGGTGAATCTTAAACACTATAGTCATGCGCCTTACATTGGTCATAGTGCCTTTGCTCACAAGGGTGGCATTCATGTGGCAGCGGTGCTGAAGGCCAGTGATACTTATCAACATATTGAGCCTTCTCTAGTAGGTAATGAGATGCGTTCAGTTGTGTCTGAGCTGTCAGGGCGTGGCAATATTCAGTTGCGTGCTCAAATTTTGGGCATCGATATTAATAATGAAGATGCTCAGCATGTACTTAAACACATCAAAAAGTTGGAGCATGAAGGCTTTACTTTTGAGGCCGCAGAAGCCAGTGTAGAGCTGATATTACATCGCTTGAATAGTGCTTACAAACAGCCTTTTGAGCTAATTGACTACTTCGTTATGGCGGAGCGCCGTCAAAGTCGGGGCTTGCTGTCTGAGGCAACGGTTAAAGTACGTGTGAATGGTGAAGTGAAGTTCGTTGCGGCAGAAGGAAATGGCCCAGTCAATGCACTGTCTTCTGCTTTGCGAAGTGCTTTGACAGATGTCTATCCAGTGCTCAATGAAGTGCGTTTGATTGACTATAAAGTGCGTATTCTGGATAGCGGTAACGGCACCTCTGCGCAAATTCGTGTACTTATCACTTTTCAGGGGCGCGGGCAAGTATGGACAACAGTCGGAGCGAGTGCCAATGTCATTGACGCGAGTTGGCGTGCGCTTTCGGATAGCCTTGAGTATGCGCTGGTGAAGCTGGGTGGCGAAACTAGTCAAACGAGTTGAAGCATGGCTGTTGTGGTATTGATCTGTTTCTTCAATATGGTAATGGAGAGCATCGTATATCACTCACTTGTTTTATTGAATAATATTTTGGATGCACTGAACAAGGCAGTTATGTTGTTCTTGACAACACGGAAATTAAGTTAATTCAATAAGCTAGATTACTACCTGCGTGGGAATTTAATCAGAGCTTCTTTAACCTAGCAGCTGTTCGCATAACTAGGCTGCATGTGTTGTCGGGGCTTCAGCGCCTTACAACCACGGCGTACCCTTGCAGGTGAACTTGCAAGGTTTCATCCTGCCTAGTCGAATATCTAGTTGTCTCATCAGATTCCACCTACTCTCACCGATTAAACAACATTTAGCGATGAATTTTTGATGTGCCTACTGGGTGCTGAGGCGAACATCTGCAAGCGATTATAAATCTGCATTAATCTGCGAAATCTGTGGGTTGAACTACGGTTTATAGGCTTAACTACTAGTGAAATAGGCAGGAAGCCGAAGTACGTCAATTGTAAGTCAGGAATCCCCCGCAATTTTGGATTTCCTTCTTAAAACACTCTCGTCTTCTAGAAACACTCTCGTCTTCTAGGTGCTCGCTTGAGGAACAAGAGTTGGAATTCTTGTAAACCAATATGTATCAAACAAAATACTACCGTAACACCAAGGGTTGTTACGTCATGTTACTTACCTGAAAAACAATATTGCTATAACGTTAAAAACTAGATCAATGGGATTGTTCGGAGGAGTAAGTACGTTAGGTCTTTTTAATTAAGGCCTGTTTCGAAAAGCCACACGGAGTGGGAAATTTAACTATTAAGAAAGAAAAAAATGGAAACTGCTGATAATACTTCGCAAGTATCTTTGTCTCCCGTAGGAGGTACAGTTCAAATTGGAACTATTGTCGCTTATTGCGGTTCATC
>Ga0316204_10002217_pt1 | contig 45618 bp, 44 predicted proteins | sample 6monrhotite_MG_2_FD_205661 | JGI IMG/M metagenome (GOLD analysis project Ga0316204, IMG submission 205661) | Microbial mat bacterial communities from mineral coupon in-situ incubated in ocean water Damariscotta River, Maine, United States -... | ecosystem: Environmental > Aquatic > Marine >... | reverse complement strand
AGAGAGAAGCGATAAATTTGAAAAATTGACGCTAACAAGGGGGAGAATTGCTACTTCGATGCATAAATTCCTGCATCAGATGTCGGCACGGCTCATTTTAAAAATAGTTTTGCAAGAAGCTCAATAGAATAGCCATATTTTTGGTATGCATTGTGAACCGCATCGTTGCGCATTGCTTTCGCTCACAAACTTCGAATATCTGTGCGGATAAACTGATTGCCCCCAACAAGTTTTTCAGCGTCTCTGCGCTCGCCACAAGGCAGGCGGCATCCCCATTTCTCTTTTGAACGCTTTGTTAAAAGCGGCTTCCGAGTCGTAACCTATCTTGACCGCTACTTTGGCGATGCTTATGGCTGCGGGTTGGCGTAATAGTTCTTGCGCTAATTGCATGCGATGGCGGGTGAGGTAGGCAATCGGTGAGATGCCGCATTTGGCTTTGAAGTGCGCGGAGAAGGCCGATCTTGACATGCCGATATGATCCGCCAGAGAAGCAATTGTCCAGGGTTTTTCGCTTTTCGTGTGCATCAGGTGAATGGCTTTGCCCAGTCGTTCATCTGACAGCACGCCTGTCCATCCGGTGTTGCGGGTGTGGTCGTCGAGCAGGTAGGCGCGCAGGGTTTGGATAAAGAAGATGTCGGCCAAGCTGTCGAGCATCGTGGATGTGCCAGGGGCGGGAGCGATGATTTCTTTTTCTAGCAGTTGCAGCGTACTTTGCAATGCGGCGAGTTCTTGTTCGTTTACATTGAAGCAGACTAGCGGCGGCAGCAAGTCGAGCGCTAGCGGGTAGCGGTCATCGGTGAAGATGAACTGTCCGCCAAGGAGGGTAGTGCGTTCGCCATCTTTTCCGCAACGCAGTGTTTGTCCGTCTATCTGTTTGTATGCTTCTTCAAACTTGACGGTGTCGCCATCCGCAGCATGGCGGACGCGGAATGGATTGCCTCGGGGTAACAGGTAGCACGAGCCACGCACCAGTTTGATCGGCTGCGCGCCGTCCTTGATGTCGATATAGCAACAGCCTTCGGTGACGATGCCGAATTTTGTGTGCGGGTATGCGTTGAGATCCAGCCCCCATGGCGCTTTGCCCTCCACGCGAGTGTAGAAAGCTTTTTGGACTCTGAGTCCGGGTATGAAATTTTCTAAACCATCCATATTGAGCCGATTGAACAAAGATTAAGGACGCTTGAGCATAGTCGGGCTAATCAGCCGATTCCATACTGCGCGCCGCGATGGCGACTAATTAACTACGATGGAGAATCTAACATGGAACTCGGATTGAAAGGCAAGAGAGTATTGGTGACAGGCGGTACGCGCGGTATTGGTTTGGCGATTGTGCGTACCATTGCACAGGAAGGAGGTCGTGTTGTCTTGTGCGCACGCAACGCGCAGCAAGTGGCGGAAACTGTCGCCGTATTCCAACAGCAAGGGCTTGCGGTAAGCGGCAGCGCTGTGGATATCACGGATCAAAATGCTTTGTGTGCTTGGGTAGAGAATGCAGCCATTGAAATGGGTGGGATCGACGTGCTTGTTGCCAACCCGAGTGCATTGGGCATGGGGACATCGCCGCAGGACTGGCAGAGCGGCTACGAAGTGGACTTGATGGGTACGGTGCATACGATTGAGGCAGCTCAACCGTATTTGGAAAAGGCCGCGCTGCGGACTGACGATGCGGCGATTCTGATCCTCTCATCTGCCGCTATTGCTGAAGCCGATACCGAGAGTGCGTATGGCGCTTTCAAGGCGGCACTGGTTTACCACGCCAAAGGTGCGGCGCGGCGTTTGGCATCGAAAAAAATCAGGGTCAACAGCGTTTCCCCAGGAACGATTTATGCCGATGACGGTTTCTGGGGGAGTGTGAAACAGCACATGCCGGAAATGTATGAGGGCTATCTCAAACGCAACCCATTGGGGCGGATGGGCTCGCCGCAAGAGGTCGCAAATACCGCTGTGTTTTTGTGCTCACCAGCGGCATCCTTCGTTACGGGAGCCAATCTCATTGTTGACGGGGCATTTACGAGTCGAGTGAATTATTGAGATTAGGTATTGCGGATCAACAGGATGAGCATGCTGTGTGGCCGGGGCCTGATACCGTATTGAAAGTCAAAATTACGGCCTGAGAAATAGCTGCCTCGATAGGATTACTATTCAGCTAGAGGCTACCTCTATAAATCCACACTACGTCGCGATGCTGCGTTGCTCATAAGATTTCAACGCTTAGATGTCATGCATATGTAATCGTTGGATTTTTTCGCGCATTGTCTCACTTAGTGCTTTGAATTTATAGTGGACACTAGAGATGAATCATCAACGAATAACCACGCAAGCATTACGAAGCCGTATTTAGGCTAGAAGTAGTTCGCTTGGTGGTCGATCAAAAATTGAGCATGTCGGAAGTGGTTAAAGACATGAATTTAGGTCGCACAGGAGTAAGCCGCTGGATTTAGCATTACTGGGCTGAGCAATTGGGTAATGCCGCTATTGGAAATTCGATCGCTACCGAGCAGCTTGAACTTGAAGATGGAGAGGGTGTGGCAACGGGAATATTCAAAGCAGATGGAAGCCGCTAAAGACATAAGGGAGAATATTTTGGAATTCTATAGCTGCACGCGAAGGCACTCCACCTTGGGGAATCTAGCTCAATAATGTACGAAAAATTGTTCGCAACAAAACTACCTATCGAGATGTCCGAAATTACTTGATCGCTATAATACAGGCTCGTGGCTGCATGGCGGAGATGTGTTGCAGCTATCAGAATTCGTACTCGATCTGCATTCTTATGGTGTGATTGGGAGCCGCATTGCTCGTCCCTAGCAGCCATGCCGCGTTGTATTTGATGGCGCGTCGGTTGCCGAGCGCGATTTTGCCAAAGACGGCGGGGCCTGCGCGATGATCCTGATTCGCTGAGTCGCTCCAGGCATTCCATTTCCCCATTCCTCCGAAACCTTGCATGCCGAATTCTAGAACAGCTTGCCAACGGTATTTGGCTTGCCACTGGTAATTGAAGTTGGTGGTGTATGGCACACCATTTTCATCCGCCATGCCGAAGGCATGCTTAAAAAGCAGGTTGCCATTCAACTGGAATCTTCCGAACTCGGTCTGGAACAATGGGCCGATGTTCAGTTCCCACGGAGCATTGTCGCTTAAAGGAGCCTCCAGTTCGGTGATGAAGCCAATCTCAAGCGGATACTTTCCAGTTTCTGTAAGCTGGAACTTGTTTTCCCATTCGGCCAGATTAATATCTGTGTTTCCACCGCGTTCTTTCTTTAGATAGACCTCGGTAAACCAGTTTTCTGCAGCACCGTAACCGAAGCCGATGCTGCCGCCTTGCGCGCTGTCCCCAGCCAGAGGGGAGGCGGCTCCGGCTTTGAAATCAATTTCCCGCTCGCCTTGCTCAACAATGGGAGTGTAGACATAAGCTGCAGTATTGGCGAAAACGGAATGGGTGAATGCAATTCCGGCAAGCGGAATAAGCAGCAGAGGTATGTGTGAAGTTTTCATAATCACCTCATTTGTGTAAGGTGGATTGACGTGGGCTACGAGCCAATTTCATGCCGATGCTGATGGCGATCAGCGCGGTGAGGTAAAATATTATCTGCATGCCTGCTGGGCGGGAGTCATATCCGATCAGGCTGTGCAGCAACATGCCGGGTAATTTATTTTCCGGTAAAACCGCAGAGGTGTCCCACAGCGGCGCGGTGAGGCTAGGTAATAAGTCTGCTTGGATCAAGAAATGTGCGGCCTGCGAAGCCATGCCTGCCGCCAGCAATAGCACCAGTACACCTGTCGCGGTAAAGAACAAGCGCATCGGTATACGCAATAAACCAGCGTAAATCATATAGCCGACCGCAGCACCACCTAGCATGCCTGCTATGCCGCTGAGCATCATGGATGATTGTCCATGGATGTCCAACGCAGATATGCCATAGAGGAACAACACGGTTTCCGATCCTTCTCTGAGCACGGCCAGTCCGACGATGAGCAGCAGCGCTGAACATTCGCTGCGCCCGTTACGGATGTCGCTGCCTACGGATTTTGCACTGGTCGCCAGCGCGGCACCGTGCGATGACATCCAGATATTGTGCCATGCCAGCATCAACACTGCGATGCCAAGCACGATAGCGTTGAATAGTTCCTGACCTATGCCGCTGGCCAGTGAACCGATTGCGTCGGTGAATGCGGCGACCACGCCGGAACCAGCCAATCCGAGCAGTAGTCCAGCAGTCAGCCAGCGTCGGCTAGCGGGAATGCTGTGGGTAGCTGCGGCGAGAATTCCGATTATGATGGCTGCTTCCAGCACTTCCCGAAATACGATGATGGCGGTTGCGAACATAATGGTCTCCTATTTTGCGACGATTGCGCCTTGGGCGGTGGCGGCGTGAAACTCACCAGTAAAGACATAGCGGCCTGACGTGAGTGGTCCGATGAAAATTATCGCGCGGCTGTTGCCGGCGATGATTTTTTCTCGATTCAAGTCGTAACTGTCGAACTCCTCCGGCGTGGCATCCTGATTTACGACCAGAAGCTTGACCCTTTGATCGGTTGGGATGACTAATTCGGATGGCTGAAAGCGATGACTCTTGATGGTCAGCTTATAGTCAGCACCGGCAGCATAAGTGGCGAGCGGAAGCAGTAATGAAATTAACAGTAGTCGTTGCATGATTAACTCCATAGTTTTGTTAACGCAAATGATAATCATTCTCATTTGTGATTGCAATGTATTTCTGGCAGAATGACTTAACTCGGATGTTGGTAGTTGGAAAATAATGTTATGGATAAACCTAAGCACCTCAAGAATGTCGGCCTGAAATCCACCTTGCCAAGGCTCAAGGTATTGAGCCTGTTTGAAGCTGGTGAGGAACGCCATATGAGCGCAGAAGAGGTTTATCGGCTGCTACTTGCCAGCGGCGACGATGTGGGGCTGGCCACCGTATATCGTGTGCTTACCCAATTCGAGCAGGCTGGGTTGTTAGTTCGGCATCATTTTGAGGGTGGCAAATCGGTGTTCGAACTCAATCAGGGCGAGCACCACGACCATATTGTGTGCCTGCAATGTGGTCACGTAGAAGAGTTTTACGATGCGGCCATTGAAGCGCGCCAGATAAAAGTTGCCGCTGAGCGCGACTTCATCGTCCACAACCACTCGCTCCATATCTACGCGGACTGTCGTAAGCCGAACTGCCCGAATAAAAATAAAAAATCATAGGGGTTTACTACCGAGTTTGCAGATGACGAGCATAAGTTTGAAGCGTAGTGTATCTCCCTGACGGGAGTGTGGCTCCTGGGGTCATCGGACTTGGGAATGGGATTCGCTTGAGCCTGAAATGCAGCTCCTGTCATCTGCATTATCCAATACACCTACTTAAGATGTTACAAATACGTATCTTCGGCGCATTGATGTGGGCTGGACGAGGGGAAACTGCTTCTGGTTTTGGACTATGCAGTAGTCGATGCACTTATTGAAAATCACTCAAGCCACCCTTATGCCCCTTTTACTTTCTTTGGTTTAAGCTCCATAAGCATTTGAGCATGAAGTTGCACTTCTTTAGCTTCAAGTGGTCCACCGTGTCCCATGTGGAATATTTTTATGCCTGAATCAATAAGACGCTGCAACTCAACTCCTGTCGCATGGGGATCATCTTCAAATGGAGGGCATCTTGCGTGCCCGATTCTGGCGATGCCGCCGATTAATATTCTAGATGCGACAAGGTCGCCGACGATGGCTTCACTGGATGCAAGCTCAATTGAGATCGAACCTGTGGTGTGGCCGGGTGTATGTTTGATGCGTGCCTATCCGGTTTATACCCACAGTCACTAGATGTAGTATCGGGAGGATTTTAAAACGAGACCATGAATCATGGTTATTGATGTTCTCCAGCGAGACCACCTTCCTTTTCCAAAGTCGCTACCTGAGTTCTAACGACTTTTCCCGGATGACACTGCCTGTGCCGCATACCTTGAGAAATCCCGATGGCCAGATGGATTCGCATGTTCCAATTGTGGAGTGATTAGAGAGCCGTTTCGTTTTGCTAACCATCCCAGAGTTCTTCGTTGCAGGGAATGTCGTTGCGACGCTCGACTGACAGTAGGAACTATTATGGAACGCTCGCACTCTCTATTGAGCGCATGGTTTTGGGCTGCCTATCTGGTTTCGAGTCAGACGATTGGCATGTCTGCTGTGCAGTTTCAGCGGGAACTTGGCCTTTCGCGCTACGAAACAGCGTTTCAAATCCTTCACAAACTCCGTGCTGGCATGGTGCGCCCTGATCAAGATAGGATTGGTGGTAATCCAGAAGAACACGTCGAAGCCGATGAAACATGGATCGGCGGTCGAACGCGCGGCAAAGGCCGTGGCGTCCATGACAAAGTTCTTGTGGCCTGCACTGTTGAAGTTCGCCAGCGCAAGCCCGGCACCAGCCTCGACAAGAGGAGGCGCGGGCGCTATGCCGGACGCGTCAGGCTCGCCGTAGTGCCAGATAGAAGCACAGATTCTCTTTGCGGCTTTATTAAAAATACAGTTAGGCCAGGCACATTGCTCGTTACCGACAATTGGAGCAGCTACTCCACACTCCCCAGTCTAGGCTACAGACATCTGCCCGTTGCAGAACGCGGCGACCCGCAAGTCGCCGAAGAATACCTACCGATCATCCATCTTGTTTTCTCGAATCTGAAAACATGGCTGAAAGGAACACATCACGGCGTGAGCCATCAACATCTCCAGGCCTATCTAAACGAGTACACGTTTCGCTTCAACAGGCGGTTTTACCCATTTAATGCTTTCCGCTCTTTGCTTGGCATCGCAGGCGATGCCGTCGCCCCAACCTACGCAGAAATTTATTCCGGAAAGTGGAAGCACCCTACATCTAGTGGGAGTGGGCGTTAACCGGATAAGCATGATTCATTCTGGTGCAACACATACTCTGCCGCCGTCAGTAACAGGCGAGCGGAGTTGGCGAGGAAGGTTGATGCTGAGGTTCGGTCGGACTTCAGATCGCACTTCACTTGCTTGATCCAGTTCTCCGCCTGTCCGTGCGCGCAATACTCCTGTTGGTAGAGCGTACTGGGTGTAGGACTGCGTAGCGAGGTCACGACGAAACGTTCGTTGTCCTTGTCAGACTTTCCATCGCTGCCCGCCAGAACTTCGGCTTTGAGCACTACGCGATGGGCTTGCGACCAAGACTTGGCCGCATACTCGAACTCACCGAACAGACGCATCGCCGCCACATCAGGCCCCACTCCATGGGCCGCCAGTGAACGATGCAAATCAAGATGCCCGCGAGCGTTCTTCATCAAACCTTCAGCCTTGCGGGATAAGATGGCGTTGCTGGTCAGTCCGAAAATGAAATCGGCATTGCCATCGTCAATGATCAGTTGCATCAGCTCTGGGTTGGAGAAGTGACCATCGCCGCGCAGCAGAATATGGGTGTGTGGCCAGTGCTGGCGCAACAAGCGTAGCACTCGTGTCATGATCATGGCGTTCTCAGCACCCGTCGGGCGTTTGCCAGGACGCAGCACGGCGGTTACCAAAGCGCCGGATCGGGCCTCGAACACCAGCAAGGGCAGGTAGCAATAATGACCGTAATGGTGGTTGTAAAAGGAAAGTGCTTGTTGCCCGTGGGTGGCATCGTCGGTGTGATCAAGGTCAAGTGTAATGCTAGCCGGGGCGCGGCTGTAGCCAGCGATAAACGCGGCAGCCATGCGGTAAATGTCGATGCAGCGCAACGACCCTTCAAAATGGGAGTGAGTCGCACCACAGGCCAGCAGATTATCGGTGTCCGGCGGCGCACGCGCCGCCGCCAGCTTGAATATCGGATCGCGGCGTAAGGTATTGGCATCATTACCATCTTCATAACTTGACGCGATCTGAAAAATGCGCTGTGTCAGCAAATCGCGCAAGGTGTGCGTGATGTAGCGAGCATCACGGGAATCGGTAATGGCCGCCGTCAGACGATTGAGCAGACCAATACGACGCTCGATTGCACCCAACACCACCGCTCCCAAGTCAGAGGATAATTCACCGGCTTTGAAGTCGGCACGAACTGTGTAACCAGGAATGGAAGGAAAGCGGAGTTGTTCTGGGGTAAAATCGACAGCAGGGCGAGTACAAGTAGACATTTTTTACGAATCGGTTTCTAGTTAATTCCCATTATATCAAATGCTTATTGTGTTATTTTCCCTATTTGTGCAATATTCAGGCTAAATACATGTAGATATTCTGCCTGTGACCATGACCTAGCGTTTGAAACCAGGCGGCGATCATCTGATTCCTGATTCCAACACGGGTCAGGCCCAAGGCAAACAGGAGTAACGATATGATCCTTACGTCATCCTCATTAGCGCAAAATCAGATAATTCCCGTTCGACACACTTGCGGTGGCGCGAATGTTTCGCCCACGCTAGACCAGGCTAATAGCACTAGCTACACGAAAAATAGTAGGGCGCAGTAAGGAGAAGATATGAGCATAGCATCCCCAAGCCTGGACGCTTGCTCTTTCCAGCGCAATGAACACGTCCAAGCGTTACTTGCTCAGCAACGCTTTATCCGGGTGCATAAAAATTTTATTGGTCAGGTCTGTGATGTCATCAGCTGACAGGGGTTTTTCCAGCATGAAGAAATTGATCCCATAAAAAACCCGGCATTCCACTTCAACGGGCTTCAGGGACTTACGCACATGATCAAATTTATAGGCCGTGATCACCACAATCGGCACCTCCTGACAACAGGCGCGTATCCCTTTGATCAGATCTATTCCAGACATGTTTGGCATCAGCATGTCCACCAGGAACAAACCGTATTTTTCAGGTGCTTGTTGTACCCTAGCCAGGCCACGAACAGGATCTGTCTCGAACTGAACGGTATGGCCTAGGTGTGTGTATACGTCGACCAAGAATTTGCACAGTAGCTCATCATCATCGATCACCAGCACATTAATCGAAGACGATTCGGCGTTGCACAACACCTCAGATAAGGTATTTATTTCACGTATAAAAGCCTCTGCCTGATTGGCAGGCAATGGTTTGCTGAAGTAGTATCCCTGGATAACGTCACAATTCAAACGCGATAAATATTCCACTTGCTTTTCGTCTTCCACGCCCTCTGCGACAACTTGCAGCCCCAGATCATGTGCAAGCTTGATCGTAGCCGAGACGATAATCGCGTCGGCGGGTTGCGTTTCGATATTGATAATAAACGAGCGATCCAATTTTAAACGGGTAATGGGGAAGTCCTTGAGATAGCCAAGTGAGGAATGGCCGGTACCGAAATCATCAATCGCCAATTCGACTCCTATTGCGCGTAATGCCTCCAAGACCTGTATATTTTCCACAGAATTATCCATGGCCACGCTCTCAGTTATTTCAAACTCGACGCTGTCAGGAGACAACCCTGTCTTTTCCAGCAACAGGGGGATGTCAGTTAAGAGGGATGCCTGGCGGAACTGTCGCGCTGACAGATTAATTGACATGACGATGTGCTTCAAGCCTTGGTCCTGCCATTGCTTGAGTTGACGACAAGCTGTGACCATGACCCATTCACCTAGGGGCAAGATCAAGCCGTTACTCTCTGCAAGAGGGATAAAAACCCCAGGAGGAACCAACCCATTGTTCGGATGTTGCCAACGAACCAATGCCTCCACACCGGTCACCCGGCCTGTTTCCAGGTTGACCTGAGGCTGATAATGCAGCACAAACTCTTGCTGTTCCAGCGCCTGACGCAGGTCATTGTTCAACTGCATCCTGGTCTGTGATTCCAGTTGCATGTCGGGCATGAAATAACTGAAGCAATTACGGCCTAGGCCTTTGGCCGCATACATCGCCTGATCCGCACTTTTCATCAGGGTATCGGAATTAGCCGCGTCATCGGGGTACAAGCTAATGCCTATAGAGCCAGATACATAGGCCGTTTCCCTGCCAATATAATAGGGTGCGGACAGCTGGTTGATGAGTTTCTGAGCGAGTTCTTCGATGTGCCCCGTACCTGACAATTCGGGAATAATCACAGTAAATTCGTCTCCGCCCAGACGTGACACTAGATCCGATTCGCGTACGCAGGCGCTAATCCGCCGCGCCGCTTCTTGCAACAGGGTATCGCCGACATCGTGCCCCAGCGTATCGTTTACTTCCTTGAAATTGTCGAGATCGATAAATAACAACGCAATGCTTGAATTGGCCCGAGATGCTCTCGAAATCTCCATGTTCATTCGATCGTGGAACATGCTGCGATTGGCCAATCCTGTGAGCTTATCGAAGTTGGCCTGTTGCCAGATCAGTTCATATGATTGCTTTTTCTCGGTGATATCCGTGTGTGAGCCGACATAATGAGTGATGATCCCATCAGGCCCTTTAACCGAAGAGATGGTCAGCCACTTGGGATAAATCTCACCATTTTTGCGTTTATCCCATACTTCCCCCTGCCATTTTCCCGTGCTGCGAACAAGCGCCCACATCACTTTGTAAAACTCAGCGTCGTGGCGGCCCGATTTGAGCATACTGGGTGACTGGCCCAAGACTTCCTCAGCGGTATAACCCGTGTCGTCAGTAAAGGCTTGATTGACTCGGATGATCACATGGTTGGCATCGGTGATCATCAGGCTTTCCCGTGTCTCGAAGGCGGTAGCGGCGATGCGAAGATCTGATTCTGCTTGTTTGCGCTTGGTGATATCCCTAAAAATCTGGGACGCGCCAATGACCTTTCCCTGATCATCCAGAATGGGAGACACGGTAATGGAAACTTGAATCAGTCGCCCCTCTCTGTGACGGCGCACTATCTCATATTGTTCGACACTTTCGCCACGCGAGACGCGCGCCATTATCTCGGACTCTTCACCCAGATACTCAGTGGGAATCAGCATCTGTATCGAGCAGCCTAGGGCCTCTTGGGCTGCATAGCCGAACAGCTTCTCGGCACCGTAATTCCAACTCTCAATGATGCCGGTGAGTGATTTACTGATAATCGCATCATCCGTGGAATCTATGATGGATTTAAATTTATGTAACTCCAGTTCCTTCTGTTGACGAGTGACAATTTCTTCATGTAGCTGCCTATTCATCACATCCAGAGCTTGAGAACGATCTTTTAGCCGCCGATTCACGAACAACGTATAGAGCCCAAGTAGCAAAATTATGACGACCGAAGTCAGCGCGGTAACAATCAACCAACGGTAACGATGCCAGACATCAGTTACTGAAAAAATTGCCACAGCATCAAAGGGAGGCAAATGCAATTCATGCAGCATATCCTCCACTGGGGTGTAGTTCGATGGCACGTCGAAACCCTGGATATTTAGCTTATGTGCGAGTGCGCTTCTTTCATCAATGGTGAGCAGGAAGGCCGCGACTTTGCGCTTGAGTTGATTGCTCGTTTGTGGCAGTGCCGCGACAGGCCAATCCGGATAGAGTCGTGTTGAAACTCGAACTGGAAAATCAGGCAGCTTCTGTTGGTTGATAATTGTAATTTTAGCTAAATCGAGCTTGCCTTCGTCGGCCAAGCGTTCGAGTATTCCTGTACGAACGAAACCTATATCTGCACGCCGTGCAAACACCGCATCGAGCACCTTGCTGTGAGGCGGCCCCGTCACAACAAGCTGGACATCTTTTTGCATGTTTATCCCAACTTGGCTTAGTTCATAAGCCTGCATCTGATAGCCGCCAAAAGCATCAGGGGAAGTGATTGCAACCGATTTGCCGCGTACATCTTCCAGCCTATGTATATCGGTCAAATCAGCGCGTGTAAAAATGACGCCCCCAAACGCCTTAAGCGGTTTTCCCTGCTCAATGTCGGACAATGTTGCGAGCGGCGCGGAGAGGCCGCTATGTTTGAACATCAGCAGGTAATGGGCCGGGCTGGTGAAAATAAAATCGACTTGCCGGGATGCGACAGCTTCATATAACGCCGCACGTTCATATATCTCGATGACAAAGTGATACTCCGGCATGGCGACTGTCATCGCTGTCGCCAGATGATCCCACTGTAACTGCAACGCCTGTTGGGACTGGTTGGCGTTGAGAATGCCGATCTTGACCTCTGTCTGAGCGAACAACGGCCCTGCAAACAAAATAAAACAGCCTGCCGCAATCCAGGAGAAAATAGTCTTGGTCATCAATTTTTGCCAGGCAGATATTCAGGTCGCACTAAACCGTTCATATCCGGCTTCTGATGCAAAATTCCAGCCTTAAGCATCACACCCGCAATCAACTCAGCACTTTTCAGAACGGTTGAAGTGGCAGGATCAAGCAGGCGAATATTGTTATCGAGGTCCGGCAATACCAAGCCTTGAAAGGTAGCCATCACTTGATCGTGAGAGAGCTTAAAGTGGGGTGCCATACGATATGCCACATCGACCGGATTAATATTGATGTACCTTAGCCCTTTCAGATGTGCGGAAACCAGATGGCGCAACGCATCGCCGTGAGCCTCGTCCAGCACATCCGTGCGCACTGCAATCACATCAAAAATGAAATTCGGTATCTGGCGGCTATCAAACAGCTTACGTCCGTTCAACGACATCATTTCGCTCGCAGCAGGTTCATAAGTGATCGCTGCATCAATTTTTCCGCTGCGCCAAGCTTCGGCTTGTTTGTCTATCGTTATAGAAACGAGTTTGACATCCTCAGGTTTTAATCCGGCCGCTTGCAAAACCTGATAAAAAATCAGCGCACCTAATGCACCGTCTTCCACGGCGATGCTGCGCCCCTTAAGGTCTGACAAAGTTTTGATGTCGGGACGGGCGACCAGCATATCGGCACCGGCAGAAATATCACAGACAACAATCACCGATACCGGAATACCCTTTTCGCGAATGCGTAATACCTCGTCCAAGGTCAGCCCGGCGGCATCGACTTTACCTTCCTCCAACAGTTTGATTGATTCGGTAGCAGATGTGGCCTGAACAAGTTTAACCTGCTTCTCATCCAGCCAACCCATCTCGCGAGCCAATGAAATGGGTTCATAGCCAGGCCAAATGTGGGTTGAGATCGTTATCGGCTCGGGTTTGGGCGCACAACCAACAAAAAACGATGTGCAAACAATTCCTACCATTAAAGTTACCAAACGGGGAAGCGAGATTCGCATCTTCAATGACCTTTGTGACAATCGCTAAATACTAATTCAAATTAGGGATGAAAACAACCCTGACTGAGAAGCAGAAATCTAGACCATGACTTAGCAACCTAATGAAATAAAAGGAACTTTCCCCCCCCCCCCAAGGTTGTGGATAAGTTGCCGCCGTTCCTGATTGACCGTCATTTAAGCTGTTCGTGTTTCTGCCTAAATTCAACAAAATACCTGCTAAATTCTCTTCGTGTGTTTCGTGAACAAATATTTTTAAAGAACAGTTGATTCAAACACTGGGAAAATCCGCAGTAAACAGGAGAAACGATATGATCCTCACATCCCCCTCATTTGCTCAAAACCAGATAATTCCTGTGCGTCACACTTGCGATGGCGCGAATATTTCGCCCGCGCTTGTCTGAGCCGATGCCCCTGGCGATACGAGAAGCCTGGTGCTGATTGCCGATGACCCAGATGCGCGTGATCCTGCCGCACCCAAGATGACATGGGTACACTGGGTTTTGTACAACCTCCCGCCCGATGCGAACGGCTTGGCAGAAGGCGTACTCAACCTGCCCGCCGATAGGGAAACATCGCTACTTCTTCAAACTGTATGCGCTGGACGCCATGCTGCCGGATCTGAGCAACCCCAACAAGGCTACGCTCGAATCAGCCATGCAAGCCCACATTCTAGCAAAAACTGAATTGATCGGCTTATATCAAAAGCAGCCCTGAGCAGATCGAATCGTGCGATCCGGCTTCAACTGTATCACGTCATGCTGAAATGGTGGACAGGATTCTTTCTTCGAGTGCGCAAGCAAAGCAGTTGGTGGAACTTAATAATGCGATTATACAAGCCCGTCCCGATGACGGTGAATTTCGGTGAATGATGGGGCTACCAAGCCCAAATTTTATGCTCGAAAGTGACACTGTGAACACACATAAATATGGCACACAAAACTGATTCTGACACTACTTTTAGATGTTTTCACCCCGTTGTTTAATCGCTGGCAGAGTCAGTTGATAAAAGAGTTTTTCAATGTCATCACCAGTTTGATCTGCGCCAGCATCCACCCACCATGCCAGTAGTTCTACTAGTGCGCCGGAGATGTAGCGCGCGCTGGCATCGCCTTGCCAGCCTTTCGCAGCATGTGGGATTTCTGCGGCAACAAGTTGGTTCACCATTTCTCGGAAGTTTTTGTGCACCACATGGCCGCTACGCTTGCCGATGATTGCCCGGAATACAGTGCGCTGTTCATCGACATGTTCGATCAGCCCCCGCACGAAGGGCAGGCTTCCTGAAGGCTTGCCGTGTGCAATATTGGGTTGAGCGCATATAAACTCACGCAGGTTATCGAAGCTGTTCACCAGCAACTCTTCTTTATTTTGGAAGTGCAGATAAAAAGTGGAACGACCTATATTCGCGCGTTCGCAAAGCATCTGGATGTTGATGTCATCCCAGCTTACTTCTCCCAATAAAGAGATTAATGCGTCTCTCAATGCTAGGCGGGTACGCAATACGCGCCGATCTTTGGTTTTAATATCCGTGTTCAAAACTTTCCCTTTCTGTACACATAGCCGCTTTCTGTCTGGAACTGTGCATTGCTAGCGTCTGTGTTCTTCTCGATTGGCTTCTTGTTCGTCACTATAGACGCGTGTCCAATTACGAACAAGGTATCCAATGATTCTGCTATCAGGTGTCACCAAAGTTTTCGCGGGGAGCAATGCCAACTTTACCGCACTCAGCAACATTAACCTGCATCTGACGGCTGGCGAATATGTCGCCGTTGTGGGGAGATCGGGCAGCGGTAAATCTACCCTGTTAAACATGCTTACCGGCATTGATCATCCAGATAGTGGCACGGTCACGATTAACGGGACTCAGCTGCATACCTTGGGCGAAAGCGATCTCGCCACTTGGCGTGGTGCCAACATCGGCATTGTGTTCCAGTTTTTTCAGCTTATTCCCACCTTGAGTATTCGTGAGAACTTGTTGTTGGCGATGGATTTTGTTGACGTGATTCCCAAACGGGAGCGCGCTCAACGCGCGCAGAGCTTGTTGGCGATGGTGGGTATTGAGATGCACGCCGACAAGTTGCCCGCTGCTTTGTCTGGTGGAGAGCAGCAACGCGCGGCGATTGCACGCGCATTAGCGAATGACCCTCCGATTTTGGTTGCTGATGAACCTACTGGAAATCTGGGTAGTAAGAATGCGAGTGCGATTCACGCGCTGTTCAAACAGTTGGTCAAAGATGGCAAGACCGTCATTGTGGTGACGCATGAACAGGTATCGGCTTATCCGCGCACCATCACCTTGCAGGATGGCGTATTGCTTAACGATGAAAGGGGGGCGTATGAAGCCCGGACTGAAAAAAGCAGTTAACGATTTGCGCCTGAATCCGGCACGCACTTTGTTGGTCATCTTCGCCTTGGCAATTGGACTATGGGGTGTCGGGTCAATTTTGGTGTCGTATTATATTTTAAACAACGATCTAAACGAGAACTATGCCAGAACCGCTCCTTATCATGTGGAGTTGACCTCAAAAGACTTTGCCAAACTTGATTTAAGCACTTTCCGGAAACGTGCCGAAATTGAAAGCGCTGAATTTCGCGATCTCTCGTTTGAACGTATTGAAGCCTTTCCCGATCAGTGGTTGCCTTTATGGGTTTTCGGGGTAGATGATTTTGAGAAATCCAGCCTCGCACATGTCTATCATGAATCTGGCGCATTAACACCGCCACGCGGGACGATGCTAGTGGAGCGGAATGGGCTGCTGGTTTCTAATCTAAAATCCGGTGCCATAGCCCATGTGCGGGTGGGCGGCAAGTTGCTGTAAGTGCCGGTCACTGGGGTGAGTTTCGATCCGGCACAAGCGCCGGCTACGCAAGATGCCTTTATCTATGCTTATGTGGATAAAAACACCTACACAGAAATCACTGGCGAAGCCGCTAATCAGCGTTTGATTTTTAGATTAAAAAATGCCGCCAGCAAGCAGCAGATTCAATCTGATACCGATGCGCTGGTGGATGAACTACGTCGCAAAGGCATCAGTATCGACAGCATCAACATTCCTACGCCGAATCAACACCCGCATCAGTTCCAGCTTAATACCTTGCTGGCTTTTCAGGGGAGTATCGGTTTGTTGGCGTTTTTGATGGGCGCGGTTTTGGTTTCACAATTAATCGCGGCCATGCTCGCACAGCAGACCCGGCAGATTGGTGTTCTAAAAGCCATCGGTGCAACGCAGTGTCATATTATGAACATCTATTTGACGATGGTGCTGATAATGGGCGCGCTGGCGAGTATTGTTGCTATTCCTCTGGCAGTTATATCGGGATATGGCTTTGCTGGATTTGTGGCTAAGGTGCTCAATTTCAACATCCTCACCCAGCAGCTTCCGCATGAACTCTATATCGGTCTGATTGCTTGCGGGCTATTGCTGCCCATCTTGTTTTCGCTTCCCGCTTTGTTGAAGGGCGCGCGAGTGTCTGTGCGCAGCGCCTTGTCCGACTATGGTATTAGCGCATCGTCTGCGGGCAATGTGGTGGCGGTGAGTTTGCCTGTGTCATATGGCATTCAGCTCGCCTTACGCAATGTGCTGCGCCGTAAAAAGCGCTTAGCTACCACCGTGATTACGATTGCGTTGGGCGTGGCAATTTTCAGCGCGGGATTTAATGTGCGGGAATCGTTGATTGAATTTCTGGCAGACACAAAAAGTTCGATGAAGTATGACGTGCAAGTGGTGCTGAAAGATTCGGTTGCACGCGACAAAGCATTAGCTCCCTTTAACAATCTGCAAAATGTTCAGCGTGTCGAAACATGGAATGGCGGGCGAGGGCGCTTGCAATCCACCGTAGCAGCAACTAGCAAGGGCATCGGCATCGTTGCACTGCCTTATGACACCGATCTGGTTAAATGGGATGTGATCGAAGGACGCTGGTTGCAGCACACGCATGACAGTGAGATTGTCATGAACCAAAAGGCAGCACAGACATTCGGTGGGCCTGCGGTAGTCGGCAAACACTACACAATCAAGCTCAACGGAGAATCTGTTCCCGTCAAACTTGTCGGCATCATCAAAGAATTTGATATTGCAAAAATTTACATCGACAAAGCGCAATACGATGCCCTCGCTAACCCAGATCACTTGATTAACAGCGTGATGTTTGTTGCAGCAAACAGAGGCCAGCCAGAAGTCGTCGCGCTTAAAAAGACTATTGAAAGGGCACTCAGCCAGACCGACCTCAAGGTGTTTTATGTCATGTCGCAAGCTGAGCGCGCAAAGATCGTTTATGACCATCTAATTATCATTCTAACGCTGTTCACTATCTTATCTTTGCTGGTGTTGCTAATCAGCACATTGGGCATGGCCGCATCTACCGGCACCAACATCATGGAAAGAACCCGTGAGATCGGCGTGATGCGGGCAATCGGCGCGACACCCAAAATAATCTACAGCCTGTTCGTCACAGAAGGGGCCGTGGTGAGTAGCGCAGGCATTATTTTGGGGCTCTTGCTCAGTTTGCCACTCAGCCTTTATGCCGCTAGGTTTTTTGGCACGATGATTCTAGGGAACGGTGTTTCGCTGCAATTTGCCTTCAGTCAGATGGGCTTCGTGATTACGTTGGCGATTACCTTGGTCTTTGGCTGGTTAGCAAGCCGGATACCTGCACGTAAAGCCATTTCAATTTCTAACCGAGAGGCACTTTCCTATGAATAAAATACTTAGCAACAGCATTGCCGCATTTGCCCTGATTGTTTTGTCATCTGCGTGCTTCGCAGGTGACAAAGCGGCCAATTTGACGATTAAAGTAAGTGGCTTTCTCAATAATCACGGGCAAGTGATTGCTAATGTCTTTCGCTCAGATGGGGATGTCATGAAAATTGAAACCGTCTACCTGCGTGAAAAAGGAAAGATACGCAATCGGCATGCTCAGCTGGTCATCAAAAATCTCGAATATGGGAAATACGCCGTTTCAATTTTTCATGATGAGAACGGCAATGGGGATCTGGATCACAATTTCATCAGAATGCCCGCCGAGCCGCTCGGATTTTCAAACGGATTTAAAATGGGGCTGTTCTCTGGCTTGCCTAGCTTCGAGAAGCTTCAATTCACCTTTGAGCCGGGCGCAGCCACGATTGAGATTAAGGTTAAATGAGTGGGCTGCATTGATTTTCCACTTGAGGGTAGGCTTGGACTGAATTAGTGCGCAACCGCTTTCTTAGCAAGCCCAGACAATGCCTTAGTCAAACCACCGACTGATGGGCATAAAGCCACGCCGTGACGCTGAGCGAGATAAGCGGGATCGTTGTACCCAAGCCAAACCTGACCCGACGCGTCTTTCCAAACGAGCGCCTTCAAGGGAAGATCGATGCCAACCGTCTGCGCGCATTCCATGAAAGGCGTGCCGCCTTGCGGATTGCCAAATATGAGCAGCTCTGTCGGTCGAAGTGCTTTCCCTATTTTGGCCGCGCCTGCCGCGTGATCAATGCGTGCGAACATATTAAGGCCTTTTTGCTTTACGAGCTTTTCGAATCTATTCATGGTCTCTTTTACACTGAAGGGACTCTTAACTGCAATGAGACCATCCGCTGCTACTGCAATAGAAGAAAGAGAAATCAGAAGAGATGCGAACAGTAAGTGTGACAGTTTCATGGCTTGCTCCTGTTGTGGATTGGAGAGTGAAATAATTATGGGGTTCTAGGTGGAGCTAAGGAGCGCCGCGCTTTTGCTGCGTCTCGCTTGAGCGCCGGGTTGGAGGTTCTGCATATGTATCAACATAAGTATCGATGAGTTTCCTGATCATGCGTTGATACTGCGTATGATGCTTCGCAGCTTCAGATTTGAAAAAATCGATACTTTTTTTGCTTAAAGCAATAGTGATTTTTACCCCCTCTTCTCGGAACGCGAGTTCCTCGGGTGGAGGGAGAAAGTCCATAATAACTTTAGCCTCAATAGCTTCGTTGGTATATTTAATTTTGGTTTTCATAAATTGTTTTTCCTTTACGCCAGTAGCCAGCACCAAAGATTCGAATCACGCCGCCGCGATAGGTAAAACGCACAGTGAGTATTCCACCGTCAGCTTCTCCAAAGCAAAAGAAGCGTGCTATGAGCAAGATCTTCGGCAATCACACGTTTGAAGTCAGCGAATGCATACTGCGCCAAAGAAAATGGCACACCATGCTTTTGCTGATTTTCAGCATCTTTGTCCGCATCCCATTCAAAGCGAGTATTGCTCATGCGTTTAGCCTAGCATATATATGTAAATGTTTCCCATATAAACGTATGGCAATTAATATGGAAAATTATAGCTACAACGATGTTGCATCAAAACTAAATGGCTACAAAAACTTGTGTTTTAACTTGTTTGTTACTGTGTGATTTTTCGCAGTCACGCCCGAACGATGGATTGGAAATCCGGCGTTGCGAATTGCTCACTACAAAAGTAAAAGCATGAGAGCAATAGCGGCGGGAACAGATTGAATAAATAGAATCTTTCGATTCGCAGTTGCTGCGCCGTATAAGCCCGCTATCAGGATGCAAGATAGGAAGAACACCTTTATTGCGCTACCTTCTGCTCCCAAGCTTAGGCCCCAAAATAATCCTGCCGCGAGGAAGCCATTGTATAGCCCTTGGTTCGCAGCTAGAACCTTGGTGGACGTCGCTGTTTTCTGACTTTGGCCGAATGCCCGCAATCCTGCGGGTTTGTCCCAAAGGAACATCTCAAGAACGAGTATATAGACATGCAGGAGAGCGATAATGCCTACGACGATATTTGCGATGATGGACATTGCTGCGTCTCCTTGAGTTGTGAAGGTAAGAGGCTGTACTTTAGCGCCGGTTTAGACCGAGATACTACTGAACCTCGCTCGTTTTGAAATTGGGGTTTTCGATGATGCCCAAGCGATTGCCAAAGGGGTCTTTGACCGCAGCCACCTTGATACCTTCACCAACCTCAGCAATTGGCTCAAGTTCAGATGCGCCAAGTTTAAGTAGATGAGAAAGTGCGTCCTCAATATTGGCGACCCCCCAGAGTGGCTGCGGCCCGTTTGTTCCAGCTTGAGACTTTGGAAGCAGGCCGAGTTCAAAGCCGCCTACAGAAAATCCAACATAAAACGGCTGATCGAAATAGGGCGGTTGGCCGAGCATCTCGGAATACCACTGCTTTGCGGCGGCAAGATCGGAGACGGGATAAATCGCTGTACGTAAGCCGAGGAGCATGTGAGACCTTTCTGAATTGGTAAAGGACAAGCTGTCTAACTTTTAAGCTCAGCCGACGGTAACTGGCAGAGCGAAGCATTGCACTTACTGGTCGGCTGGAGCTCCGTATTATGCCGTTTTACGCATATTAACAAGAGTGACTGGCTTGCCATAGGGGCTTTCATAAACAGCTGATATTTCCTCTAATACAACAGCGAATCCCATGTGAGAGAAGAATATAGCGTTCCCAGTTTCTTTTATAGTACTCAATACTATCTCAGGCTTTCCTTCCTTTTGAGCAACCAGAACTACATGTTCAATTATTGCTCCGGCAACCCCTTTTTTACGATGGCTTGGTGAAACTGCCACCCCTCGCAGCAAAATGTTGTTTTTACTAATGAGATACTCCGCCACACCGACTATGACCCCATTAGTTGAAGCAACAAGATTGATTGGTTCTATAGTTTTATTCTGTACGGTCTTATTTATTGGCCTGTAGATAGTACGTAGCTCATCGGTTGCAGCAGCAATAATAGAGTTTACAAAGTCAGCGTCTGCTTCCTGTTGAACTTTAATCTTTATCATGTCTTTAATTTGGCATAGCATGAAATGAAGGGTTCGTTAGCTTCGAATTAATTATGGTCAGATTGAAGCTCCCCTCCGTTTCCACTGTGACCCCATTTCCACCCAGCTTGTATTTTAGAATGCTCTGCAATTCACAGCTTTAGCAGCCAATCTCTGAGCGCAGAATGCAAACAATTATGCAAAAACAACCGATACATGCCCCTCTGCACGAGAGCGAGGCGTAGATTTAACAACGATCTCAATATCACGACCTAAACGGGTAAGACATTCCAACATTTTAGATTCAGATATGCCGCGAAACTGTCCACGGAGCAAACCTGAAAGTTTTGGTTGAGTAATCCCCAATAGCTCGGCAGCTTGGACTTGTGTTAATTTTCGCTGCTTGATGATGTCGCCAATCTTGCTAGCCAATTGCGCTTTAACTTGCATTTCCTCGGCATCAGGTAAGCCAAGATCAGCATATACATTGGTGCTCCCGCGTTCGATATTACTCATTATTTTGTTCCTTCTGCATGCTGTTGAGCTAAAACCATTCGGCTGCGAATTAAATCTATATCGAGCTTAATGGTATGCACCGCACGGTAGGTGTTGCCATTCACGTGCTGCTTTATGAAGGTGTATACCCTTAACCGAGTGCCATGAGGGGCAGACTCGAATTATTTCCATTACACAGATTAAATCGTGTCTGAGCTAACTTTACCTGCCGCCATTCACCATATTTACACACTATTTTTCTGGTTGACGCACGTTTTTGGATTTATATGGAACTTCTTTGATTAGCGTCCCTTTCCTCCATTTTGAGGCGAGCTGCTGAGCCTGCTGAAGCTCTTTTGACGTTAAGTTCGCAGCCACTGCATCGCGCTCTTTTTTTGCATTTGGCTCGCCACCAGCTGAAGCTAGGTTTAACCAAGCGTAAGCCATAATAAGGTTCTTATTGGCACCTTTTTTATCTCGATATAGCAACCCTATAGCACGTTGAGCATAGGCATTCCCTTGTTTTGCTGCACTCTGGCACCAATGAAGCGCCTGCACATCGTCTTTTACTACACCACGGCCGTTCTCGTACATAAAACCTAAGTTAAACTGTGCTTTTACATACCCCTGATCAGCAGCCTTGCGGAGCCACTGAACCGCCTGCGCATCGTCTTTCACCACACCAGTGCCATTGGAGTACATCACTCCTAAGGTGCACTGTGCATGTGCATTTCCCTGATCAGCAGCCTTGCGGAACCACTGAACTGCCTGTACGTCGTCTTTCGCCACACCTGTGCCATTGGCGTACTTAGCCCCCAAGTAGAGCTGCGCTTTTGCATCACCCTGATCAGCAGCTTTGCGGTACCACAGAGCCGCCTGCGTATTGTCTTTCGCCACACCTTGGCCGTTCTCGTACAGAAGTCCTAAGTTAAGTTGTGCTTGCGCATCGCCTTGGTCAGCAGCCCTGCTGAACCACAGAGCCGTTTGCGTATAGTCTTTCGCCACACCTTGGCCTTTCGCGTACATATCTCCTAAGTTGAACTGTGCATTTACATCGCCCTGAACAGCAGCTTTGCGGTACCACTGAACCGCCTGCGCATAATCTTTTGTCACACCTTGGCCGTACTTGTACAGATCTCCTAAGAAGACCTGTGCCTGTGCAACCCCCTGATCAGCAGCTTTGCGGTACCACAGAGCCGCCTGCGTATTGTCTTTCGCCACACCTTGGCCGTTCTCGTACAGATATCCTAAGAAGAGCTGCGCTTTTGCATACCCCTGATCAGCAGCCCTACTGAACCACAGAGCCGTTTGCATATCGTCTTTCGCCACACCTTGGCCTTTCGCGTACATGTCTCCTAAGTTGAACTGTGCATTTACATCACCCTGATCAGCAGCCTTGCGGTACCACTGAGCTGCCTGTGTATCGTCTTTTATAACACCTGTTCCATTGGCGTACTTAGCCCCCAAGAAGAGCTGTGCATGTGCATCACCCTGAACAGCAGCCTTGCGGTACCACAGAACCGCCTGCGCATCGTCTCTCTCTACACCTGAGCCATTGGCGTACATCACTCCTAAGTTGAACTGTGCATGTACTTCACCCTGAACAGCAGCCTTGCGGTACCACAGAACCGCCTGCGCATCGTCTCTCTCTACACCTGAGCCATTGGCGTACATCACTCCTAAGTTGAACTGTGCTTGTGCATAACCCTGATCAGCAGCCTTGCGGTACCACTGAGCCGCCTGCGCATCGTCTCTCGTCACACCTCGACCGTTCTCGTGCATCACTCCTAAGCTGAACTCAGCTTTTGCGTTGCCTTGCTCGGCTAATGGCTGTAATGCCTTGAGTGCGCTAGCGTAATCTTTGTTGTTATTAGCTAACAGACCCTCATCCATGTTTGCCAAACCTGATGCGGATAGCACCATAAAAAAAATAAATGCTACGAGTCGTTTCAACATTTTTACTTTTCCCTATAAATCACGATAAAGCTGCTAAGTAAATCATGTGCTAGTTCAAGCGAACAGAAATATACAAAAATTGAGTTGGACTAATCAAAATTAGTTTTAACGTGAGAGTAAAAAAGGGGCTCATATGAGTATTTGTATATTTTTTAGTAACTCAATATTTCATTGATAACTTTGTTTTATACTTGTCCCACTAACACAGGGGATATAAATACAAGTTCCCGAAATCTAGCAGCAAAATCCTCATGTTTCCAATGGTATTTATATCGAGGCCATCAGCCAATCACGTATCTAGTACAGCACGACGAGTGGAAATGGTCTGCTTGCCATGCCCATACTACCTTCAAAGAAAATCCGGCCTCATGCCATATATTTAGATTTAAGCCCCGCCAAACGTAAGCTTTGCCCCCATCCGTTCCCTCGCTTCCCTATTTATTTGAATTTTCCAGTGGGTGGCAAGCCCGATTATTTTGATATAATGCTCGCTTTGCAGAGGACAGAATTCATGCGCATTATTCAAACAGCTCTTACTTTCGACGATGTTTTGCTGGTTCCAGCACACTCAACAGTATTGCCGCGCGATGTCAGCTTAAAAACCCAACTCACACGTAATATCTCTTTGAATATCCCGTTGATGTCCGCTGCGATGGATACGGTTACGGAATCGCGTTTGGCGATTGCGTTGGCACAAGAGGGCGGAATCGGCATTGTTCATAAGAATATGTCGGCTCAGGCTCAGGCTGATAAGGTGTCCAAGGTTAAGCGCTTTGAAAGCGGTGTGGTGAAAGATCCGGTTACGGTTTCACCTGATATGACTGTGCGTGAGGTGATTGAGCTGACTCGCAAATTTAAAATTTCCGGTTTGCCAGTGGTGCAGGGTGATCTATTGCTCGGCATTGTTACCAATCGTGATTTGCGTTTTGAGACTCGCTTGGATCAAGCCGTGCGCGAGATTATGACACCGCGCGATAAGCTCATTACGGTTAAAGAAAATGCGCAGTTGGAAGAGGCGCGTAGTTTGATGCATGAGCATCGTATTGAGCGTGTGTTGGTCGTTAATGACGCATTTGAATTGTGCGGCTTGATGACGGTGAAAGATATTCTGAAGTCCAATGAGCACCCGAATGCATGTAAAGATGCATTAGGTCGTTTGCGCGTTGGCGCAGCGGTAGGTGTGGGCGCGGATACTGAAGAGCGTGTTGCTTTACTAGCCGCTGCGGGTGTGGATGTGATTGTGGTTGATACTGCACACGGACATTCTCAAGGTGTATTGGATCGCGTGCAGTGGGTTAAAAAGAACTTCCCTAAGATCGAAGTTGTTGGCGGCAATATTGCCACTGCGGCGGCGGCTCGTGCTCTGCTTGATCACGGTGCTGATGGCGTTAAGGTGGGTATTGGTCCTGGCTCGATTTGCACGACGCGTATTGTGGCCGGTGTGGGTGTGCCGCAAATTACTGCGATTCAAAATGTTGCCGAGGAGTTGCGAGGTACGGGCGTACCGCTAATCGCGGACGGTGGTGTGCGTTTCTCCGGTGATATATCCAAAGCGATTGCTGCGGGTGCAAATGTGGTGATGTTGGGCGGATTGTTTGCGGGTACTGAAGAAGCACCTGGCGAAATCGAATTGTTCCAAGGACGTTCATATAAGTCGTATCGTGGCATGGGTAGTATCGGCGCGATGCAGCAAGGCTCTAGCGACCGTTATTTCCAAGATAATGAAGCCAATCAGGACAAGCTGGTGCCCGAAGGCGTTGAAGGTCGGGTGCCTTTCAAAGGTAGTGTGCTCGCCGTAATTCACCAATTGATGGGTGGGCTGCGTGCAACTATGGGTTACTTGGGCTGCGAAACAATTGATGCAATACATGAGCGTGCCGAATTTGTTCAGATCACTTCGGCAGGTATTCGCGAGTCGCATGTACATGATGTGCATATCACTAAAGAAGCACCGAATTATCATATTGATTAAGCGTTAATTGTGAAAAGTGAAAGGCCGTAGTTAGCCCACGTTTCACTTCGCCACGTTTCACATTTTTACGTTTCACCTTTCACGGTTTATTAAACATGCATAAAAAAATCCTTATTCTCGATTTCGGTTCTCAGTACACGCAATTGATTGCTCGACGTGTGCGCGAAGCTAATGTGTATTGTGAGTTACATTCTTGGGATGTCGGCGACGATTTCATTCGTGACTTTGCGCCGTCTGGCATTATTCTTTCTGGTGGGCCGAATTCGGTTTACGAAGATGAAACGCCTAAAGCACCACAAGCGGTGTTTGACTTGGGCGTGCCAGTGCTGGGTATTTGCTACGGGATGCAGACCATGGCGGCGCAGCTTGGCGGCGCGGTGGAAAGCGGCAAAGTACGTGAATTTGGTTATGCCGAAATTCGCGCGCAAGGCCATTCCAAGTTGTTCAGCGATATTCAAGATAAAACCAATGCACAGGGACACGGTCTGCTGGATGTTTGGATGAGTCACGGCGATAAGGTTACTAAACTGCCAGCAGGGTTTTCGGTGATTGCTTCTAATGAGGCTACACCTATCGCGGCAATGGCTGATGAGTCACGAGGTTTTTACGCAGTGCAGTTCCATTTGGAAGTTACTCATACGCATCAAGGTAAAGCTTTGCTGAGCCGATTTGTGCATGATATCTGCGGTTGCGGACAAGATTGGAATATGCCGGATTACATTGGTGAAGCGGTGGAAAAAATCCGTTCACAAGTGGGTGAAGAAGAAGTTATTTTGGGCCTATCAGGCGGGGTGGACTCTTCTGTTGCGGCAGCTTTGCTGCATCGCGCAATTGGCGATCAACTCACCTGCGTATTTGTGGACAATGGACTGTTGCGCTTGAATGAAGCGGAGCAGGTAATGGAAACTTTCGCCAAGAATCTAGGTGTGAAAGTGATTCATGTTGATGCCAGCGCCGAGTTTTTGAAATTTTTAACAGGCGTAACTGACCCAGAGCAGAAACGTAAAGTTATCGGACGTGAGTTCGTTGAGGTGTTTCAGCGCGAATCTGCCAAGTTGAAGCAAGCCAAGTGGTTGGCGCAGGGGACGATTTATCCAGACGTGATTGAATCTGCTGGCGCTAAGACTAAGAAAGCGCACACCATCAAGTCGCACCACAATGTGGGCGGTTTGCCGGATAGCCTACATCTTAAGTTGCTGGAGCCTTTGCGTGAGCTATTTAAGGATGAAGTGCGCGAACTCGGTGTGGCGCTAGGTTTACCTGCTGATATGGTATATCGCCATCCTTTTCCAGGCCCCGGTTTGGGCGTGCGTATTTTGGGTGAAGTAAAGCATGAGTACGCTGAGTTGTTGCGCCGTGCTGACGCTATCTTTATGGAAGAGTTGCGTAATACATTTGATGCTTCAGGTAAGTCTTGGTATGAGCTCACCTCGCAAGCTTTCGCGGTGTTCTTGCCAGTAAAGAGTGTCGGTGTGATGGGCGATGGCCGCACTTACGAGTGGGTTGTTGCGCTACGTGCGGTACAGACGCAGGACTTTATGACCGCGCAATGGGCTGAATTGCCGTATGCCTTGTTGGGTAAAGTATCAAATCGCATCATCAACGAAGTACGCGGAATCAACCGCGTTGTTTATGACATCTCGGGCAAGCCGCCAGCGACAATTGAGTGGGAATAAGTAAATTGAAGCGCCTTGGCCTAATTTTAGTTTTTGGGATGGTTTCTCTATCTTCTCATGCAAGCGATGTGTATTCGCAAAAGGGCATCGGATATTCTTTTGATAAGACAAAAGCTTGTGCTGCTGCGCTTGACTACCTTAAAAAACAATCACTCATTCGTTTTGGTGTGATTCTTCCACCTGAGGTGCTGCCTAGCGTTACTGTAGCCAGTAGTTCAGTAGAAAACACGGTAGTTGATGGTGTGACTCAACTGAGCGATACACTGGTTAAAGTGCTGAGCAAAAGAGAGAGGCCGCGCAGAGTTAGGCAGGGAAATTTTGTTTGTACCGTAGATGCAAAGTTGTCTGTGGATGTTGATGGTGTGATTAAACACAACCTGACTTTCAAGGGAAAGTATCCAACTTGGGTGGTTGTGCCGCCAAGTGAACCGGGCAAGATAACAGTCATCGCAAAATCCAAAACTTTGGATGGAGCTGTCGCCAGAAGTTTGCATAAATATGCTGAAATAAAGATTGGTGAGACTGAGAAAATTAAGCGCATTGAAAATTTATTAAGTGGTAAATCTTCTTTGTATAAACGCGAGGTTCAAATAACGCCGGATATCAGTGTTAAGTGGAAAAGAAAGTATTACTTGCTCGGTGATAAGTATGAGCCATTTTTTATCCATACGTTTTCTGAGAAAACCATCTTTAAAAAGAATGGCAAAATCCGGCAGCTTTCTGAATATCGAGAGATTCAGTCTGAAAATGGTTTCGTTTCTAATTTTGAAGATGAGAACTCTGGTGAAACTAAAGGTAAGTTCAGTATAAATCGAGCTAGTGCGTCATTAAAGATGCTGGTAGATAACTTGAAAGAAACTGGATTCGAAGTTCAATACAAGCAAGTAGGTAAAGGCAGTAGCAAAGAATGGTATGTGTTGCTGGTAGGTAAGCAGCATAAGCCTAAAAGCTAACTTGTTGAAGCGCTCTGCAATGGAGTGTAGATGCACTACCTACAGGGATTCCGAGAGCTCGAAGTAAAAAAACTGCATTCCCAGCTTTGCTGACTCACCCGATGAATGTCGCCACGGCTGTAGGTTGTTGATGTTTTGCTTTTCTCTGTGTCTCTGTGGTGATGTCTTTAGGATTGTTTTGCTTCCGACATGTCCTCCATAGAATAACGCCAGTTTTCCAGCTCGCTGACAGTTCAGTTAAATGTTAGGGAACAAGCGTAAACGATTTAATGCCGGGGCGCAGTTCTGGTCCCATATTGTTGAGCAGTTCTCGTAGTTCTTCTTCTTTCTCCTTCGTGGCTTGCGCAGTGCCCTTGAAGTTCAAACCACTTGATGCCGAGAAGCGCCCTTGCCCTGCAAGGATTAATGCACCTGTCACTGTGTTCAGCGTAATGTCCACGCCACCATTGCTCGCGGAAAAAGTGAAATGATAGTTTCCTAGTGGTGAGACGCTACTGAGCAAGGAGCTTGCATTCAACCAGTCCGCCGTCGCTAAACCTTGTAATCCTTGCTGGGAAATGAGCAGAGAATCACTGCGCAGGATAACTTTTCCGCGTAAGCCAGCTGGCTTTAGAAACTTGGACGCTTCACCCAACAAAATTGCCGACAAGGGGAAATAGGCGTGATGTACTTCAATTTTGCCGAGAGATGCAATGATGTCCATTGGAGTAGTTTGCGGCTCGTCGTCCCACTTTACCTGGGTATTTAGTTTGCCAGTGAAAAGTGTCTGGGTGGAAATCTTCCAATGCAGTTTAGAGAGCGTGATTAATCCACCATCATGTTGATGTAAAACTGGATTGGCTGCACCATTCCATATCGTTCCCTCAGTGTTGGCTAGTTCTACTCGTCCCTCGCTGGCATTTTTAATGATAGGGCTGAGTATGCTGGAAGGTGCGGTAACAATGAGTGCGCAGAGGAAAGTCGTAATTAGTAGTGCCCAGATTCCTTTGCTCATTGAGTATTTCCATTGCTGAGCGTCGCGCTGATTTTAACGATGCCAGATTGTGGCAGGGCGGCGATAGAAACCGAGTCCGCACGGATATGTTGTTCCAATTGCAGGTCCCGTAACCAATTTAACCAAGCGGAAAATGAAATCGCATCGCTGCTAATGTGTACACCGTTAGGTTCTTGTGTTTCCAACTTGTTGAGTAATGTGAATAATTTGTGCCGCTGAGCGGATTCTTTGATGCTAGCCTTTAATGCTATGGCGTCAAGCGCTGCTAGTTGCGGCCTATGCTGCAAGGCTTCGACTTCTGCCGACTGCTCACGTAGTTTTGCAGCTTGTGCTTTTAATGCGGGCAGGTTTTTATGCAGTTTGTTTAAGGCTTGATGTGCAGGTTGCCACAGTAAAAAATAATACAGGGGAGGTAGCAACAAGAGCGCGGCTACAGTTAATAGGCGACGTTCTTGAATAGGTCTTTTGCGCCAATGTGTATCACGCAATTCTTGCCAGCGTGTTTTCATGATGCGCCTCCTATTTGGATTGATAGCCGTGTTTCAGCAGCATTGCCAGTATTACGTATTTCGCCAAGACGCACGCTAAGTGCTTTGCTTTGCAAGCGTTGTTGCAGAGCACGTATTTCGCTAGCTGTTGCTAATTTAACATCGAGATCAAGTCTGCCTGATTCGTAGTGTAGGCTTGTGATTTTGCTGCTGGGAAAGGACGATAAAGTCGCTGATGCTTGATCTAGCAAGGGCAAGAAGTCGGCATCATCGGCTAAGCCTGCGCTATGGCGTAATGCGGAAATATTGCGCTGCATCTGTAAGTTGGGTTTGACCACCGCACTTGAAGCACCGAAAGTTTTTCGGAAAGTCTGCACCATTTCTTTGCGCACAGTAGTATTTTCATGGCTGAGTATGGCCCACTCAATGTTTGTGCCAAGTGTTTCAATGAAAAGTACGGCGATTAAAATTAAGGCTAGAGGTCGAAATTTTGGTAGCCATTCGTGCAGTCTGGCTTTGGGGGCAAGTGAGCCCCAAAGCAAGTTTAGAGCATCGTTAGGGATTGGCTCGCTGCGCCAGTCCCATGGTTTGTCGAGGACAAGTTCGCAGGGCAAGTCGGGCCATTGCGGTAAGTCAGCTTGAACATCCGTATCGTCTTGTGAAAATCTCACTTGGATTTTGCTGGGCGTCGCAGCTAAAGCGGCCTTGAGGGCTAGGCTTAAAGTTATTGGAGGGCTTTGCCCATCACTTAGATCCAAGCTAGTGCCAGATGAAATGCCGGTACGCATAAAACCCTTTTCTCCGTCACGGATCAATACCCAAGTTTCGGCGGGTAAATTGGGTAGTAGCATCTCGGGTATGACACGGCGCAAGGTAATATTGGCAGTTAGGCAAGTTGAGACAATACTTTTTAGCCATTGTTTATCGACGATGAATAGCGAACGTTGCCCATTTTTTTGCACAACTCCCGGTACGACGTGATTTTCTTCTGGATTGCTTAGCGCAAATTCTTCAGCAACAAAAGGCAATGCTGCCTCCCAACGGCGGCGCGATTGAGATGGCATGGTGACGCTTACGCAGTTCAGGCGTGAAGCCGCGATGATGGCAATATAGTCATCCGCCTTAGGAAGGTTGGTCAGTAGGGCGTCTCCCGACTGCACGACGACATCTGCTTCATCGCAAAGTGCCCAGGGGCAGGGTGATGAGCTGTCATGCCATGAATCAGAAAAATAAATGCGTAGCTTCATTGAACGATTTGCGCTTTCAGAGGTGTCTTAGTGAAGAAGGCTTGTTTAAAGACAAAGCGTTCGGTAGTAAATGACGTTCATAATTTTACGCTTGATATATTGATCTTCGAATAATATCTCGAACACTGTGTTTTAGCTTGCTGAGTTAGCAAGCATATTACTAATTAACGATCAGATATGGAAAGGATTAAATGAAAGAGGGCGTGATTAACACGCCCTCTATTCAATTACTCCGAGATGAGATAGTAATTAATACATTACTACGCCCTGAATGACACGCGGAGCAGTATTGCTAACTGTCGGAATCGTTCCCAAGGCAGGATCGGTCCAGCCACTGGCTACAGGCAGCGTTGGAGTGCTTGCTGGGTAGGTCAAGCCAGCAGCCGTGCAAACAGTGGTAGCGACTTTTCTCAATCTGACTTCTTGGCTCAATGGCTTGACATAGTAAGTAGTCAAGGTGCCTCCAGCTGGAGTGAAGGTCACTACTCCAGTAGTTCCATCAAATGGAATTGAAAATTCTGGCTTCCATCTGAAGGTGTCTTGAACGGTCTTGGTGAAGTCGCATGCTGTGTTTGTGATTAGGTCAATACATGAGGAAGGAATACCCCACAGATCACCAAAGCCACCAAATTCTAGCGAGAGGGTAGTACCCGCATAGTTACCGTAAGGTTTTTTAAGTACGGTATCAGTATTCGCTGGGACAACAAAGTCCACTTTCAGCGGCGCATCGAACTTCACAACTGCTCCGGCTGAATCTTTTAAGATTGAAAGTTGATCCCAGGAATTAGAGCTGGATTGCCAAGTATAGAAAGTGTTTATGGCGGCTAAATCTGCGGCAGTATATTGACCCGGAGTCGCCGGGGTAATTGCATTAAAAGTCGTGGCATCAATCAGCTTGCCGCTACCTTGCGTATTGGAAGTGAATGCCCATTGCTGAGTTGAACTTAGATTCTTCACGGCGGCAGCCGAGGCGGCGTTAGTTAAGTCTCCAGTATTGGCGTTTAGCGTGTAACTTACAAGATTTGCTGTTGCAACGCTGAATGTCGTTGAGCCATCATTCAGGAATGCTGGCGTTGCCATTGCTGCGGTTGGCTGCGGACAATCAATAACACATTTCAATCCACCTGTAATCGCGGCGTATTGATCTGGATACACAATATCTTCGCTGACTATATTTACAGCGGTTGTGGATAATGTCGTTGCAAGGGCAGATATTGCTCTGCCATCAATAGACCACTGTGATCCATTTGCCCATGCATTCAATCCCCAAGAGGCGGCTGTTACCATGTCGGCATTAGCAATGGCAACTGGAGTTGCATATGCTTCCATATTGGATGTTGTTGCATTCTGCTTGCCGCTAATCATAAATTGTTTTACGGCATCATCCCAATATAGTTCGTATTGCGCATCGGCCGTCATCACTGGAGTTCCTGTGGCAGGAACCGCACTCATGTTGTAAAACCAGAAACGTTGTTTATTGACCGCTGCCAATGTTTTTACGAAGGCCGTGTGTTTAATTAACTTGCCACCAGATTGAAGTAAGGTGAAGTTGGTCGCAACAGGGCTGCCATTTGCGTAACTAATTTTTGATATCGCCGTGCCACTAGCAGGGGTTGTTCCGCCTTGTGACCAAAATCCCCAATATCCGATGTATCCGTTTACCTTGGCACCGGTGGGGTCAGTATATTCAATTGGGAATCCGCTGTTACGTGTAACCTGCGCACCCGTGGAATCATAAAGTCCATAACTCCATGCAGACTTATCAGCATTAACAAGAAGACGGTCAAAGCATTGCTGAGTGACACCAGCATCATCGCTACGTAAAAAGTGTGTAGCGTTGTAAGCAAAGGTGATCGCTTTTGTCTTAGAGGCCCCAGTGCTTAAAACTGCGGTCTTTTGCATGGAGCCACTTCCAGCATCGGCACTAGTTGCAACAAGCGTTAGTGCGCTGCTCTGTGTAGCGACACCTTGACCTTGCCCCATGCCAGATGTGAAATAGGATAAACCAGTTGATCCGGCTGTAATAAAGCCTTTTTCACCATCACAAGAGCCTGCTGTGCCTGTTGCCGAAGTTCCACACCAGTTTAAGCTAAAGTCCCCAAAAGGTAATGTGGCACTGGGGGCAGTTAAAGCCGAGTATTTGACAGTAATTAGCATATAAGGGTTACCTACCCACACATCACCCAAGAGTGGGGCGCCAGATGCTTGAGTTGCAGTTACTGTCGCTTTTTGGTAGCTCGCTCCATTGTTACCACTTCTTCCGCCACCTGAATTAGAATCACACTTATTGCTATCAATCAGCGCGATATAGGAGGGTTGATTTACCATTGCATTAGGGTTCATGGATTTAATGTAGCACAACACACTATTAGCCCCAGCCAACACTGTGGAAGCTTGATCCTCTACATATTGATCAATCGGATCAGTTATGTAAGCACCAGAAGTGGGGGGCGCAGCAAAGCTTATTGCCGGAATGGTGATACATGCTAGTAATGCAATGCCTCGGATCTTCATTGAATTTATTTTCATCACGATCTCCGTATGTGATTAGAAGGAAACTGATTTAGTTGGCGGTAACAACTGAAATTTTTGCCGGAGCCGCAGATGCTGTAGCGGTGGCGACAGCCGCAGTTCCGGTACCTGTTGTCGTTGCAGCGGCAGTAGTAGAGCCGCTCCCATTACATCCAGAAAGTATCAACGCACAAGTTATTGCCAATGCGGACAGTAGTATCGGAGGTGCATTTTTAATATTGTTGTTTTGCTGTGGATGAGTCATGTTGAATCCTTTCACAAAGTTTAATTTGCACCTAAAAAACACTCCCTAAATTTCAGGGAAGAGAGGCTGAACGCTATCCCTTGCGAGCCGTGTTGTCAATAGGATATTGGAAGGATATTCACATTATTTTAACGTTTTGTTGTTGGTGGATTTAGTCTCGCGTCTAGAGAACTACTTAGATGGATCCATTGTTTTTACTAGGAGAATTGAGGTGCTTGCTAATTAACTATTATGGATTTATTGGCCTGTAATAGAGGGCGTTAATGATTTATTTCTCTGTATTTTAGAACGTGAATTCACTGCACACTCTGCCATATGACAGAAGGCCAGACTTGGTTGCGTTGTAGCAAGGCTTGAGTTACAACTTGCGAATTATTCACTGAAGATTGTCCAGTCACCCAAAAAAATTTACTTTGTACGGAGAGATCACTGTCGTTAATCGTTATATGTCTATCTGGTAGGCGATTCTTGAAGTCGGGAATGCTCTCAAAGGGATTGCCGTGGCGTTGTCGCACAATCATGCGTGCATTGGAGAGCGATAGCTCTGGAATGATGGCCGTCAACACTTCAGCAGGTGCAAAATTTACATTGATTGGACCAGTGATAGGTAGTACAGAAATGAATGGCTTTAAATGGGTTATTGTTTTAGCGTCAAAGCCTTTTACTTGAACCAACTCTCCTCGTTCAATAAGCAATCTATTGGAAGCGCGATATGGGCGGGGAAGGCTCAGGTAATAACCATCTTCAGCTCCCCCTGCACTTTGCACTTCGCTATCTGAATCCATCCAATCTGCTAAGGCAGTGGCTAATTCTATAGGCAGGTTGAGTGCCTTTAGCAGTCGCTGAAATTTGATAATGTCGGATAAGCTACTTGAGCCGTTACGGACCAAGTTGTTGAGATTAAACAATCCTTGTTGGTCTTCGATCATACCGCGTACTTCGCCGTTTTCAACTGGCATGGCAGGTAAGCGTAGCGTCCACATTTCCGTCTCATGATCAATGTGGTTCGAACTCACATCGTCTGCTAGAACTGCTCTAGCCCAGTCGATGCCTGCTATGCCAAGACGTCGTGCTTGAGTATGGTCGAATTGAGCTTCAACTTGCCTTTGCCACAGGCTTTGCTGTTGCGCCACATAGATGGCTAGCGTGGTTGCTAGTGCCACGATTAACATCACCATGATGATTGCGACACCTTGCTGTGTATTTTTCATTGCAATGCGAAATCTCGAGTAATTTTTTCTCCACTGGAGAGAGTGAGTTTTATTTCAACTGCCGAAGGGGAGCTAGTGATTACGCCTGCTGGGGGCCATATTTCTTGCCAGTTATTACTCTTGTCCAAATAGCGAAGTTTAAATTCACGCACGCCTTCAAGTATGGGGTATCTAGTTGGTTTGCTGTTTATATCTTGATCTAATGTGGGCCAGTGCAGGAAAATGATTGTGCCTCGTTCCAAACGATAGGCAATGCGTTGAGGAGGACGCATTTCGCTACCTTGATCTGGCATGCCTGCGCGCGTAAAAGTCAGCTCGGCATCATTTTCGCCAAGCAAAACTTTATGCCCAAGCCATTCAGGTGATATATCGCCTGTTGATAAACGCACAGGGCGATGCACGGCTTGTGCAATATCCAATTCCAAGCGTGAGAAGAAAAAGGCAAGGTGTTGCCACTTCCTGGTTTCTGCTGCTACTCGTTCGCGTGTTTTTAGTACGGTGTTTAAACCTTGATAACCAGCAAATGAAATTAAAGACAAAATCATTAACGCGACAAGCAACTCGATCAGCGTGAATCCGAAATGTGATTTAACTTGTTTCATACTAAAACCTCACCACAGAGACACAGAGAAAAGCAAACCATCAACAATTTATATCCGTGGTGGCGAGCATCCCTCGGGTGAGTCAGTATAGCTGGGGATGTAGTTGTTTTTACTCTGTGTTCTCGGTGTCTCTGTGGTGTGACTGCGGCTTTTTTAAGGTTCATTGGCGTGGCACCACTATCAAATATGCACTTAATCGACGTAGCACGTGGCCATTGCTTTCCGTTGGATCGCTAACACTGATCTCAATACGTCTGAAAGAAGGATTCGGGGTAGGGCCAATCTTTTCTTTCCATAGCAGTCGAATGCCAGCCTGGGTATCTTCCCCAGTCCGCTCGCCTATGGGAAGCCAGTCGCCGCGCGCAGAATGTAGGGCTAGATGGTTTTGAGCAACCCAGTCGGCAAGTACGCGTATACGCATCTGTTCGGCATGATTGGTGGCAACACCTACGGCACGCAACACCGCCGCTAGCGAGATAGCTAAAATGGCCAGCGCAACCAGTGTTTCCAAGAGGGTGAAGCCGGCAATTGATTTAGCTTGGCGCATAATTATTTTGCGTTATCTGTCAGGTGATCTGCTTGAACCATGACTTCTCCTGTGCTTTTGCCGATTACGTTGGTGCTGGCTGTGGCGTAGCTCATGTGAATACGAAACGGAGGCGCAAATGCAGACGTACTTAATGCTAGCTTCTCCCCTTGTTTGAGTGGACGCTCATCCACTGTAGCTGCATTAATTTGCATGCCTTCTGGGAGAGGGCGACTACGGAATATACTGTCATCTTCAATTCGAGACCAATCGTTGTAATTATTTTTTTTCCAAAAAACATAACGTGTTTTTTCGGATGACCATGCCATAGAGCGTCCGCTGGAGCGAGCCTCCAAACCTGCATTCTCAAGTAACAATGCTAATCGTGTCGCTTCTTCACGTAGTATGGCCCGGTCATCTGGCATAAGTTGAACAACTACGATGCTAAGTGCGATTCCCATGACAACTAGAACGACGAGCAACTCAATTAGAGTGAAGCCTGTTTGATTTCGGAATGGAAAGCGGTGAGCTAGGCTATTACTCATCAAATTCTATAATTCCCATGAGCCGATGTCGGCATCATTGCCTTCGCCTCCCTCTTGGCCATCGGCAGCTAGGCTGATGATATCTATTTCACCATGTAGGCCAGGTTGCAGATACTGGTAACTGTTACCCCATGGATCTTTGGGCAGCTTTTCAAGATAGCCATTACCTTTCCAATTGGGCGGGATAGGTGCTGAATTGGGCTTGCTGACTAGCGCTTGTAGTCCCTGCTCAGTGGAGGGGTAGCGCATATTGTCCAATTTATATAACTTGAGCGCTTGGATAATGGAGCCAATATCTTGTTTTGTGGCAGAGATGCGTGCCTCATCTGGACGCCCCATTACTTTGGGAACAATTAACGCCGCAAGAACCCCGAGAATGACGATGACCACCATGATTTCGATGAGTGTGAAGCCTTGAGCGCGCACGCGGGTATTTAGATGAATTTTCATATTGGATAAGTGGACTCTAATATCGCTAAGAATTAATGTGTGCTGAGTGTACCAAAATGCAGACTAAATTTACTATGCAATCCTTGACTAGGAACTTATTTTTCACTTCCTTTGTGTATACTAGCGATTCAATCTGGTTGGAGTGTTATGGGACTCGGGGTAGGGAAGGTGGCGATTCAGCTCGAAACAGCCTATACAGCGGTATTGGCTGTTTTTTCACGTTTGCCTGTTTCATGGCGCGGAATTGCGGCTGTTGTCATTGCACTGCTACTCGCCAGATGGACATGGATACTGTTTGCGCCACAGACTATGGCGGTACTAGCGCCCAAGCCTGATATTGCCAAAGAGATTTCAAATACTATATTTGGCACGGAAGCTTCAACCACTGTGACGAGCTACAGCTCACTTTTGCCAAGTGTGCATTTGTTAGGTGTTTTTACGGGCAAGCATGGATTCGCAGTATTGAAGCTAGATGAAAAAAACCAACGCGGGGTGGCTTTGGGCGAAGAGATAATCAACGGCATTAGATTGATTAAAGTGGAGTCGGATCATGTCGTTCTCGAACATAATGGGATGAGGCAACAGGTGAATCTGGAAAATAAATATGCTAATAGCAAAGGCTTGATTGTTGAGCCAGCGACGTCTAGTCCTAGTGTGGAAAAGGCGATGGCGGAATGGACGCAGGGCCGTCAGACTATGCAAAAAGGGAGATAGACTGAATATGTTCGCCAGTAATACAGTCTCAATACTCTTCATGATGAAAGAACGCCGATGAGCCGAGTAACGTTCACGTGGATATCGCGGTTGTGGATATGTGTCGCCTTATGTTTCTCCATTAGTAGTTATGCTGCGGAAGAAAAAGTATCGCTTAATTTTGTGAATGCAGATATTGAGGAAGTCGTAAGAGCGATTTCACATATCACAGGCAAAAATTTCTTGATGGATCCCCGTGTCAAAGGCACGATCAACATCGTATCTGCTTCGCCTATTCCTGCCTCTTTAGCCTATGACACCTTGCTTTCTGCTTTGCGTATGCAAGGTTTTGCTGCGGTGGAATCTGATGGAGTGACCAAGGTGATGCCGGAAGCGGATGCAAAACTGCATGTTCCATCAAGCAGTAGTCGCAATAAGGGCGGTGACCGCTTAATGACCCGTGTATATATGCTGAAGCACGAATCGGCAGTGCAGATGGTTCCTGTATTACGTCCTTTGATTGCGCCAAATAACGTTGTGGTTGCTTTTCCTGCCAGCAATGCCTTGATTATTACGGATTATGCGGGAAATCTAAAACGTATTGAGCAGATTGTCAATACCATCGACCAGGCGAGTGTTCAAGGCCCTGTGGCTATTCCCATTCAATATACCTCTGCCTTGGATTTGGTCACTATTATCAGCCGTTTGATGCAGGATGGTTCAGTCGTATTTACGGGTTCAACTGATGCCAGCCAACGTTTTAATTTGGTGGCTGATCCCCGTACTAATTCATTATTGGTGAATACCAATAGCCCTGCACGCGTGCAGCGCGTACGTGACTTGGTCGCTAAGCTGGACGTGGAGGGTACTTCTCCTGGCAATATGCATGTTGTTTACTTGAAAAATGCAAATGCCTCCGAGATGGCCAAAACATTGCGTGCGGTGTTGTCGGGAGACACTTCAGTGGCTTCGGCTACGATAAATACAAATGTAGCTAGCGCGCCAGCTACTGGTGGCGGGATTATTCAGGCTGATGTGGGGACGAATGCTCTTATCATTACCGCACCAGATGCGATATACAATAATTTGCGTGCAGTGGTAGGAATGCTGGATGTACGTCGTGCACAGGTATTCGTTGAAGCACTGATAGCCGAAGTGACGGCAGACAAAGTGGCAGAGTTTGGCGTGCAGTGGCAATCTTTGAATGGCATTAATCAAGCTGGCAATCAGATCATTGGCGGAACTAATTTCGGTACAACGGGTAACATTATTAATGCCGCTGCAAACATCGGTTCGGTAGGCAGTGGCTTGAATGTCGGCATTGTAAATGGAACGACAAATATACCGGGTTTGGGGACGGTGCTTAATCTGGGCGCATTGGCGAAATTTTTAGAGTCTGACAACAACGCCAATATTCTTTCCACTCCTAATTTGCTGACCTTGGATAACGAAGAAGCAAAAATTATTATCGGTCAGAACGTGCCGTTTATTACTGGCAGTTATGCGCAAACTGGAACAAGTACAACACCTTCTCCGTTTCAAACGATTGAGCGTAAGGATGTGGGCCTGACCTTACGTATTAAACCGCAAATATCTGAAGGTGGAACGGTGAAGTTGAAGGTTTATCAAGAGGTTTCAAGTGTACAGAACCTGACTAATGCGGCAGGGGTGATAACCAATAAACGCTCTTTGGAATCAACCGTACTGGTGAATGAAGGTCAGATCGTGGTGTTGGGTGGCTTGATACAAGATTCTGTTTCTGTCGGCGAAGATAAAGTGCCGTTGCTAGGCGATATTCCTTGGCTAGGTAATCTTTTTCGGCATGAAGTACGTCATAGAAGTAAAACAAATTTGATGATTTTCATTCGCCCATACGTGTTGCGCACTGCCGATGCACCGAATGCTTTGACTGAGAGTCGTTATGATTATATTCGCGGTGAACAGAAGCAAAGTCAGCTAGCTACGCGAACAATCATGCCGGATATGCCATCGCCAACCTTGCCCCCGCTACAACAGAAATCTGCACCAGCATTGAGTCTGAAAAAGGACTCTTTATTGCAGCCGCATTTAGAACTCTGGGGCGGCGCAGCAACTTCTCCCCGCAACAAGCACTGAGCTTGCGTCGATATGGATGCCATAGTCGCTCAGCCGCAGCTTAAAGCCATAGCTAAAAAAATCCCATACCCCTTTGCCAAAAGCAAGGGGGTAATATTGACGCATTGTGATGCTGATGCGGCCACAGTGTTACTGCGTGCCGATGCGGCACCTGAGACATTGGCAGAAGTGCAGCGGGTGCTAGGTGTACCGCTACGTGCGACCTTAATTTCTATTGTGGAATTCGACGTTGCTCTGGCACGTGCATATGCACAAGCTGAAGGTTCGGCAGCGGCGTTGGTGGATGATGTCGAGCAAGACATGGATTTGTCGCAACTGGTGCACGACCTGCCGCAAACCGAAGACCTGTTAGATGCCGAGAACGATGCGCCAGTAATACGCATGATAAATGCGTTGTTGACGCAAGCGGTGCGCGAAAACGCTTCTGATATTCATATCGAACCCTTTGAAACGCGCTCGGTCGTACGCTTTCGTATTGACGGTACTTTAAAAGACGTAATTGAGCCACATCGTGCCTTACATGCGGCCATGGTTTCGCGTATCAAAATTATGGCTGAGTTAGACATCGCAGAGAAACGTCTTCCGCAAGACGGACGTATTACCTTGCGTTTAGCGGGGCGTCCTGTGGACGTGCGTGTGTCAACCTTGCCTACCGGACATGGTGAGCGCGTCGTGCTGCGCTTGCTTGATAAAGATGCCGGACGCTTAGAACTATCGCGCCTCGGCATGCAAGCCGACACACTGCACGGCATGGATGCGCTGGTCAAACAGCCACACGGCATCGTACTGGTGACAGGGCCGACTGGCTCAGGCAAAACCACCACACTGTATGCCGCACTATCACGTATTGACGCGACAGTGACGAATGTAATGACCGTAGAAGACCCGATTGAATACGACCTTGACGGCATCGGACAAACACAGGTTAATCCGCGCATCGACATGAGCTTCGCACGTGCGCTACGCGCCATCCTGCGTCAAGATCCAGACGTGATTATGATTGGTGAGATTCGCGACCTAGAAACCGCGCAAATAGCCGTGCAGGCCAGCCTGACCGGACACTTGGTTTTAGCGACACTGCACACCAATGACACCGCCAGTTCAGTCACTCGCCTGACTGACATGGGCATAGAACCCTTTCTACTATCCTCAAGTCTGCTCGGCGTACTTGCGCAACGCTTGGTGCGTAGCCTGTGCAACAACTGTCGTGAAGCCTACACACCGAGTGCGGCTGAATTAGCCTTGTTTGAGGCAGCAGATTTACCGCAAACATTGTATCGTCCGACTGGTTGTTCTAGCTGTAGCAACACTGGCTATCGCGGACGGACTGGCATCTATGAACTGCTGAACGTAGATGAAGGTCTGCGTCATTTGATTCACGACCATGCATCTGAACAAGATCTGCGCCAGCATGCATTGCAAAACGGCATGCACGGCTTGAGACAAGATGGTATGAAACTAGTTGCTACAGGCATTACCTCATTAGAAGAATTACTGCGCGTGACGCGAGAGTAGGCGGGATACGGGCTGGCGAAAAGGCTTCGCGATTACGGCTCAAACCTACAGAATTTTCCGCCTGATAGGGTGTGCTTGTCTGCTTCTGATATTGAACGACAAACACATATAAGTTAAGAAATTAAGGGCTTGCATGAATACACTTTCTACAACATCGGCCAAAGTTCTTATTGTCGATGATTCTGCCAGCATACGTCTCACCCTCAAGGGGTTTTTTGCCGCTGCCAATATTGATGTCATTGGCGAGGCAGTTAATGGGCTAAAGCTACTGCAAATCATTGCCGAAACATCACCCGACATTATTTGTCTTGATTACTACCTGCCCGGCATCAACGGATTTGAGCTACTTAAATCTATCGTGGCAGAGTTTCCGCATGTAAGCGTAGTGATGGTCACCGGTGAGCTAGATCCTAATTTCCGCAGCGCAGTTGCCGACGCGGGTGGAGCTGGGTTTATTCATAAGCCTTTCACCTATGATCAAGTGATTTCAGAAGTCACGCACGTAATTCATGCCAAGCAGCTTATTGCCCACGCCACAAAGCAATCAGCCAAGATCACTACGAATGGGCCGCTAGCTCAATCTACTAAGAGAAAAACCGCCATCATTGCGGATGACAGTAAAACAATGCGTGAATTGTTGAAAGTCATTCTGGCGAATCAACATGTTGAAGTTCTTGCACAAGCGACGAATGGTGTGCAGGCAGTCGAGTTAAGCATCGAGCACAGGCCAGATCTGCTGTGTTTGGATATAGATATGCCGGGTATGAATGGCTTGGATGCATTGGCTGCAATTCGCCAGAAAGTTACTTCTACAAAGGTGTTGATGATTACTGGAAATTCCAAGCGTGAAACGGTGATGTCAACGTATAAACTAGGTGCAGCTGGATTTATCTTAAAGCCGTTTGATCCAGATAAAATTGCTGAAATAATTGCTAAGGTATTGAGTGATTAGTCCTAAAAGCCTCACCACAGAAGCAGCGACTTGGCTGGTGTATTTGCCAGCCTTAGTCGATTGGCTATAACCAATCACTTGCCGCGTTCAGTGCGGCTTAGTGAGATGGCTAGTTGTTCCACCAGTAGTTCCATTAGAGACACAGAGAAAAGCTAAATACAACACAACAACTTACAGCCGCGACGGCGGCGGGTGCTTTTCTGCTGCTGCCGCAACCGCTCGACGCTGCGCGTTGCGTGTCGAGAGGTATCGCATTTCTCTCTTCGCTAGCGCTGCGCTAGTGATTGTAGGCATGTATGTGAAGCAAAAGCACACCGCAATGCCGGCATTTCTCCAAGCAATCAACTCCGTTCACTCTGTGCAAGTCGAAGGGCCGCCTGCCACATTACCGCCAGCAGAATGGTTCGCCCTCCACGCCGCCTCCTGTCGCTTGGCGCGATGGTGGTGTGTTCTCCGTCTTCACAGTGCGTTGATTGAGCTACGGTGTCTGCATGCGGTGCATCTCGCGCCCATGCTGTGCGTTGTCATCATCTTCATGGATGTAGCCACCCCGCTGGCTGCCAGGGAGGGCAGCGCGACCTTCGCGCCGATGGGAGTGCTGCTGCCGGAATTCTTTCCCCACCGCTTTACGCTACCCTGGCGCGGGGGCGGATTACAATCTAGGGGGATACTCGTAGCATCCCTCGTGTCCTACATCGCACACCAACTGGTGCTGCACGCTGACGGGCGCCTTGTTTTAAAACGTTCCCTTTTAAAGCGAGAACGACATAATTGAATAGTTGAGTGCTATGTATAAATCTAGAAAAACAGTTGACCGCAGGTTTCACCGAATAAATAACATCTAAAGCTGAGGTGAATATCTGCAAGCGATGGAAAATCTGGATTAATCCGCGAATTAGCTTTACGCAGGCAACAACTCGCACATCTGTGGATTGAACTGCGGTTTATAGGATAAAACAGAACCCGTCATCAGCTTAAACAGCTTAACTGCATTGCAGAATCTAACTTTAGCGCCACAAAAAAATCCCCCGAGCTAAGCTGCGGGGGATTAAGAGTCTTAAAAAGGGGAGATTAAGACTTCACATCTCAGGGAGGAGAATGCGGAATAACTTACGTTACTCGACTACTTAGGTGGGGTATTTCAAAGAAAGTTCCTCAAGAAGCAAAAAAAATTGTTGTTTGCGTCTAAATAATCTGGGAAAACAACTCTACGCAAATGAAAATTATTGTATACAATTGATTTTACAATAAATAAAAATTTTATTGACTGGTGGCGCAGAGTTGAATGAATAAATGTATTTCGCGCTAGCACATTATTTTCCTAGATGTAACTATCAGAGTTGGGAGGTATACAATCTTTGTATATTTGCTATAAAGCATGGGTAATGCCAGCGAGATATTGCGCATTGCTTCGATTTTATACAATATTCAGAGGAGCTAGGATGACTACAGCATTGAAATATACTATTTTGTCAGGCGACACTTTGTCGGCCATTGCTAGCGGCTTAAGTGCGAGTGCTGGAGTTACTTATCAGGCAATAGAAAGTGCCAATCCCAATGTTGATCCCAATGCATTAAGTATGGGGATGGTGTTGAATATTCCGGCAAGCAATAGCAGCTCGATAGTTTTGAAATATACGGTGCTAGCGGGTGATTCATTTTCCAAAATTGCCACCAACTTGAGCCACTGTGCAGATATGACTACTCAGGACATCGAGCAGGCCAATCCAGACGTTAATCCAAACGCATTACAGATCGGGCAATTGATTGATATTCCTGAAACCTCGAATGTTTCTCAGTCCGTTGATACGTCTCCTGTATCAGGTGCTGAAGTCCTTGGCTTTTGGTGGTGGACTTGGTCTGGTGTGAAAGCGGCTCCTTCTGGCACTAATCTTAGTATTGCATTTAGCGGATGGACCGATCCCTCTACAGCGCTGCAACAAAGTGCTAACGTGAAAAATGATCTTCAAGGAAGTAAATATATTTCTCTGGGCGGCGGCAACGAAGATGGTGCGTTTAGCAGTGCAAGCCTGACATCAATTACGAATGCCATCAATGCCGGTGACTTCGTTGGATATGATGGTATTGCTTACGATGTGGAAGAAGGTGATCTTGGTCTGGAAAATTTATTTTCGGAATCCTTCGCAGCAGCGAAAGCGAATGGGTACAAAGTTTTGGTTACAGTAAGCCATTCTGCACCTTATGGTATTCCTGATGCCTATGATTTAATGCAGTCATTTTTTGCAGATACGAATATCGACTATTTATCCCCGCAGTTGTACACAACAGGCCAGGAAACAAGCAATGATTATGCAACTAGCGGCGGGGTTGAGTGGTCCCAGTACGCGACAGCCAAGGCGGCAGTGGTTCCGAGCATAGTCAATTCCAGTATGTATGCAGATGCGCAAATGTACTTTCAGGAGCAGGGGGTAAGTATCAAGGGCTTTGTTCAATGGAGTCAGCCGACGTAGCTAGCAGCCACTTTGCGGCTTGCCTGTTAAAATCGCGTCGCTTGTTCAAGTCCGACAGGCTATTAGGCAAGTTTTAGAGTCCGTCATTAAAATGCTTTATGTGCTGCAGAATGCTCACTCTTGCCATGTCCATTATGCGAGAGAATTAAGCCATGTCTCCTGCATTAGTGGTGATGTTTACCTAACTTAAACTCAAAAAAATCCCCCGAGCTAGGCTACGGGGGATTAAGAGTCTTAAAAAGGGGAAATTAAGACTTCACATCTCAGGGAGGAGAATGCGGAATAACTTACGTTACTCGACTACTTAGGTGGGGTATTCCTAAGAAAGTTCCACAGATCTAAAAAATATTTCTGCTGCCTCCAAAATCTAGCTGTTTTACCCCTCATAAGTGATGAAGTGCACTGTGATATAGCTTAATTTGCAATATTATTGAGAAGAGTGTTGCCTTGATCGTAATATTAGATAACAATCTGCGCCGTAGTACACAATAATTGAGACAAACGCTCAGGGAGACCTACCGTATGAACCGTAAAGAACTTATTGAAGCATTAGCAACGAAGACTGGTGGAACCAAGGCTGACGCAGAACGTGCTATCGCAGGCTTGATTGATGTTGTTACAACAACACTGGCAAAAGGCGAGCCAATTGCATTGGTTGGTTTTGGTACGTTTGAAGTACGTAGTCGTGCTGCTCGTACTGGTCGTAATCCAAAAACTGGTGCTGAGCTGCAAATTAAGGCATCTAAACAACCTGCCTTTAAAGCAGGTGCAACGCTCAAAGCTGTAGTGAATGGTAGCAAGAAGTAAATCTTGATGCACAATATAAAAAGCCGGCCAGATTGGCCGGCTTTTTATATTTAATAAGCAATATTTACCTATTACTGAATTTGAATTGGTTTTTAACTCTTCGTGATTTAAGGAGAAAATATGAATGATTTGATGAGTGCACTGCCAACCATTGTTGTTATAGGAACATTTTTTGGCGTTGGTTTAATTATTTTGAACGCGAGTAAGAAAAAGAAACCCGATGAGACTAATCAATAAAATATTGAGCTTCTTGCAAAACTATTTTTAAAATGAGCCGTGCCGACATCTGATGCAGGAATTTATGCATCGAAGTAGCAATTCTCCCCCTTGTTAGCGTCAATTTTTCAAATTTATCGCTTCTCTCTG
>Ga0316204_10002216_pt1 | contig 45620 bp, 25 predicted proteins | sample 6monrhotite_MG_2_FD_205661 | JGI IMG/M metagenome (GOLD analysis project Ga0316204, IMG submission 205661) | Microbial mat bacterial communities from mineral coupon in-situ incubated in ocean water Damariscotta River, Maine, United States -... | ecosystem: Environmental > Aquatic > Marine >... | reverse complement strand
GGTGGTAAAGTGGCTGCGCTTCAACGCCTAGAAATTTGGTCAGGCGGTGGGCAACATTACCAGAATTGGCATAGATCGGGTGAGGGCTGTCCGCAAAGGCCGCCCGATCTTCCTGCATGATAAGATCACGCAGAGTACCACCATCTGGATCATGCAGCAGATCGGAGTTTCCCAGCTCCCACATATCATAGGCTTGCCGGTGCTGGTGGATGATCCAAAAGAGCTTGTTTGGATGCCGCGCAAGATAGGCTGGGAACTTCAACCCAATCAGCATGTCCACAGGCACGCCCTCAACCTCCGAAAGATCCAACATCCGGGCCGCCAGAATGTGGTCTGCCAGAACCTCACCGGGATACCATTTGAACGGCAACGTAATCTCAACAGCCTCATGGCCGTACTGGTTTAAAGCCGAGGTCAGGTTGGCCGCGTGCCGTTCAGCGCCGCCTGTGACAAACGGAACCTGGGTGCGAAGAACGCCAATACGCATGAGGATTACTCTCCGGTGGGCTTGATCCCGAGAACAGCCAAATCCTGCGGACCAAACATCAGGAATGCCAATTCGTCATTGAAGTCGGGTTTTGAAATAAATTCATCAAAACGTTCATGGGGGTGCAAGGCACGTATCTCGACCGGATGGAACCCCGCCGTCTCAAACAAGACCCCCAACACCTGTTCCGGCATTGGCTTGATGTGGGTTGGGTCGGTGTGAAATGTGGTGGCACCCACAAGAACATTACGCGTGTGGGGAGTTTCAAAGAGCAAAAGCCCCCCCGGCGCCAGAACCCGCATCGCCTCACGTGCAATCCAAGCCACAATCTCAAACGGCACATGTTCCACCACATGGTGCGCGGTAATAACCGACAGACTTCCGGTCTCAGCTTCGGCCAGAGCGCTTACGGCATCGCCCAATCGCACATCAAGCCCACGTTCCTGTGCCGCGGCAATCTGAACAGGGTTCGTGTCGACACCAAAAGCTGTCGCCCCCATCTCAGACATGAGGCCCAACCACTCACCCCGGCCACAGCCAATATCCATAACTGGCTTGCCCCCACTGCGTAAAATTGCAGCCTCGACATCTGGCAGATAGATGCGCAGACGGTTTGATATTTCTTCGACTGAGCCACGATAACGATTTTCAAGGTTGTGGTAGAAACTGTCCTTGAAGACGTCAAACCCGTCTGAATTGGGCAACGTCGCAGGCTCTGCCTCGGAGCGCGACGGAGTTGGAAGGCGGTCACGGTTGAGCAGCAGATCATCGAGACGGCGGGTCAGATCACTCATGGTCCGGGCAAGAGCGGCATAATTAGCTTTGGCTTTCTCAGCCTCAATATCAAAGCGCTGACCGTGATCCTCGTGGGCCCGCTCAAACTGAGAAACAGCCTCCCATACACGGTCCACATCCTGAGGCAGCTGAGCCAGGCTGCTCAGACGTTTCTCGGCTTCATCAAGACGGTGCTCTACATGATCAAGCCGCCGCCGCGCCTCTTTGGCCAACCCTTCGATGCGGCCCAGTTTAAAGATGGCCAAGATATACCGCTCAAGACGTTTGAGAGGGGACAATTTGGACCTCCTTTGCGACGGCGCCTGCATGGCATCTTGCCGCGCGGAAAGGGTTCCTGCGCGACCGTGTGTGTTCTGTCCCGCTTGTAGCAGTGTCGCAGGAACCTGCAAGCGCGCGGCTGCAGAAGGCCGCGCTTCGGCAATGATGGCCCCCTTAGTGCGCTCTTCTCCGCTCACGGCCGTCCCCGTTTTTCGAACCACTTGCGACAGAAGCCCAAGAACGCGCGATCCGCATCTTTGGGGGCATCAAGGCCCCCATCGTTCATCCACCTACGCCACTCCTGTTCGAGATGGTAAATATCCCACCCCGGAGCCGCGTCCCGTGCGTGGGCATAGGTGTCGGGTTTCAGCCTCACATGCTCGGCATCAAACACGGCCACGGTCTCGATCTCAGCCCCTGAGTGGCGATTGTGGAAGATCGCAAAATTACCTTCGATCCGAATTGCGTAATCGGGAATGTGATTGTGCGCGGCGTCCTGGCGCGCAATGTTGGCCACCAACCGCCGGAACTCACGGGACGTGGAAGCGGAGCCGCACTTGCGCTGCAATACTGGCAACGAGACGCGCCACTCTGTCTTCCTGCCACAGTGTTTACGGGCCAATTCGTAAAGACGGCGCTCCAAGGGTTTGCGCAATCGAAAGTAGTTGCGATGTAGTGTCAGTACTTCTTGAGCCTGAATTGCATTAAAGACCCAGTCGGAAAGCTCAACCTCGATCTCCTGCATACGCCCATCCCGGGTCTCCCGTACAATGCGCGCACGGTCGATGATGGAGAAGATATCGAGCTGCTCCTGCCCGCCTGTAACGATGTTGGTTTCAATCTGCGTTCCCTGAAGGCGCATCAGGGCTGCGCGCAATCCTTCGTAGCCCCGCCCATCCGTAACGCGATTGGTGGCTTTGAGCAGATCATAGGCCTTGAGCCGTACCACTCGGGAGACCCGCCGTCCTTCGTTCAGGGCCGCCATGACCTGAGAGATGCAGTAGATCAACACATCCCGGTCATGGATGGTCGCCAAGCCATCCACCGAAGGCCTGACCTCCAGATAGTTTTTCTTGGTTTCATCTTCATAGCGCCGAATGCGATGATCCGGCTTGGTGGAGAGCGAAAAGATTGGATGGGCCATCGATGCCATGTCCCCTTTAGGCGCGGCATCAAAAATGTCGCACACAAAGAAATCACCCTGCTCCTGCCGGTCAGGAAGCAGCGGAGAGCGGGCTTCGCGCCCTGTATCTTTCGTGATTTCACCCACCATAGGTCTATATTCGTGATTTCACCCACGCCGTCAATCATTTCGTGATTTCGCACACAGTCTTTCGTGACTCTACACACAGTCTTTCGTGACTCTACACACAGTCTTTCGTGACTCTACACACAGACTTTCGTGACTCTACACACAGGCCGATTCAAATTATTGTTTTGATTCAAAAATTTGTGCTCCGTTTTGAATCGGCTAACACATAATTAACACATATTAACACATCGCGCGCAGGAGTCCGGGCTGTGGATAACTCCAAACTCTCGACGCAGAGATCAGCAGGATATTGGTAAAAAAAAAAGAATCGCTTAGAATAGAAAAAGGCAGTGCGGACTTTGCAAAACCTCCCAAAATCCCCCCCTAGTCGCTATCATGAGCAGCCTTGTAGAGTGCCCATGCTTCTTCGATCAGAACACCTTGCTGAACTCCGCGCTGCCGCGCTTCACGTGAAATGTCTTTTGCAACATCCGGCATCACCTTTGCATGCACCTGACCTGTCCGCGGGCTTGGTTTACGCCCGCGACGTTTCTTCGGACTCCGATCTTCAAACCCATGCTTTTCACCAATGGCATCACTCCGAGCCACCGCCGCCTTGCTGGTATCCTTACGGCGTGATTTGAGTTTTCCAGGATTGAGCGGAATACCAAAAGGATTGTCTACAGCCATCTTACAAATCCCCTACCAAGCGGCGATAAACCTGCATTGCGAAAGCCCGCGCGTTGTCCCGAGCACTTTCCATATTGCCTTGCGGTGGCATTGAATGCAGATCACCACCAAATGCGAAGAGACCAGAAAAGGCCACCCGTTCCATCAAAGGCGGATCTATCACATCTACCCCCTGCTCTTTTAGCGAGGCTTCGATGCCTTTGTGCTGCTTGGATTGAATGGCCTTTGTCATCGTGAAGACAACCGCATGGGCAATTTCACGGTCAAGTGCCTCTTCCTCTTCGGCAATCAGTTCCAGTGCACGTGCTCCAATTGTCGCATCAAGTGTGGTGGCCCGCATCGGCGTGAGAACCAGATCTGCTTGACTGACGGCCCTTGAAACCAACCGCGACGCAACCCCTTCCAGATCCACAATGACAATCTGGCCATCCAAATCCTGAGCTTTGATTGTGCGTACAATATTGCCTTCGGTCACATCAGATTGAACTGTAACTCCTTTTGGGAGGGGGGCTCGCTCTGCCCAAAGAGAAAGTGATCTGTTGGGGTCACAATCCAGCATCGTGACAGGGATGCCCCCATGGGCCAGCTCGGTACCCAAAAGTACAGCTGTGGTGGATTTACCGGCCCCCCCCTTGGGTGAGGCCACAACAATTGTGGGCATGGTGTCTCCTAATCAATTATTTATCTGGTATTTTTGTTAACCGGATAATTTGAAAAATCCAATATTTAATTTTATCCGGTAATTATAATTATCCGGTAATCATTTTTCACTCACAACACTGTGAAGGGCAGGGCATTCTATAACCTTAACGGGAAGGCAAAACCCGAGCAAAAAGGCGAAAAATGGCTCCAAAACAGCAAATTCTGTCAAAAAAAATGAAATTAATTATCCTTTGTTTACAAGGACTAAGACGGCACTCCTCAGTAAGTATACAATTCGCTATACATCTATGCTTGAGCGAGTGCCCAAAACTCACTAGAACCCTTGGGTGATGCAGGGTGCCGTGTGCCCGGAATCCGACTTTTGTTGTGATGACGGTCATAAACGCGGTGTTTGCGAAGAAATTTAAATTAGATGCAAAGGGTGCACACCATGGCAACTCCAGAACAAATGAAGGCAATTGCAGGTCTCTACGTCGCGTATTTTAATCGCGCGCCGGATCCAGAGGGTTTGACATTTTGGGTCAACCAACTCGACAATGGCCGTGACTTCGCAACAATCTCTCAGGATTTTGCGGATTCTCCGGAAGCCAAAGAGATCTTCCCATTCCTCGCCACACCCGATGTTTCCGCTCTGGACCCAGAAAACCTGGTAACAAGCATCTTTAACAACATGTTCGATCGTGACCCCGATCCAGCCGGCCTCGCGTTCTGGGTTGAAGTGGTTGAATCCGGCGCAGTTGCTGTCGGTGACATGGTTGAAGCCATCATGATGGGCGCGCAAGACACCGTGGTGAACGGTGCGCTGATCCAAGACAAAACAACGGTTGAAAATAAGATTGAGTGTGCCCTTGCGTTCACCGTTGCTGCCTCAAACACCCAAGGCTTTGAATTTGACGGCCAGGCCTATCAGGCAGCCCGCGCATCCATCGATGATGTTAACGCAACCCAAGAAAGCGTCGACGCAGCCAAGTTTGCTACGGCAAACTATTTTGGTGGCGAATACACCAATGACAGCGCAACCTTTGTTCTTTGCGAACATGTTGTTGAAGTCACACCAGCGGTTGCTGACATTCTCACGCCAGTCACCAACACCGTGCTGTACTGGGGCTACAACCCACACTCCCACGATGAAACCAGCGGCGTTGATAACCTCGACGGCAACAACCCCGATGGCAATGACAACAACCTGACCAACGAAGGCCCAGAAGACGGCGGCATTCCAGCCGAGGAGTTTTTTGGAACATACCTGCTTGGAATTCTGGCCGCGAGCGCGGCGGACGGCAGCATCTTCGATACAATCGACTCCTCCGATGAGGAGTTTGTAGACTGGCCTAGTCTTAACGGCCTGGCCGACGTCCGGTTTGGGGATGGCAATGTCATTACATTCGAATTTGGCGATGGCACCACTGATGATGTTCAGATCGCAGAAGCATACATCGATCTGATCCGTGACTTGATCCTCGATGAAGAGGGCAATTCCCGCTTCTTCGAAAAGCAGGTTGCGGCAGATGTTCCTGTCTATGTCTACACAGATGGCACTGTTGGTTTCGATAGCACCCCTACTGGTGCAGTTGAGATCGGCCGTGTGGACGCGGTTGTTGTCACGGAAGAAGGCAGCGATGCCGTCTATGCTACGATTCCGCCAATTCTGACCCCAACGGTCAACAATGGTGGCACATTTGAGCGTGGCTTTACCTCCGATGCCGACGATCTGATTGTTGCGGGTCACCTTGATCTCTTGCACACAGCCATCATCGACGGTGGTCTGGGCTACAATACGCTTGAAATTGATGCCAAGGGTCACTTCGCACAGCCGAAGTCCTTGGTGAATATTCAGCAGGTGACCATCGAGAACCTGCCAAATATTTACACAACAAATGATGCCGACAATTCGAGCCAGTATCCCGATGTTGTTGACGGAAACGATAACAATAATGGCAGTGGTGGAGACGGGGATTCTATTATTGACCTCTCGCGCGCGGTTGATTTGGAGAATGTCACCATCACCGAGGGCAACTACAGCGGTCTCGATGCTCAAAAGACCTATGCTGGAACCCTCAACGTTGTGGGGGTCCGCAATGATGCAACACTGACCCTTCAGGGCGCCTTCTATTCCGATATTTATGTTCAGACATCAGCTGGTTTCACCGGGGACGGTTTTACCGTCATTCTCGATAATGTCAGCGCCGAAGACGACCTGTACATTGGCGACAATAGCCCGAAGCTGAACCTGGTTTCTCAAGGCGGCGGCAACAACCTTTACGGACTTGATTACTGGAATGACGACCGGGTAACGGACCTTATCATTTCCGGTGATGCGCATCTCTTTATCGAGGAAAGCCTTGATAATATTTTTGAGGAAGAGACCCCGGCTCTGATCGATGCCTCGGCCAACAAGGGTGGGGTTGATCTGAACTTTAACGATGATATTGAATTTGTCACGTTCATCGGCTCCCAAGGCAACGACCGTTTCTCTGTTGAGACCAGCGATCAATCTACTGATGAAGGTGCTGATTTTGGTGATGACGAAGCTGTTGTGATTACAAACCTTGTTGGCGACAACTGGTATGATGTTGAATCCAAGGAGCTGACCCTTACAGATGGGGACGGTGATATTACGTTGAAGTCTGAGACTGCGGGCGCAAATGTCACCCTCGGTCACGGTAACAACACCATCGCGATGGAATCCCGCGAGATTTCGCTGACCGTTGGAGATGGCGACAACTTCATCGATATCGATCAGGAAGGTAATGGGAATTATTCCTACCTTGAGCCGAAGGAGTTCAAAAAGACCATCGACATCGTCGCCGGCGATGGCGCCAACTTCATGGAAATCAATGTTGATGAGCTTGACCGCGATACGACTGTAAATGTTACAGCCGGCGATGGCGGCAACGAGATCAAGATCTTTGGCGATAATTCTGCGGGCGGTTCAGGCTCTGCGAACCGTGCAGACATCACAGTCACAACCGGTGCAGGTGAAGACGCCATCACTGCGGAAGGCGCTGCCATCACCATCAAATCTGGCGGTGGCAACGACACCATCACCCTGATGGGTACGGACGCAGATTTCGTGGTTGATGAAACCGACAGCGAAACCTCAGGTGTTGGTTCCGGTATCATGATCACCAATGGTGGAAATGGTGGCGATAGCCTCATCGACTCAGGCAATTCAGATCGCGATGTGACGTCGACAGAGTTCACCGATGGCGCTCTCCTGGACATCGACACAGGCACTGGCTCTGCGGACATTCATCTCGGTCGCGGCGATGAAACCCAGCGGTCTTCTGCCAATATCATTGCAAAGGATGGCTCGGTTATTACCGGTGAAGACATCACCTTGCATGTTAACACCTATGCAAACCTGATCGCGGCAGATCTGTCTGGTATCAGCAGCGTCATCTTGGATGATGATGCTGCCAGCCGCGGCGATTCTGCCCAGTCCAATGATACCTATACTGGGGATCGCGCCCAGCTGACACTGACAGCTGAGCAGTTCGCGGCCATCGGCGTTGAGAACTTCTCTGTGGATGGAGCAACCTTCAATACGCACGCCTTCATTAAGCTGATCATTTCCGAGGACACCAACCTGTCTGATCTGGGTCTGGATGATTTGCCTCGCAACATTGACCTCTATCTTGAGATCAATGATGGCGCTCAGGTCACTATGACTGCAGAGCAGCTGCACACCCGCATCGCACGCGATGGTATTACTTTGGCCGAAGACGGAAATACCGACTATGGTATGGGCAGTGTTGTGGTCAATGGCGGTGGTCTCAACTTCGACCCCTTCAACACAAATGACAAAGTTCAGACAGTCATTAACGGAAATGTCTACTTCGGGGGCTCGCTCTCTGAGGACTTCATGGTTGAAGGCTCTTGGTACAATGTACAGGTGAATTCCGTCTTTGGTGGATATGACCGTCCGGCGGATGTGACTGCCGAGGTTGTCCTGACAATCGACTCTGACTTGACGTCTGAAATCGATGGATTTGAGACATTCCATAACAATCTTCAGATTGTTGGGGATAGCGATATTGAGTTTGATGGCCCAATTTCACTGGGCCTCAACCTTGGTGAGAATTCATCTTTGTTCACAGTCGATTTCTCCGATCTGATGGGGGATATGAGCGATTTCACAATTGGCAACTTTGAAATGGTCGGAGCGGTTTACGGCAATGACTTGATCAACGAAGTCTTTGTCAACATTGAGGGCAACAGCCTAGATGATGATCCAGTTCTGGTTGCGGCTGCGCTTCAAGCTCAAATTGATGCGGATGCATGTAAGGCAATCGCAGATACGGAAGCAGCAGATGTGGTTGCGCAGCAAGCGGTTGTTGCTGCAGCAGAAGCGGCTGTTGCATCGGCAGAGCTGAATGCAGCATCAGCTTTGGTGCTTAGAAACGCTCAACAGGACGCCGTTGATGACGCACAGCAGGAGTATGATGATGCGGTGGCCCTGTTTGGGTCTATGTCACCTGAAGCAACCACTGCGCAAAACACTCTGACGAATGCTCAAAATAATTTGTCGAGTGCTCAAAACAATTTGAATTCTGCAAACACTGCAGTGACGAATGCAAACACTGCACTGTCGAATGCAAACAATGATCTGGCGACTGAACAGCAAGAATTCGACGCTGCTTATGACGACTTCACTGAAAAACAGCGCGTTGCTGATGAGCTTTCTGCAAACATCGGCCTTGGTGACGTTGGCTTCGAGAATGACAATGAAAACTCAGAAGACAACGATGACCGTGCGCTGATCTCGCAAGACGTTGAAAAGTACACCGTCACCGTGATTGAAGGTAATGGCGTGATGTCTCTCGATCAGGGGGATACTGCAACAATCCGTCTGTGTGACCAGACAGAGGACTTGGAGACAATTGCACTCCGCGGGAACTGGAATGATACCCTCCAGATCCTCGATGCAGCTTGGGGCCTCGACTTTGAATTGCAAGGTGGAGGGACGGCAAAAGCTGAAGGTCCAACCAAGTATTCGAACGTTGGTTCCTTGGAAGCAAACTTCAAATGGTTCTGTGCTGAGACAACAATTGACATCTTCCACGCGAACGCTGGTGACACACGTGTCATCAAAACCGGCGATGTGACCGCAAACAATGTGGAAGTACTGAACATCAATGCGACTGGCGACACAATGGTGGAGTCCGTCACGGGTGATACGCTCGATACCGTCAATCTTACCGCAACAAGCGATTTGGAAATTGTTGATAAGATTGACGTTTCCGAAACTGACGGTGTCAACCTTGTTGATGCATCAAACGTTGTTGGAGTTGTCACACTTGGCTTGGATGGCGATGACGTCGCTGACCAAAACGGCCACTCTACAATGATGAGTAGCGTTGTTGAAGGTGGCGCAGACTTTACGTTCATTGGTGCACAAGGCGGCTCTGTTCTTGAGCTGTGTAACATCGATGACGATGGTGCTGGCGTGACTATCGATGGTGGAGCGGCTGGTGTCGCACTGACCATCGGGGGTATGGTTGATCTGGACGAGTCCACGCTGATCAATGTGACATCCGTGCATATTGAAGATGGCGGTACGCTGCGTATTCAGATGACAGATGCAGACGCGATTGGTGCAGGAAACTTCAGTGCAGACACTGGTGATACTGCTAGCCTAGAGCTGGTTGGTTTGGGAGAGCAAGAATTTGCTCTGGCAAACTATGACAGCGACATCTCTGTTTCGGTTGTAAGCATTGTCAACGATCCTGTTGTCACACTGCATCCAAACACAGATCTGACCGGTATTGGCAGCTTGGAAGTGCCTGAAGGTACAATTCTGAACCTGACGGCGGCTCAATTCCAGCAGCTGGATGGTATCGGTACAATCACAGGCGACGGCACTGTCAACATCACCGATTTGATGCAGGCTGATATTGATGCGGATCGTGATGGTGACGGTAACAACACCGATGCAGATGAAACACTTGATCTGTCGGGTGTAACTGCCAATCAGGGTACAATCACTACAGCTGAGGATATCACGCTTGATGACGATTCCGATTTCAGCGGCTTCAGCTTCATCTTTGATGGAGATGGTCTGACACTGTCGGTACCTGATATCACCCAAATTGATGGTGTCAGCATTTCTGGCGGTACTGGGAACACCATTAACATCACGGATATCACCAACCCGTTCACTAACGCTAACCAAGATGGCATCGACGCATCAGGGTTTGATGTCGATCTTATTCGTATCCCCAATACTCTGATTGCGGATACAGGTTCGGGTGGCAGCAACGTAGATGCGATGTTGGGTGGCCTGCCGGAACAGGTCACGAAAGAGATCTACACTGGCATCGGCTATGTTGATGGTGTGACACAGAATGTCATCCTAGAAGAGGGCGTAACTGTTCTTGGAAACATTGGGTTTATCCCAACGGATCCGGATGTAGAGCTGCGTTTCTTCAACCTGACCATGGAAGGTGGTAACGAGATTGAGGGCGCTCTGCGTCTCCAGCAACTTGATGCACAGTTGGATCGTATCCAAAACGATCTTGAGTTGGTCACAATCAACTCTCTGGGTGGCAACGCTATTGAGAACCTACTGACGGGTTCAACCGAAAACGTTATGTTCGACATCAGCCCCTTCGCTGGGCCGGGCAACGGGTTCCTGGACAATAACGACTTGCTGAATGTCGTCATCAATGGTGACAACGACTTCGCATTGACAGGTACGATCTACTTCAACTCGACAGTTGATAACGACATCATTGGCGTTAATGACGATGATGATGCGACAGCCACACTGACGGTCAACAACTCCGGCAGCACGGTCATTGATGGCCTGGATACAGCGTTCACAAACGGGACAAATGTGAATGGTGTTACCGCTCTTGATGTTATCAATGCTGGCGTAGGTGATCTGACGGTTGGTATCTCTAGTCTTGCGACCGTTGACGCGGGCGATGTCATTACCCTGAACGGTAGTGCGACGGGTACGGACACCGTTGTCGTTGAAGGGACGCGAGACTTCTCCGGTGACACCATCAATGCGGACTGGGATATCATCCAGTTTGACAATACTGACGATGGTATCGCCTCAACGCCTGCTTCCCCGGCGGGTGGGGATACATTCATCACTGTGACACAGGCGCAGTTTGGTTCCATTGGCACTGCGGGCTTTGTTGCCAACGGTGACGATACAGCGACGGACAATGACGCAGTCCTGAACCTCGTGGAATTTGATGGCTCCGTGCCATTTGATGCCACAGGTCTCGATGCGGACATCAACATCGGTACCATCACTATGGCACCGGGTGTACAGACGCTGGATCCAACCACTGATCTGACAGGTGTCGGTAAAATCAACGTGCCAGAAGGTGGTACGCTGAACCTGACGGCGGCTCAGTATCAGCAGCTCGTTGGAGTTGCGGGTCTGAAAATCTGTGTTGTGGATGGTTCTGACGCCAACTCGGACGAAGATGCGGCTATCACGGTGAATATCACAGGCCTGACGCAGGCTATCATTGATGATGGTGCGTTTGACCTGTCGATGATCCTGACCGATGCAGCAGATGATGCAGCAACAGACTCAATCGGCAATGTGACGGTCTCACTGGCTGAAAGCGTTGAGCTGAGCATTGATGATGTTGTTCAGACTGCAGATGGTGCTGATATGGATTCTCTTCCGGAATCCAACGTCGAGTTTATTCTCGCGGATGGCCAAGGCTTGGGTATTCCGCTTGCGTCGCAAGCGGACGGTCTGGAAATTACAGGCACTGGTGACACAGATGTGTTCTTCCGGTTCTTTGATGATGACCGTGCTCCGAACAGCATCGCTATGCCTGCTGCTTTCGACAATGAAACTGACCGGATTGATGTTTCTGGCTACGCGGTCACCGAACTGCACGCGCTGAACATCATGTTGGGAGGTCTCAACGTCGAGCAAATCCTTCAGGATCTCGAAAGTGATGTGAAGCTGATCATCTACTATGATCCAGAAAATCTGGGTATGTTGAACACCACCAACCGGATGGTCTTCATCGAGCCTGGGGTGACCATCGATGGTGCAGACCCAGACGCTAGCGCAATGGGGGACGCCGATCCGATCATTGCGCTTCAGTTCAATGATCTGGACGATGGCGACGAAGTTCTCACGGTCATGATCACGGCACGTGGCGGTAACGTCGTGAACGGTTCGATCCATTTGGACGCGGACAGCTCGATCACACCTGGGTATGCAGCGCAATTGCTTCAATCCTTCACCTTTGTGTCGGAAGGCGGCGTGGCGGAAAATGATCCCGGTGGAACGACCGAGAACATTATCAACGGCAATATCACGCCATACCCGCATGAAGACACACAGTTCAGCGATGCAACCAAAAACAACCTGCTCGATGCGAACCTCATTGCTACCAATGATTTGATCATCAACGGTTCGATCTTCTTCAATGGGGAAACGGCGCTCGATACTGCGGCATCTCTGGATGTCAGTGGCACGGCACCGGTGACTCTCAAGTCGCTTGATGTTGAATCTGGACAGTCTGGTGCGGCTGCGACGATCATGACCTTCAATGTTAACAACACCGGAACCGGTACGTTGACTGTGACGGCAGGCTCGGACGCAATCGAGCTGAGCCCGAACGTAATGACCCTGAACTTTAACGGCACCGGGGACATCGTTCTCGATACCGATGACACGGCTGGGAATAACGGTATCCAAGGGCCTGGCCTCAAGCTTCTGGATGCGTCGGGTCACAGCGGTGCGCTGAGCCTCAGCGTCATTGAAGATGTGGATGACGGTGAGTTCAGCTTCGTGTCTGGCACTGGCGTTACCACAGCAACCATGGGAGCTGAGACATCTGAAGGTCCAAACCTGCTTGACAGTACAGCAGGAACGGCCCTCATCACTACAGATGACACCGCGGGTTGGTCGTTTGACTACACCAACGCAGCGGCTGGCTCCCAGCTTACGTTTGGTCCAGATCTGACCTTCGTTGCTGGCTCCAACCTGAGCTTTGACATGGGCCCAGATGCGGTTTTGAAGATTGCGCAGAGCGTGAACTTCACGGAGCTGAATGTTAGCTTCGCGGGTGATCAGCCAATTGAACTGCTGGATGGTGTGACAATCTACCTGACAGCGGCGCAAGCGAGCGGTTTGGACATCGTCCGTTGTGATGATGACAATGACATGACCGACCCTGGCGTGATCCACATCATCGATCTGGGTGAAGATCCGGTTGATCTGAGTGGTATTGACCCAGAATTGGCGGGTTATGCCTTCCTTGACCGTGACGTGGATGGTGATGGTACAAACGAAGACGATGTAACCCTCGATGCCACAACGGATCTCGGTGAGTTCACCGTTGCGTTGATCCCTGCTCCAGATGCTACGGGTGTGGGCCAAGGCGATGCAGGAACTGGGGCTGGCTCAGACAACCTGAACCCAGCTGGCGGTCAGACGCTTCGTTTGCAGGAAGATCTGCAGGCGGATGGCCTGAAAGTCGATGTCATTAATAGTGTTGTGATCAACGGCGACTTGACCGCCACTGTAACCCAGTGGGATGATCCTAGTGTTACTGGTACCAACGCTGACGATGGTGATTTGTACAACAGTACAAATGTTGTCCTGCTCTTCGATGCTCTTGATGATGTCACTGGTCCACTTGATACCAGCGCGATTGACCCGAGCCTCGGGCGCATCTGGTTCTCAGCTGATCTGCTAGACTCTGTGAGTGGTTCACCGGACGAGAATTTGTTCAACACACTTCCGAACACAATCCTGCGGATTGATTTCAACGATGTGACGGACCTTGATATTCTCGTAAACGGCGATGCGTATAATCGGATCATCGAAGCGACGCAGAATACCATTGTCAACAATCTGACAGAGATCGACAGCGGGCTTCAGTTCCTGGAGTACATTGAAAGTCTCAGAGTTGATTTCGGCGGTGGCGTTGTTATCGGCGACATCGTGATCGGGGATGAAATCCGCACTGGGGTTCCAGGGTTGCCGGATGAAAACCCTGACACCCCGTCGTTTGGTACCTTGACGTTCAACTCACGTGTGGCGCTCTCAGATGCTCACTATTTGGCAACTGAAGGCTATGTGAACGACAACGACGGCACCCCAGAGTTTGTTGATGGCGATCCGGAGGATACTCCTCCACTGCCGGTCAACACTGTTGGTGATATCAGTGCGGGTGGATCTGTACCCGGCATTGATCTGCTGACTGTTGTTATCAACACGTTCAATGACCCAACCGGCAACACCACAACCAATGCAACTGACACAGATGCAGGGGCGGACTTTGTGGCTGGCACGTTGTACTTCGACAGTGAAGTTGCAACAGGCAGCACGGGCGCGCTCACCCTCACCGGTGCTAACGATGTGACGTTCAAGTCTATTGATACGAGCGATGCAGAAGTAACTGCATTTACGCTTGATCAGTCCATGCACACAGGTGGTTTGGTTGTTACGGGTGGTAGCCCGGCGTTTGATGGAGACAGCACAACGGATGACACAACCACGACGATGACGTTCATCGGTGGTGCGGGTTCTTCGGCATCCTTCGCCAGCACCGTTACACCTGACGATGGAATGACGGCGGATGTGAATGAGTACAACGTTGAGTATAATGTAGGCGCTGGCGAAACCGTTCCTTACTCAGGTGTATCCTCGGGGGCTCTGACCACGATTGATGCATCCGCTTATGAGGGTATCCTGAGCCTCGGTGTTATCTCGCAGTTCAACAGTGAAAGTTTCACTTTGACCGGGCCAACTTCAGGAACTGGACAGGTTCTTGCTCGTATTGGCCGGGGGCTTGACGATGGTGTCGAAGAAGTTCCGGAGCTGTCTGCAACAGGGATCTGGAATGTTACCGGTACGCCTGGTGCAGGCATGGGTGCGACAGGACCTGGCGGGGTAGCCAACGTTGATCTTGAAATCGATGAGGTGATCTTCAACGCTGGTGGTGTTCTGAACCTGACAGATGTGGATATCTGCATCACGGGTGACATCGATCTGACACCGCTGGCTCCACCAGCTGTTTCGCTTGATGGTGCCGTTACCTTGCGTGTTGCAGAAGGCGCTACTCTGACAATCTCGGTTGCTCAGGTTGAGCAGTTTGTGTTGGAGTCGGCGACGTTCACCATCACTGGTGGCGGTACTCTGAAGGTTGTTGGAGAAGCGGATGCATCAACAGACTTCGGCGAGTTGCTCGGAACTGGTACTGTTGATCTGTCTGACGTAACCACAACGGCAATCGATGGTGTCGTGGATTATGAGCTGCAAGGTGCGATCAACAAAGACGGTGACGAGATCACGCAGAACGTCATTGGCACGGACTTCAATGATGTTGTGACCCACAATTTGGCAGGAAGCTTCGACGTCACAGCAGCGACCTTGACCGACGGGTACACCTTCAATTTGGCTCTTGGCGATGACACGGGAACCATCGGTGTAGTGAACGAGCTGCCACCAGTTGATGGAGCGGGCGGCGCTATTTCCGGGCCTGATGCAACGGAAGAGTTTGGCGATGTCTTCGACTCAGCTGGGTTCTTGCTTGATACGTCCATCAATGTGGTTGTTGATGCCGGTTATGATCACGTCACATTCCTGTGGGATTCAGCATCGAGCACTTTAGCTGGTACTACTGGTACTACTGATGTGCAGGTCGCTGCAGGTGCAGAGTTCTGGGGACAAACGGTAACTACGCAGGGCTTTATCGCAACTGCCGCCACGGTGAATGATGGCGTTGCGGTTGTCAGCGATAGGTTTGGTGATGCTGAAATCGACATGTCAGAAGCTGGCGGTACCGCAGGGTGGTCTATCCTTGGCTCGCCTTTGGACGGCAGCTCGAATGAGCTGACGGGGTCGGACCTTGATGATTATATCGATGGTGGTGACACGGATCAGAATACAGCCGATGACTCGGACCTTCTGACCGGTGGAACCGGAGCCGATATCTTCAACTTCGGTCTGGAGCTTAGTGCACCAGATGCGCCAACAGTTGCCATGACCACACCTGGGCAGGACAACGAACTCCTGAACTACACACCTGATGATGCGGACGACGATAACGAAGCTCTGGATATCACCATCCGGATCAACGGCGTTGCCCAAGTTATCAACGTGGATCTTTCGGGTGTTGATCCAACAGTTGAAGCAGATGTGGAAGCAGCCGTTGCATCGGCTTTGGATGGTCTTGCCGATATCAGTGCTTCGGTTGTTGGTGGCGAAATCCTCATTGAGGGTGATGGCACCTCGTCTGTTGAATTTATCAGTTCTGCTTCGACGGGTATCGTAGATTCGGCACCTGTTGATGCTTCAGGTGAACTCGACGGTGCGGATAGCGAACCACCAGTAGGGCCTCTTGCCGATGTTGCTCAGGTGGACACTGTGACTATCCCAACAGTGGTTGTGGATGGGGAGAAATACTCCATCACCGTTACAACTTCGACGGGGACCACAATTGGTGCAGAAGCCATTGCAAGTGGTACAAGCGGGGCTGCTGTGGCGACAACGCTACGGGCCAACCTGTTTGCAGCGGATGCGGGCGGCGATCTTGTGGCGCCTATCGGTGGTGCCGGGACTGCTGTGATCATCACGGCTGCCGATGCGGATGCGGGTGGGTTCACCACTGTTGCAGCTGCAGAGCCAGCGGTGACTGGAACAGGCTCTTCCGTCTTCGGTGCTACGGACCTAGCAATGGCGGATATCATCACGGACTTCGTGTCAGGTGAGGATACCGTTGATCTGAACTCCTTTGCTGGTGTTGGTGTCGATGGCACCAACTATGAAGAGCGTGGTGCAGCTGATCCTGAAGCGACCAGCTATGCCTTGGCCCTTGCCGAAGCGGCAGCTGCGATCGATGGTGTGGTGACTTACTACTTCACCACGTCTTCCGGCATGACCACTTACGATGCGGACAGCGCCGGTGGGTTGCTCCTTGGTGGTGTCGGTGGTGACATCGATGACCAAGGTCTGCTGTTCTACGATGCTGACAGCAACGGTAGCATCGATGGTGTAGTCCACTTGGTTGGTCTGGGTCTCGATGACTTCGAAGCAACCGACATCGCATAAACTTAAGATATGACCTTGGGCCTCCGGGCCCAGGTTTCCCCCCGCAGTCTCTGGCTGCGGGGGTTTTCTTTTGAAAGGGGGACGGTTCTAACTTCAGGTGAAGTGGAACAGAGAGAATATCAATGACAGAGCATGCAGCATCAGCGCGCCCACCACGCATTCTTTGGATGACTCGAAATTGTCTGATTGACCACACCAGTGGGGCATCGCTTTCAGCTCGCGAAATGCTGTGTCAACTGGTTGATCGGGGCTACGAGGTGGAGATTCTGGGTGCGACGATCTTTGAAGCAGGGCAGGGGTCGCCTGAATTGCGTGCAGAACTTGATAAGGTTGAACATCCGCTTACTTTGATAAATCTTCCCGATGGCACGCTGAAACATACCCTTGTCAAGACCGCTAACCCGGACATGAAAAGCATGCGGGCCTACGAACTTGATAAGTTGTATAGTCTCTATCTCAATCGCCTTGAGGAATGGCAGCCAGATTTGGTCTGGCTCTATGGGAGCCGGACTCTCGAGTTACTTGCCTTAGATGAGGCAAAGCGGGCTGGGGCGGCAACGGCATTTTTTCTCGTTAACGGCAGCTATAAAGGCAGCCATTGGCACAGGGATGTAGACCTCATTCTGACGGACAGTCAGGCAACGGCTAAGTTCTACCGGAGAAAGGACGACATCCATCCGCAGCCGGTAGGGAAGTTCATCCGCAAGGAGACGGTGGTGGTGGCCCAGCACAGCCGCCGCCATGTGACCTTCATCAATCCCAAACCTGAGAAGGGGGCTTTTCTGGTGGCACAAATGGCGCTGGCCCTCGAAAAGCGGCGTCCGGATATCATTTTTGAGATTGTTGAAAGCAGGGGGGCTTGGGCGGATATTGTACGGCGGGTGACAACCGCGCGAGGCACGCGGCGAGAGACCCTCTCAAATGTGGTCGTGACACCTAATACAACCGACATGCGGCCCGTCTACAGCCGTGCCCGGGTTGTTTTGTCACCGAGTCTTTGGTGGGAAAGCGGCAGCCGGGTCCTGGTTGAGGCGATGCTGAACGGCATTCCGGCGATTGTGACCAATCGTGGGGGCCCGCCGGAGATGATCGAAAAGGGCGGCATTGCCATTACGCTGCCGAAGGCGTTCCATAAGGCCCCGTATTCACGTCTTTTGCCAAGGGATGCTCTCCAATCCGTTGTCCAAATGATAGAGCAGATATTTGACGATGATGCAGGTTACCAATCCATGGTTCGCGAGGCCCTGTCTGCAGGGCAAAGACTGCATGATATTGAACGCAACACCGATAGGTTGGTCAAACAGTTCGAGATGTTTCTGCCGGAGGAGGCAAAAGCATCACCGGTGTGAAATTTCTAACGCTGTGGCTGCAAGGTCGGTTTGCGGGGTTTTCTCTGCGGGCCCTGGCGTGTAAGTCATCCGCTAACGAAACTCACTATTTTGGAGATAAAACATGGCAGAAGAACAGAAAAATACACTTACCGTTGATGGTAAGGAATACGAGATCGACACGCTGTCGGACAATGCCAAGAATATTGTTCGGAATGTCCAGTTCTGTGATCAGGAAATTACCCGTCAGCGGATGGCGGGGGCCGCTGTGCAGACTGCGCGTCAAGCCTACATCACAGCTTTGAAGAACGAGCTTGAAGGCGGCAACAGCAGCAATGGTGTTGATGCTGAGGCCGAGTGAGCCAGCCTACACCGACACATTCCCCGGCTGCGGTCCGACGGTTCACAACGGAATACGTCGTGGCCGAAGACCGCATCCGGATTTCTCTAGAGCGCGAGGACGATAGTCTGCTGGTGCTTTGGTTGACCCGGCGGCTCACGACCCGTCTGGTACAGCAGGTTGTCAAAATGGTGGATGCGCTGCCACGGCTCACGGGGAAGGTGCAGGCTGCACCTTCGGACAATTTGCAGCGGCGCAGCCAGTTGGATGCACTTGGCAAGATTGAACAGCAAGCCCCGGTGTTGGCCGGAGCGTTGCCTGGCGGGATCGACAGCCACCTGATTGTTGAGATGAATTTACGACTGACGCGGACTGGCGCACTGATCGACTTCAAAACCAGCAAGGATTGCGTTGTTCAGACATTTCCTTTTTCTGAAGAAGCGCTGCGGCAGTGGTTGGGCGTGCTCCATTTGAATTTCCGCAAGGCGCAGTGGAAGGAGGACGTTTGGCCAGCTTGGATCACATCTAAAGGCTGGGACGAAGGCCCCGACGCTCTGCGACTAAACTGATGCTGCCACAGATATCATTCTAAACCCGATCCACCATATGCCGGGACGGCAAAAGCTAGGTGTCACTTTCAGTGAGTGCAGCGATGTAGTCAGCCGCCGCCTCATCCCAGCTGCGCAGGCTGGTGGCTGCGATCTTCTCTTCCAGAGCGCGGCGGCGGTTGGGGTCAGCTATCAGGCGCCTACAGGCGTCTGCAATTGAGGCGATTGAGGTGGCATCGCAATATTCCACCAGATCTCCCCCGACCTCTGGCATCGCGGAATTGTCTGCAACCACGGCAGTTTTTCCGAAGCTCAGGCCTTCACCGATGGGCAGACCCCAGCCTTCGTATAAGCTGACCGTCGCGGTAAAGAGGCAGTGGCGGTAGAGGTAGGCCAGTTCTTCGTCATTGGGCCGGTCCACAAATTGGACCCAGCCGTTCAGATTGCCCGAAGCGCGCATCCAGTCCATCAGATCCTCGTTGAACCACCCCTGCCGTCCAGCCAACAAAAGCTTGGGCATCTCCAAATCAGGGTTCTGGGTAAGCCGGCTCCACGCCTGCACCAGCCGCCACAGATTCTTCCGGCTCTCCAGTGTCCCTACCACCAGGACATAGGGCACTTTGGTTTTGTTGCGGATTGTTTGCGGGATGCTTTGCAGCTGCCGGTTTTTATCCTTCAAGGTTTTGGCTGGGAGCAGGGGGCGGCCTGTGTCAAGTTTACGGGCAAAAGGGATGACGGTGATCGGGCGGTGTTGACCAACCTCATCCATAAATTGTTCCAGATCTTTGCGGGTATTTTGGGCGGCAACAAAATAACGGGCGCAATAACCGGTGGTCTTTTCCAGCCAGCGGTAAAATTCCAGTGAGAACTCCGACACCAGATGGTGCGGCATCACCAATGGGATTAAATCGTGGACCTGAATGGATATCTCGACCCCGTGGCGGTCTTTGAGCATCTGTAAATGGTCATCAAAATCGCTCATCCCCCAGGTGGCCCCAAGCACAATCAGTTGATCCCCAGAGGTGATGATGTCCTGAATGGGTTGTGCCTTGGGCGGCGGTGCGGTGACAGTTTCACTGCGCGGTGTGCCAGCTTGCCATTCCACAATGGAACTGCCGCGTTTGGCAAAATAGCTTTCCTTGCCGCGCAAAGCTTGCAGATGGGCAATCATCCGATAGATCTGATATTTAACCGGGCGATTGCGATAGCGTCGGAGCACCGTGGGTGTGGATTGAGCGGGGCGGGCAGGGCGGCCAAACAGCACCGCGCTGAGCAGATCAACATCAAAGCCATCCATCCCGATCAGAAAATCAGAACTGAGGGTGGTGTATCGTTTGCGCCGACCGTCCCATATACATAGGCGCACTTGATCAGCCCCTTCGCGCTGCACCGATTGTTTGATCACCTCAAGGGAGACGCGTTGAATGCCCGAGATTGTTGTGTGGGTCTTCAGATACTGCTTGATATCAGTGACATCAAAAAAATAACGGGGCATTGCAGGGTCTTTCTTTATCTGGCCGCTTGGGTCTTTTAGGGGATCAGACACTGCCCGACCAGCGTTCCGCGCATCAAACCGCTCAGATTGACAGGATCTACTGATTGTAGGCCATTAAGTTATTTCTCAGTTCCCAGTGTGGTGTTATGAGGCTGCCATGGCGGCGGTATTTTTTGATCTTTCAGAGCAGTTCTTGGCCAATGGCCGGCGCTTCAAATATTACGGTATTGTCCGTACTGTTATGGAGGTGGGGTATGAACTGGCACGGACCGGAAATGTACGTTTCGTGGTCTATTCCCCTGCGCATGGATCGTTTTTTGAGGTCACGCCGCGACTTGATGATGCCTCGCCCACGGGTGTGATGGATCCTGGTTTGCCGCCTGAGGCCACGCCGATCCGTCTGCGCCAAACCTTCCCAACCCGTAATTTGCTGCGTGATGCACTTTATCCGCTGGTGCAAACGATTGTGCGCAGGATCAACCTCAAACGCTGGGCGCATGTGCCTGAAGGCGTGGTGCGGCCCATAGATATGGAAGGGCAGGTGTTGATCGCACTGGGGCGGCCCAAGATTATGGCCGATTATCTGACCGAGCTTGAACGTCAGGGCACGCGGCTGCGCCTTGTGCCGCTGTTGCATGATATGATCCCGCTGCATGCCTTTGCCCATCGCAAACGCAAGATGTTTTCCTCCAACTTCATGAGTGACAACCGCAAGCTGATCCGCCACGCCGAGATGCTTTTGACCAATTCAGAATTCACCCGTTCGGAAGTGGCACACTTCGGCGACATCGGCCATTTGCCCGATCTGCCACCTGTGGTCGCGGTGCCGCTGTGTCATGAATTGCGGAAGACCCGAGAAGAGATGGATCTGGAGATCCCTCAAGAGCCTTACCTTATGTGCGTTGGAACGTTGACGGGCCGCAAAAATCTGGAATGTGTGATTGATGCGATGATGGTACTGGCCGAAGAGGGCCGCCCGGTTCCGCAGCTGTTGCTGGCCGGTGCACGGCGTAAGCGATCCGAAGATTATGTGGACGAAGCCCGCTTTGCCCCGGTGCGGGACAAAATCCAGTTTATCCGTGATCCGAACCAGACCGAGCTTTGGGCACTTTATGAAAATGCATTGGCGCTGGTGATCCCCAGTTACATGGAAGGTTGGGGGCTGCCTCTGGGTGAGGCACTTTGGGTGGGCACGCCCGCTCTGGCCTCGACCGCGCCGGCGCTGCGCGAAGTGGGTGATGATCTGGCGCAGTATTTTGATCCAAGCAAGCCGCGTGAACTGGCCGCGCATATCGACGCCTTACAAAGTGATCCGGAGGCCCGCGATACCTTGAAGGCCCGGATCCGCGCGGCCCGTCCAAACCTGCGCAGTTGGCGTGATGTGGCGGATGGTATTTTGAAGGCGCTGGACCTTAAAGAGTGCGGGCAAACCACGCCAAAGGACTTTCACTGAAGTTTATTTGTCTTTTCCGTGACACTTCGGGTATATTCCTTACTGTACACCCCAAATGTAGGCTGACATTGTCGCTCTGGCTTTTGAAATGATGTAATGATAGTGGCTGGAGCCACATTGACAGCGTCTTCCACCCGTTGAAGGTAAGGTATACTAAACATGCAGGAACGTAATTCGCTTCAAGCGGCGTATAGCAAATACCGTGCTGCATTTGCGGCCACGCTGATCTTCAGTATGTTCACCAACCTTTTGATGTTCATCGGCCCAATCTACATGCTGCAGATTTATGATCGCGTGTTGTCGAGCCGGAACACCACCACGCTGGTTGCGTTGACGGTGATCGCTGTCACCTTGCTCTTGGCCTATGGTTTGCTGGAGTACACGCGGACCAGGCTTTTGGTGCGGGCAGGCTTGCAATTTGATGAGGTGCTGGCGCATCCGACCTTTCATTTGGTGGTCAAACAACAAACCGCCGCTCCTGGAAGCGGGGCTCAGATTGCGCTGAATGATGTTGATAAAGTCCGTGAATTTATAACCGGGCAAGGCATTCTGGCCTTCTTTGATGCGCCTTGGGTACCTTTGTTTCTGGGCCTGTGTTTTGCCTTCCATCCCTGGCTGGGCATGGTGGCCACAGGCGGAGCGCTTGTGATTTTTGCCCTGGCGCTGGCCAATGAATTTTCTACGCGAGGGACCTTGGCGGAAGCAGGCCGTGCTGGGAATGGTGCCAGTCAGTTTGTTGGTGCCACCATGCAGAATGCTGAAGTCATTCGAGCGCTGGGGATGGAAAAACCACTGACCAAGCGCTGGCTGTCTCAGCATGACGAGATGCTTGATCATCAAGCCAAAGCCAGTGGCCGCGGCGGCATGGTTGTGGCCTCTTCCAAATTTGTGCGGATGAGCCTGCAGGTCGCCATTCTGGGCACTGGTGCTTATCTGGCGATGCTGCAGGAGATCTCACCAGGGATCATGATCGCGGCGTCTATCGTGATGGGCCGCGCATTGGCACCCGTGGAACAAGCGGTGCAGCAGTGGAAACAATTTGTTGGCGCCCGCCAATCTCATGCCCGCCTCAAGCGGCTCTTTGCCGGGGTGAAACCTGACGAAGATAAGATCGAAATGCCTGAACCAAAAGGCGCGTTGCGCGTTGAGGGCCTCTTTGGCATGGTCCCGGGCGGCAAGGAGCCGATCCTGCGCAACATCAATTTTGATCTCGAAGCCGGTGAGGTTCTGGCCCTGATTGGCCCGAGTGGTTCGGGGAAATCTACATTGGTGCGTCACCTTGTTGGCGCGGCCCAGCCAGCCAGCGGTGCTGTGCGTCTGGACGGAACCGAGATCCAGCACTGGGATCCAGAGCAGCTGGGCAAACATCTGGGCTATCTGCCGCAGGATGTGAAGCTTTTCCGCGGGTCGGTGGGTGAGAACGTTTCGCGCTTTCAAGAGGATGCCACGGACGAGGACATCGTTGCGGCAGCAAAATTGGCGGGTGCTCATGAGCTGGTACAGCAACTTCCGGATGGTTATAGCACCGATGTGGGCGATAACGGCAACCATCTGTCTGGTGGCCAAAAGCAGCGTGTAGGCCTGGCGCGCGCCGTCTATCGTGAACCTTGCCTGATCGTTCTGGATGAGCCTAACTCAAACCTCGACAATCACGGCGAACAGGCGCTGGCAAAATGTATTCAGGAGTTGAAAGCTAAGGGTAAGACGGTCATTCTGGTTACCCATAAGACCGGCTTGCTGGCTCAATCGGACAAGACCCTGATGCTGGTCAACGGCTCTATTGAAAAATTTGGCCTAACCAAAGACTTGTTCCAACCAAAGGTACAACCAGACGCCAAAGAGGCAGTGGCATCAGCAGGGCCTGCGTTGCTAAAGGTGAACACCACCGCGCCCTCAACCTAACCGTTTGAAACTTGCGCTGCCCAAACGGGCAGACACATCAGCATTAGAGGCTGTTTGACATGGCTACGACTCGCAGTATTCGACCCATTGTGATTATGGGATTTTCCATCATTTTCATCACCTTTGGTGTCTTTGGGGGATGGGCTGCTGTTGCCAAGCTTGATGCGGCGGTGGTGGCCCCTGGGACCATTTCACTGGAAGGTAACCGCAAGGTGGTCCAACATCTCGAAGGCGGGATCGTTGAAGAGATTATGGTCAAGGAAGCGGATGTGGTTGTTGAGGGCCAACCCCTTTTGCGCCTCAACAGCGTTGAAAACAGATCAAACCTGCAGGTTTATGAATACCGCCGCGATGTGGCCCTGATCGTTGAGACGCGGCTGCTGGCTGAGCGTTATCTGAAAGATAACTTTGAGCTGCCTGAAACTTTGACCAACGTGGATCTTGAGGCAAAAGGTCTGCAAGAGACCGCTGACGATCAACATGGCCTGTTTGAAGACCGCCGGATGATCTTGCAGTCGCAAAAGGAAATTCTCGATAGCCGCATTGAACAGACCAACGAACAGATACGCGGTCTGCGTCAGCAACAGTCGGCCCTTGAGCGCCGGTATGAGAATTATAAGACGTTGATCGAACGGATGGAATCTGGTGTTAAAAAAGGCCTGATTCAGAACAATATTCTATCTCAACGGCAGGATGAATACATCCAGATCGAAGCAGACCTTGGTCAGATTATTTCTGAAATTGCCCAAGCCCAGAATACCATTTCTGAGACCAAGTTACAGTCCCTGCAGGTCAGTCAGGAATACCGCGAACGGGCCAATACAGAGTTGGATGCGGTGCGCTCAGAGCTCTCGGAATTGGAGGAACGTGTAAAGGTGGCCTCTGACGTACTTTCGCGTACCGAGATTGTTTCGCCTGCTTCAGGCAGCATTCAGAACCTGCAGGTGCATACGGTCAGTTCTGTCATACGCCCTGGTGATGTCTTGATGGAAGTGGTGCCTGATGATGAAGAGCTAATCTTCACGGCCCGGATCTCACCGATTGATATTGATAACGTGGCTGTTGGCCTCTCCACTGAGGTACGTTTTTCGGCATTTAAGGCCCGCTTGACCCCCATCGTATTGGGCAAGGTGGCCAATGTCTCCAACGACGTGATTACCCCTGATAACCCCAATGAGATGCCCTATTATCTGGCCCGCATTGATGTGAACCCTGCAGATATATCAGAAGATATCCTTGAAAGGATTACAGCTGGCATGCCAGTGGATGTGGTTATCACCACTGGAGAACGTACCGTGGTGAATTATCTAACATCGCCGCTGATGGATGCCGTACGCAAAAGCTTGCTTGAGGAATAACAGGGCGGGGCTGGCAACTGCTCCATGCCGCTTAAAACCAGCGCATCAAAAAACAGGCCGCCGTTTCAGGCGGCCTTTGTTTTATTTCAACCCGGTTTTCTGAATCAGGCAATCAGGTCAAATTCTACGAAATCGGCCTTCAGGCCAATTGTGTATACTCTGATACCATCGGCAAGGGTCCAACCCATTGAATAGGTCTCCTGACCTGCCCCTGAGAGAGCGTCAAAATCAATCAGGACAAGTTCGTTGCCGGTTTGAATAACCTCGACTTCACCGGTTCTGGACATGATCATCAGATGCTGAATAAAGGTGCGAGCATTCACATCCATCTCATCAAACCCTTGCCCTGATGCGTCATTGCTGGACAATGTTGCCAGATCAATTGTGCTCTCGGGGTCCGCCAGACCTGGGAAGAGAAGATCGGTTGTAGTGGTTTCACTTTTGGGCAGGGTTTCGCCTGCATCGCTAGCGGTGGGTGCCATGCTGGCAATGTCGAAGGTTGCTTGAATTGTAACGCCCCCAAAGTCAAACGTCTTAAACGCATCAGTCAGGGAGGCGGTAAAGTCCGATACGGTCGTAAAGTCCAACACGGGGTCCGGGAGACCGGAGACCGTTACATCCGCGGTCTCAATCGAGATATCCTGCCGCGTTGTTTTTGTCGCCTCTTCATCGACTGCGGCGGTCTTTTTCGCGGATGCAGATTTCTCGTTGAAAAGCACGGGCGGCGCTTCTTCAACATCACTGCTTTCGTGGAAACTGTTGGCCGTATTGATGGCTATATCGGCAGGGCTGGGCGGCGCCAAAATAGAAGAGAGCAGGGTGCTGAGATCAATATCTGCTGCAATCTCTGTGGAGAGGGCACTGGGGGCCATCTCTGGTTTTGGGGTATGTTCGAAAACCGCTTGCAAGACAGCTGCCAGATCAAACTGGCTATTGCGTTCTGTGGCGCCGCCGTCCTGGTGGCTCGCCTCCCGCGAAGTGTTGGTCTCTTCGATGACCAGTTGATCCAGTAGCGCCACATCCGTGTCAGCAGCGGGGGGAGCAAAGGAGATTTCGCTCATGATGCCAAAGGCAATGGCGATAGAGCTGAGACCAACCGCAATGGGCCCGGCATTGGCCAGCATAGCTGATTTTCCGGAGACGTCGCGGGACTCTTCCATACGCAGGGCCATCGTTTCGGAAACGCGCGCACCAATGATCTGATCGGGCAACAGCGGGGTCTCCATGAAGTGTCCCACAGCAGTGGCTTCGCTGTCTGACAACGGAGCAAGGGCCACTTCGTTGATCAACTGGATACTATCATCTTCACCCAGACCGTTCGCACCCCCGTCTTCGGGAGCCAACATGACCAGATCTTCAGAATTAATATAGATTGACCAAATCAGCGCGGCGAGTAGGGCGGACGGATGTAGAAAAACCTTGCCATTGCGTTGCAGTTGGATCACCCGACTGTTGCTTGCCGCTGGTGTTTTGGTGAGCGCCCCGGCGGAAAATTCGGCAATCAGATCAGCAAAATCGACACCAAAAATTGGGGCCCGAAGATTGGGGCTGTCCAGAGTGTACCCGTTACCAATACGGCACAGGTGGATGAAGACATCCCCTGAAAATGTGCAGAAGATACACCATGGATCGCCTTCGTCGGTGATCCCGCGTTCAAGCGTGTTTGGTACCCCTGCAGCATCCAGTAACTTTTTAACGCGGTAGATATTTGCCAGCTCTTGGTTTGACCAATCCTTTGCAACCAAATTTGGCAAATCCTCCCGCAGGAAGTGCTGCGGCATGTCCCCCATCTGGACCTCACGACCCGTGAGGTCAAATTCAACCGTGTCATCGGAGTCTTTAAGGAAATCGCTGTCCAGCGATTCTGTCTTTGTCGGCCGAAAGTTGAAAATGTTGCTCATCAAAACACCGGGCTTCGCCTAAGATCAAGCCTAAGGGCTGACCAAGGCGTTATATCGTAAATTACGCGCTGACGTGCACGTTGTAGTCTTCAAACAGAATCCTATAGGTTGTGGGTTCGTAATAGGACAGCAGCTTGCGGACAAAAATGCGGGGATCCTGCCCGAGCGCAACGGCCCATTCGGCATAGCGATGCACGGGAATACGGCCCCGACCATTCTCAAGCTGAGAAATAAACGTGTAATAGTCCAAAGACAGCCGGTCGGCGAGTTCTCGTTGAGACAGATGTTGCGCTTCGCGCAGTTCTTTCAACCAGACACCCAACGCAGTGCGCTGTTCTTTGGCCTCTTCTGGAGTCGCTTTTTGCACTTCAGCTAGCATTATTTCACCTCGGTCTGGCAGCTCTGAGCGAAGAACGCAGAATTCTTCATCTAGAGTTAGTGTGTACAGTGAAGTACTATAGTTCAAAGCACTAAACAAATCAAACCAAGACTTTCAAAGTCACTGCATATTGCCAGAAAAAATATCTATATATAGATAAAAATTTTCATATTTTTCTATATGTGGAAATCTCCGGTGGAGGCCTGCCCAGAGTATAGATACTTCCTCTGCCAACTTTGTTTTGGTTCGGCGGAAAGCCAAGCAACAAAACACGCAAAACGGGCAGGTTATTGCCAATGGTTCACCCCTAGTCGCACAAACTAGGCGCCCGGCGCTGATCACTTCACCCCGAATTCACATAAGAAACCCTGACCAATCCTTTTTTAGGCCTGCGACACCCCTTATGATCAAAGCTTTTCGATCTCCAGAATAACCCAAAACCCCGCGTAAACCGCTGTTCACACCCTTGGACAAAACAAATGTCGCGTGGTTCTGTCGTACCTAGCTAAAGGAGAAGCCCCCTTGGCTGGGATATTCGTTATCCCTCTGTCGCAGACCCGCCGGATGGTATTTCTTTGTGGTGGATACAATTGAACAACTTTCCCGCAGGGTTGAAGACAATCCACATTAGACCGGGTCGCTTAAGTATTTGGCTCAGACGATCGCACAATACAACAACGCGGCCGAGGCCGGAAAAGGTATGTAAACACCATTCAGAAATGTCACCAGGGCGCGCAATAGCAGCAAAGACACAGCGAAGCTCAACATCGGAAAGTTGAGCCTAAAAATTGCGGACCAAAGGTAGGAATAGCCCCTAGATTTGTAGACGCTTTCTTCCCTAATTTTGAGGCAAGAAGGCCGTTATGGGGAAGCTAAATTTCAGTGAAGATTTCAAGCGTGATGCGGTTCCGAGATTTGCGGGCTATCACATTGAGGCGACGCCCCAGCCGATATTCGCTTTCTTTGATCTTGGTCTCAAGCAGCTCCTTGCAGCTTTCCTTAATCCGCTTCATCACCTCACGGGCGCACGCAACACGCTCTTTCTGCGTGCTGGCCACTTCGATAATGCCTTCGCCTGCACCGCGCTTTTGCCGCTGCCCCGGCCACCAAAGACGGCGTAATGATCAAAGGCGTAAGTGTTGTTTTTGAAGGTGCCGAAAGGGCTGGGACTATTCTGCTCGTAAGCCGGCATTGCCCCCAACACTAACGGCATTATCGGGTTGAAGGCTTCCTTAGAACTGCTGCGGTGCAGCATATGTGCGCAAACACACAACGCACGTAGAGAGATGTGTTTTAGGCTGCTTCTGGCACCAGCGGTTCAATGACGGGTATCTCAACCTCGGCAGTAAACAGGTCGTATTTCTGTTGCATGTTCATCCACAGCTCAGGTGTTGTGCGGAACGCAGCGGCCAAACGGTACGCGGTATCCGGTGTTACACCTGCCACGCCTTTGACAAGACGCTCGATGCGGGAACGCGGTACTTTCACCGCCTTAGCCAGATCAATAGCCGACATGCCGAGCGGCTTGAGGTACAGTTCTTTAAGCACCTTGCCGGGGTGCATAGTAAATCCAAGTTGTGTCATTCCGTTGCTCCTTACTTGTGGTAATCAACTATTTCGACATCGGCTGGACCTAGTGGGGTCCACTCAAAACAGATACGCCATTGCTTGTTGATGCGCACCGAGTGTTGCCCTTTGCGATCACCTTTTAGCGCTTCTAGGTTGTTACCCGGTGGGCTTGCTAGGTCGGTCAGTTCTTTTGCAGCATCTAGCAAAACCAGCATTGCCATAGTGCGATCTACAAGGTCCGCCGGGTAGCCTTTGAAGTCACCCTTAAAAACCTTCTTGGTCGTTTTGCCTATGTGGTTCTGTATTGCCATGACAGCATGTACCATGTATCGGAACATGCAACAATCAGAAAATCGTGCCGTTCTGGTATGGCAACCACAAGCGTAGCCCGTTTGCACCTCTGGCCCCGACTGTTCACCCCCCGGTTTGGGGTTACTTAAGTACCTTGCGCGGTATCGCTAGTTGTTAGCCGATAACAGCTTCCCATTTGTCGTACTCCACGCAAGACTCTGTTTTAATACAGAATTTGCATTTCGTTTGTGAATCCACCCCTGACAGCGCATTTATACTTATAATTTAGATTATGTTAATTTTATTGCATTTGGGACGAATTTGACGCCCTTCGGGGGCTTTGAGGGATCGCAAAGCTTGCCGTGGGGGTGTTTAAAACACTATACGTTGTTTAACCAAATTTGATCATCGGCTGTCACACCCACTCCACTTCTTCTGCTTGTGGAACACACTGTTCACCAAATGGATGCCGGGCAAGCCGCATATAAAGACGAGACAGACATGCTTACAGCCAGTGCCTCCATCGCTCAACTTTACATCGCTTATTTCAACCGCGCGCCTGAGCCGGTTGGGTTCGATTTTTGGCTCGGCGTTTTGGACAATACAGTGAGCCTTTCTGAGATAGCCACGTTGTTTTCCACGCAGCCTGAAGCCAAGGCAATCTATCCTTTCCTAGAGGACCAGACGAGCGAGAGCCCTGAAAATTTTCTCACCACCGTCTACAAAAACCTTTTTGATCGCGAACCGGATCAAGCAGGTCTGGACTTCTGGTCAGGTGTCATTGCCGCAGGGGCTGAACTGGGTGACATCTTGCTCGAAATTATTAAGGGCGCCTCTGAGGCTGACCAACTGGTGCTTGATGCCAAGACAGATGTTGCCGAACACTGGGTGGCTCAAGCGCGCGAGGCGACAGATTATGCACTCAACGATGAGGTAATTGAGGTATCGCGGGAAGCCCTGGAAGCCGCCAATACCGACGAAGAGGCTGCACCGGATGGCATTGCACTGACCAATCTCTATTTCCAGTCAGCGCCGCACGTTTTACTCACCCCCACCGACATGCCGCTCTCATCAAATGCAACGCTCCTAGGCTCCCAAAAAGTGGCCGACATCGTCATCAATGATGATGGTTTGGGCAGCAACACACTGGGCCTGTCAGGGGCAGATGCTGATAGCTTCGAAATCCAGGATGATGCGCTCTTTCTCAAGCAGGGTGATGCACTCGATTTTGGGGCCAATGGCCAACTCGATGTGGTGGTGACGGTCGATGATACCGGACGGGGCCATAACCTAACGGACGGGCCTGAAGCGGGCGCAGGGCTTACGCTCACGTATGAGGTGCCGGAATTCGGCGGCGCGCCTTACACTGCAGGTGATGAATTCCAAGTCAACGAATTCCCCCAGAGCTTTCAGCTTGCACCTTCAGTGGCAACTCTGGCGGATGGGAATTTTGTATTTACTTGGGAATCCGCTGACCAACAGCAGGGCGACACCAGCAGTTATTCCATCAAGGGCCGGATCTTCTCGCCGGATGGGGATGCCGAAAGTGACGAATTCCGGGTCAATGAGTTTACCCAGAATGTTCAGTCTGAATCTTCCGTTACGGCTCTGGCGGATGGGAATTTTGTTGTCACATGGGAATCCAAAGACGGGGACCAAGACGACAGCGACGGTTTTGCCATCAAGGGCCGGATCTTCTCGCCAGATGGCGATGACGAAAGCGACGAATTCCAGATCAATGAGTTTACCCAAGGCGATCAGAATATGCCCTCGGCGGCAACGCTCATGGATGGGAATTTTGTGGTCACCTGGGACTCCAGAGATGGGCAACAGGGCGACAACGACAGCTTTGCCATTAAGGGCCGGATATTCTCGCCAGACGGCGATGACGAGAGTGACGAATTCCAGGTCAATGAATTTACCCAGGGCGGGCAACTCTCCTCTTCTGTTGCTGTCTTGTTAGATGGGAATTTTGTGGTCACTTGGAGTTCCCCCGATCCGCAACAGGGCGACAACGACGGCTTTGCCATCAAGGCCCGGATCTTCTCGCCAGACGGCGATGACGAAAGTGACGAACTCCAGGTCAATGAATTTACCCAAGGGGCTCAATTTGGATCTGTGGTCACGCCTCTCGCAGATGGGAATTTTGTGGTCACCTGGGAATCCGAGGACCAGCAGCAGGACGACAACGCCTCCCGGGCCATCAAGGGCCGGATCTTCTCCCCGGATGGGGAGCCCGAAAGCGACGAATTCCAGGTCAATGAGTTCCCCCAAGGGACTCAGAATTTAGCGTCCGTTACAACGCTGGTAGATGGGAATTTTGTGGTTGCTTGGGTATCCGATGATCAGCAACAGGGCGACAACGACGGTTTTGCCATCAAGGCCCGGATCTTCTCCCCGGATGGGGAGCCCGAAGGCGATGAATTCCAGGTCAATGAATTTACCGAATTGGCTCAACGCCTCCCCGCGATCACGCCATTGGAAGATGGGGGCTTTGTTGTCGCTTGGCAATCTAATGATGGACAGCAGGGCGACAACGACAGCTTTGCCATCAAAGGACGCATTTTTAGTGCAGCGGATGAAACGCTGACAGCTGTATTAAACCCCGATGAGGATTTTTCTTATGATCTTGCCGCACTTGTTGGCGTTACACCGGATATGGGCGGAGACGAGATCGCTTAACGAAGGGAAGCTTCAAGTTTATTAATCCAATCGCCATGGTTTAGATTGAGTTCAAGATGCACGACAGTGATGTTAGGAACCTCGTTTATCAAACTCTCGCAGCCTTCGGGCATGACGCGGCCATACCCTTCTTTGAAAAAACATGGCCGCAAGCCCGTGGAGTACGCGGCGTAGAGTTCTACGGCATGCTCTTCCCTACTGTCTATCGCACGGCTGCTAGAAACTTTTTTCAATTTCATAAACGACTTCCCGATGCCAACGCTTTGCCGCTTGCAGCAGACCATTTGTTTTTTTCCAAATTCTTTCGCCCCTTCCCCACTAAGCCAAACGCGGCAAGCAAGCTAAATGCGGTTAAGTTTTTGGATCAAAATAGATTTGCGAAAAAAATATATGTACCCCGTCGTTTGTTCGTCTCCAGTGTACCAGCGTTACCTGATGATCTCTCATCGGTATCTGGTTGGTGGCTCAAGCTAGACCTTGGGAACGCAACTCACGTTAAAATTGATCCCGAAAGTGGCACACTTAACCACAAAATGCTTGGTGAGCGCGTTAAACATTGGTTCAAAAGCCCACGTTATGGATTGCGTTGGGGGGAATGGTGGTATGCGGCAACTCCGCAAAGGATCTTCTGCGAAGAAGACCTAACGGGCAGAATGCCCGGAGATGAATACCAGTTTTTCATGAAGAGTGGCCGCTGCGTCATGTTCAAGAAGAAGCGCATCTTTTATTCATCAAATCTGGAACATCAAAAAATTGTGGCCGCCTTTTATGATGGCGCTGGCAATCATGTCCCTGGCACACAGAGTAGCTTTAGCGCGCCAGAGGACGTTAGCCTCAGCGAGCATCTCGATGTGATGTTGGAGGCCGCACACCAGATTGCAGCGGCATTTGACCATATTCGTGTGGACTTCATCCTGCTAGACGATGCGCCAGCCTTGGGAGAACTGACTTATTGCACCATGAATGCTAGAATAGTCTATTCGAATGAGGTTCTTGAGAATTTGGCGCGCGACGCTGTTAGAATGGATACTCCCAAACTATAAGAACCGTTTTACGACTTCTTCAAAGTCACGGCCAATAGGGACTGTCTCAGAGTGCCGGGCCGCGTAGTAAGCTCCAACCTCACAAATGTGTTTTACACATTCAGGGTTAACCCCCAACCTATCCCTTTGATAGATACCAGACAGAGGTTGCCAGCCAGCCTTTCCAACCACTCTTAGAATGAGCTGAAGACGCTGGATACACCTAAATGTCAGAAAGATTGCAAGATAATTCAGATATGAATCAAGTGCCTGTGCCGACTCTAGAGCGACACCATCTTTGACAATCTCTTCCATTTCCTCCGGGGGTAATGGCCAAACTTCATCACCAATCAAGTAGGCAATATCTTCTGCGCCATGGCCTGTGTGGGCATCTTCAAAATCAAACCACGCAACGGTATCTTGAGGTCTTATGATGGCATTCCCTGACCGGCAGTCCCCTCTCACAAATTGGGGATTAGAATGTGTGAGCATTTCGCAAAGCCGGTTGCGTTCCAGTAAACGGCTGTTCCAGTTATCCAGATGCCTGAAGACATCCAGACTATCCACATGCTTTTTTATCCAAGCCGGCCCAAGCATACCTTGAGGGATTGCGTCTTGTAATGACGCCTTCCGAGCCGCTGACTGAAGGCGGAAGATTGATGAAACAGCCTCCTGGGCCAAGTGGCTTCTTTGGTCTCCTTCGACCTTCAAAATCTCTTGGCTAAGCCTGCGATCACCCAGATCGGATTGAAACAAGATAGAGTCGCATACACCAAGAAATTCTGGGCAGTCTGTACTAAACAAGCTCATTCTGGAAAGAACCTGGCTTTCCAACTCTATCTTCCACCTGTCCTTGCGGGTCGTCGCAATAATGGATGTATCATCAAAATAGAGGCGGAAACTGCCACGATCCTCCCCACCGGGGGCATCATATCCAACAACTGGCCGACCAAAATGCTTTTGAGCACCGTTAATGATACGGACAATGTGTTCCTGTCGCTGCTTCTGTCGCTGCTCTTTTTTCTTAAGACGCCTTTGTTCTTTTAACTGCTCCTTAAGCAGCTCACGATCAGCTCCGAATTCTATCTTGAAGCTGTTTTTCTGTCCCACATTTTCATAGAGCTTCTCCAGCTTTTTAATTGCGAGACGGCGGGTGACATCGGCCGTCCTCAGCGCAGCATCATCTTCATGACCAATGTCGCTATGTTTTTGAGCACACTCTGGATTGTTCGCCATTGGTTTGTCTGGAACTCAACTCTTACGACCTTGAGCAGGACAAGGATCAGAAACTCTTTACTAAGAAATGCGGCTCTGCGTCCACTCAGACCTGTTGTTATACGCCAGGCATTCATCCTGTTGCACCAGAACCACGAGTGCTGGGATGAGGTGTCAAACAACACCTTAGACAGTGCAGCACGGGATGCTGTTCGAATGGATTGCCTGCCCCCGCCGAGCATCAGATATACAACCACCACCCGCTCCTTCCCCCCGTATACAGGGAAAGGCCCGTCAGTAATACGCCGTATCCACGCGATGCCCGATATCGGAGGCCAACCGCTTCCCCACAGGGTCTTACCTGTTCCCTGCCCCCGCCAACACCAGACAAATCTGGGAGGCAAAGAACAAAGTCCCCGGTCTGAAACAGAAAGAACTATCTCACTGAATACGGCCGGTGGGTTCCGTTGTCACGTTTCTGCCCTCCCCTAGACGGAGCCGGAGTGAGAGCGGGTCGGGTGATGTCCCCGGCGAATAGCTATCTTTTGGGGGCCGGGAAAATAGCAACCGTGGCCAGACCTTTTTATTTTCAGCTCCCCTTTATGGAACCAAAACAGGTGAAGATCCTGCATAAACCTGAAGCCAGGTTATACCATATATAGTATACATACAAGAATTAACCACAATATATTGATATTTTTTTCTCAAGTAAGATTCTAGAGTTTAGGGTGCCACCTGCCAAAATAGCGCAAAAAGGGGCTGCCAGGTTTTAGGTTATTGGAACGGATGCCTGAGCTCTACACTGGTGAATTTTGTAAGATTGATAGCCTTTTTAGGCTGATCCTGAACCTAAAGGATTCCAAAATACTGAAGAATTACCTTCTCGGCTGATATCTCATCATATCTGAAGAATGGCGTAAGGCCGGAAACCCATCCCTAATAAGCAGAAAATAGGCTTGAGATGAACGGATCACCACACCCATCAATGTCAAACAATCATGCTCAGGACATAGGGAGACTTTAGAATTGGGTCACAGGCCAAATGGAGTTTATGTTCAACGGTTTCTGAAGATATGGCTGAAGCAGATTATGCAATCAGAGAAGGTAAGCTGTCTGAGTATATGGAAAAAGCTGTAGATAAACTTCCGGGTTTTGTTCAGACCGCAGGTAAGAACCTGCTGATCACCAAGGATACAGCTCTGTTCCAAGGTCTTAATCGATCGATCCAGTATGGGGATTTTGTCGCCAAAGCGGTGCTCTACGATCACATGACCAAAACCAAAGGTATGGAACACAGGCAAGACTTAGCGCTTGTATTTTGCCCGCTGGTCTCCTGACCCCATTCTCATGTAGAGAACCCGGAACCCCTCTTGATCCGTGATCGGTGTGATGATGAAATTCCCCCGCTTCTTTCAGAACCAGAACAAGCCCCGCCGCCCGCTTTTTACCGATCTGGATAAGATAAACATTGCCTGGTTTTTCAAATCCTACCTGAAGGAAAAGATCCTCTGGCTGGGTCTGGTGATGGGCATGATTTTGGTTCAGGGGGTCGCCTATCAGCAATTTATTGCTCTGACCGAGGATGGCCTGCGGGTTATCTTCGACAAAGGAGACCACACGGCACTCTATGGCGTTTGCGCGATGGTGCTTGGTATTTTCACCATCCGTGGGGTTCTTTCCTACATCGTGCCCCGGATTTCAGCATGGCTTGCAAGCGACGCTGTCTTCAAGATGCGGCGCGACCTCATCAATCACCTCATGACGCTGGATCTTGCCTTTTTCGAGCGCACCAAATCAGGGGATGTCATCCTCAAACTGGTCAACCAAGCGCAAGATCTCAGCCAGTTTATCGGCCAAACCACAGTAAACGCAGTACGCGACGCGGTCACAGTGATCATCATCTCCGGCTACCTCACCTGGAAATCTCCGATGCTGTTTTTACTCGTGGTGCTCATTCTTCCCACCATCACTCTGGTGGTCCGTGCCATCTCGCACCGGATCAAAGAAATCCAGGCTTCTGCCGAAAATGCGATGGGCAACTACATGACTGGCATCGAAGAGATGACCAACGGCATGCGTACCGTAAAAATCTCAAACCAAGAGCGGGTGGAGCGTGCCCGTCTGACCAAATCCACCAGCGAGATTAAGGACCTGTCAATCCGATTACAGGCGGTACAGGCCGTCATGAGCCCCTCAGTCGATTTTCTGGCGGCCTTCATCTACGTACTGATTATCGGTGTGGGTGGCTATATGGCACTGTCGCCCGAAAACGACATGGATGGTGCGGCAATCATTGCCTTCATGATTGGCATGGCACTGATCTTTGATCCGGCCCGTCGAATGAGCTATTTTTTCGTGCAAATGCAGGCGAATTTAATCATTTTGGCCTCGATCCGCAGCCTCTACGAAGAGGTTCCCTCAATCACCAATGCCCCCGACGCGCGTGAGGAATTCAACGCCAAGGGCGATATTGTGCTCAACGACGTGACCTTCGGCTATAGCCCGGAACAGCCACTGTTCGAAGGGATCGACATGACCTTTGAAGGCGGGAAGGTCAGTGCCATCGTTGGGGCCACCGGATCGGGCAAAACCACGGTGCTAAGCCTGATCGCACGGCTCTATGATGTCCGTGGCGGCGAGGTCAGCATCGGTGGCGTCCCAGTTCAAACCCTGCGCATCGACAAGTTGCGACAATCCTTCTCTGTCGTGGCGCAGGATATAGTGATCTTCAATAGCTCAATCTGGGAGAACATTCGCTACGTCCGGCCCGAGGCCAGTGACGCAGAGATCTGGCACGCGGCAGAACTGGTGGGGATCGACACCCTGATCCGTGACCGGGGCGACGCACCGCTAGGCCCTAAGGGTTCACAACTGTCGGGGGGACAAAAACAACGCATTGCCATCGCCCGTGCCTTCCTGCGCTCAGCCCCGATCCTGCTTCTGGACGAGGCCACCAGCGCTCTCGACCAACGTACAGAAGAAAAGGTGCGCAGTGCTCTGGCGGACCTGTCAGAGGGTAAAACCACGCTCATTGTGGCGCACCGTTTATCTACGGTGACCCATGCAGATAAGATCTACGTTTTGGACGAAGGTAAGGTGGTGGAAGTCGGCACCCATGCAGAGTTGATGCAGCAACAGGGGCTTTACGCAGCGATGTTCACAGCACAGCGCAATAGCTACGGATAAAGACTACACCCAGCGATGCGCCTAACCCCGCCCCATGAAACCCCCTGTGGGCTGTCAAAGGGGGCCTTTTTCACAGGTTGAAGAAGAAATTGTCCAGCGTCGGGTCAAACGGGTTTTCAAAAACGCCAACCAGGCTGATCTGAAAATCCCCATCCTGTGGATCCAACGCCCCAAGATAGGCCGTTTCCATCATGGACTTTGCGCTTTTCATACTGTCCTCGGTCCCATCATACATCTGCATGACGTCCTGCGCGTCGCCCACATCATTCATGCCTTTGATCGCTGAGAAGTAGACCCCAACATCCGTTTTTCCGATCAGATAGGAGAGATCCGCCTCTTTCTGACCAAGGAACGTAGCATCCGCACCGTCAGGAGCTGGTGCCCATACACCTTTCAGGAGGGCCAGCACAAAATCAGCAGGTTGGAGATCACCGCTCTCCAGCACGCCCGTCCAGAATACGCCGCCCTCTGGATCAACCGGGCGGCCCAGAACGTTTTGATAAACGTTGCCCACAAAGTCTTCCGGGTTGGATAAATCAGGGTAAAGACCGCGGGTTTCATCCTGATCAAAAAAGAGCGGGGCAATCTCTTCGATTCTCATCCCGTTCGCCATAGCATTGCCCCAGAAGAAGAGACCTTCGCTATCTGGGGCACGGTTGAAGGTGGCGATGTAAAGTTCAACAAGAGCCCGAAAATCCACCTCTGATAGCGTCACCACGTCATCAAAAAGCTCAAGCAACCAATCACCATCGGAAAAAGACAGTGCTTCAATGTCTTGCAAGGAATCCGTGCCGTCCCCATCGCCCCGCCGGTCATTCACTTGAATGGTTCCATCGCGGTAAAGCGCAATACTGTAGCAGTCACGTGCGCCGGAATAGGCCGCCACATCCTCGCCCGCACCCCCATCTATTGTGTCATTTCCAGCGCCGCCGATGATTGTGTCAGCGCCGCCGTCTCCAAAGATAAGATCCCCGCCATCGAGACCAAACAGAAACTCTGCGGCCTCCGTCCCGAAGAGAGCATCCGGCAAATGTGACCCGTGCAGGCGTTCTACAGCAAAGAAAGGGTCATCCTGCAGATAGGTCAAATCTGAGTTCCGAATAATAACATCATGGAGCGAGGTCTGTTCAATTTCTGCCACCAGCGCTGCGTCAAGCATTTCTGGTAATCGAAGAAAGCCCTCATCTGCTAAGCGGGTCCGCTCAAATTGCTCGGCGATAATATAGGCAAAGACCGGCCCTATCTGTGCCCCATCGGGCCGATCTTCAGCCAACCCCCCCACCCAGAGGTCAACGTCAAAGACGGTGTCATAGACCGCCGCCAGCTCACCTTGTACGTCCAGATTGCTGGTGATCACTGAAAAATCTTTGGGGTCAATCTCTGAAAGCTCGACATCGCCAATGAGCGCCGCGCGGACCTCCAGATAAGGAGAGATGCCGTGGTCGCGCCCACGCAAGATGTTGAGAGCTGCCAGACTGAAGCCCGTCAACCCATCAGGGGCCCGCAGGAAGAAGTTCAAATCATCAATGACTTTACTATCGATAATCTGGGCAAGCGTTGCCGCTTGGCCCCGCAACAGATGATCAAAATAGCCATCCAACAGGGGCTGTACGTTGAAAACAACGTCTTCAATCTCAAGGTCGACGCCCGGCACCGCAACCCCGTTTTCTGCCAGCACCGCAACGAAGCTTGACACCATCGTATGGCCAAAACGAAACGCGGCCGTCGAGAACTCCACGGAAATCTGTCCGTCAACCTCTTCGTCAGCTGCACTGAAACGCGCTGCGGCTGCCTCATGTGCAGCGCTGAGATCATTGTTGATCAAGAGCTTGGGCAGCCAGTCACGGTATGTGATGGACTGGATCTCGTATTCAACGATAGCACGGGTCGCCTGGAAGGTTTGCTCGTCACCCCAGGCAGAATGCTGAGCCGTCAGGCGGTCGGCCCAGAAGTTATGCTCCCGCAAGAACAGGGTGTGCAGAAGGGTCAGGCTGATGTTTTCATTGGCACGGACATCACCCGCCAAAAAAATGGGGGAGGCCGTGGCCTCTGCACCAGCCATCACCGCGCCTTCTTCTGCCAGTGGCAGCAGGGCCTCGGCATCTTCTGTACTGCCGTTGATTTTCAGGCGCCCCCCCTCAAAACTGCGCAGCTCCGTGAGCCGCGCGCCGGTGGAGCCGTAAACCATGCTGGCATCAATGGCCGAAGTGACTTCGTTAACCGGCGTACGCGGGTTTTCCGGGGACGTTCCGCTCTCTGGATCATAAACCGATCTCTGGAATGGCCCCGCAAGGCCCGGCACCTGAAGGAACTCCCCTGAGGCATCCCGGGTCAAATCAAGATCATGATCAAGGAATTGACCCCAGTCGACCATCAAGGCCGACAGTCCAGCTTCGTTCGGCATATTGCCGTCCTGGTCGAAGAGGTCAGCCGCGATCTGGGCAGCGTCATCAATGCCTTCAAAACCACTGATACCATCGGCGTAGTCCGCTGGGGTCAAACGGATCAAAGGCTGCGTGTCAGGGAGCAGGGGCATGCAAGGTGTCTCATTTAGGTTATACAGCAAAGTACTTTACACATTGGATAATTTCTACTGAATTATTCAGGCCCCTCCAAACGTGTGGGGTGATCAGGGGTCAACCGGACCTGCAGCCGTTTTGAACATTGGCCTCAAATCTTACCCAGCTCTCAGTCTGTGAACCACTTTTAGGGAAGGTCTTGAGTGGCCATTGAAGCAGGTTCAGATCTGGAAAATTCACAATACCGCTCTGCCCTCAAGCCTGTATCGTGTCAATTTCTCAGGGGTTTACAATTTACTGTACACCTGACATTTATGTTTGGAACGCTGAATTTATCGGCAGATTCTCAAAGCTGCCGCGCAGTTCCGGCACAATTATGCTGCGGCTGCGCTCGTTGGAACGGGAAAAGTAAGGTGCCAGAGGTTGTAGACCAAAGCGCTCTTCAGATAAATCCTGACCCGGTCACCGATGCCATATCGGGGGCACCCGATACCTATTGGGAAACGCTCCTATCTGATACGTCCTTTATTCTGACAAGCACGCTTGCGGCCAGCCATCAGGCCGCCTTGGAAAACTTGTTGGACGCCGCCGAACAAGCGCTCAACACAGATCCAGAACGCCCCATTCTGCTGGTCGAAGGCTGGCCTCAGATCACAGCATTTCCACCAACAGAGGCAAACATCGCACTGTGGTACAAGATGGTGGAAATCTACCATCCTCAATACCTAAAACTTGTGGAAGATGTCCGCGCCGCCCTGCCAGAGGCTACGGTCCAGGCTTTGTCTTTGGGGTCCGTCTTAAGTGAAGTACTGGCCATCCCTGCCCTTTTCGAGCTGACGCCCGAAATGCTGTTCCCTGAGACAGCACCTGAGGGCGGGGAAACTGTAACTGCCATCGCAGGCATTATTGTCAAAGCGGCCCTCTCTGAAACCCCCCTGCCCTATCCAACCGAAGAAATGGACATCCTGCCGGCAACTGTTCTGGCCTCCTATTCTGAAATCGCGGAGGCCGCATGGGAGGCTGTGGGAAGCACCTTGGTGGTTGCGAAGGATCCAGAAGAAGTAGAGCCGCCCGAAGACACGGTCCCTTTGACACTCCTGGGCACACCCGGCGATGATCTCATCGTGCTGACAGAGGATGCCACCGCTGTGCAGGGGGATGCCGGCACAGACACTCTTGTCGTATCCGCTCTTTCCGACACGGTCAAAATTGAGTTCAGCGACACAGGTGACATCTTGCTGAATGTGTCTGCACAAAGCGAAACTGTTACGTTGCAGGACATTGAACGTATTGGCTTCTCAGATGGAACTTTGGCGTTTGACGAAGACGGGTTGGCCGGACAGGCTTATCGGCTTTACCAAGCTTGTTTTGACCGAACACCCGATGCTGAAGGGCTGGGGTTTTGGATCAAACAACTCGACGCTGGCAGTGTTACACTCTACGAAGCCGCCCAATATTTCCTAAACTCAGAAGAATTTGCCAGCGTATACGGCACATCATCGGAGCTGTCGGATGTGCACTACCTGGCACTGCTTTATGCCAATGTGCTTGATCGCGCACCCGATACTGAAGGCTTCAGTTTCTGGCGGGACGAACAAGTTAACGGCGTCACCCGTGCAGACATGCTGGTCTATTTTTCTGAAAGTGCAGAGAACGTCGCACAGGTCGCTCCGGCCATTGATGATGGCATTTGGTACGTCTAAATCAATTTTCCAAATGATGTACGAGCCGCGCCTTTAAGAGCGCTGTCGGATCAGGGCTGCGCTGTAACGCATTGCGTGCGCTTCGCGCAAGCAATGCTGCCGCCCCGTCGGATGCAAAACGGCTGGCCACCTCGGAGATACCTTTCGCATAGAGGGCCGGTGTATGGCGCTCTTCCAGCCGGGTCCGCCCCGCCGCACCCATCTGCACGCCCAGATTGCGATCCGTCGCCATACGGCGCACCAGTGCCTGTAGTGCAGCGGCCTCTTCTTGGAGAGGGATCTTAAAAACCGTTTCATCGGGCAAGCTGCCATACCAACCCAGATCCGTGACAACAGACGCGGCGGAGGCATTCCAAATGCGCAACTGGCTCCCAGAAGCCTCCCCCATGGTGGGATAACGCAAATTAAAAACCAGATGCGCCTGAGCCAGCTTCGCGTCGAGTTCAGCTTCGGCCACAAATCCGTGGATTTCGACCCGGCCCTTAAGGCCCAACTTATCGATGCGATCATTCAGGTATTCCGGATCCCAGACGTTACCCATAATATCAAAACGAAAGTTGATTTCATCACGAAGCGGTGCAAGCGCGTCCAACACCTGTTCGAGCCGGCGGTTGGGGCCAATATATCCAAACTGGACAAAGTTAAGCAGACCCTCGGTTGATCGTCTGGACGAAACAGGGGTCTCAGACGGACGAAATGGCAAATCAAGCTGGTAGGCAGGCACCATGCCTGTCGCAACAGTTGCGTCAAAAGCGGCTGGGGTATGTGCCAGCACCGCAACCGCTCGATCAAGCGTGAGTTCAAACCCAGGAATATCGCGGGACAGCTCGATCGGGGTCATCTTCCCATCAAACACCTTCTGCACTTTTGCCAGCCCGTCCGCGCCGTGCCAGCGGGCCATCTCGGCCTCATAGATTGACTGGTCAAAGCGCTGATTGTGCATCGCATCAAAGCAGAGTTCCTGAACAGCCAGATCGTGCAGCACGATCACCGAGGGAATGCGCCGCACCAGCCGCAATAACCCCGAATGAAACACCCAGGAATTCCCGATATGGACAAAGATGGCATCCGGCCCCTCCCCCTGCCCCGCCTGCGCAAAATCGTCCGGTGTGACACGGTCTGGGTCCAAATGGCGGACCGGGCAAATCCGGTCCAGAGATGAATCCCAGCTTTCCGCATCCGTCCAGAGCACAAGATTGGTCGCCGCTGCCAGTTCTGGCAGGATACGGCGGGTGTAATGTGCAATATCCGTCTGGGCATCGGGAATGGGAGACACCCAGTGCACCCGGGGTTTGGAAAAGGCACTCACCCGGCCTGCCCCGGCAATGGGACCGAGCGGACCAAACGCAGGAAAGCCGCCTCAGAGCAGGGCAAGGTACAGGCGGGCGCACGGCCAGACCCCGTCATCACGCCAACACCAGCTTGATAAAGGTGTAAACGCAGCGTTCCCTGTGCCTCTCCAGCCTCCACATCACTGTCAAGCCGCAGGGTGATCTCCCCGGTCGCTTTCGGTCCTACCGGCGCTGTGAGCGGCTGCATGAGGTGCTGATGACGCAGATCCCCCTCTAGATCGACCCATTCAGCCAGCAGACAGGTCGCCAGATCGCCGTCCGTTGTCCACCAAGCCGCAGAGCGGTTCTCCAGCCCCAAACGAACCAACCCGGTGGCTCTCTCATGGGACAGAACATGGAAAGCTCCAGTCATCCGGGCAGGATCGCCATGGTAAAAACGCCTGGGTGCCCCCTGCGCTGGTCGCTCCTTACGGGCCAGATAGAAAATAGTCTCGCCGCGCAGGGAAAGCTCATCGCCGCGATTCACCAAAAGCTCTGCCGTACCCGGGTCGATCTTGCGATCGTAGACATCTACAGTTTGCAGCGTCACCGTTTCAAACCCGGCCGCCTGCCCAATCTCGGCAAGTTCGGGCGGGGCGTATTCGCGATTGTGGCGCCCATAGACACCCCCTGACGGCACAAAGATACCAAAGGAATACGGCGCGATGCCGTTGAGCATTTTCCAAACACCACGGTGACTGGTCACGTTGGGCGTGGTGAGCAGCATATGTCCTCCGGGTTTCAAAACCCGATTTGCTTCCGCAAAGAAAAAATAAGGATCGAGGGCAAGGTGCTCAAGAATTTCCATCCCCGTCACCAAGTCGAAACTCTCATCCGCGTAGGGCCAAGGGTCGCGCTCGCTGTTGGCTGGCTTTAAACGAATATTAAAGGCAGGCAGTCCATCTCGGCGGGGATGAATATCCTGGCGGTAAGGATCAGGCCCTTCCCAGAGACCCGCCATTTCAACATCAGGATGGGTGTTGGCCAAGAGCGCCTGGAACAACAGCGGCGGGAAGACCCCAACATCAAGTGCACGGGACACCTCCAACCCGTCCAGATGGTTCAACGTGGTCATGAAGCGTGTCCAATGCGTGCCCAGATAGCTGGCCAACCCAGGGTCGATAGGAGGTTCTTCCTGCCCCAATGCGGCCGGCAGTTCATCAAAGGCATAAGCCTCCAGAACGTCCTCGATGCTGGTGAACGGGAGCCCTTCAGGAGGATCAGGTGGCGCAATTGCTTCACAGAGGGCGGCAACAGCCACATCCTGCGGTGTCGGAGGTGCGCTTTGTTGGGCGGCAAGAGGTGGGGCTATATCAGGCACCACCTTGTCAGCTTGCCCGGTGAACGTTTCAACAACATGCTCCCAGGAGATGTTCATAGCGTTGTAGCGATTAAGCCCTGCCTGCCCCATGCGTTCGGCCAAATCTGCATCACCCATGATCCTATCAAAAGCAGCCCCCAACGCGCGCCGCTTGGGCGCTGTGATCAGCCCCTCAGCCCCATCGGTGATGAACTCCAGTGGACCACCAGCATCGGACACGGTGATAACCGGCTTTCCAGCCAGCATCGCCTCAAGCGTGATGTAGCCGTAATCCTCATCTTGCGGGACAAAGACCACCGCACGGGCCTCGGCGTAGTGGCGCAGCAGTGTGTCATCATCCACAGGGCCAAGCCAGGTCACCTGGCCGTCCACACCCAGCTCCTGCGCAAGTGTGTTCAGCTTATCCTGATAGGCCGGGTTTTCTGCCACGCCAGCAATCACCAGCTTGAACTTTGACTTAGCCGCCGCCAATCCCTTGAGAACCAGCTCAAGCCGCTTCGACGGATTAATACGGCCCGGTGCAAAGAGGTAGTCACCATAATCGCCCTGCCGCATGGCGTCCGCATTGGGGGGTGGGTGGTAAAGTGGCTGCGCTTCAACGCCTAGAAATTTGGTCAGGCGGTGGGCAACATTACCAGAATTGGCATAGATCGGGTGAGGGCTGTCCGCAAAGGCCGCCCGATCTTCCTGCATGATAAGATCGCGCAGAGTACCACCATCTGGATCATGCAGCAGATCAGAATTGCCCAGCTCCCACATATCATAGGCTTGCCGGTGCTGGTGGATGATCCACAAGAGCTTGTTTGGATGCCGTGCAAGATAGGCTGGGAACTTCAACCCAATCAGCATGTCCACAGGCACACCCTCAACCTCCGAAAGATCCA
>Ga0316204_10002215_pt1 | contig 45626 bp, 43 predicted proteins | sample 6monrhotite_MG_2_FD_205661 | JGI IMG/M metagenome (GOLD analysis project Ga0316204, IMG submission 205661) | Microbial mat bacterial communities from mineral coupon in-situ incubated in ocean water Damariscotta River, Maine, United States -... | ecosystem: Environmental > Aquatic > Marine >... | reverse complement strand
TATATCAATCCCAATTGTTGTAATCTTCATAGGTGATCCACTCCGCTTTAATAAATGGTTTGTAAGAAATTCCATTTTGGCCCATTTGAGGCCGGTTTGTAAGTGGAGTGGGTCCATACCATTATCCGTGTGTTAGTACGCTAATCAAACCAACTGCTCGCCTAAAGCGCCTACTGTTGGTGCACTCTAAACGTGCGGTCAACTGATTATTCTAGGTTTAACTTTTTCATCCCAAAATAGAACAGAAACAGATCAAAACCTAAAACTAACACCACTAGAAAAATTTAATGCCCGATAATCAGTTAGTGTTGAATTCTGGAAACCTACAGGTACGTTCTTAGTCCAGTAGATTAAGTTTCGTTCTCCCCCATTCACATTAGATCTGCTTTCAACTGCAGACACTGATGCGAACAAAGATAATCGTCGATGGAACTGATAATTTAAACTTGCTGAAACAGAAAACTGCCCATTTTCTCTTCTTTGCGATACATCATTAGCGTATAGCTCCTGACTATCAAGATTCTTAAACTTTTGATATTTAAGACCACTTGAGAAAGAAGCAGATAACTTCATGGCTATCAACGCTCTGACAGAGATCCGCATATTATATGCATAATTTGCATAATCATCACCGAATTGATCTGTGTTCTGAGTATCTGTAAAAGAATAATTTGCCGTTACAGACCCACCTGTTTTTAAAGGGTATATGAAGCTTATGGCGGGAGAAACTTCTCGAGTACTTGAAAATGAAAGATCTTCAGAAGAAAAGTTTCGCAAACTTAACTGATATTGAATCGTTTGGGGTCTTGAGCGATCATCACCTGTTGGAATAAGAGGTGTATCTAAACGCTTTGCCGTTATTAAGGAAATATTAGACTCACGCCCTCGAAAATCTTCTAGCAGCAAGCCTTTAATCTCTCTAAATGACGCTGTCGCAGTAAAAAACAAACTACTTGTATTATATTGACTGGTAATCCCATATTCAGGTGAAAGTGAATCATTTTGACTCTCATGCAAAGCAGAATAGGTAGGAGAGATTCGGAACGAAATATTCACATCCTTCGTTGGACGATAACGTGTAGTGAAGTCAAATCTCAGGCTCGAATTAAAAGAGTTACTAGCTAGTTGTGTATTTGGGTATATAGTTCGACCATTTGATAAACTATATGTCAAAGAATAGTTAAAGTTTCTCACTCTATCTTCTAGCGCAGGTATTCTATCTCTCGCTTGCTCGACCAAATTACCTGCAACATTAGCCCTCACTATAGTTCGATATTGCGCCAAAGCGAGCTCGTCTTCACTAGTTCTTTCATACAATATAGCAAGACGATAACGGATATCCCAGTTGCTGGGAGAAACTTCTAACACTTTACGTAAAGCGACAATTGCAGATTCAAATTCACCTTGGGCCGCATACACAGAACTCAAAAAAACATTTACAGGAGAACTGCTCGGCTCGTATGTCAGTAGTTCTTTTAATTCATCAACCACCCAAGCGTAATTTTTTTCCACAAACTGCAGTTTTGCTACTTGCATGCGAACTGAGATCATTAATTTTGTAGCCAATCTAGCACTAGGCCTCTTCATTGTCGCTATAGCTTGAGAAAATGCATTCATCGCTTCATCATACTGCCGAAGCCTTTCGAACAATGTCCCTAAATTCATGTGTACTTGAAAATTATAGGGATCTACTTTCAACGATTCTTTATAATGAGCTATAGCATTATTAGTATATCTTTGGCTTCTTCGATAAATATCTGCAAGCGCCAAATGCGCTTTAATGTCTCTTGGGTCTCGGTTAACTGCTTTCAAATATTCACGTACTGCGCCTGAAATATCCCCACTCTTCCCTAGCGTCTCAGCTTTTAATCGATATATGTTAGTCAAGTTTGCTTTAGCTTCCCTACCGACTGCGGAATCCCCATCAACATAAATAATTCTTTCGAGAGCTTTTGTAGCAGGTTGAATTCTATTCGTACGAACAAAAAGCTTCGCAAGCTCAAGTCTGAGAGTTGTATTTGTGGGATTTTCATTGAGAATATTTGTTAGCAATTGTTCGGCTCGCTTATGATCACCGGCCTCAAATAACGCCCGACTAATTCCAATATGCGCATGAACATTCTTCTTATCCGACTTCAGGACTTTTTGGAAAGATTTTATTGCCTTAACCCACTCTTTCTGAGCCAAATAACGATTACCATCAGCCAAGCCAAGCTGATTTGCAGCCCGCAGTCCAAATCCATCAGGGTCTATTAAGATAACTTGCTTTAACTGATTATTATAATCTTCAAGTTGTCCCTTTTCTCTATACACCAAGGCCAATTGCATATGTATGGATACGTTTTGAGGCTGCAGGTCGAGAATTTTACTAAATATATTCTCTGCTGTATTAAAGTTCTTTAATTGGAAATTAACACTCCCCAACTGACCGAGCACTTTTAAATCATTAGGGTACTCCTCACTCATTTCTAAATAATGGGCAAGCGCTTCTTCAAATTGACTTGCATAAATAAACTTTTGCCCAATAGCAAAACCTAATAATTTTTTTGTTTCCTTAGTGAAAGCTGTATCACCACCGGTTTCAATTACGATATTATATTGATTTATAGATTCATCAATATTGTTAGACCGCAATAACGCAGATCCAAATGCTGTTCTCAATCGAGGATTCTTCGGCGATAACTCAACAGATTCTCCGATGTGCTGCAAAGCTAAACCAGGTTGTTTTCTTTTTTCATAAACAGTCCCTAGCCAATAATGAACCTGGGCATTTTCTGGAAAGAACTCAACCAATTCAATTAACACTTCATATGCTGTATTTATCTGATTACTTCTTATCCAGCCTTTCACTGCATCAAGCACTTCATTAACATTACTATCCTTACTCAACTCCATGCTGATATTTGCAGCCTTAATTTCAGACACCTTTCGTAAACTAGCGAGTGCCTCCTGTACAACGATATCGTTTGCAGCAACTTTGCTTATTTTTTCATATTCGACGATTGCCTCATCTAGCCTATCCTGCTTAACATAAAAACTTGCTAATTTTCGCCTCGCTTCGTGATTCAAAGGATGAGATGCTAATATAGACAAATATGTTTCCTCAGCTAAATCATCCTGCTGTCGTGAATGATACATTTCTGCTTTCAACAAATTTGCATTTATATTTTGAGGTTCTAAAGATAAAATCGCATCCAATTCTATTTGAGCTTCTCGATGTTTTCCTTCTGAAATATATTTTCCAGCAATCCGTAGAATCTCCTCTATCGCTTTTTTCTTTAATACTACCCCAGATTCACTATACCTAATGACATTACGTAAACTTTCTCTCCAATTTTTTTCATCATTTTCTTTAAGATATATTCCACTCAGCCTCCCGTACGCTGATACATATGTAGGATCACTATTAATCATATCCAAATAAGCAAGTTTTAATAAATCAGTTTTCGACTGTTCAGAGTAAATAGTAGCCAGCCCTTCCAATACTTTGATATTCCGGGGAAACTGTTTTTTTAATTTTTTAAAATGAAATAAAGCCTCGTCATATGACTGAGCATTTAAGTATTGCTGTCCTTGCGCGAGCCCATCAAGCAATTCAAGATTTAACTTTTCCGCAACATCTACGGGAGATGTTAATAACTCATCATAGATTTCCTTTGCTTTATCTAGCTCGTTATTTGAGGTATATAACTTAGCCAAAAAAAGTTTTAACTTTCTATTTTCAGGTGAGAACTCAGTACTTTTTTCGATATGCGGTATCGCTTCCTTTATTTTGTTCTGTATCTTGAAAATATATCCAGCCCAATAATTTGCTTTACTGCTATTAGGAGTTTTTTTAAGCATATTGCTTAATATAGTTGATGCCGTAGAAATATCTTTCTTATTAATCGCATTCTTAACTTGAGAAATCTGCTCATCTTCAGTTATATCCGACCGGTTTAACTCACTTAATTTAGCTGTTACTTGCCTTGCTTCTTCACTCCGCCCTAACATGTTTAGAATAACAGCCATTTTTATTAGCACTTTCTTTTCATCAGGCCTCTTTTCTAGCATCGTACGAAAATGGCTTAGTGCTTCCTCCAACGATCCTTGCCGGACTAATTGTTCACCGCTTAAAAAATCAATGCTGGCAAGCGCTTTTTCTCGCTCACGAGAATCTGAAGTATTGTTTAATATATCTCGATATAATTGGGTTGCAGTACTTAGATCTCCCAATTTTTCGGTGTATTCAGCGTAGTAAAAATAAAATTCTACTTCGCTTGGCATATAAAAAATTGAGCGTGTTAAATATTTCTTAGCCGACTCTATCTTTGATTGCTTAGAATACAATTTACCAAGTAAGAAGTTTGCCCGGCCATTTTTGGGTTCTTCCATTAACAATGATTTTAAATACGATTCGGCAGAATCAAAATCACCGTCTTTTATCCAACGATCAATCTCCTCTAGAATTGCATCAATTTTTCCGTCAGCTGATAAATCATCGGGTAATTGTTTTATTTTTTGTGCTCTCAAAAAAGTAAGCTTACCTCTGCTTTCTTGCCCGAAAACCCCTTTTTTATCTAATTTAGCAATTTCTTCGTACTGTTTTTCAGCTTTACCATCTTCCCCAGTGTCTAAATAGAGGTTGGCCAATGACATTCTTAAATCCACTTCCTTAGGAAACTTATCCTTTAATTCGACCAAAGTTTCTTTAGCTGATTTATAGTCCTTCTGCGCAATATATATAGACGATAATAATTTGCTAGCATCTAACTGGTAGGGAACTTTGTCCAAAATGAGTTTTGAATCTGATAGTGCAATAGCATAATCTGCACTAGCAATATTTCTCTTTACGTTGCCCAACAAAGCTGACAATGCATATTGATAATTACTTCCCTTTTTGTTTTCAGTGAGTATTCTACTTAAAACTTCACGTTGCTTTTTCGACTCCTCATTCTTTTGATACAACTTAGATAACTTAACATCAACGGCAGATTTATCGACTGCTTTATCTCTTGCTAGGTAATACGAATGCTCCGCATCTTCCATTAACTCAACGTCAGCATACACCTCGCCTAACATCTCATTAAATTCGGCATCATCAGGAAAAAGCAAACTCGAATTTTGAATGGCCGTAATTGCTTTGTAAAAGTCTTTGTTGTGAATTGCTCTTCTAATATTAACCTTCTCAATGTCACTGAGTATTGACTTACGTAAAGATCGTTTTACTTCTTGTTCTTTTAATTCCGTGAGAATTGAAACTGATTTATCAAAATCGCCGTTCAGCTGAGATATCCTGGCATAATCTCGCTGCAATTGGATGACATCCGGCGACAACTCAGCCGCTTTCTTTAAATAAGGCAAAGCTCTATCATATATTCCTGCTCCTTCGTACGCTTGTCCCAATATATAAAGGACTTCTACGTTATCAGGTGCTAATTTCGTTACTCTCTCTAATAAAACAACCGCCTCACGGTACTGCTTATTTTTTACATACGAACGACTATCAGATATTGCTTTTAATAGTTGACGCTGACTAATATCGACACCATTGTTTTTAGCGTAACTATCCGGGATTGGATAAAATAATAAAGGCAGGCAAAAAATACATTTTGCGAGAACAGATATGAAATTATTATTTTTCACTGTGATTTATTAATAACGTATATTAATACTAAAAAGAACCTGCATGCCGCTCATATCGATATTTACTGGTTTATACTTATCATCGATATCTTCAGCATCTGGATTTGCTAAATACCCTAACGTTCGATCAGAACGAATGCCATAAGGTAGCCCGTCCTGTATTGACTCAATAGTCCCTATTCCTTTGGTATCCATATCTTTTAATTGCACCCGCCGCTCAGCTCTGAGATAAGCACCCTCAACACTAAGCCCAAACCATTTACTTAATCGCCACTCAACACCGATACCCGCTTCCCCCATAAGCAGCGCACCCGTTTGTGCTTCCATAACAATAATTCGCCGAAAAGAGACGTCCCCATTGTCATCAAAAAATGTAAAAATCGTGTCATCTCTAAAATCCAGATCAAAGATTTCGTGAAATGCCAATCGAGAGTAAAAATCAAATTTTCCCAACTCCATGAATTTATACCGCCAACCGGTGGAAAATTCAGTATACGAAAACTTAGCGCGACGCTCGTAAAATAACTCTCGCAATCGCCCTTGAATAGGAATATTTACTGTTGAAACACCAAACGCTGTTGCCTCCCAGCTCCCCAAACCAAATATAATACTGTGACGCTCATTCGCGTTCCATAAAAAAGCCAATGTCGTTTTTGCACCAACTGAACTACCACTCAATGGAGACGATATTGTAAAACCCTCGTTTACATTGTTGCCTTCGTCGTCAACATTCTCAATAGTTCCCTCACCTTTCGTTGGAGCTTGATACAAATTCCGAAAACTTTGCAAATCTGCCGAATGCGCGCCAATTTGAATAGATGCCGTCCAATGCTCATCCTCCGGCGCTGCAAAAACCAGGCTTGAATACACCGCCATACAAAGAGCAAATACATCTCTACTTTTCAGATAACAAAGTCGCATTTAAACTTATTATCTCCAATATCAAAAGCTAATTTTAAATTCTAAAAACAATCTATCGTTATTATCAAAGTTACCAAGAAATTGAGTACTTTGAGTAACAAAAGTTAAGTTAGTTGGATCACCTCGCACCGCCACGGTACCTGTACGGGACTTTGAACCACTAAAAAGATCTAGCCCTACACCCAATGTAACTTTATCTGCGGGGCTAAATGTAAACCGAGGTTTAAAGTATATCTCATCAAGATCCACAAGATAGATACCTAATAATTCGAATACAGCTGAGGACTCCTCTATTTTTTTCCGAATAAAGATATTAAACGTTTTATCTAACTGATTTTGAATTAAGGAAGGATCATAATTTGGTATAAACTGCAACGTAATACCAGGGGAAATTTCTGTACGGAATATATTTAAATCAACACTCAACCCATATCGAATATGGTCTAACTTCAAGGCACCTTGATAATCCAAAAATTTATTACCGTCTCGATCAACAAATGAAGTTCCAAAAAACTTATCCGTCACATAAACAAATTCGCTATTTACAATAGTATTAAAAAACGGACGCGTAAATGAAAGACCGTACATGTGCATTCTTGCATAACGAGGTAAAAACTCTGGAGGATTATCAACAGCAGTCTCGCCAGCATCCCCTTCATTCTGGCTTTCTCTGACATTTCGAAATATGACAGGGAAATCATCCCAGGTAAAAAAATAGCTTAAAGCCAACTGAGCGCGTAAAAATTCGAAAGAATATTTAAAGCCGACTTCACTGTTCTCTAACTTATCTTTTTCTGGGTATAGAGTTCCAGGAACCTCCTGCAACAATTCCCATTCAGAACCTCTTGGAGCCGGTTTATGGAAACGGATATCAGGAATCCAAATAAATTGAAAATCCCCAATAGCATGATAATAATCTAACTTTGCCGACCATAAAGGGATGCGATAATCAAGCAAGTCGAGCAATATAAGCTCACGAAAGTCTGTTGGATTTATCTCATCAATTAAACGAACTCCAGGAATAACTCCCCATACAATGAATTGTTTCCCTAATCGCAAATCAAAATTATCAAATGCAAAGTCAAAATATATCTCCCTAAACTCTGCAACATCAGTATCTCGTTCTTGCTCTAGCGTTTCCACAAACGCCAATGGTTGATCACTATCACGCTCTGAGCGCGCGGCAATCGTGTCGTAATCAAATACATCATAAACAACGTCGTGATAAGCCCGACCACTAACAAAGAGACTATGCCTACTGTAAATCTCTGTTAAACTTTCAAAATAGAGTGTATTACGTATTTTGGTATATGTTCTAGGCTCGCTAAATCGATAGGCAGTTTCATTTTTAAAATATCCGCTAAATTTAGATTCCGGTAATAACGATCCATAGCTCGAATTTGCCTCTACAGCATTTAGAACTACTCCGGAAAAAAAAAACATCAGACCTAAAAGAAAATTCACTTGAATTATCCAACTCTAGCAACTATTCAATTTAAAAAACGATATTTCAGCACTCACAATTTGTTGATTCCACCCTTAAACCCTAATAAACTCAACAGCATAGCACAATTTACCGACAAACTTTTAACTTAGTTATGACAATTTAGAATACAACGCAGATTTAATACCACCAACCATCAAAATACTTTTTCTCACCAAATAAAAAAACCACCGAATAAATCGGTGGTTTTTTTATTAAGATAAAATTGAGTTTACAATTATTATCTATGCAAATTTGACTCTTTTTTTCTCAAAATTAGTCAAATGGGTCTGGGTCAGTTGATGCTGGGTCAAACGTTGGAGCAGGAAGCCCAGCATTTGCAAGCGAATAAAGAGATTGATACTCATCAGGCGTACCAATCGCATCATTATCACCACCACCTAGATTTGCTCTATCAGCTAAACTAGCAAAGCCAAAATCACCAGCGTTATCAACAGATTGTGCGATTTGAACCATATCGACAGTATCGCCTTGAACCCAATCTACACTCTCTGCAGCACCGAATGTTGCTGGATTTGTGAAAGTACCACCACCAGCAGCCTGAACACCATCTTTAAAAGTCAAGCCGTCGTCAGTAAGCATATCGCCACCATAAGCAGCAGCAGTTGTGCCGATTGCAGCATCTTCACCAACACGCTTCATGTAACGGAAGTCTTGATCAGTTAACGCAATACCAAGATTAACCAGCGTCTTAATATCTAGTGTTGACGATTGAACCGTCGCTAAGTTTTCAGAATCCAATTGCGTTGAAATAGAACCAAACTTGAAGCTATCTACAAATGAACGCGTAAATGGCCCATCAGCAGCGTCTTGATTACCATCACCATTTAGATCGTCATCAGCGTTTACTACACCATCTTCATTCCAATCATTTGCTAGCGTAGGAGTAACCGCATCCAAAGAGTCAATATCTTGACTTAAGTATAACTGGCCAACGATATCGTTACGATTTCCATCATCTTCTAAGTCAAACAACCAACCATTAAACGCAAAATCAGTTGAAAAACCTGCTACGCTCGGATCACCAGTTGTTGAGTCAGTGACATCCTGAGTCAAATGAACAGAAGCCTCTGTTGCTGCATTATGGAAATCTGCACCAGTATAAATGATACTATCAGAAGTTAGCGTGCCATTATTACCACCACGCCAGTCATCAACAATTTGACTCACTGCGATACCAGTACCACCAGTTGCACCAACTTTAACAAAACTCTCTGTATCAAAAAACTCTTCGCCGACTTGATTTCTTAAGTCATTACCTTGAGCTCCGCCACCGCCGATGATAGTTTGGAAATAAGTATCACCACCTGGGCTTGTTAAAGTAACCTGAAGAAATCCATCATCAACAATTGGGTTTGCACCAACAGTCCATCCAGCAGTGACTAAAGCTGTATCATCATAAACTACAGATTGAACACCAGCTGTCGTACTATAACTATAAGTAGCACCAAAACCTAAACCAGTTGGCTCAGCAGCCATTGCCGCTACAGGCAATGCTGTTACCCCTAAAACCATCAAATTACGGAGTGTATTTGTTTTCATATACAACTCTCCCTCGTCAATTATTGTCGTTAATTAAAACGACTTTGTTAAAAAAATTTAAAACCATTTGATTAATCAAATACAGATTTCAATATTTTTTAAGTCACACCTCCTTATCGTTGCATTAAGTATGAAAACACTTTCGTTTCTACCAATTTTTCAAATAAATCCGATGAAATTACGCTACTGCACGACACATTAATTAACGAAAAAGAGCACCAACAAGCTATACACCGTTAGCAATATTGAACCCGTTTTACAACTCCCCTAATACCCTCATCGCACTCAAGCATTAACTGCTAAACATATGCGGTAGTTATTATTTGGTATACGATTTATGTTTTTATTCTATGCGGCCAGTATATTTTTTATACATAGCATGCAATTCTTAACCAATAAATTTACGGTAATTTTATCCAAATTACCAGCACTAAATAAAGTCACAGTATAAATATGCTCTACATTGTATATCAAGTTAAAATTTAGTTTAAACACTCATTATTACATTATATTAAACACTGTTATTTAATCAAATGCATTCCATAATAAATCGTTCAATTAATATTTCTAATTCAAATATTTACGTATCCGTTAGTAAATATAGTACCAAATGCAAATTCACACTTAATGATCACTAAATAAGCGCATTTCGGCCGTTTTTATTCGTAGTGATCACTGCTTAAAAAGTAAACTTACGCCTCTTCGCTTAAAAAAACATTTAACCTGAACTTAGTTTGCAAATCCACATTAATTAATTTATATCCATAAAGGTCGATTTTATATTGCGTTAATAAAATGCTAATTTTTATAAATGATATAAATACCTCCTGATCAAATTACGGCCATCAACGAGATGACAAATCTAGAACCCTATCAGCTGATGTAATTTATTGAGTTGGAGCTTTTGGAAGAAAATAGGTAACTACTCAGCGTATTCATCTTTTGCCCCAGAATCGCCGTGATTTCGTACTCAATCGGTCACATATATCTATATGCTCCCTCACTCCGTGCGAACTAACGGCGATTCTGGAACAAAATCTAAACACCCTGAGCAGTTACTGTACTTTTTTAAAATACGCTGAGTAGTTACGAAAATAGATAAGAAGGAATATTTTGAATCCTCAAAATATTCCTTCAGATGAAAATGATTAGAGATATGAGTGAAACGTACTGATCTATATTTTTAGACTAAACATTGTTCTATTTAGCGTATTCAAATGGATCGGCTAAAATATCGTTCAATGCTGCGCCAGCAAGAAATGCTTTACGCTTAGTGCTACTTACCATTTCTGGATGACCACAGAGATATATCCGCCAATCTTTAAGATTGCTGTGTTTTTTTAAGGCAAGTTCATTCGCGCGCCCTTGCTCAATGCCATCCAGCACCTCTTTTGTTAACGTTGGAATATAATGCAAATTACCGTATTCGTTCGCCATATCTCTTAATTCATCGACTAAATAGAGCTTATCCCGAGTGCTAGCGCCATGATACAGATGAATTTCTCCGGTATGACCTTTATCGATTGCATCACGTAATACTCCGTATATTGGGGCGAGCCCTGATCCGGTGGCAACTAGAAGCATATTTCTATCGGCATACTGCTGAGAGTAATAACACTCTCCTAACGCTTCGCTAGCATTGATTTTGTGACCAATCTCTAGCTCATCAAAAACCCAGCTACTCATCTCGCCATTAGGAATCTTTTCTATATGAAACTCTAGATAGCTATCGATATTGGGAACGCTTGCAATTGAATAGGAACGGGTTAATTTCTCGTCACGAAATAGATTAGCAAACTGACCCGCTCTATACTCATAAGGCTCTGTAGCTTCAAAACGCAACCTTATAATAGAAGGAGATAACAATGTTTTTTCAATCAGCCTTATTTCAGTTGCGGGAGCAGCGGCATCATCAGCATAGGCTAATTGCATATCGTTTGTTGGAATACAAACACAAGGTAGAAAGTAATTCCTTTGCTGAAGGCTCTCCTTCAAGCCTGATTGCGAGTTAGGCGGAGGGAGGCCTTCGATTGAACGCATCATACAAGTGTGACACATACCACTTCTACAGGAGGAAGGAGGAGCGCAATCATTTCTTTCCAAACATTGCAATACAGTTTCATTAGCTTCACACTCATAACTATTCTGATTAATTGCAATCAGAGGCATTGCACTTCTCCTTTTTTTATATTCTATATTACTTCCCGAGTACGTCGTTACGTGTCGTTTCAGCAATTGCTGCTACTTCGCCGATCAACTCATCAGATACACCCAACTCTTTAAGCGTTGCCCCTAAATTTTCAACAACTGCATCAAAATGTGTATCGTTTAGGCCTTTTTCTACCAAATGAGCATGCCCTTCACGCATATCTTTACCAGAATAGTTATTCGGCCCACCAAAAGCCATAGTTAAAAACGCTTTTTGCTTCGCCGCTTGCGCGCCCATATCAACGCCTTCGAAAAAACGCGCTATACGATCATCAGCCAAAACTTTACGATAAAAAATGTCAACTGCTGCATTTACAGCATCTTCACCGCCAAGTTTATCAAATAATGCTTCACTCATATTAACTCTCCTTTACTCTCTGTTTTCATAGAAATAAATATTATAGTATATTTCAGATACATCTTATATATCACATCCATTTCGGTCAAGCGCTTATATCGAGCTATACACTAATTTAGATTAATCCTATCAGTTGCAGGGAACAAATTAGACTTATCCGATAAGTTATGTTAAAAAATACATATAAATTACATGTACAAACTTCAAAGCCGCATTTAAAGAGAATCGAAACTTATGCAACTTACTCTTTATACAGACTATTCTCTGCGGGTTCTGGTTTATTTGAGCCTTCATGAAGGTAACTCATCAACAATTTCCGAAATTGCGGACTTTTACCAAATATCGAGAAACCATCTCGTTAAAGTTGTTCATAACCTCTCTATAAAAAATTATATAAATTCAACGCGCGGCAAAGGCGGTGGATTACGTTTAGCTCGTTCTCCCGCTGATATTGAAATAGGTGCCGTTATTCGAGATACGGAACCCAATTTTGATGTAGTTGAATGCTTTAGCAAAGACACTAACGCGAAAGTCTGCAATATTGAACCTATTTGTAAGCTGAAATCCATATTAGGCAAAGCCATGGATAACTTTTTGAATACCTTAGATGCATATACAATTGCAGATGTAATTAAAGATATCCCCCGAGACGCTTCTCCTGAAATAGTTTCATCCGTGGTTAATATCCAAGCATTAGGAAAAAGCCTCTAAGCCAATTACTGCATTGCCGTGTAGAACAATTTATTATTGGCGTAATTAGAAAGCAACGACGGTAATAATTTTAAGCAATAGTCTTCAGGTAACCCCGAACGGCTAGCTTAAGCTAGGTAGTACTCTTCGACAATTCTAACAAAGACGTTACAAACTAAATTAATTTCAACAGCCAAAGCACACGTACTATAACGCACGAATCAAGAGGCATTAATTAATAAGCTCTAACTGAATCGCTGTTTGGCGCTGACGATTTGCAATATTTTTCTCACAGACCCTTGGTAGTACTATTTCTGATTTCGGCTTTTGTTGAATTCCATATTTTTTTTCACATGCTAATAAAACATTTTCTTGCTCCGATTTCGCTTTAATCGTCAATGCTACAGACCGAGAACTGTGAGGATTCCCTTTTTCATGAATAATAACCCCAGCACAGCTTCCTTGTTTAACAGACTTTCTCCACTGCGCTAAGAAACGTGTCCCCAATTTCCTTGTCCAGAAAATCACGATATCACTTTTACCATTCTTTAAAGCATTGTTCATTGTAATTTTGTCATCCACCGCATTTTTAGGGTGAATTAGCAAAACCTTTGACATATCAATACCATAATATTCAAACAACGATTGATTCAAATTAGCCGGTGGAGACACCATGGTAATCCAACGATCTTCCGCATTCGCTTTTGCTAGCAGAGGCAACAACAACTGAAGGCCTGTTTCGTAATGATCACATACAACCTCACTCAACTCACATGCTGGCCATCCGCCTTCAGGCAAAAACTCATCTAATAACGATGTACCTGAGCTGATTGCAGCTTGTTCTTGATCAAAATCAAATGCCTGCTGAATACCGTAACTTTGCGAAAAATTTTTATCAAGATAAATGCTCCAGTTACTCATAAAACACCTCCATTTCGAAGAATTCCCACAGCAACCCCCTCTATCTCTAGGGGCTCACTAGTTAAATCAACTACGATTATTTCAAAATCTGGATTTTCCGGATGAAGATAAACAACGTTACGCTTTTTCTCATAACGCTTAACCGTCACCTCGTCAGTAAGTCTTGCAACAACAATTTGGCCTTTTCGAATTTGTTTTGTTTGGTGAACGGCTAACAAATCATCGTCAAGAATACCTGCATCGCGCATACTCATACCTCGCACGCGCAAAAAGTAGTCGGCGGGTGGAGAAAATAGCTCGGGATCGACCTGTAAACGATCCTCAATATATTCCTGAGCCAATATAGGTTGACCAGCAGCCACTCGGCCAACGATAGGAATCCCCTTCTCCTCTTCAGACTGTATTATCTGAATACCACGAGAAGAACCAGGTAATATAGTGATATAACCTTTGCGTTCTAACGCACGAAGATGATCTTCAGCAGCATTAGGAGAACGGAAACCAAAAGTTTGAGCTATTTCGGCTCGAGTAGGAGGAAAGCCAGTATTTTTAATACTCTCTTTAATCTCGTTTAATATCTCCCCTTGCCGGGTTGTTAGTTTATCTCTTATATCCACTTTCACTACCATCCTGTAACGATAACCAGTACTGTTACTATATACAGCAAACTTACTGTATGCAAGAAAATGGACAAAAAAAACTAAAACTGTATACCAATTAAGCGAATGTCTTGTGTAATTGCCTAGATAGTTGAAAAATCGATCACCTGCACCCTATTCCCAACAATATTCCATTGTAAATTTCGATTATACAAATACATCGCGTAGCTTTTTCCATCATGTTTATCTTGGAAAAATGCAGGACGAGGATCATACGAGAGCAACTCAGAAATAAATGGCTTCAGTTTGGTATTCAGTTCTATAGAGGCACTGTCTATTTGCTGAAGCACGTCTTCTGAAAAAGAGACTTGATAAAGCTTTTCCGGTGGTTGGCTTGCAAAGCCCGCAACTGCATCAATGATCACATCTGCATAGGGAATATAGGGCTTCAAATCGAGAATCGGCGTTTCGTGCAATAAATCACCACCCGAAAGCTTCAAAACATATTGTTTGCTAGAAGTATCAATACCTTCAAACTTAACAACTGATTGACCAATAGGATTTGGACGAAAATTTGAGCGCGTCGCAAACACACCTAGTTTTTCTTTGCCTCCCAAACGAGGAGGTCGAACGGTTATCTTTTCGCTCTTGCGAATACTTTGATGGAAAACAAAAATTAACCAAAGATGCGAGTACTGCTCAATTCCACGAAACACTTCCGGTTTAGAAAGTTCTGTATTAATTATCAGTTCAGCAGTGGCTTGCTTAACCAAACCCGGTTGACGAGGAATACCAAATTTTTGCTTATAACAGGAATGGATAATTCCAATAGGATTGAATGTATAAGGTTCATCATAAGACATTGGTCGAAGCTATTTAACCATACGTATTAAACGTCACTCCAAAACACATAATAATAGCTTTATCTATTATCGATTTTGAAGGTTGCTGATATTGGAGTTTTTTCATTGACATGAAATAGTATTAGCGCCGTGCTTTAAAAAATGTTTTTAACTGCGATGCACACTCATCTTCTAAAATTCCACCGCAAACTTCTGCACGATGATTTAGCCTTTCGGACTGCAATAAAGAAAATACGCTGCCAGCAGAACCCGTTCGTGGATCAAAAGCACCAAAAACTACACGATTAATTCTCGCGTGAACAATAGCTCCTGCACACATTGGGCATGGCTCGAGTGTTACATAGAGTGTGGTGTTGCCTGTCACTCGATAATTATTAACTTGTTGAGCAGCATTACGAAGAGCAAGAATTTCAGCATGTGCGGTAGGATCATGCTGAGTAATTGGGGAGTTATAACCTTCCGCTAGCAGTTCCCCATCTTTAACAATTAAAGCACCTACTGGAACCTCACCAAGATCAAGTGCACGCTCAGCCAGCAGCAAAGCATGCCTCATCCACCTTTCGTCTTCTGAAATCATAGAAAGCGACTCAGTGTCTTCACATTTAAAAAGAAGTACCGCTAAGCGTAACAGCTAAAAAGCGCTCAATCATTCCCACTCAATAGTCGCAGGTGGTTTACCAGAGATATCATATGTTACGCGGGAAATCCCTTCGATTTCGTTAATAATGCGTCGAGAAACCTCATCAAGAAAATCGTAAGGCAAACGCGCCCAGATTGCGGTCATAAAATCGATCGTCTCCACTGCACGCAAGGCAATAACATAATCGTAGCGGCGACCATCTCCCATGACACCAACAGATTTTACCGGAAGGAATACCGCAAACGCTTGGCTAGTTTTTTGGTAAAGATCATGCTTATGAAGCTCTTCTATAAAAATATTATCCGCCAGACGAAGTAGATCAGCGAAGTCCTTTTTAACTTCACCCAATATGCGGACACCTAAACCAGGACCAGGGAAAGGATGGCGATAAACCATATCGTATGGCAAACCGAGTTCTACACCTAACTTACGAACCTCATCTTTGAATAACTCACGCAATGGCTCCACAAGTTTTAGCTGCATATAATCCGGCAAGCCGCCAACATTATGATGTGATTTGATCACATGTGCTTTACCCGTTTTAGAACCGGCTGATTCAATAACATCAGGATAAATTGTTCCTTGCGCTAACCATTTTGCGTTGCTGAGCTTTTTGGACTCTTCTTCAAAGATATCAACAAACAGGTTACCAATAATTTTACGCTTTTTCTCAGGATCAACCTCACCTTTTAAGCCATTTAAAAAACGATCTTCTGCATCCACGCGAATAACTTTTACTCCCATGTGCTTTGCAAACGTTGTCATCACCTGATCACCCTCGTTCAACCGAAGCAGGCCATTATCCACAAACACGCAAGTGAGTTTATCACCGATCGCACGATGCAAAAGTGCTGCAACGACTGATGAATCCACCCCACCAGATAAACCAAGAATAACTTCGTCACCACCCACTTGTTCACGAATATTACTAATCGAATCTTCGATAATGTTTCCAGCATTCCACAAGGCGTTACAACCACAAATATCTGTTACGAAACGCTCGAGAATGCGGCCACCTTGTCGAGTATGTGTGACCTCAGGATGAAACTGCACACCATAGAAAAGTTTATCTTCGTTAGCCATGCCAGCAATTGGCGCACTATCAGTGCTTGCCATAAGCTTGAACCCACTAGGCAACTCCGTAACTTTATCACCGTGACTCATCCATACATCCAACATTCCGTACCCTTCTGGGGTAGCATGATCTTCGATATCTTTTAGAAGATTTGTATGGCCGCGTGCTCGAACTTGTGCATACCCAAATTCACGCTTATTAGAAGATTCAACTTTACCACCAAGTTGAGCAGCCATTGTTTGCATGCCATAACAGATACCGAGCACAGGTATGTTCTGTTCAAATACACAGGCAGGTGCCACAGGCGCTTCATCACCAATTACCGATTCAGGCCCACCAGAAAGAATGATTCCTTTTGCATCAAATTCGAGAATATCTTTATCATCCACATCCCATGAGTGAATTTCACAATAAACGCCAATCTCGCGAATACGACGGGCAATCAGCTGAGTATATTGAGAACCAAAATCAAGGATTAGAATTCGATGAGCATGAATGTTTTGCATAAGTAGTCCAATGTATAAATATAACTTAGCACCGAAGAACAGTATTAGTGGGAGTAACAGATCAGCAACTACCTAACTGTGGAAAACACTATGAATAAATGCATCCATAGGTAGGTAGATACGGCACTATAACAGCCATTTAAAATAAGCGGACTTCGAAACCAGGGTGAAGAAAAAGAACCCACCCTAAAAATGAATTCTGTAGAAAACTCAAATCGCGCTTACTTAAACCCGATAGTTCGGCGCTTCTTTTGTGATCGAGACATCATGAACATGGCTCTCACTCATACCAGCTGAAGTCACACGAACAAACTTTGGTTTTGTTCGCATCTCATCAACATCTTTCGAGCCAGTGTAGCCCATACTTGCGCGTAATCCGCCAAGCATTTGGTGAATAATATTCAACATAGTACCTTTATAAGGAACACGCCCTTCGATACCTTCCGGCACCAGTTTTTCCACATCAGAAGCGTCTTGGAAATAACGATCACTTGATCCTTGAGATTGAGCCATCGCACCGAGTGACCCCATACCGCGATAAGATTTGTATGAGCGACCTTTATATAGCTCTACTTCTCCCGGTGCCTCTTCCGTCCCGGCAAACATACTACCGACCATCACTGAATAAGCCCCCGCCGCGATAGCTTTTGCCATATCACCAGAGAAGCGAACACCGCCATCGGCAATCAAGGGAATGCCAGTACCTTTCAAGGCATCAGCAACATTGGCTACAGCACTAATTTGTGGAACACCAACACCACTAATAATACGTGTCGTACAGATAGAACCAGGGCCAATACCAACTTTTACACCATCGGCTCCGGCATCTTTCAAAGCAATTGCTGCATCTCTTGTCGCAATATTGCCTCCAATAACCTGAAGGTGAGGATAGTTTTTCTTCATCCATTTAACCCGCTCAAGCACACCTTGAGAATGGCCATGAGCAGTATCGACGATAACCACATCAACACCAGCAGCCACCAAAGCAGCAACGCGATCAGGCGTATCTGAGCCAGTACCCACAGCAGCACCAACTCGCAAACGGCCATATTCATCTTTGCATGCGCTGGGAAAATCAGTGGATTTTTGAATATCTTTTACCGTGATTAAACCACGTAGTTGAAAATCATCATTAACAACAAGTACTTTTTCAATTCGGTGCTTGTGCAACAAACCAAGTACTTCATCGCGACCAGCCCCTTCTTTCACGGTAACCAATCGATCTTTTTCAGTCATAATGTCAGAAACTGGACCATCATAATGTGTTTCAAAACGAAGATCTCGGCTAGTTACAATACCAACCAAACTATCCCCATCAACGACAGGGACACCAGAAATATTGTTTGAACGGGTAATCTCCATCACTTCGCGTATAGAAGTATCTGGTGCGACAGTGATAGGCTCTTTGATCACGCCGCTTTCAAATTTTTTCACACTATGGACATTGCCAGCCTGTGATTCAATAGACATATTTTTGTGAACAATGCCTATTCCACCCTCTTGAGCCAAGGCAATCGCTAAACGAGATTCCGTTACTGTGTCCATTGCTGCAGAAAGTAGAGGGATATTCAATTCGATTTCACGTGTTAAACGCGTTTTAAGGCTTACCTCTTTAGGTAAAACCGTAGAATGAGCAGGTAATAATAGGACATCATCAAATGTCAGAGCTTCGTGATCTATTCGCAACATGGAGTAATCCAACAGTAGAAATTAAACCGGCAATTATAGCTCATCATTAGCAAAGGGGTAAAGATTTCAAGAGCATAAATAGAGTATTTTAGAAATTTAACGCGTTTCGCTACTGCCAACTCAAAAAGAACAACGAAGAATTCAAAACGTCGCGACAGCAGACAAGATTTAGATAGCCGTTCCCTTCCAAGTTCATTATACATTTTTGCCTGGTTGAAGTATGATTTCTGGCAACTCTACTCACCAAGCTGTAATACGCTTTAAAAAATTATGCTAGCAAAAACCGCCTCAACAATTTTACTCGTCGCCTTGTTATCCGCATGTGCAAGCACTACTGAAAAAGGCTCCGGCAACCCAGACCTCGAACGCTTAATTGAAGATGCTGAAGAAGCGATAGACAAAGCAGCTTCAATTGGCGGGGAGTGGAGAGATTCTCGCACTATTTTAGATAAAGCCCGAGAAGCAGGCCAGAGAGGTGAGTTAGAACAAGCGACAAAACTTGCCGAGCAAGCAAAAAAACAAGGCGAAATGGGCTACCAACAAGCGCAAGAGCAAAAAATTTCAGCCAGCCCGTGGTTATTTTAGAAGCAACAACATGATTGAGAGCTTGCCTGACAGACAATTAAAAAAATCCGACCCACATGATCGATTTATCTACACCGTATCGGAATTAAACGGGGATGTACGCACACTGCTTGAAACGGGCTTTCCTATTCTATGGTTAGAAGGCGAGATATCCAACTTTGCCGCCCCATCATCTGGCCATTGGTATTTTTCCCTGAAAGATAGCAAGGCGCAAGTACGTTGCGCTATGTTCAAAAACAAAAATAAAAACACTGGTTTTACCCCTAAACAGGGAGACTTAGTGTTAATAAAAGCGCGCATTAGCCTCTATGAAGCACGAGGTGAATATCAACTTATCACCGAAGATATGGAAGAAGCAGGCTTTGGTGCATTACAACGTGCCTACGATGCGCTGAAAAAGAAACTCGAATCTGAAGGGTTATTTAACTCCGCAGTAAAAAAGGCCTTACCTGCTTACCCGAAAACTATCGGTGTTATCTCCTCACCAACCGGTGCAGCAATACAAGATGTGCTCAGCGTTTTTAGTCGGCGCTATCCACTTGCCGATGTTTTACTCTATCCCGTACAAGTACAAGGAGAAGGATCTGCACAGCAAATTTCCACCGCTATTGCACAAGCATCCCGCGAGAAACAATGTGATGTTCTACTACTCTGTCGCGGAGGTGGATCTCTAGAAGATTTATGGTCATTTAATGAAGAGATCGTTGCACGGGCTATTTTTCATTGCGAAATTCCAATCATTAGTGGCATTGGACACGAAATAGACTTTACCATTGCTGATTTTGTTGCAGACAAGCGAGCACCCACACCATCAGCAGGTGCTGAATTAATGACACCCAACAGGGATGATCTCGATAGCTATTTCAAATCAATCAGCACACAGCTCATCAGAAACATCAAAGAAAAACTCAATCATAAAAACAGCCAACTATTACACTTAAACAAACGATTAAAACACCCGTCACAGCACTTACAAGAGTTATCCCAAAGCGTCGATGAGTGCGAACTCCGCTTGCACCAAGCGTTTCGACATAACATAAAATATAAGACTTTAGCATTGCAGCAACTGCAAACGCAGCTAACAGCATATAACCCTCAATACACTCTCGCCAACCATGCACAAAAATTGTCTTTTTTACAACATACGCTTGTTAACCGAATGCAATCACTCATTGAGAACAAACAAAATCAGTTCACAATAGCCGCACGTACACTACATACCGTAAGCCCACTTGCCACACTCGGTCGTGGATATTCAATTGTGCAACAGCGGAATACAAACTGCATTATTCGCTCACACACTGATGTTCAACCTGATGATGGAATAAAGGTAAAACTAAACGATGGCCAACTGCTCTGCAAAGTTACAAAAACTCTTTCTGAATAGTCTCGCAATATGCGGCCTACTCTACACCACCTCGCTTTTTGCCGTTACATTCCCCAAAGAGTCTCCAGTTCCTGGCGGTATTGTTATTCATGCTCTGGGAGAAGCAAATACAAATAAACCTGTTGTAACTTTTAATAAAAATAAGGTGATGATAACCAAGCGAGATAATCAATGGTTCGCCATTATTGGCATCCCACTCTCAACAAAACCCGGAGAGCACTATATTCTTGTTAACAATAAAAAGCAGGGATTCAAGATTAAAGATAAAGCATACGAAACACAGCACCTCACGATCAAAAACAAACGCAAAGTTAACCCTAATAAAACAGACATGGAGCGCATAAATAAGGAGCGCCCAATTATTCGTCAAGCACTAAAGCACTGGAATGAAACTGACGATATCTTTCTTGAATTTACTGCACCGGTTGATGGAAGAAAAAGCAGCTCGTTTGGTCTACGGCGTGTTTTCAATGATCAACCTCGCCGACCTCACAGCGGTATGGATATCGCGGCACCGAGTGGCACGCCAGTATTAGCACCTGCCAATGGGAAAGTCATAGAAACGGGCGACTATTTCTTTAATGGTAAAAGTGTATTTCTGGATCACGGACAAGGACTGGTCACGATGTATTGTCATTTAAGCGACATCAATGTGACACCAGGACAGTCAGTTGCAGTCGGCGAAAAACTCGGCGAGATAGGAATGACAGGAAGGGTCACCGGGCCACATCTTCACTGGACGGTAAGCTTAAATAATGCGCGAGTGGATCCTCAACTTTTTTTAGGGGGGTCTAATTAAACTGTAATAAAAGGAGAGAGGATGATCAGCAAAGTTTCAAAGTTCTATCAATCTTTTCTGAATCGCATCTCCCAAGATCAAAATAGCACCACAACAGATAGCATTGATCAGTTTTTTGAAAACAATAACTATATTAATGGCTATGGAACTCTCATTTACCAAATGGGGAACAGAGGCTTTTACACACTAATTGACGAAAACGACACCGTATTCATCCTCATTAACGCCCACGAATATCATCAAACACTGAAAAACAGAAAACGGGTACAATTCTGTTTACAAGCCTACCCTCAAATCAGTAACATATACTCCAACGGAATAACTTCCCGAATAATTGCAATTCAACTTATCGAGTAAATAACGCTAACTCGTAATTTTACCGCATTCTTATTTAGGCCGCTCTGTAACAAGCGGTGTACTCCCTGACATCGATGTATCTGCCTAAATAGGGGATATCAGTATATTTATCAACCGAAAATTCCACAGACAAAATCTTAAAACAGATTAAGGCAAACGATTATTGTGTCGATAGGAACGTAAGATAGATAGGGATATTAGTTAGATAAAAACATGGCTTCTGTTGATTCAACCAATACAATTTCTACGCATACCGCACTTGTTGTCGATGATGAACTCGCCAATCGAAAAGTACTTGCCAAATTCTTAGGTAAATTGGGATTCAAAGTATTTGAAGCAGATAATGGTGCTGCTGCCGTTGAAGTGTTTCAATCAGAAGAAATTGACATCATATTAATGGATGTGATGATGCCAGTTATGAACGGTATCGAAGCAACCATAAAAATCAAAGAGCTCTGCGTCAACAATAATTTTGTCCCCATCATTTTCCTAACAGCACTTACCAGCGAAGAAGAGATGGAAAAGTGTATTGACGCTGGCGGTGATGATTTCATATCCAAACCTTTTAAACTTAATGTTCTCAAGTCAAAAATTCACTCTCTAGATAGAATAAGAAGCTTTTATCTGCAAGCGAAAGAAGCAAACCGCAAAATCGAACTTGGGAACAATATCGCCAAAAGCGTCTTTAGCGAAGCCATATTCAAAAAGAACATCGATGTTGATGAAATCAAACATTGGGTACACGCCAAAGATAGCTTTAACAATCAAATTTATTTGATCTCACGCTCACCATCCAATGCTATCAATATTTTACTTGGCCATATAAATGCGGAAGGTTTAGCAACGGCAGTTGGTGCACTTCCCACCTCTGAAGTATTTCGGGCCATGACGCATAAAGGATTTGCCCCTAACGAAATACTTGCAGCAATTAACACAAAATTAAATGCTTTATTGCCAACAGATATGAATTTGTCAGCAATTTTTATCAGTATAGATTCAGAACTACAAAAGGCGTCAATCTATAATTGTAACTTGCCAGATGTGCTCATCATTGATCGCGACAAACACGAAATTACCAATAGAATACCCTCCCTCAACTATGCGCTTGGCAGCCAGGAAAAATTTTTTTTTGAGGAAAGCAAAGCGCAAGTAGGAGTTTCTGAATCTAATATTCTGCTATTCAACAGTAATTCCATTGCACAACACGAGAAGTTATATAATTACGATGAGCTGTGTGCAAAGGGTTGTGAACATGGAAATATACTTAACCACTTAAAAGAGTCGTATGTTTCCCAAGTAGAATCAGGATCTGAATTTAATAATTTTACAGTAGTCGCAGTACCAATCGTAAAAAACTTAATCCCTGTTAACAACGAATTAAAACAGGACATAAAAACCAAAGCGACTAATCCATTAAACTATCAAAAACCGGCCTTCGACAACCAAGTAAATTTTGAGCTTTCTATAAAGGGTAAAAAACTAGAATCAGTAGATCCGGTACCGCAGATTCTTAACTATTTACAGTCTGTCGCAGATATAACCGCGCACCAGGAGTCGCTCTTTACTGTTTTAACCGAACTTTATGTTAATGCACTTGATCACGGCGTACTTGGGCTTGAATCTTCACTCAAGAAATCGGCCGATGGTTTCATGAAATATTTTGAATTAAAAAAAGAGAAGCTCAACACGTTAACCGACGGCCAGGTAACAATCAGCCTTGCATTAGAGACAAATGACTCAATCAATCAACTTGCAATAATCGTAACTGACTCAGGCAAAGGGTTTGATATGAGCAAAATCAATTTAGAAATAGATGAAAGCTCACTGTTTTGCGGAAGAGGTATGGCTTTAATCAATGGACTCTGCGATTCAATTAAGATCATTCCACCGGGCAATCAAGTTATCGCAACTTATCGTTGGAATTTTGAATAGAGAACTCATTATTTTATGCAACGTTAGGGTTTAGACAAAAAAAACGGGAAGTCCAACGAACTTCCCATTTTTTCAATACTATCTTTCTTAAGCGGCTGAATTCATCTGCTTCACTCGAATAATCACATCAATACCTGCCGCGACTGTACCCTCGGGTAAATTAGGTAATTGCCCAAGAGATAGACAATCCGTCTCAATATCCCGTAACTCCCCTGTCTCAACATTAAAAAAGTGATGATGATCTGTAACGTTGGAATCATAAAAAACTTTACTAGGATCAACGATCAATTCTTTAACCAAACCCTTCCGCGCAAAAAGACCAAGCGTGTTATAAACCGTTGCTTTAGACACCTTAGCTCGGTCACTATTGACATATTCAAGTACCTGTTCCGCCGAAAGGTGTTGACTTTTACTTAACAAAATCTGAGCAATCTCTACGCGCTGTATTGTAGGAGAAATACGGTGCTCACGTAGAATTTGAATAGTTTGGGGTTTAGATAATAGTTCCTGCATATTGCACCCGACGCTAATTAGAAAGTTAATCGTTGTTTTCATTGTTACACAGCCATTTCTTCGACCATGTTTTATACAATTTCTAAATATTACATCGGCAATTGCATTACGAAACTTAAGCCAAATCATCAAAGTTTGACCACCAATATAAATACTCTCAGTTCTATCTCTATGTATTCATTATTATTTATCCGCACTGCAGGCTATAGGGTGAAGCGTCTATTTTTGCTTTCTTCCCCAACACTAGATCCACCAACAACTCGGCAGATGCCGGCGCCATCACCACCCCATTTCTAAAATGCCCCGTGTTTACATAAAGGTTTTCAATACTTGGGTGAGATGAAATGAACGGAACGCCGTCAGGAGAACCCGGACGTAGCCCTGCCCAATGCTTCTCGACAGGGTATTTTTGTAGTTCAGGTAAAGTCCTCTCAATGAATGACTCCAATAACTCCCTAGCTTGCGATGTGGTTTGCTTATCAAATCCCACATCTTCCATCGTGCTCCCCACCAATACATGCCCATCCAGACGAGGAATAATATAGTGGCCCTCGGAAAGAATCATGGAAGACAAAAATTCAGGTGTTGCTTTATACAGCAGCATCTGCCCACGTACGGGTTTAATCGGTAAATCAATTCCCAATTGTTTTAACAATCCTGCCGACCAAGCGCCTGCACACACAATCAACTGCCGAGAAATCACTTTGCCCTTTTCACTTTCGAGATTGAACTGTGAACTTTGATGCGCTACTCGATCAATTTGCCAATGAGAAAATATCTCCACCCCCAGTTGTTCAGCCCACTTTTTAAGCGATTGAGCAAATCGAGGATTCCTAATTTGCGCAATCTTGGGTAAAAACAGAAATTCCTCAACTTCGAATGGAACGTTTTTATTTGCCATTTCATCCGCATTAAAATAATCAATTTGATTGTTATTTAGCCACTCATAACCCAAGTCATCCACATCGAATTTGTTAATCAACATACCGCACTGAACAAACTGAGGATCAACACCCGTGCTACTCCGCAAACCGTCAACTAATCCTGGGTAAAGCTGTTGACTACGAGACGCCAGATGATTCACTGCAGCAGAATATCTCCATGGATAAAGAGGACTCAAAATCCCCCCACCAGCCCATGAAGATTCACTAGCAACCTGAGATTGCTCGATAATGGTTACACTGCAACCGTTTTTTGCCAGTAGACAGGCGGTAAGTAATCCAATTACTCCACCACCAATCACTGCAATATCTGTTTCTTTTTTGATCGCCACACCTTTCAAATTTATAACTGCTACAGAACTGATTAATTAACACTCTTAAATACGCTTGCGAACACTTACTCTAAGCGTTAAGCACAAACACCAATCAAATAAAAACACTGAATTTTAATTTAATTTTAAGTAAAATGCTGGTATTCGTTGTCATAGTGAATTCACAGGCGGATAATACCGTAATAATAATTCAAATGAGTGGTAAGCACAGGAATGTGGAAGAATAACAAAAAAACTGGTTGCCATAATAAGTCAATTTTTGGCCGCACCCAACGTCCTCACAAAACCCATCAAATAAATGATCGTGGCTTTACACTTATTGAGTTATTAATCGGAATAGCTATTATGGGTATTTTAGTTGCCTTTGCAATTCCACAATATAGAGAGTACACAGAGGTAAGAAGCTTCTCCTCTCCATTAGCACTACTTACCAGTATGTCAACTCAAATGGAATCCAACTATGTCAATAATCGTGATTACGCGTTGGCGACTGATAACACAAATACAATTTGCCCATTTGCACCCATCACTGATCCAACAAGTGGATTTATAATTAGCTGCCAACCACTAAACGCCGGACAATCATATTTGTTACGCGCTGTGGCACCGGATTATGCATACACTATCGATAACAACGGAAACCGTGCTACCACGCTATTTAAAGGCACCGCATCTACTGCAACTTGTTGGCAAAAAACTGCTGATGGAGATTGCTTCTTATGATTGTTTCTACAAACCAATCTCAACGCGGCTTCACAATCATTGAACTCCTTATCGTGGTATTTATATTTGCGTCACTCGCTGCGTATGCAGTACCTTCTTTAAAAGGTGCATTTTCAGAGCAGAGACTAGAAAGTGCTACGGCAACACTCATGCAATCAATACAAAAAGCAAAAAAAATAGCGCATGCAGAAAGCGCTTTTGTTGATGTGACTATTTCTGCAAATACGGTATCTATTCAAAAACGAAACGATGGTACAACACAAATAATCACTTTACCTGCACAAATAGATGTAGAAGAAACGGTTAATTTTCGATTTAACACAATCGGCAATGTTTTTGTGTTTGATGCGTTAGGTGATCCTACCCCTGCTGTTGGAAATACGCCCGTAGCGTTGAAATCCATATCAAGTGGCATAATCCGAACAGTCGTAGTTTCAAACATAGGTAATGTAACTTCCCACTACGAACAACCTTGACTATAAACTAAGTAATTATATAACCTCTTTAAACACCATAAAGATGAAAATAAAAAAACAATTAAAATCTGATGAAGGCTTTACACTTATAGAGGTTCTTGTCAGTTTAGTGCTGTTCTCTATTGGCCTACTCGGCGTTGCATTGCAGTTTGGCAATGAAATTCGTAATCGCGTGGATGTCGAAATTCACTCATCCATAATGCAAATTGCTATGCAAGCCGTTGAACCACTTCACAATGCCTTATCCACAAATAACGCAGCACTATTCCAAATCGAATTAAACAACTTAAACATAAACAGTACTCCGGCCTTTGTAACAAATAACAGTAACCTCGCAAATTATGCCATCACAATTGCAACGGCAATTGACTCCAACCCAATCGCAACTGGTGGCCCTAATAATCTTTTAGTTACCGATGTTACACTATGGCAAGCCCCTTATAATGTAGTTTTACATATTACCTACACAGGTCGTGATGGAGTCATCTTAACTTTTCCCACAACTCATGCGTTTACCTTGTAATGACCATGAAAGCTTATAAGAACATATCAATCAAAGGCTTCACTCTAATAGAAGCGATGATAGCAACAGTAATTGCTTCAGTAATGTCTATTGGTGTAATCACAATTTATGTAAATCAAACAGGTAATATTGCCGCGGAGTCACAACGAGAATCCAGCATCATTGAATCCAATCGCGCTTATGACTTAGTCACCCGCTTACTACGACAAGCTCAAACAAATGCGGTGGTTTTAACCTACAATGGCACCGGCGATCGAAATATAGTGCCCCCTGCAGCTCCAACACTCGAAATAGCTGGTGATAACATAGCAATCACTTTCCAACTACCTCTAGGTTTTAATTCTTGGCCGAATAATGTCGGCCCCCTATTTAATCAAAATATCGTGCAAATCAGTTGGGATAATACTGATGCAACAACTGCACACCAAATAAGAGTGAGAAATGCAGACACCGTTGCCAACTTGGCAGGTGTTGCTGATCAGATCATTGCAGGAGATAACATCGGGGATGGTGCCCGCATTATTAACCTCGATGTTTGGCCTATGACTGACCAATTCACTCAAGCAGGTGCGGTTGCTGCCCCAGCCAATAATGGCTACTTTGTTAGTGTAACCGCCCGCTCTCCAAGTACAGATCGTAGGTATGTAAATCCTGACGACCCAAGTGGTGACCTGAAACATTTTCGCACACACACCGTATCAGGAATCGTTACACCGAGAAACTAATAAGCAACAACAATGATGAGACGAAGAAAAACAATAAACATAAAAAAGCAAGATGGTTACATTGTCATAGTAACTATTGCTCTTCTTGCAACGTTGCTATCAGTGACTATTGGTTCTTTTGAACGTTTGAAAAACAATCGACAATTGAGTGGATACAATAGGGATTCCGCTGAGTCTCTATTACTAGCGGAAAGTGCCATGAATTTTATGATTGGCCTATATCAAACAACATCTATGGATGGTGATGCATTTATTGACGGCAACGAAGTCATCAATATTAATTTACTGCCAATTAGTGATAACCTACCAACACCTTATTTCTATTTTGTCAGCAATGCTGGAGGTACAATTGATCAAAATACTCCGAGTATTTTACAACGAGTGGCGAATGGAGAAGCAATGAATTTAAGCAATCCGCTAGCAAACAGAGTAGTCCCTTTTGCTAGCAATAACCTGCTTATTTCAGATCTATTTGTGGATGCCAACACAAGACCAATGGTATTTACCTTGAATGGTGTGAACTTATTTCAAATCGAAGCAATTAACACATCTGGTGAATGGGATGCAGCAGCAACAATTGCAGCAAACCCTAAAATTGCAGCCGCATGGATGGAAATTGTGGATGACCCAAACATAATAGGCTCACTCGAAGTATACATCGCCGCACTTGCAAAAGTCGGTAGATCAAAAAGTTACGTTCAAAAACTGTATGGAACTGTAAACACCAACTTAGGGCCAGGTGTTCCAGAAATTGTTCAATAATGTAAATATTTTATTAAATAGCTAATAAATAGGCTTTTAATTGGGAGAAATTGATAATGGACCGTATAAATAAGAGTTACAGAATAAAGGTAATAGCGCTGCTATTAAGTTTTCTATCCTTTCATTATAGCGCTGCTGTTAAAGCAGATTTTCCCGCAGTCATCCTCGACCATACGGCAACAGATATCAAATGGTCGATTCTTTCGGATCTATACACGTTAAATAGCGTTTGTATTAATCGCTATGTCATCATCGACAAATTTTGTAATGGTATTTCATTCCGAAAAAATCGGGGAGACATACAAGTCATTAAGAATAACGAGCGTAATGAATTAACAAATTATGTTGGAGTCCGTCATCCAGAAACAGTAAGTTCAGGGCATGCATACACCGACGACAATCCTCTCAACTTAAAACCAGCAACAAATAAGCACCTCTTTGATCTTGATAGGTATAGAGATGCCGCCAATGCAATCTCCATCTCCATCTCAAGTCCAAGTTTAGCCGATGGTGAAACACCATATTATGGTTCAATATCCTTTAGTGATTTTATTAAAAATGTCGCCGTAGGAAAGACAATGTATGGGATAGTCAGAGTAAAGATCCCTCTGACCAATTCATCAGGAGCATATAAGTTTTGTGGGGAAAGCGATTGTTTGCACCCTGTTACACATACAGCAATTTGCGGCCCAACACATGGCAATGCCCTTGAATATTCTACAACAGTGTGCGGAGAATCAATTACTACCAATTCTCATATAACTGTATATGGATCGTTGATGTTGGATTTTGTTGATGCAGCGACCGGTTCTCCAATTTCATTCAGTGCCCTCGACGAACCTCATGAAACCTGGTACAAGATTGCAGTACCTATTAATATTAATCCGGCTCACCCTAATTCTGTAAGAGACAATACTCTAACAACACTATATACCGTACGAGCTATAGCGGGATCTAATGATTGCGGCGGAGATTCTTCCTGTACTTCAGCTACTACCAGAAGCGCTCGCTGGAGTGATGTAAACGACATTCAAGAATCTATAGACATGTACTTGTATAAAATGGGGGAAAGCTTAGAAGGTAATTTCAATGACCTCTCTGACGATCAGAAATTCCACTTACTGCTCCCGTCAGGTTATGAAAAAGGTTGGGCTGAAGCATTTTCTACACTCAACATATCAAACGCAACTTGGGGAAAGGGTGGCTATGGCTTCAGCGTTTCACCATATAGCGAAAGCGTCACAGTAATTTCCGAAGTAGATGTGCGTAGCGAGCATTTTGAAGATATACCGGCATTAATTAGCACCGGAGGTGTGTTAAGCATTAATTATCATACAAATATATCAGGGCTAGTCTATGCACCAGGCGCTTTCGAGCTAATCCAAGCCAACAAGGGCATTCCTCCTCTTCAATATTTTAATGGAGCAATTATCACTTATCAGGGTTTTTATCTCGACGCACAATACGACGATGACAGCATTACCGTTATCAGTAACAACCCAGACGTCTACTCAAAAATTGAACTTAGCCAAAGCAGCCCTGCATACGGAAAAGTTACTAAAGTCACTGGTCAGGCACTCTCAAAAATTGGACCGTCCAGAATAACCGCTTTAGATGCGGAACTAGACGCTAATGGAAATTTACCTGCCGTTGATATCTTTGGCCAACCAACGAATTTTAACAGCCCAGGACGACAGTGGATTGAAATAACTCCCTAGATTAGCAGCGGCTAAATTCGTCATACCTAGATGGAATTTCACTATCTAGGTATGGCTCTCGATCTACAAATTCCAACATCTACGCTGTACGTCGCCTTGGATTACCGGTCCGTTTTCATCTATTATATAGTTTTGGCAGATATCTTTTTCTTGCCTCCCACCCGTCACAGCTACAGCACTTATTCCAAATCGCGTTGAGCTGCTTTCCAGTAACTCAATCAAATAATCCCCCTCAACCGACAAATACACATCACCATCCTTTCTAACCGGCAATAACGATAAATCTGCAGCATACTCGGGATTACGTGCCCTATATTTCTCTTGCTCCATTTGTAATTGAATCAATGTGTTGATTGCATCAATTCTACGAGATTTCATAACGGAGTTACTATAAGATGGGTACGCGGCAGCGGCGAGAACTCCAACAATTGCGACCGCCACTAGTAATTCAATCAGCGTGAAACCAATTATCGCCCAAAGTTCTCTCTTCATTACGCAGCACCTCTACAACTCTTATCGGCACAGTTTTTTAGCTCTTAACAAGTTGTTAAGCCTAGATTAAACACTGCTTCCTCTTTCAATACATAACTCACCTTAACCAACATTAAATTTTCATGGATTTCTGTTCGATATATAAAAACAATCAGGCTCACTAAATACCGTTGATAAAAAACTACCCATGATGAAAAAACGCGACACTCTCGGCTTCGGCCTAATCGAACTACTTGTCTCGATTTCAATTTTCAGTGTGATACTGGGATATAGCACAATATTTTTACACGAATTGTTTGATAAAAAACGTTTAGAAAGCACTGCTCAAAAAATCTATACAGATTTACGATTAGCGCAAAGTGAATCGATTAAATATAACGCACCGGTATATGTTTCGTTTTCTCAAGGATTAACGAATTGGTGTTATGGAATGAATCTCTATGAACCCTGTGATTGTAATACGAGTCAATCCTGTAAATTGATTGATAGAGATACTGCTGTTGATCAATCTATGTTTAGAAATATTTCATTGCTTAAAGCAAAGTTTGCAGGCAATAAAAACTATACGGCATTTGATCCGAGAAAAGGTTTCGCGATCGGTGGTGGTGTTAAAAACGGTACCGTTTGGTTAGCATCAAAACAGAAAGACCTAATCGCAGTGGTGGTAAGTCGAGTTGGTAGAGTCCGTTTATGCTCGCCCTCTTTCTCCGAATATTCAACCCAATGCCCCAAAGCACCAACAATTTAATGAATATCGCTAATAACAAAGGCTTTACCTTGATAGAGTTAATGCTCGGATTAACTATTGGGCTTATTGCAACAGGTGGAGTTGTATCAATGCTCAGCCACTCAATCCAAAGCAATTCAGTTATACTGAAAGATATTTATTTAAATCAAGAGCTGCGCACAATCATGAGCGGTATTGTGAAAGATATTCGTCGCGCTGGCTATTGGAAAAATGCAAATGGGTTAAGCGAAAACCCTTTTTCTGCAATTTATATCAGCAAAGACAAAAGCTGCATTCTCTATAATTACGACATCGAGCCCTATGATAAAAACAGACCCGGCAAAGAAGACAATTTCGGTATTCGGTTAATCGATCAGGCTATACGTATACGTGAAAACTCGACTGACTGTACAACAAAAAAAGGCTGGCGCAGTGTTACAGACAACAACAACCTAAAAATAGAATCCCTCATATTCAACGACAATAGCTTATGTACTAACATCTCATCCACACAACGAGATTGTAATACACCAGAAATTGGGGATGTTTTATCGATCAAACATATTATTGATGTAAGTATTTCTGCATATCTAAAAAATGACAAAAACAACTTATTAAACTTAAACGAAAGAATTGTCGTAAGAAATAGCGTTTCTCAATTCGTCAATGGCAGCTAATATGCACCCCAAAATAAACGGCTCTCAATCAGGTGCCGCAACACTATTGATGTCTCTCGTTCTTGTTTCACTTATCGGAATGATATCTGTCTATACAGCTCAAGTTAGTGTCGTAGAACAAAAAATATCAAACAATCATATCCATTTACATCAAACATTTGAAACAGCAGAAACAGGTTTGCAGGTCATCATTAACAATTTAGATAACGAACTATTGAAAATTGCAAAACACCGACAACATCAAACAGGCTACCTACAAGATTTTATCGATGCCGGTATACCAATAAACACAACAATCAAAGATACCCAAGGAAAAAAACTAGGCTACTTCACTTTCCAGTTTTCAGCAGAAGAAATGAGTAATAATGTCAACATTACAATAAACGCTTTCTCTCAGGACAACACTTCGAAATACCCAAACCAAACACTCCATCAAAAAGTTAGCTATATCTCTCTAATTGCTCAACAACCATATAGTTCAGTCATCGCCAAAAATCAAATTAACCTTGGCAATACGGAGACTGTCATTTCAAATTTCTCACCAAGTATGTCAATAGCAATATGGGCAGGTGGTTCAATTAAAAATGATTCAAAACTACTAACAACTTTCTCTAACAACACACTCGAATCAGATCAAAATATAAGCAACCTATCTAATAACGATTTCTTCAACAACTTTTTTACTGAAACAAAAAATCGAATTAAGGCAGAAAGCGATCACGTTATTCAATGCCCAACAGGATGTAATGGAGACGTCCTCTATAACACATTCAATATGCCTCTAACTGGAATAATATGGGTAGATACTTTAAACCCCACAAACAACACATACGGCACCATGAAAATTTCAGAGAACATTAGTTTAGGAAGTAGTAAAACCCCGGTTGTTCTGATTGTAGATGGAAAACTGGAAATAGATCATTCGGCAACGACAGTAACAGGTATGCTCTATACGACTCAGTCATTTAATAATAATGGCGCGGGAAATATTATTGGAACAATAATTAGCGAACAAGATATTACGATCAATGGAAAAATGAATATTCGCTACGATGAGCAAGTGTTCAAAAATCTCATTGATCAAAGAGGACGATTTACACGTGTAGCGGGCACATGGCGGGATTTTTAGATGTCAACATTCAAAAAAATTCAGCGACGCAACGGCTCGACACTGATAGAAGTTATGGTATCTTTGATAATATTCAGTACAGGAGTTTTAGGTCTCAGTAGTTTTCAAAGTTTTGTACTACAATCCACGGCTCTCGCAAAACAACGTACAGAAGCGCTACTAGTAGCAACTAACGTCATTGAAACGATAAAATCTCACTCTATATCAAACCTCGAAAAACAAGCTAATGGTAAACAGAAGCAAATGGGATCTAATACTGAATTTACTACACGGTGGGATAAAGAGCTTAAAGAAAACGGAGATATCATTCTCAATACAATTATCTCCTGGCCTGATAGAAATCATTTGGATGATGAGAATAAACCAGTTGCGTCACCTGATACTACGCTGACGTTTAAATCAACGCTCTCTCGCTACCCTTACAGCGATGATTCATTAACCTTTAAACAAGTAAACAAACACTATATTTCAGTATCACAAGCATTATCGGCAAGAAACGAGAATGGAAATTTGAAAATAGAGTGATGCTCATCTAAACAAAACTTAACAAAATGTAACAGAAATTTTTGTTAATATGACAGAATGAGAAAATCATAATAAATAGAATAATAAATCACACACGGGTAATTATTAATGAAAGATGGAATTTTAGTCACAGGTGGAGCGGGTTATATTGGCAGCCATGTTGTAAGACAACTCGGTGAAGCTGGATATGAAAACATTGTCGTTTTGGATAACCTCAGTAAAGGGTTTCGTGATGCAGTACTTTATGGAGAGCTTGTCGTTGGTGATACCGGTGATAAAGAACTCGTTTCCCAATTATTACAAGATTTTAATGTTAAGTCGGTTTTGCATTTTGCAGCACACACTGTTGTGCCTGAATCAGTTTCCAACCCGTTAAAATATTACGATAATAATACTTGTCATAGTCGAAATTTGTTAGAATGCTGCCAAAACGCAGGAATCGAGCACTTTATATTCTCCTCTACCGCTGCTGTCTATGGTATTCCCGAAAACGTTCCCGTTGATGAAAATACACCCAAAAGTCCAATCAACCCTTATGGCTCCTCCAAATTAATGACCGAGTGGATGCTTAATGATCTGGGCCAGGCGACTAACCTCAATTATGTTGTACTTCGTTATTTTAATGTGGCGGGTTGTGATCCGGATGGACGAATTGGCCAATCGACACCAGGCGCAACGTTGTTAACTAAAGTTGCTGTTGAAGCAGCACTGGGAATCAGGGAGCAAGTCTACGTTTTTGGAACGGACTACGACACCAAAGATGGAACCGGCGTTCGCGACTATATTCATGTTGAAGATTTAGCGACCGCACATATTAAAGCGTTGGAATATCTTCAAAAAGGCGGGGAATCCACCACCTTGAACTGCGGTTATGGTCACGGCTATTCAGTGAGAGAAGTGCTGGATGCGGTAGAAAAAGCGCACGGTAGTCCTTTTAAAGTTATCGAACAACCACGTCGCGCGGGTGACCCTCCTTCTCTTATCGCCAAAGCAGATAAAATTAAAGAAGTCCTAGGCTGGAAACCTCAATATGATAACCTGGATAAAATCGTAACTAGTGCGTTGAATTGGGAAATAAAGCTTCAACAGAAGCAGAAACAATAATTCTTAAATGCGCGGGAGATAACAAATTAAAATTCAACTCCTGCGCTTTTTAGTAACTCTTTCACATGAACAACAGGGATCGCATAAGTAATTCCACTCGGTGCTTCTAGCACTTTCTCTTTTGTCTCTTTCACAAAAACCTTGTTAATTACACCCACAACCTTGCCTGTCTCTGCTTCATAAAGCGCACTACCGCTATTTCCAGGATATGCTGTGGCATCAAGTTGAAATACATTATAAGGGTTTCTCAGGCGTTTAATCATTGCGGCATCCAAGGTCTGTGTTGAACTAACCGGAATAACAACCGGAGAAATGGCTGATATGATTCCTCGATGACTGACTGGGTAAAGCCCAAGCACAGCACCGATCGGAAACCCTGTAAATGCAATCATATTACCCTCTCGAACTTCAGCAACATTGCCCAACTCCATAGGAGGCATTCGAAAATCCATTTTTAATAGCGCTAGATCGTGTGTTCTATCGCGCTTAATCAATTGAACAGTACGAGTAATAGCTTCTTTCCCAACGCCGATAAAAACTGCGAGTTGTTCATTTCTATCATGATTCAATTCTTCAGGAACCACATGAGAGTTAGTAATAATATGTTTGCCGTCAGCAACCACAAATCCCGTTCCCATTAACTGAGCTGGAGGACGACGTGTTTTCAGCAAAGTACCAACACCAACCACACTAGGTTTAATTTTTTCAATGATGTCAGCTAGCGGAGCTGGAGAAGAATAAGAAAATGAAAAGCAAAAAGAGCTGAATAAAAATGAAACTGATAATATTATTTTTTTTATCACGTTAACTTCTCACTCTATAGTAGTTGCTGAAGCACTATCAAAATGACTGCAGCATAAACTCCGGCTAACACATCATCAATCATAATTCCAAAACCACCGTGTACGTGTTTATCCAACAATCGGATTGGCCACGGCTTCCAGATATCAAACAAGCGAAAAAAAATAAAACCTAATAGCAGCCAAACCCAATCTGCTGGAACAACAGCCATGGTTATCATATAACCGACAACTTCATCCCAGACGATACTGCCATGATCATGAACACCAAGATGATCGCTGTACACTTGGCTAGCCCATACACCGAGGATAAAAAATAGAACGGTTATTAGTGAATACCAAACAATGTCTAGGTCTGCAAAGAGTAAAACAAAGGGAATACCAACTAAGGTACCAAACGTTCCAGGTGCTTTCGGTGCTAAACCACTACCAAAGCCAAGCGATATCCATTTTGCGATAAAAAGAGAAAATGAGTTGCTAGCCATTAAGAATCCACTTGAAAGTGATCATACGCCTGTTTGTTCACCGTATAAATTTCGTCGTTACTATTAACGTATGACAATGTTTCACCTTCAGTAATTTCACCAATACAACTCCAACGAAGCTCAGTCTCAGCAGCAAGTTTGAGAAACATCGCTTCATTATCAGCAGACACAGTAACACAAAGTTCGTAATCATCCCCGCCAGTCAAAGCAACATCAAAACTCTGCGGTCCATTACAACACCAGCGATACTCTCGTGACACAGGTAATTGTTGAACAGAAATTTTAGCCCCAACGTCACTTGTATTGAGAATATGTTTTAAATCAGCATCCAAACCATCTGATATATCTATGGCCGCGCTAATAGTTGATTTTAATGCTAACGCTTCTTTCAACCGCGGCAATGGCCGGTTCAATTCATGTTGCAAATAAAGTTTTTCACTATCAGAAATAGGGAGTTGCTCTGTCAGTGATTTCAACCCTAATGCAGCATCTCCCAAAAAACCTGAGACATATATTTTATCGCCCGGACTGGCATTACTTCGCAGCAGCTGTGTTTCACACTCTACTTCACCTATAATATTGACGGTGACAGAGAGTGGGCCGCGAGTAGTATCCCCGCCAATCAAGGCGACATCATAACAGGTCGCTAATTCATTAAAGCCACGAGAAAACTCTGCTAACCAACTTGCATTCTTTTCAGGAAGTGTTATCGCCAACGTTACCCAGAGCGGCGTTGCCCCCATTGCAGCCATATCACTCAAATTTACTGCAAGACTTTTCCAGCCAACATTATAGGCTGCAGTAGCAGCAGGAAAATGCACACCTTCGATAAAGGTATCAACAGAAACCACTAAGCGTTTTTTATTTTCTACATTAACAATCGCAGCATCGTCACCGATGCCAAGAACAACATCTTCTTTTCTCTTACCTATTGCCGAAAAATAGCAATTAATTAATGAGAACTCAGACATACTACTTTTTCTTTGTTTCAGCAGCCCGAAGTGTTTTTGATAATTTATCCAAGACGCTATTGACAAACTTGTGGCCCTGATCAGCACCAAATTTTTTGGTCAAATCAACTCCTTCGTTTATCACCACTTTATAGGGAATATCTAAACGATTTTTCAATTCAAACGTCGCCAAACGTAAAATCGCAAGTTCAACTGGGTTCACTTCTTTCATAGTACGATCTACACAAGGTCTGATTAATTCATCCAGCTCAGAGATATTTGATGGAATTGCATGAAGCAGTTCAGAAAAATATTCAAAATCCATTTTTGATGTCGCGTATTCATCTTTGAACTGCGATTCAATATCACTAATATTTTGTGCGGCCATTTGCCACTGATAAAGGGCTTGTACAGCAGCTTTTCGCGCTTGCTTTCGTGCGTGACTCATTTTAATACTCCAGATTAGTTATCGAAAACTAATCTATAAACTGGTTGTTAAAGAACATACTTCTAATAGGCGAACTTAAGATGAAAGCATCAGAAGAAACATTGACTACGCCTTTCACCGTCGGGATGTACTGCGGCTAAATGCCACTGACACCAATTGAACCTAGATTAAGCAGTTGAACCACAATTTATAGCACAATCATTTGATTTACTTAGCTATATGAAAAGTGTTTGATTCACCAACCAGGTGAACGCAAAACTTTTCATTCGACAATTGCTCCTGCATTGTTCTAACTACGCCCATCCATGGGCTAGTACGCTAATCAAACCAACTGCTCGCCTAAAGCGCCTACTGTTGGTGCACTCTAAACGTGCGGCCAACTGATTATTCTAGGTTGAATGATTACAAATCTGAATAATTATAAATTTTTTAAAACATTAACCATCTCAATAGCAGAAACCGCAGCTTCACCACCTTTATTACCCGCTTTGGTACCAGCGCGTTCGATAGCCTGTTCGATAGAGTCAACCGTTAGCACACCAAACGCAATAGGAACATCTTGCTGTAGCGCGACTTGGCCAATTCCTTTTGTGCACTCCCCCGCCACATAATCGAAATGAGGAGTACCTCCGCGAATCACTGCACCAAGTACAACAATCGCATCATAGGAACCTTGTTTCGCCATTCGTTGAACAACAACGGGTAACTCAAACGCACCAGGAACTCGCACAACGGTGATATCGCTTTTATCAGCGCCATGGCGAACGAGCGTATCAATCGCTCCTTCTAACAAACTCTCAGTGATAAAACTGTTAAAACGACTAATCGCTATTCCGAATTTTGCGCCGCTTGCGACCAAACCACCTTCAATTGTATTCACTTGAACCATCTCATTTTTACCGTAATTAATTAACAGTCACATATTCATCAACTTCCAGGCCAAAGCCTGAAAGCGCATGCATTTTTTTCGGCGCACCGATAACTCGCATCTTTTTCACACCAAGATCGATTAATATTTGTGCTCCAACACCATAAGTCCGCAGATCATCAGAGATCTCTTTTTGCGGTGATTGATCGCTACTATCAAAAAGATGACATTGCCGAATTCGTTTGATCAAATCATCACCTAATTCTAGCTTACATAAAACGATAACAATACCGCCATTAGGGTTTGCGCTTATTGCACCCATCGCTTTTCGGACAGGCAAGGGAAAGTCTTCGCGTTCACCACCAATGTCACTTAAAATATCCTGCATGTGCACACGAACGAGTGTCGCTTCTCCGTCTCTCACGTCACCTTTTTGCAACGCCAAATGAACCTGATTTTCGATAATATCCCGATAGGCAAAAAGTTTAAACTCACCAAACTCTGTGGGAAGAACACATTCGGCAACCTGATCAACGGTTTTCTCATTTTTAATTCGATATTGAATAAGATCAGCAATAGTTCCCATTTTAAGATTATGCGTTTTTGCAAAAACCTCAAGATCACTACGACGAGCCATTGTGCCGTCAGGGTTTAAAATCTCAACAATTGCCGCTGCAGGTTCCAACCCTGCTAAGCGTGCTAAATCACAACCGGCTTCTGTATGGCCAGCTCGGCTTAGCACACCACCCGCTTGCGCCATCAAAGGAAATACATGACCAGGCTGAACAAGATCTGATGCCTTTGCACCGTTCGCCACCGCTTTGCGAATAGTGACTGCGCGATCTGCCGCAGATATTCCCGTTGTTACACCTTCCGCCGCTTCGATTGAAACAGTAAAGTTTGTACTGTGTTTATCGTTGGTTTGAGAAACCATCAATGGCAGTTTTAGTTGCTCACAACGTTCTTTGGTTAAGGTCAAGCAGATAAGTCCACGACCATATGCTGCCATAAAATTAATATCTTCAGGCCGCACCCATTGCGCAGCCATAATAAGATCGCCTTCATTTTCACGATCTTCATCATCCACCAGCACAACCATTTTGCCCTGCTGGATATCTTCAATAATCTCTTCGCTTGTCGCAAATACCATATTAATCTTCTACCGCACGAACCCGTGCTCTGCTAAAAAGGCTTCAGTTATCTTTCCTGAGGTCGGTTCGGCAGCTTTTTCACCGAGCACCAGTCTTTCCAAATATCTTGCGATTAAATCCACTTCTAAATTAACTTCCTGCCCAACCGCATAAGCACCTAACGTAGTCTCAGCCAAGGTATGAGGGACAATATTTAAATCAAATCGAGCACCATCGACGGCATTCACCGTTAAACTAATACCATCAACGCATATAGAGCCCTTATGCGCAATATACTTTGCCAACTCCTTAGGTGCCTCAATTTCAAAACGTTCTGAACGACCATCAGTTGATCGTTTTATAATTTTCCCTACACCGTCCACATGACCACTGACCAAATGACCACCAAGTGCTGTCGAAAGTGTCAACGCTTTCTCTAAATTAACTGCGGAGCCATTTGTCAGCTTTCCGATAGTCGTTAACGAGAGTGTTTCATTGGAGACATCAGCAGAAAAATCAGTACTACCCAGTTCTATTACGGTTAAGCAGACACCATTTATCGCAATACTATCTCCTAATTCAACCGCACTAAGATCTAATTTCCCAGCCGCGATTTTTAGTCGGCAATCGCCACTCTTTTGTTCTATGCCACTAATCTGTCCGACCGCTTGAATAATTCCTGTAAACATATTAGTACTCAGGCCTTAACTTAAAACAAATATCACGCCCAACTATTCGCGTATCAACAATGGATAACTGCACTCGATCTTTCATCTCACTCAAACCAGGTAAATCAAACAAGCCTTTTGCTTCACTGCCCATTATAGTTGGCGCTACATAAACGACAATTTCATCAATCAACCCGCTGGATAACAAGGCTCCATTTAAACGTGAACCCGCTTCCACATGCACTTCATTAATTTCTCGGCTAGCCAAATCGTCAAGCAGCTCATTTAAATCAACATGACCCGCTTTCTCAGAATAGCATTTGACCGTTACGTTACTAGAAAAATTATCCTTTGAGGAAGATGATAAAACTGCCAGCAAACATTGCCCGGTTTGTTGAAATATTTCTAATCCACGATCTAATTTTCGCTCACTATCAACAATCACTCTCAACGGTTGCCGAGCTTTTCCGTTACTATCTTCAATTCCACGCACAGTCATTTTAGGATTATCAACGAGCACAGTTCCCGAACCCGTTAAAATAGCATCAGCACGGGCGCGTAATAGCTGAACATTCTGACGAGCATCCGGCCCGGTGATCCACTGACTCTCACCACTGAGCATTGCGGTTCGGCCATCAAAGCTCATTGCGATTTTAGTTCTCACCCATGGCTTCGAAAATTTCATGCGTTTTATAAAACCGACATTCAACTTTTCAGCTTGTTCTTGAAGCAAACCACTCTCTACCTCAATTCCCGCTTCGTGCAGCAGTGAAATACCCTTTCCTGATACTTTTGGATTTGGGTCTAACATTGCTACAACCACACGCTTAACCTTTGCAGCAATCAAAGCTTCAACACATGGTGGCGTTTTACCATGATAACAACACGGTTCCAACGTCACATAAGCCGTTGCCCCTTCGGCACTTCCAGATAAAGAGTTTAATGCATTAACTTCTGCATGAGGCCCACCGGCAAAAGCGTGGAACCCTTCACCCAAAATAAAGCCATCTTTAAAAATTACACATCCCACTCGTGGATTAGGATGAGGACTAAAAATGGGCTTTTCGGCCAACTGAATTGCTCTGGCCATATGCGTATAGTCTTGTGCTGAAAACATTCGGTCTATTTAGATTTGCCGTCTTCGTCAGGGAGCAGTGAAATCTGAGCACGTTGCACTTCCTCTGACGGACGTTGTTCGAGCCGATCAATCTCTTCTCGAAAAGCCTGAACATCTTGAAAACTTCGGTAAACCGACGCGAAACGAACATAAGCAACATCATCAAGCTTCCGCAACTCATCCATTACAAGGTTTCCAACAAACTCGCTAGAAACTTCACGATCACCCGTAGATCTCAAACGACGTTTTATTCGATGAATAGCTGACTCAACCTCTTCTGTGTCAACCGGCCGCTTTTCCAAAGCGCGAATCATGCCTGCACGCATATTATCTTCGTTAAATGGAACACGCGAGCCGTCACGTTTAACGACTCGCGGCATCACTAATTCAGCAGATTCATAGGTTGTAAAGCGTTCGGAACAAGAGAGACACTCTCGACGACGGCGAACCATGTCTCCATCATTCGCCAAGCGTGAGTCAATCACTTTCGTTTCCAAATCTCCACAAAAAGGACAGCGCATGGAACTTACTTCCTACTGATAAAACTTTTTGTTACGCAGAATAAACAGGAAACCGGCCACAAAGTTCGGTTACTTCTGCTTTAACTCGACTAATTGTCTCTTGATTAGAAAGATCTTCCAGAATATCGCAAATCCAATTAGCAACCTGAGCAGACTCAGCCTCTTTAAAACCTCGAGTCGTCATCGCCGGCGTACCAATTCGAATTCCACTAGTGACGAATGGTGATTGCGGGTCATTAGGCACTGAGTTTTTGTTGGTTGTGATGTTAGCGCTTTGCAACGCTGCCTCTGCATCTTTACCCGTCAAACCTTTATCTTGAAGATCGATCAAGATAAGATGATTATCTGTACCGTTAGAAATGACCTTAATACCACGCGCCTGAATAATTTCCGCCATAGTCCGCGCATTCTTCACAACTTGTTGTTGATAAGTTTTATATTCAGGTTCTAATGCTTCTTTGAACGCTACTGCTTTAGCTGCAATAACATGCATTAGTGGGCCGCCTTGCGTGCCTGGAAAAACCATGGAATTTAATTTCTTTTCAATTTCAGGATTTGATTTAGCGAGGATCAATCCACCACGAGGGCCACGTAAAGTTTTATGCGTAGTTGTTGTCGTTACATCTGCGATTTGAACAGGGTTTGGATATTCACCCGCTGCAACTAAACCAGCAACATGCGCCATATCAACCATCAAGAATGCGCCAACTTTATCTGCGATTTCGCGAAAACGCTGCCAATCGACAATTCGGGAATAAGCACTAAAACCAGCCACAATCATTTTTGGTTTGTGCTCAACGGCCATAGCTTCAACTTCATCGTAATTAATTTCGCCAGACACATCATCAATACCGTATTGCACAGCATTAAACAGCTTCCCAGAAAAATTAACTTTTGAACCATGTGTTAAATGGCCGCCATGCGCCAGGCTCATACCAAGAACAGTATCGCCGGGTTGTAAAAGGGCAAAATAAACTGCGGCATTAGCTTGTGAACCTGAGTGAGGTTGAACATTTGCGTAATCAGCACCGAATAACTCTTTTGCGCGAGAAATGGCCAAGTCTTCAGCAATATCTACATGTTCACAACCACCGTAGTAGCGTTTGTGAGGATAACCTTCAGCATATTTATTGGTCAGCACAGTACCCTGGGCTTGCATCACGCGTGGGCTTGCATAATTTTCAGATGCGATCAGTTCAATATGCTCTTCTTGACGCTTCTCTTCTTGTTTTATTGCTTGCCATAAATCCTGATCATAATCAGCAATATTCATGCTTTTCGAAAACATTCAATCTCTCCAGGTATCGAAGGGGAATTTGGTAACACAGAGTACAGATTAGTAACTCTGAAAAAGGCGCTGATTATATCTGAAATTGGCAATGACTACCATTCAGCAAAGGAATTAAAGAATAGATAGGGAAATAAGAAATGATCCTAGAATAATCAGTTGGCCGCAAGTTTAGAGTGCAGGCAGTTGGTTTGATTAGCGTAATGAAAAGTTTTGCGTTCACCTGGTTGGTGAATCAAACACTTTTCATATAGCTAAGTAAATCAAATGAGTGTGCTATAAATTGTGGTTCAACTGATTAATCTAGGATGATGTGACTTACAGCAAACTATTTGGCTCCTCCTGCCTGCATCAAAACATCTCGCTCCTCAATGTGGTCTGAAAATTCAATCGCAATTTCACGGAACACCTGCTCACAAGCAAGGAAAGCATCGACAATATCGGGATCGAAATGTTTACCTTTGCCTTCACAAATAATTGCAATCGCAGTTTCGTGGGAAAAAGGCTCTTTATAAACACGTTTGCTAATCAATGCATCATAAACATCTGCCAACGCCATCAACCGGCCAGGGATCGGAATATCACCTCCCTTCAACCCATAAGGATAACCGCTTCCATCCCACTTTTCATGATGTGATTCGGTTAATAGACGAGCAACGCCAAGAAATGAACTACTCCCCAATCGAGACTCTGCTGATGCTAAAGCATCACGACCGTATATCGTATGCTTTTTCATCTCTTCAAACTCATCTGGTGTTAATTTACCAGGCTTCAATAATATGTGATCGGGCACACCAACCTTGCCAATATCGTGCAACGGTGCCGATTTATACAACATCATAATCACTTCATCATCGAGAAAATCAGCGAAGCTCGGATGGAACCTTAAATGTTCAGCAAGCGTTTTTACGTAAGTTTGCGTGCGACGAATGTGACCTCCAGTTTCAGGATCACGATACTCAGCCAAAGAAGCAATCGCCTCAATGGTGACATCTTGGGTAAGATTTAACTCTTCTGTTCGTTTTTGAACCAATCGCTCTAAATTATCACGATGACTTTTCAGTTCCAAATGATTTCTAACCCGCGCTTTTATTAATGCAGGAGTAAACGGCTTATTGATGTAATCGACAGCCCCTAATCCCAACCCGATCTCTTCCTCAGTTGCTTCCGTTAATGCAGTGAGAAAAATAACAGGAATATCTCTAGTACGCTCATTGGCTTTTAACGCTGAACAAGTTTCGAAACCATCCATCTCGGGCATCATAATATCAAGAAGTATAAGATCAGGAAGCTCCTCACTACTCGCAATTTCCAGTGCTTTTTTCCCTCTTGTCGCAACTTTAACACGATAATCCGGCTGTAAAATAACGCTTAAAATATCGACTATTTCAGGTGTATCATCTACCACAAGAATTGTATGCCTAGCACCTGCGTCCATAATTTACACCCTGCTCTTTTCCGTGAAAAACCAACTCGATTTAATTCCGTACAAATACATCCTGATTAAAAGTTGTCCATATACATATTGCGCAACTCCAAAATATATCGTTTCAGGTATCAGTTTACTTAATGTTAGTTCAAGCTGATTTCGCAGTAACTGAAATGACCAAATCTATTGCCTACAAAAACGATAAACCTAGAAAAAGCAGTTGGACACGCAATTAGAATGCAGGATATTGTTTTGAATAGCGTAATGAAAAAAGTTGTCTTCACCTGGTTGGTGAAGCAAGCTTTTTTCATATAGCTAAGCGAAACAAGAGCCTGTGTTATATTTCGTGGATCA
>Ga0316204_10002214_pt1 | contig 45628 bp, 56 predicted proteins | sample 6monrhotite_MG_2_FD_205661 | JGI IMG/M metagenome (GOLD analysis project Ga0316204, IMG submission 205661) | Microbial mat bacterial communities from mineral coupon in-situ incubated in ocean water Damariscotta River, Maine, United States -... | ecosystem: Environmental > Aquatic > Marine >... | reverse complement strand
TGCAGCGTATTCGCGAAGAATTTCACTGGAAAACGCCGGTACTTTTTACAACCAGCCGAGATGACAAAGAAGATATTGTCACTGCACTTGAATTGGGTGCGGACGACTACATGGTGAAACCGGTTGATCATAAAGAGATGCTGGCGCGTATCAGTGCCATGGCGCGTCGCTATTCACCCTCAGCCATTGATACGCCGCAAATGAGCTTTGGTGAGTATGTGGTCGATCGTCGTGAGCGTAAAATTATGAAAAACGGTGAGGCGATTGAATTAACCGCTAAAGAGTTTGATTTAGCGGTCTGTTTTTTTAAGGATATTGGCCATATTTTGACGCGGGAGTCGCTGTTGGAGCGTGTGTGGGGGATAAATGCTGATATCACGACGCGCACGATCGATACCCATGTGAGCCGTCTGCGCAAGAAATTAGGGCTGATCCCTGAGAGTGGCTGGCAACTGGCCTCTATTTACCACCACGGCTATCGTTTAACACATGCGAGCGAAGTGACTTGTTAAGCCCCTGTTTTACAAAAAAATGGCGCTAACCCCTTTTATTACTTGAAATTAGTGGGTCAAGTCCTGTATCTTACGCCGTCAATGAAGACGCGTAGCTCAGCTGGTTAGAGCACCACTTTGACATGGTGGGGGTCGTTGGTTCGAATCCAATCGCGTCTACCAATTTTATTATTAATAAACAACCGCTTAGATAAACCCGCGATATCAATACATCTATCCAGTTTGACAGCAGTTTGACAGCAGTTTGATACTTTCCCGGAATTATCATGATTTTGGGGCCTCGATGAGCTTCCAATTGTGGCCTTCAAAGTAGATTTCAGTGGTGCTAATTTTGCTGTGGCCACGTAAATCTGAGACTTGCTGATCTGACCATCCCTGTTCACGTCGTAGCAATTGCCCCAAGTTAATAATCTTATGAAAAGTCGGTTTCTCGCCTTTTGGCAGATGGTCATATAACCCTGAAGCGTCACGCGCTGCGGCGAATCCGTCCGATATCTGTTTGGGCGATAGCTGCCAGAGGTGTTTTTTCTCGGTGCTTTTTCGGTTTCCGCGCTTGGGTTTTTGCTGGACAAGGTACGGGCAGAGAGTGCCTTTTAAGCAAAGCGCTACCAGCTCGCCTAAAGTATTCGCGCCTTTTCTCGAATGAACGACGGGTATATCTTCTGAAATTCCGATGTAACTATCAGAGCCGTGCTTGTGGGTTTTGGAAATAATCACGTAAATGATCTTCTTTCCATCGGTGTTGGTGTATGACCAATCGCGATGCCAGCGCTGTATCTCTGATCGGCGCTGTAGGAAGTTCAGGGCCAATTCCATGGCGTTCTTGATAGCTGGAGTGGCCTGATCGTAGATCGCGTCGTACACGGCGCGAGGATCAAGCCCCGGCTTACTTGGATGATCACCCGGCAGTGTAAGCGGGGGTCGTTTTTTCTTTTCTTGGCACTTTCTGACAATTTTCAGGGGGATGTTTTCGGGAATGATGCCATCTGATACCGCATGTTTACATAAATCTGTCAGGCGAGATCTGTACTTGTTGTAGACCTCGTGAGTGGTGCCGGCTTCTTCAAGAAAAGCCGAATAATCCGCTTGAGTGATTGATGTAAAAGGGCGGTGACCTAGTGCGGTATCGATATTTCGATACAGTCGGTCGTATTCTTTTAGTGTTTGAGTGCTGAGTTTACTGCCGTTTATGAGGCGATTTCTCAAAATAATGGTGGTGAATTTCTTAATATAATCACAAAACAGGGTTACTTCTGGGATGTTATCGCCGGTTGAAAGCCGATTTATCACCCGCTGAACCATCGGGCCGCCAGGGGAAAATAACTGATTCAGCTGTTTTGCGGCATCGATCGCGTCTTTTTCTTCGCAATATCCGAAGGTTTCATTTCGGTTTGGGTCGCCTTTTGGCAGGTCAGGGCGCAGGTAATAATAATATAATCGGCCGTCTTTTCGCGTTGTCGCCTGTAAATTTTCAGGCCAATGGCGGCGATCACTGTTTCTTTTTGGCGGTGTCATGCTTATTTTTTACTCAATTTAATCCGAATTACGCCATTATTGGGTTTGAAATTTATTCAAAACATTCGCTGCAAGGTCGTTCACCGGCGTAATATGAGCCACTTGAACAGCCGGGAATGTAGGTACCAAAGTGACACTATCGACATAAATATAGTAGGTGTATCGGTTTCCTGTGCCGCTTTTAACTTTTACACCTGGCTGTATCTCGTTATCAATCTGGCCTTTTAGGGTGCGCTCATCCGGTGCGCTGCCTGCGGCAAAGCCTAGCTTGAGATACCCCTTTGGGCCGGTTAGCTTCATTCTTACTATTGCCATATCATTTCACCTTAATAATTATTGCTGTGCCGTAAAACGCGCGGTTAAAGCGGGTTAGGCGACAATGTGTCGTCTACTTATAGTTATGTTTCTGCCGTAGCCTCAGTGAATACGGCCATAGCCTTTACAAAAGCATTCCACTGGAGTTCATTAAACTTAATGTCAAGCAGCTGCTCTTCGTTCTCGTAAAGGCCGCAACTGTTTAATTCAAAAATGTCATTGCCGTGTAGATCCCACCACGCACCACGTATGGAAGTACCCCAGTTAAGCTTTTTCTCAAAGAAAGGCATGTTAATCATAAGCAGATACCACTTATAACTTTCCTCATCGTCAATGTAATTAAAGGTCGCTTTATCCGTTATGGCTTTGCATACGTCTACGGCTTTTTGCCCGAATAAGTTGGCTATTTCACCGTCGTAGGTAGTGAAATCAAAAATATGATCTGAAAGGTATTCAGCCCTGTCTAAATCAGCATCTTCAAGGCGCTCCATTTCATAGCTGTGCTCAAGCAGTTTTAAGTAGTCCACAATCTAGCTCCTGAGAAAACAAAACATAACAAAAGCAATTAAATCCGACACATGCCGCGATGTTCCTTGCTCTGTTATCAGTTAAAAGTTTACATCTCTTTGTTCGCGCACAGCGTCGGCATGTGCGGTTTATTGCTGACGTTATACGGCAATTACTAGCTCATAGAATATGAAGAGGATGCAAATCAGCATGAACGCATCCCATAGCATCTTCTTAAAGTGCTTGGCCTGTTGCTTCCTCATTTCTCGATTGAAATCATTCATCTTCTGAATACCATTCGATAAGTTCGCTCAATGCCATACCGCCAGCAATATCAGCACCAAGGCGCAGTGCCGCTTTCTCCCTAAGCTCACCTTCAGTTAGTCCGTCAATCACATCAACAGCATCAACAACTGGTTGAGTAACGATGTCAACAGTCTTGCCAATTGGGTCTTTCACAATTTCAGTTGCTGTATCAATTATGTCGTCAATAATCCCAAGCATGATATTTCCTCTTATTTAAGTTAGCCGTATAACTAACATTTAAAATTGACGCACTCCGCAGTGCGTGTCCTGTTTTTGCTTCTTACTAGCGCAATTTAAATTAAAAGTTATGCCTCCAAGTCGTCCGGGTGTATTTTAAAAAGATTAATAGCCGCCTTCTTTACTCCGTCCCGAACATGGCCAAGGGTTTCTCTCAAGTGTTCGTTCCTGGCTTCCAGTTCGCTTTTGCCTTCGGCTATCTTTTCGGCTGTCGCGTAGGTTTCATCGCTTACATAACTTAGGCTACCGAAGCCAGAAACTGAGTAACCGATTAATTGGGCAAGTTGTTCATGCTCTTGTGGTGTAAAATCCATGCAGGCGATATCGTTCAAATCAAGAGAAGAGGTTTCTAAAAGCTTTTCTACTATCCGGTTGGGCACGAAGCGTTGCACGCCTCGTTCATCAGTTCTGATTGGCTGAATAGGCATAACAAAAGCATTGTTCTGACCTGCTACCTCGGTGTTTCCAGTGGTTTCGTTCATTTCTATAGTCCTTATTAAAGTTCTTTATGGTCTGTCCGCAGGCAGCACATGCAGCCGTTATATTTTTTCGGCAATCGAACTCGGAACTCTCATTCCAAGTTGCGTGTAAACTTTTTCTGCTAACTCGTAATCCTCTTTCCCTAAGTAGTCTCTGTGCGATAAATCCTGCGCAGTATCAAACCACTGTCGAACAACGCTTAATTCTGCACCTGTCATGGTTAGCTGCACTATTCCGGTATTTTCAGCCATCACATTCTCCTTAATTAAAAATATAACTACACGCTCTAGGCCCGACAGTCTCGCAGTCGCTCGCCTACGGCTAAGCTGAAACGTTATATTGCTACGCTGCCTTCAGTGCTGTTAACCACTCATTTGTTTCTTTTAGCTATTACTAGAACGGGATATCATCATCAAAGTCGTCAAAGTTCTGCGCGGGTTGTGCTGAACTTTGATTACTCGGCGCACTGCCTCCACCCTGGCTTTGACCGCCAGCACCACCGCCACCTCTACTATCGAGCATCTGCATTTCACTGGCGACAATCTCGGTTGAGTAACGATCTTGGCCGCTGGTTTTGTCTTGCCATTTGCGGGTGCGAAGGCTGCCTTCTACATAGACCTTTGAACCTTTCTTCAGGTACTCGCCAGCGATTTCAGCAAGGCGGTTGAAGAAGACAACGGTGTGCCATTCGGTGCGTTCTTGCTTTTCACCGGACTGCTTGTCTTTCCATGATTCAGAAGTAGCAATGGTCACGTTGGTTACGGCGCTACCCGAAGGCATGTAGCGCACCTCCGGGTCTTTGCCAAGGTTGCCCACTATGATTACTTTGTTTACGCCTTTAGCCATTTGATTCACCCTGATTGCATAGCTTGATTAAGTTGAAAACACCCCGGCCTTTGTTGCCATTTCTAGCGATAAACTTCCCCGTTCCCGGCCAAAAGTCGATAAGACAATCTGAGCCGGAAACGATTAGATGGGCACCCATATTCTTACGTTCAAACTCAATACCCTTGTCAGTGAGGATCTGCGCTGATGACTCGCGATTACCCGCGCGCTTCTCCCTGCTGGCCTCTCGATGATCTTGGTATGCCTCTACTTGATCGCTCATATCACGCCCCTAGCCATTACTCAGCGCCTTCGCTCTGCGCTGGTTTTGGTACACTCTGGGCTGCAAAGTTGACAGCAAAGCGTAATACATCGGCGTTATTAGGATTGATGCCGGGTAGAACTTTTTGCATGTGCCCTTTGATGACGTTGAATGATTCACCAGCTTGACCACTTAAAGCGATGGTGCCTGACGATACTTTTTCTTTATTTTGAGCCATTCTTATTTTCCTCTGGATTAATGGGCTATGCCGCTTTCAGGTTTTTCTTTAGATGATCTTGAATGCCCCAGTACACTTTCAGGCATGCGTTAGTATCTGCGATAGCTGAGTGAGCATTCTTTAAATCATCGCCAGTGAAGTGCTTATAGGCTTCAGAAAGCTTTGGATTCTTGCCGCCGATAATCTTTTTGGAATTAATCATCGTGCAGAAGTATTCACCTGCCTTCCATGATTCAATAACTTCGTCGCTCATATATCGTTTTGTAGCAATGCGGATTATTCGATTGTCGAACGTCGTATTGTGGGCCACTCGAATATCACAGTTTTTCCACATCTCAAGAAGCACAGCTACGGCGAACTCTTCGGGTATGCCGTGAGCATGCGCGTATTCATTAGTAATGCCGTGCAATTCAATTGTGTCATCAGGGATCACCCAGCCATTGGGCTTGATGATTACGTTAATGCTCTGCTTGATTGCTCTGGACTCAACATCAACAACGTGAGCGGCAAGCTGAACGATATGCGGTTGATCTTCACCGCCTGATGGAGTTTTCCAGTTAGGAATGCCGGTTGTTTCTGTGTCAAATACTAGTAAGTTCTTCATGGTGATTTCCTTGATTTAGTTTCGTTTAGTTACGCGGCTTTGTTGGCTGAGCTATCTTTCAGCTCATCAGAAAGTTTCTTCATATGGCTAAGCTCAACAGTGAAGCTATTAAGAAGCTCTTTTAGTTCGGGATCATTAACCAAGGGGGCGTCAATGATTGCCTGTTGCAGTGATGTAGAAGCCCATTTTTTGACTTGCTCTACTTCAGAGATACCCTGTCTGCGAATAGGCGTTGATCGTTTAATTTCTTTTGCCTGCGGAAGTGCTTCAACCTCTTGAGGTTCAGCTTTTTCCTGATTTTTCTCTTCAAGTTTCTGCTGTTCTTCCAGTCTGATTTTCTCGCGCTGAGCTTCGATGCGCTTTTCTTCGGCTTGCTGGTGCTCTGTTATGCGTAACTTAATAATATTCACAAGATCATCATTATCTTTAAGCACAAGCATTGAAGTATCAGAAAATAGAAACGCATGGTCTGCCGCGAGATCTCTCAAAGAATTAAGATTTTTTTGAATCTTATCGGCAATTTCATTTGCTCTGATCTTTGCATTAGCCAGTTCAGTATCAACAGCATTTCGCTGACTTGAAATTGTTCGCTTTCCCTTTATAGCGCCACCGAAATCAGCCGTAATGACTGGCATGTATGATTTTCCAAGGCGCTCATTTAAGTTTTCAATGTGGGTGCTAATAGCGCTTTTTCCAGCTTGAACAATCTCAACACGAACAGCCTCTTTTCTTGCTTTGACCATTTTATCTAGATCAAGGCGCGTGGCTCGTGCTTGCTCCTTGATGTCATCAATGGTTTTAAATAGCTCGTCGATGGTAGATGTTTGACTGAGCGCATGATCCTTTGCAGCTTCAAGGCGGCTTTCTACTTCACCACACCATTTAACAGTTTTCGCAGCATTGGAAAAATCTTCATCGGTTTGAAGGTCTTTATTAATACTCTCAAAGACCGCTAACGCTGTTTCTTTGAACTCCAGCAGGTTAGATGATGTAACCATTCCAGTTACTTCAACGCGCAGCGCTGGAAGTGTTTCAGGAGCCTTGCCGATTACTACCGGTGCTTCTTCGACGTATTGATAGTTGATCAAGTCAAGTTGAAATTGAGACCATCCTTCAATAATTCGGTTGCGAAGTTCGGGGTCTGGTTGATACAGGAAACTAATCTCTTCGAGTAGTTCGTCGTTTTCATCCCATTTAGTAGCTAAGAACAAACAGCGCTTTCCGCCAACGATAAATTGATGCTCCATTTGTACGCGTAAATACTCAGGCAAATCTTCCGCATATGAACAACCACGTATGGTGTTGTTAAGGCTCTTGTGCTCGAAGGTGTCCTCTTCATCCATTGTGATGCCGTCAAAGCTGGCGCTGTATATCCCTTCTTTTGCCACAACTGGATATAGATTTTTTCCGATAATCTTTTGAGCAAGTGGCCGTGCAAGTGCTTCAAAGCGGTGGCCATCATCAAAACGTGCTTGAGTTGCATCGTCTATTTCAGGGGTAATCCCTGTTGCCATTTCGTGTAACAATTCGTTACGTGTTTTATAGGGTGATATTCCCAGCATCGCAGGGGCATCACTGGCGTTAAAATGTTTGGCGCGATGTTCGAGCCATTCCTGAGAACCTTGCTTTAAATTTATGTGCTCCATCCTAATTACCCTCCTGTTGCCAAGCGTCGATTTGATTTTTTTGATCACCACTTAACTGCATTGTTGTAATCGCAGTGCTGATGACATCCTTTGCTGATTTTTTTCCGGAACGTACAAGCGCCTCACACTCTTGTGCTAAATCCTCAAATTGCTCATCGGTGCAAACTGTAAGAGGCTTTTTTTCAGTTTGCGTATCGTCATCACCATCCATATCAAGGACAATTCCACCTTCTATGATTGGATTTCGTCCGGCTTCAGCTCCATGACTGACGGCGATTGCATTGGATACCTCAATAGAGCAGGGCATATACTTTAGAACCTGAAGCAATGGGATTTTCCGACAATACATTTCCCAGTCTCGATAGCTGTAATGATTGCTGCCGACCTTGTTGTATTTGTTGCGATGCTTGGTAAGTTTTCCGATTGTCCAAAGCTCAATAATTGGCATTGCCGAACCTTTAACCCATCCGATAGCATAGGCATGCGTCATGTCTTCCGGGTCATCAAGCTCTGTTTCACTGTGAATAACTAAATCGCGTCGAGCGCCATCAGTGAAGGTGTAGTTTTGATCTTTATAAATGACGCCGGTATAGACTGTGCCGCGACCACTGCGAGCAACAAGATCAACCAACCCTTTCCAGCCAGGTACAAAGGTGCATGTGGTCTTGTAAGGGATTAAATAGCCTGCGCCATTAACACCCGGTTCTAACCCCAACTGTCCCGCTGTCATGAGCGAAGCTGCAATACTGTTTACGCTGCACTTCTGAAGTTTTGGTGATGTGCTGAACGCAGTGAGTGCAAGCCTCGCCATCCGATCGGCAGTCATGTGTTTTGGTAGTGCTAATTCAAGCTGAGGTTTCAGCTTTTCCATAAAGCTGCTGAGTTCAGCAATAGGGGATTTTCTACTGCCTGCCATTTGTTGATTACTCATAGTTATTTTTACTCTCCGATTGTGCTTCTTAAAATCTTATGCCGCCGCCGGTGGCAAATCGTCTTCTGTCATTTCAAGCACATCAGGCACATAGACCTTCTGCTCTGGCGTTTTACGGTTCTGAAACAGTGCGATATCAATGATCGTGTCGTTTAAGTTGTCCAAATCAATCTCCTTGTCTTGAGCTGCTACTTATAAAATTGGCGGGGATGGCAGGAATCGAACCTGCACGTAAGCCTTGTTCATATCCACCTAATACACCCCAGTACCCGAAGGCATAAGACACTACTTAGCTGGTGATGCTCGCTTACTTAGAGTGACCCGTTATCAGCGTCTACCAATTCCGCCACATCCCCATTACTTCAACCCACATCCGGCTTGCCTTTGATGGCTGATACCTTCTGTCTTACACTGGCGATTACTCGGCATGATCGCCCAACCTTGTTTCCTGACCCGTTAGGGTGGTGTAAGTGGCCTTGAGTTGTATGTAAACATACTTACAGTGATAAGTCAATGCGCTTACATCTTGAGGCTGTATAGTTGCCTTCGGATATAAGGAAAAAACCAATGCGTTCTATAAAAATATTATTGATAGCGGTAGGGTTTACCGCGTGGTTTTCTGCTAATGCAGAGCAGGGCGGCGATTACTTTGGCGGAAGCCTTGGGTCAACCGACTTCAATACGGGCGTGACAACGTCGGACGCCGCTCTCGATGAGTCAAGCGGTGGGTTTAAGCTGCTTTATGGGATTCAGGCTCAGAAGGCTGTGGCAGTTGAGGTTGCTTATTATGATTTCGGTCAGTCATCACTGGTAGGCAGGACTGGCGACTTATTCACAACAGACGGGGGCACGTTTGTTTTTCTCAGGAATGCCGTGTTTTTATTGGATGCAACGGCACTATCTGTGAGCGGCGTGTTCTCGCGCGATGTAACTCGGAAGCTCTCATTGCTGGCGCGGGTAGGGTTGAACGCATGGGATACTGAGGTGGTTTCCTCTGGGACTTCTGGCGGCGTCGTTAATGATGACGGGGTGGATTTGTTTTATGGTATTGGTGCCCAACTAGCGCTTAACGAAAAATATTCAATCCGTGCCGAATATGAAATACACGACATCTCTGAAGGTATAAATTTTTTAAATTTCGGGCTGATTGCACGATTTTAGCGGTGATTGATTAGATCAGCTACATCTAGGATTTGACGCGAAACCACTGATGTTTCAGTGTTTGAATCTCGGGCCATTTTGACAAGCCTGCTTCGCGCTGGTTTTCTCGATAGGCCGTGAAATCCCATTAGAAAGGTGATTGCCTCTTTGATGTCGGCGTTTTTCTCGTCTTCTGCGATACGCTCGATGGCCCCCTCAATCACATTCAGAGCTTCAGGCTGGATGAATGGCTTAACGATGTAGTTGAGGGCACCAAGGGACATAGCGAGCTTTAACAACTCTATTTCAGTACTGCTGCTGCAAAAAATAAAATTGATTTCTCGTTTTTTTAGTTTAATAGCGACTTCCGTGCCGCTGATGCCTGGCATGAGCTGGTCGAGAATGACCAAATCAACGTGCTGGGATTTAATTAGATTCAGCGCAGCTTCTCCCGAGCTGACATCAAATATTTCATAATTATTTGGCGAGAGTAGAAGGCGGATCTGATCACGTATCGCCTGCTCATCATCTACTATTAGTATGGTTATCATCGTATGGATTCCTTTTCAGCACCCTTATGCTAGCTGTAGCGGCACTTTCCGGTGGAATCAACAGTGATTCACGATGTTCAAATACATCATTAATAGATCGTATTAGCTTTATTTTCTCCTGATTATCTGTGATTCCGTAGCGCCTGCAAACGTGCTCGAAGGAATCGATATTGATTTTTGAATACAACCCAAAAGGCGTGGACTGGCCCATGCTAACTCCCCAAAAAGTGGATAACAATATGATTAAAAACGAATTGTTGACCACATAATGGTGGAAGAGTTGTGAGCGTAACGGCTTCACGGCAATCACTGCGTGATGGCAGTGGTGCGAAAAACGACCTTACTCGATTGACCTGCTAGATGTATGTGATAAATATCACCGGGCGGCTATTTTTTTTGACTTTTACTTTTGGCAGAAGCGGTAATTGCCACTTGATCGGCGATGCTTTCTACGTCTTCAAGGGCTTTTCTTAAGCCTGGTGACATATTCAGCTCGTCGGCAGCGACCTCTTGAGCTTCAATGATAGCCACAACGGCATGCCTCAGTGGCTTTGGTAGGGCAATGATTCTATCGGCCAGGGCGAGCGATAGCGGATCTCTGTTGATTGTCTGGTGCGCATCGCAAAACAACTTCTCCCCTTTTCCATGAGCAACCCATCGAGCCGAATAACCATATGCATCCTCAATAGAAAATGCATGCTCTGATTTTATTGCGCGGGTATCCCCATTTTTCCACATCACAACAGTTGGTCGGCTGACGCCTATGCGATCAGCAAAAACCTGCGGCGTGACGCCTAGATCGGAAAGGATCTGAATAATTCTGTCTCTTAACTCCATGTAAGTAAGTTTACAGTCATTAGGTAGTAAGCAGATTGACATTATCGGGTAAACCTGCTTACACTAAGGCATGGACGAAAAAACAATAACCAAGAAAAGAGCCATCGAGATATTTGATGATGGCGACTCAAAGCAGGCAGTGGCGAATCTTGCCAGCGCAATTGGTGTAACTCGCCAAGCAATTTACCAGTGGCCGGAGATTCTTCCGCAGAAGACAACCGATCAAGTGATTGGCGCTGCCATTCGACTGAAGAGGCCCGGTTTCCCAGTGCTTTTATCAGTCGCATGACCATTTTCTATCCCACCCGTCAAAGCCTCTCGTGGCAACCAAACCCAGGCCACACCATTCTGACGGGTGTTTTTTTATTTTAGTAATGAGCAGCGTGATTATTTTCATGCTTACAGCTTAAGCAAACAAAGGGAGAAGGGCAGTGGAAGGCAACAGGGATCACCACGTACCAGATGTAGATGACCTCTTTACGGCGCTACATGCAGGCGCGAAAGCAGTACCGGGTGGCGGCGTTACGGAGCTGGCAAGGCGCTATGTTATGAAGCCTAAGACGCTTCTTAATTACCTAGACCCGCAAGATATAACGCATTACCCATCATCACCATTATTTCTGCGGGTGCTGTGCGATATCAAAGATAAAACCGCTGTTGACATCATTTGCCAAATGAACGGCGGCACCTTCAAGACAAAAACATCAGAGACGCACGATTCTATTTCATCCGCGATTGTGAACGCATTCACGGAAGTATCAGATGTTGCTCGCCTTGTTGATGAGTTTAAGAAAAATGATGGTGTCCTTGATTCAAAAGAAAAGCATCGCATTCGAATTGAAATTGCAGAAGCAGAGCATGCGATATCAGTTCTTAAAAACACACTGCAAATGGAGAGCTAACCATGATTGTTGATAGACGCCGTAAGGCCAGCTCAAGAACCCCAATATTCGGAGATACACCGACGGGCTTCCTCTTTGTGCTGATGATTTCAGTGATATTGCTGATCGCTTTATATCTGATCAAATAAGGCGAATTAGACCGTGGCAAGAATACGCACAATAAAGCCTGAGTTGTTTACTCACTATGAGTTGTACTTAGCTGAGACAGAAACGGGTCTTCCGCTTCGCATTGCATTTCCTGGGCTATGGATTCAAGCCGATAGGGAAGGCCGCTTTAAGTGGGTACCACAACAACTGAAACTTGGATCACTTCCATACGATGATCTTGATTTTTCACGCGTGCTTGACGCGTTAGCCACGCGTGGTTTCATTGAAAAATACACGGTTGAAGGCGTCGATTATGGCTGGATTCCGGGGTTTTTAGACCATCAGGTCATAAATAACCGAGAAAGAGGTAGCGCCCTACCAGAACCAAATGAAAACAATAAGTTGACGCGTGAGCCACGCGACGATCACGCGACGATCACGCGTGAAGTGCATGCACAAGGGGAAGGGAAGGGAAAGGAAGGGAAGGGAAAGGAAAAAGAACCCTCTCTCTCACTCGAGATGGAAAAGACATTAATCATCACGTGCCCCGAAGACTTCCAGCCAAGCGAGCAGATAAAAACAAAAGCTCACCTTGCTGGCTGCCGGCCTCACACGCACGATGACATCATCGCATTCACCAGTCACTACCGAGCAAAACGAGAAACTTTTACCAGCGACGGTTGGCAAGAAAAGTTTTTGGCGTGGATGGTCAGGCAAAAGCAGTACGACATGAAAAACACTCAGGAGAAATCAAATGCGCCCAGCTCACGAAATAGCCAATCAGGTGCAGCAAGCCTTGCAGGCGGACTCAGTGAGGCCTTCGAGTGAAAATAATGCAGATGATCCCAAGAACAAGCAGCGGCAGAAATTCACCGCTCAATTGTTCGTCAGAATGCAGAGTAATTACGGGCACAAGTGGTCATCTCTGTTCAAGGGCGATGTTGAAAACCGCATGCTGAACGCTGCCAAGGCAGAATGGCGATTTGAACTCAGAAGTTTTTCTGAGCCTCAGATATTGGCTGCGTTTGAGATTATGAAAAAGCACCACACCAGCTTTCCTCCAACACTGCCTGAATTCCGAAGGATCTGCAGCAACCTTCGAGTGCGTCGCCAAGAAGCGAAAAGCAGTCAGTTACTTTTGACGCGTCAATCTCAGCCGGTATCGATTGAGCGCAGACGGGAACATATCGCAAACATGAGAGCAGTTTTGTCAAATAAACCAGCAACCGAGGACAGTTAAATGCCCAGACCAAGAAGAGAAGATTTTAGTTTTAATTTTTCGTACAGACGAGCGTTGAAGCGTTGGGAGAAAAACAACCCAGTCCGTAAAGCCAGCGCAAGCAAGCTATCGCGCAAAGCATCAGAGGGGCGGTTAGGGCGGAGCATCAAACCAAGTATTTATGGCGGCCTAGTTTTAGATCACTTCAAGCAGCTGAATCTAGCGGCAATGAAGTCTGGTGGAAAATTAAGGTTCTAGTGTTTCACGTGGAGCAATCGAGGCAAGCATGAGAACGGTTAATTTAAAACTGGAAGAAGTGGTGAAGCTGGTCAAAACATCGTACCAAGACATCCCTCGCGCTGTTTTTTATATCGGCGGAAGCTACAACGTCTACCCGCTGAATGGGCGAATGTTTAACCGAGTGGTTGAGTTGTACCCGGAATCACTGCTTGGGGTTTATGACAAGAAAGCTAAGCACTGCGACATTATTCAAGATCTGGAGATGGTGGCTTAAATCATGTCTCAGTCAGAAATCACAGTCACCATACCCGGCAAACCAGTAGCAAAAGGTCGGCATCGTACCTCTCAGGCAAAACTTGGGTTTGATCGTGCTGGCAAGCCCTACGTGATTCAAGGTCATCCATTCACGCCAAAGACTACCCGCGAGTGGGAGAAAGCAGCCAAGTGGTACATAAAGTCTTCGTTCCAAGGTGGTGGACCAATCATGGGTGCAATAGCTCTTTCAGCTGTCATTGTCTTTGAAGTGCCGGTTTCATGGCCTAAATGGAAGCGTGAAGCAGCACTAGAGGGCGTTATCGTTCCAACGGCGAAACCGGACCTAGATAATGTAATCAAAGCAATCAAGGACGCGGTCAATGATCTCGGTTGGCAGGATGATTCATATGTCACCCGATCATCAGAAGTGAAGCAGTACGGGAAAAACGCGGGGATCTTCCTTCGGATCAATAAAATACCCGGTGTTATTCCATCTCAAATAACCAGTAAAGCAGAGTTTTTATTATTAACCACAGGAGAAGAAGCATGAGCACGGCAGAACAACAAGCAACCAGTAACGTAACCAAGATGCCAACCGTCAGCGATAAAGATGTAGCGGACGCTGAAAAGGCTTTGAGTGAAATCGGCAGCGACATGGATCCAGGAGTTTTAAACGGCAGTGTCGGTGGTCCACTTGATACGGGTGGTGTTTCAAAGAAATCAGCGGCCAGTGATGATGACGGTGAAGAAGATGGCGATGGTGAGCAAATGGAAATGCTACCCGTTCCAAAGCCTTGTGACGAAATCAATAAACTGATCAATGATGTAAACACTGAGCTGGATCAGATTGAGGCGGATCGTGCATTACTTAATGCTAGAAAACGCGAGCAGATGGAATCTTTGAGAGCGAAAGGTGTTGATACCGATTCATTCGAGTTTTCTCGTAAGCTGATGCAGAAAGACCCTGATAAGCGTGAAAGAATGGATCTGTCATTGATCCTCGTCATGAAGGCAGTCGGAAAAGATATTCAAACCGATTGGGTGGAAGACAAAACCACTCACTGATGGCAATCGAAGCAATATCAAGCCTGATGGGGCGACTGGAAACGGTCGTCCCTTTTTCAGTTTGTAGGAGGGGATAAAGAAATGATCAACCTGCCCATTCAGATTACGGATGATCGCCTGAAAGCATTGGCGCTTGAGCCTAAGTATCCACACCCGAAAAGCACAACTATCGAGCTGCGAGCGTGTATTGATGAGACGTTAGTTTTAAAGCCCGGGTTCTGCACCAAGATATCGTTTGGGTTTAGGGCTGAATTACCTGAAGCACTGGCGGCTCTTATCACGAGTGAAAAATTGCAGGTCAAAACAAACCAGATCATTGAGCCGCACTATGCTCAGGTGTGGGGCTGCGTATTTCTGAATGAAACCGATGTAAGCATTTCAATCGAGCCATTTGATGTGGTTGCTAAGGCGATGCTGTTGCCTGCTATTCAGGTGGAGATCGTGCCGGTTGATAGCCTGGACACTGGGCCTATTGCCGACTGGGTGAATCAATCATGATCCGTGCACCGCATCCATTCCGCGCACTACCCGAAAAACACGTTGCATGGATAAAAATGGTCAGGCCTTTCATGAAAATGAGAGTGCTTGCGCGGTCGTTCGATGTTAGCAAACAGACAATTCAGCGTATTGACGAGGGTGATAGTTATGCGGATGTGGTGGTTTAGTGGCCCGTCGTAATTCCAATGGTTTGACTGATAAGTGGCAGATTGCCATTGACGAGTGGATTGTCAACGGTCGTAACGGTCGCCTTGCTTATAAGAAGGCTTATCCGAAGGCAAAGGACAATACTTGTGAGACACAGTTCTCTGAACTCCTGAAAAAGCCAGAGGTGGCGAAATATCTGCTAAAAGTAACCGAAGCCGCCACAGAGCAAACTCAGATAGACGCTGCATGGGTGCTGACCCGTATAAGCGAGATGATCGACTCTGACCCCTTAGATATCTTTGACGCTGTTACAGGCTGTTACAAGCCCATAGAACAATGGCCTATTATTTGGCGTCGAATGCTGAGTGCTGCCGATGTTCAGGAGATCTACGACGGCCAGGGCAAGGATCGAAAAAAGGTAGGTGAGATCGTCAAGTATAAGTTTATCGATAAGCTGAAGGCATACGAGATGATCGGCAAGCATGTCGATGTTCAGGCCTTCAAAGATCGGATTGAAGTCACCAACACTACGACGCTCGCAGATAAGATGAAGGCTGCTCGAAACAGGGTAAAGAGCTGATCAGATGGGCTGCGCTAAGATTGGTTACGAATCCCGCAAGTCTGCCAATCAAGACGCTCAAAACATGCTCAACCAGTACCGCAGATTCACCAAGCGAAGAAAGAACAATCGAAAAGCAGGTAGCAAGCTTAGGCCTTATCAGTGCCCGATTTGTCACGAGTGGCATCTGACTTCTGCGAAACAGAAAACCAAGATAAGGCGATACCAGTAACATGCAGCAACTAACCGCCGAACAGCTAGAAGACCAGCTGATTGAGGATATCGCAGGGTTTACCCATGATCCGTATGGGTACGCATGTTACGCCTTCCCCTGGGGTGAAAAAGAAACTCCGCTAGAAAATGAAAGTGGCCCTCGTGAGTGGCAAAAAGAAGTGCTCAATGAGATAGGCGACCACCTACAGAACCCTGAGACACGACACCAGCCACTTCAGATTGCACGGTCATCAGGCCATGGTATTGGCAAGTCTGCACTCTTCGGCATGGTGGTTGACTGGGCAATGGATACCTGCGAAGACACACGCATTATCGTGACTGCAAACACTGATGGCCAGCTGAAATCAAAGACGGTACCGGAGGTTATCAAGTGGCGAAACATGTCCATTACCGAGCATTGGTTCAATAGCACTGCAACGGCCATTTACTCAAACCAGCCTAAGCATGATAAATCATGGCGCTGTGATTTCCTGCCATGGTCAAAAGATAATACTGAGGCGTTTGCTGGTCTACATAATAAAGGCAAGCGTATCGTTATTCTGTTTGATGAGGCCTCGGCCATTGACGATGTGATATGGGAAGTAATCGAGGGCGCACTGACCGATGAAGATACTGAAATCATCTGGATAGCATTTGGTAACCCAACAAGAAACACCGGGCGATTCCGTGAATGCTGGCGCCAGCATTCAAAAGACTGGAGCACGAAAAAGATTGATTCGCGCACCGTTCCCGGCACCAACAAGGTCAAAATCAAGAAGTGGGAAGAGTCGTATGGTGTTGACTCTGATTGGTTCAGGGTGCGTGTCAGAGGTGAGTTTCCGAACGCTTCAGCTTCGCAGTTCATCCCGACTGAGTTGATCGAACGAAACAGAGGATCACACCTGAATTCTCATCAGTATGATTTTGCACCTGTGATACTAACCTGTGACCCTGCATGGTGGGGTGATGATGACATTGTCATTGGTTATCGCCAAGGATTGCACCATCGAGTATTGGAAACATTCAAGAAGAATAATAATGATGTGGTGGTCGCCAACAAGTTAGCCAGGTACGAAGACGAGCACAATGCTGACGCTGTTTTTATTGATATGGGCTATGGCACCGGCATATACTCCGCCGGAACAACGATGGGCCGAAGCTGGCAACTTGTCGCGTTCTCATCTGAATCAGGCCGTAAGGATTGCTACAACAAGCGTGCTGAGATGCTAGTGAGCATTAAAGAATGGCTTGAGGCTGGTGGTGTGCTTGATCCTGATGACGAGCTGTATGAAGAGCTGATAGCGCTTGAGACAATGCCAACGATGGATGGTAAGTTTAAGTTTCCGCCGAAAGCTGATATGAAGAAGGTCATTGGAAGATCACCGAACAAGCTGGATCAGCTGGGCTTAACATTTGCTTTTCCTGTTGTTAAAAAGAGAAGTGGTAATCAGGGCGTGGTTCACGAATTTGACCCGATGGAGGTTTAAACAAAAGCCTGAAACTCTGGCACTAACCTAGACCCAGCCGCCTCGCTACTCTGCGGGGCATGAAAGCAGAATATCAACGAGAATCAGTTGTCACCCTTTGGGATGAGGTCTTACCTCTGCTTCATACCCATTGGGATGAAATAGCGCATTTCAAAGACATTCCACTTGACCCCGATATCGAGGGTTACAACCACCTTGAAGAGCTCGGCATGCTGCGCTGTTATACGGCGCGTATTGATGGCGTTCTCGTTGGCTATGCAGCCTTTATCGTAAGGCATCACCCGCACTACATGGGAACCCTTCAGGCGCAGGAAGATGTCATCTTTCTGATGCAGGAACATAGAAAAGGTCGTGTTGGCCTTGGTCTGGTTATGTACTGCGATAATCAATTGTTCGGCGAAGGTGTTCAGATTGTCGGGCACCATGCCAAAGCAGATCACCCCGCTTTATCCACAATACTTAAACGCTCTGGTTATGAGCTGGTTGACCTTATCTGGCTGAAGAGGGCACCGCAAGATGGGTAATGCTGCGAACTATTGGCAGGCCAAAGAGGGGGCAAAAAAGGCTGGTGAAGCCGGTGACAAGATAAAGGATGCAATAGCACCTGACATCGTGATACCGCCACCACCTGAGCCACCAAAGCCAAAAGTAAAACCTGAAAAAGCTGCCACTGACGCACGTAAACGCCAAACAAAGCGAGCGCTGAATGCTGATGGTCGATCAGGAACAATACTGACTGGTGGTAGTGGCCTTGGTGAGCTTGGTGAATCGACTGGCACGAAGCGTAAAACGTTGCTGGGTCACTGATGAGTGCTGAATCAAAATTAGACCGACTGCGAAAGCTGCACGGCCAGCTTGATAAAGAGCGTAGTAGCTGGATTCCGCACTGGCGGTCGCTCAATGAACTAGTAACACCGAGACAGCCAAAGTTTCTTCTGAGCGATCGCAACAAAGGCGGCAAGCGTCACAATCGAATTGCTGACAACACGGCAACACTTTCACTTCGTACATTGAGCGCTGGCATGATGACCGGGCTAACATCGCCGGCACGTCCTTGGTTTCAGTTGGCTACGCCTGATAAAGATCTGAATGAGTTCGGACCGGTTAAGAAGCACCTCCACGAAGTATCCAAGCGCATGCGGTTTGTGTTCGCTCGATCTAATTTGTACAACAGCTTGCCAATAGTCTATTCACACATGGGGCTGAATGGCATAGCGGCCATGCCTATCATGGAGGATGTTGAAAAGGTTATTCACACGCAAGTATCACCGATTGGCTCTTACTGGTTAGCTGCCAATGAGAAACAGAAGATTGATACCTATATGCGCGAGATCCCGATGACTGTCCGCCAGGTGGTCAACAAGTTTGGTGATCGTCATGCTGGCCCATTCAAGCGATGGAATAACTTTTCCACTCAGATCAAATCCGCGTGGGAAGCTGGCAACTACGAAACGGTAGTGGTGGTGATGCACTGCACACAGCCGAACCCCGAGTTTGATCCATCCAAATTACTATCTAAGTACAAGTTGTTCAGCTCGACTTATTACGAGCCAAATAATAACGAAAATAAACTGCTGCGCGAAAAAGGATTTGATGAGAATCCTATTATCTGCCCTCGCTGGGATGTGGTCGGTGAAGATGTTTATGCTTCATCTCCGGGCATGGAAGCGCTAGGTGATATTCAAGAGCTTCAGTTATTAAATAAGCGAAAGAGCCAGGCATTAGCCAAGCAGATAGCGCCTGCGCTACAAGGGCCGTTATCACTTGCGAATAGCCGAGTATCAACCATCCCCAATGATATTACCTTTGTCGATAGCAGCAATGACAGGGGCGGCTTGAGGTCAATTTACGACGTCAAGATTGATCTGGGTGGTGTGCTTAATGACATTCAGGATGTCAGAGGTCGGGTAAAGAGAGCCTTCTACGAAGATCTGTTCTTGATGATATCGCAGTCAGACCGCAGACAGGTCACTGCACGTGAGATTGAAGAGAAGGGCGAGGAAAAATTAACCGTACTAGGCCCGGTCCTTGGTCGTCTTAATTATGAAGGATTTGACCCGGTGATTGATCGGACTTATTCGATCATGGAACAGCGAGGAATGCTGCCTGAGCCACCACCAGACCTTGAAGGTGTTGATCTAAAGGTTGAGTACATCTCAATCATGGCACAGGCACAGAAGATGGTCGGGCTTGCCTCAACAGATCGATTCATGCGCTATGCCGGAAGCCTGATGGAAGCGGTACCAGAGGTGGCTGACAAGATTGATTTCGATCAGTCAATTGATGAGTACGCTGATATGACCGGCGTGGTTCCTGGCATCGTTAGATCAGATGAGGAAGTCGCAGAGATCAGAGAAAATCGCGCGAAGAAAGAGCAGGAGCAGGCCGCTGCTGAACAAGCCGCTACCGCTGCGAATTCAGCCAAGACACTTTCTGAAACCAATGTCGTTGATGACAACGCATTAACCCGCATGCTCGGTGGTCGATGATGGGTACTCGTGATCGAAACCGCGCAAAGAAAAAACAGCTGATTAGCGATACGGGTGACAAGGAACAGCTCGACAACGCAAAGCGATCAGAAGATTCAAGAAAGTCTCAGCGTGAAAACGATCTTAACTGGCTCATGTCTGACCAGCGTGGACGGCGGATTGTTCACGACCTAATCATGAGTAAGTGCGGCATTCAACATTCAAGTTATCTGTGCACGGCAACCGGTCGTGGATCAGATCCTATTTTCAAAGAAGGTGAGCGCAATGTGGGACTAACGCTACTGAGTGAGCTTAGTGATACTTGCCCTCGTGATTGGTTATTGGCGCAAGCCGAAGCCTTGGAAAAACGACTAAAAAATGAAGGAGTGGATTGATGACTGTTGAAAGCGAAGCTGGCGGTGAAAAGGGAGCCCCTGACGTATCTGCCTCCGCTGATGAGAGTGAAAAACTTGCTGCCGCTGCTGCCGATGAAGGCGATCAGTCTGGTGATGAAGACTCTGGCAAAGATAAAGAAACCCCTGATGGTGATGAAAAGGAAAAAGGTGATGGCGAGGGTGATAAGCCCGAAGTGCCTGAAACCTATGAACTGACATTACCTGAAGATTCAAAACTGAATGATTCGGATTTGGAGAAAGCTGCGGAGCTGGCGAAAGAGTTTGGCCTGAGCAATGAACAAGCGCAGCGCCTAGTCGAAAGCCAGAGCGCAGATCGACAGGGCTTCCTCGATCAAATGAAAGAGTCGCATGACCTGCAAGTGGATCAATGGGCTAAAGACATCGAGGCAGACAAAGATTTTGGCGGTGCCAATTTCGAGAAGTCTTCCGAAGATGCTAAGCGCGTTATTGATCGATTTAGTGATGATGAATTTAAAACGCTATTGGATGACACCGGCTACGGCAACAACCCCAATTTCTTCAAGTTCGTCGCAAAGATCGGTGCAGCAATGAGCAGTGATGATGATTTTGTAACGGCTGGTGACGGTGGCGACGGCAAGACTGCTGGCCAGCGCATGTTTCCAACGATGAATAAAAAAGATTAACGGAGCTAAATAATGGCGACTAAAGGTTTAACTAATCCAACCCTGCAAGATGTGGCAAGCCGAACTGATCCAGATGGCTCAATTGCTGATGTGGTTGAGATTCTATCTGAAACAAATGAAATTCTCGACGATGCTACATTTATTGAGTGTAATGATGGCACGACACATAAAACAACGGTGCGTTCTGGTTTACCAACAGCAACCTGGCGTAAGTTGAACTATGGTGTTCAGCCAAGTAAATCACAGACGGTTCCTGTTCGTGATGGCGTGGGAATGCTGGAAAACTACGCAGAATCTGATAAAGCATTGGTCGATATGAGTGGTGATCCTCAAGGATTTCGCCTGTCAGAAGACCGTGCCTTTATCGAAGGTATGAACCAAGATATGGCGTCAGGTATGTTCTACGCTGATTCATCTGTTGATAAAGAAAAGTTCATGGGACTTGCGCCTCGCTTTAGCAGTAAAGCAACTGAGAACGGTGACAATATTATTCTTGCTGATCCTTCTGCGTCTGGTTCAGATCAAACATCTGTTTGGTTAATTGTTTGGGGGCCAAACACCGTTCATGGTCTTTATCCAAAAGGGTCGAAGGCTGGTTTATCCAATAAAGATCTAGGTGAAGTTACGCTCGAAGATCCTGAAGGTGGCAAGTACCAGGGCTATCGTTCCCACTATAAGTGGGACATTGGAATTACTGTTCGTGACTGGGGCTATGTGGTGCGGATTGCCAACATCGATACAAGTGCGCTGACTAAAGATGCTTCGGCTGGTGCGGACTTGATTGATGCAATGGTGCAGGCGCTTGAGCAGGTCAAGGATCTCAATATGGGTCGTCCGGCGTTCTACTGTAACCGCACCGTGCGTTCTTTCCTTCGTCGCCAGATGGCAAACAAATCAAATGTGAACCTTACCCTTGATACTGCTGGTGGCAAGAAGGTTCTGAGCTTTGATGAGGTTCCGCTGCGTCGCTGTGATGCAATCTTAAACACTGAAGCAGTCGTTTCTTAAGGAGAATAATCGTGATTGTAGATTATGAAAATGAATATTCTGATGCTCAGGCATTAACTGCTACTGCAGCATCAGAGCATGTGATTGACCACGGCGCTGCTGGTGATGTCGGTGAAGGCGAGGCGATGGGTATTGTGATTACCTGTGATGTTGCACTTGCTGGCACATCACCCACGCTTGATATCGAGTTACAGCAAGATACCGCTGCAGCCTTTCCAAGCCCATCCGGCGTGATCAGTCTGTCGCAGATTACGGCAATGGGGGCTGGTGATAAGAAGGTGCTCCCCGTGCCGCCGGGTGCGTTGTTAGAACGGGCATCACGCCTGAACTACACGCTTGGTGGCACGACTCCAACTGTAACGCTCTCCGCTTCGTTGATGCCTCTGCGCTCAATTCCGAACTGGCGAGCATACGCTGACGCAATTTAATAAGTGAGGTGATGCATCGTGGCTGAGAAAAAAGAAAGTAAGACAGAAAAGGAACCTACCAAGGTCTTTGTCGTAGCGACTAAAAAAGGCTATTACGGCCAGCTTCGTGAGGTGGGTGCGCGATTCTGGATTAAGTCTGAAAAAGATATGGGCTCATGGATGGAAGAGGTCAAACCAAAAGCTGAGGAAGCTGCCGAAAAAGAAGAGTAGCGGAAAAACGGTGATGAGGGCTTCGGCCCTCTTTGCTTATCAACACATTGTAAAGGTGCTGCATGGCTGTAATTGATTACACAAAAACTGAGTTGAACGGTGGCGCTGTCCTCTATAAGTGGGAAGGCCTCACTGAAGTTGATAGTGGCAAGCCTGTTCAGCATAGCGGGTCAACCGATAGAACGATTCAGGTGGGAGGTTCTTTCGGTGGCGGCACTGTTCGCTTCGAGGGTGCGCTTGATATTGAAACCCCGGTCTATCTGCCATTAACCGATCCACAGGGCAACGAGCTTTTATTTGGAGCGGAAAAGATCGAAGCGGTTTCTGAATTCACTTCGCTTATCCGTCCTATTGTTACTGCTGGGGCAGGTGTTTCTTTGACCTGCTTACTGCTTGTTCGGAACACGATGTAATGAAGTTTAACCACGGCAGAGGCTTGTGGAACTGGATTAAATGCCTGTGCCACAGCTACAAACAAAACCACCTGAAAGAGCTTGGCCGTGCAAATAGAGGTAGAACCGAATGATTCTTTTCTTAAAGCGTTTATTTCTTGAATTCATGCTTGATTGTCGGGTGCTGGCGGCTGCAGTTGGCGGCTTCTTCAATGCTGGTGACATTACGCCAACCGGCAGATTGTTTGTTACGCGCATTAAACCGGATGGGTCACGTGAAAATCTCGGCCTTGTCTGCACGAAGGTTGTGACTGATGCCGGTGTTGCCTTCATTGTCGATGCCTTTCAGAACATTACTGAAGTTGAAACATTTAGATATCACGGATCAGGCACGGGCGTTACTGCTGAATCCGCTGCACAGACTGCACTTGTCACTGAAGTTGAAACAAGGGCAACTGGCACACAGCTTGAAGGTGCCAGTGCAAACATCTACCGCACCGTTGGCACTGTCAACTACACCGCCACACGAGCCATTACAGAACACGGAATATTCTCAGCGTCTAGCGTTGGCACCATGCTTGATCGTTCGTTATTCGCAGCGATAAATGTCGTGAATGGTGATGCGATTGAGTTTACTTATGAATTGACTGTTCCGAGTGGGTCATAGCATAAATATTACAGATTGTGCGCCACTTCATAATACCCTTCGCACCATTAACACCGGAGCGCCCTGATCCGCGTCCTATGTATTCCGGCACGTTCCCCGGCCCTGCGAAAGGCATTTTGCCTGATGTTCAGGGCGCTGGTTATCTGCGTAATTACTATGTGGTGCAAATAGATGCACCTGATTCTGAAATTGAATCGTGGCTGATTGGCAAGGCTGACATTATTGATCTCGATGCCCCAAACGTGATGGGGCGGATATCACGGGTGCGAGCAGTCGGCGTGACCGGAATCGATGGAGCACCAAGTGCAATCACTATTCGCCAGCGAGTCATGAGCTTTCTTGGGCATGGCGATGTTGATTTTTTCGAGCGCTTTTAATGGCAATTGATAATTTCACTGATACCAACGGTACGGCACTTGATACGCATGATTCGGCGTGGGATTCGGCTGCCACGATGGGTGTGTCAAATGCTGAAATCCAAAATAACGTTCTGAGAGCTTCGGCTGTATGGGTGCGTTATGGTGGTTATTATAACAACGGTCAGCCTGCAGATCATGAATCGGAGGTGGTACACAAAGTATCAGCGAGTGGGTGGATAGAAAAAGGTGCATCTGTGCGAATGTCTGCATCTGCAGACGGTTACGCACTTTATTTATCTGACCCCGTTGGTGGTAATTATACAACTGCTATCTTACTGAAAGATCTAGCATGGTTAGGGCAAGGGGTTGGGTCATGGCCGATAAATTCAGACCACACGTTAAGATTAACTGTAAGTGGTTCTACCACAACAGTCCTTACAGGATATGTTGATGGAACCTCGATAGTAACTTATAACGATACGACCACACCGCATACGACTGGCTATCCAGGTCTTTGGGGGAAGGCGGACGGCACCTTATCCGACACCGATCTTGACGGCTGGACGGATAATATTGGCGGGGCTACAACATACTATTCAACGCCATCAGGATCTATTACCTGCTCCGGCTCACTCTCGCGGTCGGTCTTATTTTCCCAATCTATAGCGGGGTCAACAACACCATCAGGCGTCATTAATAAAAAAATAATGAAGGCGCTGATCGGTGCCTGCTTGATATCTGGCTACCTATCGAAGCTAACAAAGAAGAAAGTGGCTGGCACTATAAGTGTGATCGGCATCGCTGTAAAAAAGACCTTTAAGCGGGTGAGTGGATTAGTTCTAAGCTCTGGAGGTGTGTCATGTAGATATACGACAACGGCAATTGTATCTGGTGCCGTCGCGCTTGCGGGTAGCGTGGCGGGATTAGTTACAGCATGGGCCGCCTCTATCATGGGCATATACCCCGCATACAGAAGGCGAAAGCGGAGAAGGTGAGTGGCAGAATCAGATGTAAAAATTTGCAATATGGCGCTGAGTCGGGCGGGTGTTTCTAATTTTATTGAAGACCTGGGTGAAAAAAGTGAAGAGGCGGCGGCTTGTGATCTCGTTTATGCCACGCTGCGCGACCTCGTGTTGAGAGAGTTCCCTTGGGGGTTCGCTAAGACATATCAAACACTGGCGCTGGTTGAGGAAAGCCCTGTTTCTGGGTGGTCGTACTCGTACCGTCGCCCAAGCGATTGCTTGAAAATTCATATGATCGCGCAGTCTGCAAGACAGAGCGACATGATTAGCCCGATACCTTACGATATTGGCAGTGATGATTCGGGTCAGCTTATCTATACAGACATTAATCCTGCTACCCTGAAGTACACGCGACGCGTTGAAAACACCACATTATTCACGCCTGATTTTGATAGCGCATTAGCCTGGAGAATCACGGCGGATATTTCATTGCCAAGAAGTCGAATCAAAGGGATGTCGGAAAAGGCAATGTCTATGTATATGCTTGAGCTTGGCAGGGCTGCTGCCCACAGTGCAAACGAGCAACAAGCCGATCCTGACCCTGAGTCTGAATTCATAAGGGCAAGGTATTGAGCGCCAAGATTCAACGGGCGTTTTCTTCTGGTGAGGTTGGCCCTGCATTATGGGGTCGATCTGATCAGGTAAAGCATGCAACCGGTCTTAAGACCTGCCGTAACTTCTTTGTTCAGCGCTTTGGTGGTGTTACGAATCGCGCGGGATCTGTTTTTATATGTGAGCTGAAAGATTCGAGCAAGCGAGCAAGACTGGTGAAGTTCATCTTCAATGATGAGCAAACTTACGCACTTGAATTTGGCGATCTGTATATGCGCGTGATACGAAATGGGGCGCAACTGTTATCAGTCGGGGTGCCGTATGAGATCGCGACGCCATACTTAGAAGCTGACCTGCAGGATCTTAACTACGTGCAAAGTGGTGATGTTGTTACCATTGTTCACCCGTCATACTCGCCGCATGAATTACAAAGGACGGGGCACACTACATGGTCTTTGGTGCTCGTGACAACCGTGCCATCAATCGCAGCACCAACAGGTCAAGGCGCTGTTGCTGGTGTGGGTGGATCGATAGTATTCAACTACATGATTACGGCAATCGATGCTGATACCGATGATGAGTCTGATTTATCTGCGGTTGCATCGTGTACCGCTGGCACTCCAACCTCAACAACCCCCAACGTCATAAGCTGGTCGGCCGTTGCTGGCGCTGCTGAATACAATGTGTACAAAGAAGAAAATGGCATTTACGGATTCATTGGCACTGCTGGCGGGACTACATTCAATGACATCAACATCGCGCCAGACATGAGCTTCCAGGCATCAGACTCTAATGATCATTTCAGCTCGGTAGATGACTATCCGTCAACAGTCACCTACGCACAACAGCGACGCGTATTTGCAAACACTAATAATGACCCTGAGAAGGTATTCGCAAGCCGCACCGGGCGATACAGCAGCTTCAACACGCATACACCATTGCAAGATGATGATGCGGTTACTTTTACTCTTGCAGGGAGAAAGGTAAACGAGGTTCGCCACGTTATTGATCTTGGTGGGTTGATCGTGTTAACCGCAGGTGCAGAGGTTGCCATGCGCGGGAATGCTGATGGAGTGCTGACACCTAGTGCGCGTAATCCTGAAACCCAGGGCTATAACGGATCGTCACGGGTGATGCCTATCGTGGTGGGTAATACTGCCTTGTTTGTTCAGTCGAGAGGATCGCATGTAAGGGACATCGAGTATGCGCGAGACAAGGGGCATACCGGGCGCGAGGTTTCAATATTCTCACCGCACTTGGTTGATAGTAATGAAATTGTTGATTGGGATTTCCAGCAAATACCGCACTCGGTTGTATGGGCTGTTCGCGACGATGGCGTACTGCTTGGCCTGACCTATGTTCGCAATCATGAGGTTGAAGGCTGGAGCCGTCACGATACCGATGGACTCTATGAAAATGTCATCAGCATTCCAGAAGGTCGGGAAGACGCCGTATACACAATTGTGAAGCGAGTAATTGACGGTCAGACAAAGCGATACATCGAGCGCTTTCACTCTCGCAATGTGACTGATATTGCCGTTGATGCTTTCTTCGTGGATTGCGGATTGACTTACGACGGAAGGAATACCGATACAGGCCACACCATGACACTTAGTGGTGGCGTGACTTGGGAGTATGACGATAATCTTATTCTGACATCTAGCGCGGCTTACTTCGATGCGGGTGAAGTGGGTAATGCCATTCATTTAAAAGTCGATATTATTGACCCGGTAACGCTCGCGGTCATCGGTGTTGATGTGTTGCGCTGTAAAATATCTGATTACACCAGCTCCACCATCGTTTCAGTTGTTGCCAGTAAGGATGTTCCCGTTTTATTTAGGTCGGTAGCGATTTCGAATTGGGCGAGGGCGGTTGACGGCTTATCTGGGCTTGACCATCTTGAAGGTAAGCGGGTGTCGGTGCTGGGTGATGGCAATGTTGAATCCGTTGGTCATGATGACGATGCGCTAGTTGTGACTTCTGGCGCGATAACGCTTTCAAATACTTATGGAATAATTCACGTCGGCCTACCGATTCAAAGCGATTTCCAGACACTCGATATTGACTCGGCAGAAGAAACATTAGTCCACTTGTTGAAACGTACCAATGAGCTGACTATTCAGGTCGAGGCATCAAGAGGGATATGGGCCGGTGAGAATTTTGACAAGCTGACAGAAAAGCGGACTCGATCCAATGAAAACCCGGGTGAGCCAATTGCGCTATTCACCGGCAGTTTTCAGATGGCAATTAAATCCACGTGGAACAGCGGGGGATCATTTGCGATCAGGCAAAACGATCCTCTCCCGCTTAATATTTTATCGGTTGCACCATCAGTGGATTTAGGAGGATAGCGTGGGTATTTCATCTCTAATGATCGCCGGGGCTGGTATGAGCGCTTATGGCCAATATAAAGCCGGAAAGCACAACCAGGCGCTCATGAACTTCAACGCCAAGATTGGTGAAATGAGGGCCGATGATGCGATTGAGCGGGGCAAGTCTAGTGAGTCACGCCACCGCGTCGATGTTCGTCAGTTCATTGGTCAACAGCGTGCGGCAATGGGGGCGGAAGGCGTAGAACTTGATGACGGTAGCGCTTTACAGGTTCAGCAGGACAGTGCTTATTTTGGTGAGTTGGACGCGCTAACCATTCGAAACAATGCAGCGCTTGAGGCGTGGGGTTATAAGGTCGGCGCTACTAATGACAGGATGCAGGGTGAAATTGATTCCGCGTCTGGTCGCTCTGGTGCTGCGGGTACATTACTGACCGGCGGTGCCAATGCAGCGGCTACCTATCGTCGGAGAAATTCTTAATGCCAACAGTAAAAAGAACGCGTGGCCAGTCTGTTGAGAAAAAGGCCTTACCCGGCGCGAGACTGACAGCAAGGGCCAACCCTGATGCCTTTGGTGCTGGCATTGGAAACGGTCTATCAAATGTTGCTGGCGTTCTTGAGGCTGAATCGCAAAGAGCGGATAACGTCGCCTTTGTTGAGGCCGATGGTCGCTTAAGTGAAGCGCAGTTATCGATTGAGATGGATGCGATCAACCGAAAAGGAAAGGACTCGTTTGACCTTCCGAATTCAACACTGAAAGACTTTGATGATCGTGCCGGTGAGATTGAGCGTGATTTATCGAATGATCGTCAGAAGAACGCATTCAGGCGATCAATGGCGGGTCGGCGTGTTGCATTAGATCGAAAGATTCAGACGCATGTGGCGCGTGAGATTCAAGCTCACGATGAAATGACGACTCAGGCCTACCTTAAGAATTCAATCAATGCCGCAATTGAAGGTTATGAAGATCCTGACACGGTTGATATGGAGCTTGCGCGACAAGTATCGACCATTCGAGATCATGGAGCGCGTAACGGTTTACCGGCTGACGAGGTAAGTGCGCGAGCTGGTCTTGCGGTGAGTGGTACACATGCTGGCGTGATTGAGCGAATGCTTGCCAATGGTAAAGACCTGTCGGCAAAAGAATATCTTGAGCTGAACCGTGAAGAGGTCATTGGCCAGCACTTAGCCAAGATTGAAAAGGCCGTTGAAGCGGGTTCCCTTCGTGGTGAGTCTCAAAGAAAAAGCGATGAGATTGTTTCTGGTTCTGAAAACCGTGGTGATGCGCTTGAAAAGGCAAGGGCGATATCAGATCCAGACATTCGAGATGCAACAGTCGAGCGGGTGAGTCAGTTTTACTCAAGAAAGAAACTCGCTGAAGAGGAAGCCCGAAAGGTTGTCTTTGAAAATGCGGGTGAGCTAGTTGAAAAGTCTGGTACCGTCGATTCAATTCCCCCTGGTGACTGGGCTGAATTGAAACTGACTGAGAGGGTGGCGCTTAAATCTTACTCAGCCAACATAGCCAAAGGTAAGGCACCGCGTACCGATTGGGGACGCTATACAGCACTTCGTGAGCAGGCCGTTAATGAGCCAGATAAGTTCGTTAAAGGCAGTATGCTCATGAACCGGGCGCACCTTGCGGATAGTGAATACAAAGAGCTTATCAAGCTTCAGATGTCGATTGCGAACGGTGACGACTCGAGTAATGATGTCGCCACGCTGCACCAGCAAATCAGCGCAGCGCATAACCAACTCGACTTTAGAGCCAATGATCGAGAGAAAAAAGGCAGGTTCAATCAGGTTATTTATCAGGCGATTAATTCAGAAAAAAAACACCTAAAGCGCGACCTCAATTTTGACGAGCGCCAGAAAGTCATTGATAAAATGATGATCAAAGGTGAGATTGACGGCTTTTTTATCAGCCCAGATAAACGATTCTATGAAGTGGTTGGCACTAATGATCAGGCCACGTTCGAGGTAGAAATACCAGACGACGAACGAACCAGAATCGAGGAAGCTTTGAAGCGTCATAATCGCGCGGTGACAGACGAAAATGTCGCTTATTATTATGGCCTCAAACACAATTTATATGAGTCAAGAGAATGAGTACGACGGCCTAATACAGAAGGCACCCGCTGGTAATGAGTATGACAAAATGCTCATTGAAATGGATGAGGAGAACCAGCAAAACGGGCGTCACAATCTAATCGGTGCGCTGGGCAAGCAGCCCGATACAGTCGCTAAAGCCGACCAGCTATCCAAAAAAACAGGCATACCCGCTGAAGTTGTTGAGCGGAATATGGATGATGTTGAGCGTCGATCGACACTTAATGATTACAATGAAATCCTTTCTCGAAGTCCGGGCCTATCATCCAGCATGCAGGATCAGCACTTTGCTGACTTAGCCAGCGATGACATTCCAGCACTTGGAAAGCTTGAAGGCAGAATCTCAGAGATGAGAGCGATTCAAGGCCCGAAGCCTGGGTTCTTTTCCGTGACTGAAGGGCTTGCTAAGTCGCTCCCGATTGGATTAGAGCTTGCACGGCAGGGTATGTACTTGCAGTGGGCTGACCTGATTGGCTCGGATAATCTCAGAAAAGAATCGCTGCAGAAGATTGAGCGTGCGGAAGTTCAGCGGCTAATAACCACACCCAGATTTAAATCCGGTACCGCTTCTGGTGTATACGGTGGTGCGTCGAGTTTTATCAGGCAAGCACCAGGCTTAGCGGTTTCGATTGCCACGCGGAATCCAGTGCCGTCACTTGCATCAATGGGGATCCAGACAGAAGCGGAAGCATACGGCAAGTATCGTGCTCGTGGTGCCAATGAGTATGAAGCGCTGATGGGTGCCATGGGCGAGGGCGCAACCGAGGTGATTACTGAAATAATGCCAATGAGCTTCCTCGTTAAGAAGTTCGGCAAGATTGGCTTTGGTGAATTTTTGACTGGATTACTCGCACGTGAAATTCCAAATGAGCAGGTTGCGACACTGGTTCAAGATGCTATTGATACCGCCATTGCGAACCCCGACAAGACTTGGGGTGATTATTTTGAAGAGCGACCTGATGCGGCCTATCAAACACTGATATCGACCATTACTCAGGCGGGTATTACCAGCTCACTACACATTGCCGCAAAGAAAGTAATCGGTGACGGTGGCCGCTCTATCGAGGCTGAAGAGTCCATCGAGCAGCTTGACGGCATCATTGAGACAAATGAAGAAACCGAACTTCGTAAGCGCGATCCAGAGGCGTACAAAGCGTTCGTGAAAGAAGCCATCGGTGAAGATGCAGAGCCGTTTTATATTGACTCATCTGATGCGCGTAAGTTCTTCCAGTCACACCCTGAAGCCTTCGACATCATCGGGCAGAACATGCCTGAGACGGCGCAAGATATCCTTGATGCATTTGATAATGGCGGGTCAATTGCGATCCCTCAAGAAGAATATCTGACTTATCTTTCTGAGTACCATCAAGCGCTTCGTAATGATATTCGCATTGGTGCTGACCGCATGACTGCCAGCGAGGCGCAGGAGTGGCAAACCAATCAGTCAGATCAGTTCGCGGCTGAAGCAGAGCAGATCATGCGTGAGAGGGCTGGTGATTCCGTGCATCAGGATTCAGCCAATCGAGTATTTGAGCAGGTCAAGCAGGGCATTGCGGGTACAGGCCGATTCAATGAGGATACTGCAGGTCAGTACGCTGCATTGCATCAGGCCTTTGCTGTAACCACTGCGGAGAAGTTGGGCATTCTGCCGCACGAGGTTTATGAAAAGTATGGCTTGAGGTTTCAGGGAGAGGGCGTTACTGATGTTGATGGTGGAAAATCTCTTTTTCAATCAGAGCCAGATAAGGCCGAAACATTCTATTCAGGGCTGGAACGTGCAACTGACAATCTGAAGCAGGAAAAAGGTTCCGCACAACAATTACTCGCACAGATTAAAAAAACTGCTGGCGTTAAAAAAGAAGAAATCGAATGGCTTGGGCTGGATGAATATCTAGCTGGAAAAGAGAAAGTCACCAAGCAAGAGATTCTTGATTTTGTTCGTCAAGGCGGCGTTCAGGTTGATGAGGTTAAAAAAGGCGGTCGTAATTATGAAAGTCTCAAAACACTTGAGAAGCAGAGAAGGGATTTCATTCAAAATTACACTCTTAAGGCTGAAGCGGAGGGGTTCGATCATAATGGAGCTGAGAATGCTTTATATGCTCTGATTAATGACCCCTACAATGAGAATGCCTGGGGAATTTTGAACTCTCATGATTTCAATAAAAATGATCCTCAGTTTGACCCTAACTTCATGCACGATATTCACGATGAAATTGAGGGTGCCCGCAGAGACGCAGAAATTGATCATGAAACAGGTGGCGACACAAAGTTTAATACTTACCAGCTACCAGGCGGTGAGAATTACCGCGAGTTGTTGTTGACGCTGCCAGAAACGGAAACGACAAGCGATGAACACCATGTTGAGGCCGTTGATGTGACTCGCCCCGGCCAGCCTGAAGAGATCAAATACAACGTTGTTGATAGTGCAGGTAATACCGTACTGCATCATCGAAGCACCCGAGAGGAGGCCGATGATAGCGCTAGGCGCTTAAATACGACGGCCGACGCCACGTATAAGTCAGGGCACTACGACGAGCCAAATATCCTTGCCCACGTCCGATTCAACGAGCGCACTGACTCGGAAGGCAATCGTGTTTTGTTTGTTGAAGAGGTACAGAGTGATTGGCATCAGCGGGGGCGGCAGGATGGGTATGGGAAAACGTCAGATATTGTACGTCATCACGTGTACAAAGAAGATGAATTTAATATCAGCCAAAGCGATACACAATGGATTACTGAAGACTTTCATGGGAAGCAAAGGGCTGTTGGTAAAGGCACTGTAGCAGGCGAGGCGGAAGCAAGAGAATATTTTGCTAAATGGCTAACTGATATCGATGCAGAAAGAGCCAGTGGCATTAACATCAGAAATGAAAATAAAGTCCCTGATGCCCCATTCAAAACATCATGGCCGCTTCTCACAATGAAGCGCATGATTCGTCACGCGGCTGAAAATGGCTTTGATCGAATTGCGTGGACGACAGGTGAGCAGCAGGCAGAGCGGTATGATCTGAGTAAGCAGGTTGATTCTATCGAGGTTAGGCCTATGCCGTTCAAGCAAAAGGTTCCTACTTATAGTTTTTCCGCCTATAAAGACGGTGCGCCGGTAGTAGAACGATCACTTAAAACACTTGACGAACTTGATGATTTAATCGGCAAGGAAGCGGCAAGGCTTGCCAAAGAGCAGTTCACCAAAGCCGGTAATGTTTTGATGGAGGGTGACAGCCTAAAAGTCGGCGGCGAAGGTATGAAAGCCTTCTATGACAAGATGTTGCCGTCTGCCGTGAATAAGTACGTGAAGAAATGGGGTGCGAAGGTTGGGGTAACGAATATAGATGCCCCCACTAAGAGCACTAATAGCGATAGCGCCCTCTTCTATGCAGCAATCAATTTTTCTGAAAATAAAATTCCTTATGAAGATGCGGTTAAGGGGATGATGGCGGCATATCCCGAAACGCCAGAAAATGAAATACGTAGTGTTTTGAGGGATAGTTATCCCAAGCCAGTCCATGCAATTGAGATCACCGACAAAATGCGTGATTCAGTTATGCAGGGGCAAGAGCTATTTCAGAAAAATCGCGGCTCAATCCAATTCCCAAATAACGGCGGGCCAAGCGTCATCAGCTTGTTCGAGAACGCTGATCTTTCAACGATACTGCATGAGTCTGGTCACTTTTTCCTTGAGGTGACTGCTGATTTAGCCCGTCAAGAAAATGCACCGGCTGAGATTAAGCAGGATATGGTCACGCTTCTTGATTGGATGGGCGTTGAAAGCTGGGATCAGGTCGGCACTGAGCAGCATGAACAATTTGCGCGCGGGTTTGAGGCTTATCTGTTTGAGGGCAAAGCACCAAGCGTAGAGCTCCAAGGGGTTTTCCAGCGCTTCCGGTCATGGTTAGTGAATATCTATCGCAGACTGACAAGCCTTAATGCAACACCAACGAAAGAAGTGAAGCAGGTCTTTGATCGGATGTTGGCAACTGAGGAGCAAATCAAATCAGCCGAGGTTGCTGCTGAATACAAGCCACTCTTCGCCAGTGCTGAAGAAGCCGGCATGTCACCCGATGAGTGGAGCGATTACCAGAACACGGCAAGCCAAGCCACTGAAGACGCATTGAGTGAGCTGCAGACTCGATCATTGAAAAACCTTAAATGGTCGCAGAACGCCAAAAGTAAGGCGCTGAGAAAGCTGCAACGCGATACGCGCGAGAAGCGCAAAGCCCTCGAAGCTGAAGTAGCTGCTGAAGTGTTGGATCGTCAAATCTACCAGACGCGTCATTTCCTGAAAAAAGGAGAGCTGCCGAATGGTCGAGAGCTGCCTGAAGGGCTGACGCCTGTGAAGCTCGATGCTGTTGCGCTGGCTGCAATGTATGAGGCGACCAGGTCTGGTACCGCGGTTGATCCAGAGATCGATAGTCTCAGCATTGCCATCTCTAAGCTTGGCGGCCTAGATGGCATTGAAGCAGAAGCACAGGGCATTGATCCGGCTAACTGGCGTGGTCGTGCTGGTAGCAGTGGTGGCAATCAGCCTATTTTTGGTAAGCGTGTATTTCATAGTACCGGCCTGTCATTTGAGGCAATGGCAGAGGCGCTTTCTCAGTATGGATACATCGATGCTGACTACAGTGCTAATAAGCTGGTAGATAAGTTGGGCGCTGAACTAGCGGGCAATACTGTTTATTCCGTACAGGTTGACCATCAAAAAGTATCTGGGCCGGATGAATTTGTAGACTGGCGCCCACTTGGTTTTGGTAAGTCCGGCATGGTGGCAAAAAAAGAGGGCGTTCACCCTGATTTAGTGGCTGAACGGTTTGGCTTTACCTCTGGTGATGAAATGGTGCGTCGCCTGATTGACGTGGCACCACCAAAAGAAGTGATTGAGGATCTAACTAATCAGCGAATGATTGAGCGCTATGGTGATATTGAAACTGAAAAGGCGATTGATAAAGCGGCCAACGAAGCGATTCATAATGAAACCCGTTTGCGATTTGTTCATTCCGAATTGAAAGCACTTAACAAGCGTGTTGGTGGTGTGAATGTATTGGCTAAGGCTGCCAAGGCGCACGCTGAAGAATCTCTTGCGCGTAAACGTGTGCGAGACATTAAACCGGCTCAATACTCTTCCGCTGAAGCCCGTGCAGGGCGTAACGCGTGGAAGTCGCTACAGTCGGGTGACATGGAAGCGGCGGCACAGCACAAGCGAGCACAGGTGCTTAATGCTCATTTCTACCGCGCGGCAAAGGAAAGCAAAAACGAGATTGATAAAACAGTTCGCTACCTGAATAAATTCAATAGCGCCAATGTGAGAAAGAAGGTTGATCCTGATTACTTGGATCAGATTGATTCAATTCTTGAGAAATTCGATCTTCGCAAAGCAGTTAGCCTGAAAAGCATCGATAAGCGTAAGAAATTACAACAATGGATCGATGAGCAATCCGAACAGGGATTAGAACCCGTTATTGATGATCGGCTGCTTGGCGACATACAGAAACGTCATTACAAAGATATTCCCCTTGAAGCGCTTCGTGGCCTGAATGACAGCATTAAAAACATTGAGCACCTTGGCAGGCTCAAGAATAAAATGATGCGATCAGCTGACGCACGAGAAATGAACGCTCGGATTAATGAGGCAGTTGAAACCATCGAGGAGCATTCACGCGGGAAAAAGGTTATTGATATTGAAACCCGCCTTCCCGAAAGCGAAGCCGGTCAATTTGTTCGCGGCTTCCTGGCATCACATCGAAAGATGGGGTCTGTTATTCGCCAGATGGATGGTCACAAAGATGGTGGCCCCCTCTGGGAATTGTTCATGCGTCCGTTGAATGAGTCCGGTGACTTTGAAGCCGTCGAGCGAGAGAAGGCGACAAAGCGCCTGATTGAATTGTTTGATCCGCTTGAAAGCAAGGCTGATGAAATGAAGAAAGTTGTGGGTACATTATCGGGTGGCGCCATCACTTCCGAGTTGTACCAGAAGAAATATATTCCCGAGATTGATCGAAGTCTTTCCAAGATGGGGCGTTTGATGGTCGCGCTTAATTGGGGTAATCAAGACAATCGCGATCGCATTATGGATGGTTACGGCTGGAGTCCTGAGCAAGTTGACGCCATTCTCAAGACCCTGGATAAAAGAGATTTCGATTTTGTTCAAGGCATGTGGGATTACATCAATGAATACTGGCCACAGATCGCTGAAAAAGAGCGACGCCTGACCGGTGTAACGCCGAAGAAAGTTGAGGCCGTGCCGGTTATCACTCGATTTGGAGAGTTGAAAGGTGGTTACTTTCCACTGAAGTATGATGAAAAGCAGAGTCCTCGTGCTTATGCAGATCGCGCAAAAGAGGCTGCCGATCAATCATTGAAGGGGCTATACAGCAAGGCGTCTACGCGAAGAGGTCACACCAAGGAGCGTGTGCGGGGCGTTAAAATGCCCGTCCGGCTTGATTTTGGTGTTATCACTGAGCACGTAGAGCAAGTGATTCATGATCTCGCTTTTCATGAGTACCTGGTTGATACGCACCGGGTGATGGGTAACCACCGATTTCAGAAGTCGGTGATTGAGAATCATGGTCATGAGGTTCACGCGTTGCTTCGTGATGCCATTAGTGACGTAGCCGCTGGTAATATTCCGGCTCAAGACATGGTTGAAAGTGGTGTTGGCTGGCTTCGTACCGGTGCAACTATTGCCTATATGGGGTGGTCGGTGACGACTGCCATGCTCCAGCCAATTGGTCTATCGCAATCGGTCACGCGTATTGGTGGCAAGTGGGTTGCCAAGGGCATATCGCGCTGGCTGACTGATACCGCTGGCATGGAGAACACCGCGCAACGGATATACGATCAGTCTGACTTCATGCGCCTTCGTGGTAAAACGATGCAGCGTGAAATCAGTGAGATTAGAAATCGACTCAAGAAAAGCAGGGCAATCACTGCGGTAGAAGAAACTTACTTTTGGTTCATCGTTAAAGCGCAGTTGATCGCTGATATTCCGACGTGGCTTGGTGGTTATGAAAAAGCAATACACGAAGGCAATGATGAGAAACGAGCGATTGCATTAGCCGATCAAGCCGTCATTGATTCTCAAGGTGGCGGTCAGATTAAAGACCTTGCACGTATTCAGCGTGGTAACCAATGGCTAAGACTTTGGACGAACTTCTACAGCTATTTCAATGTGACCTATAACCGAACGGCTGAAAGTATTGATAAGGCCAGATTCAAAGACCCGTTGTCTGTTGGTCGCTTGGCCTCAGATATGCTCATGCTGTACACGGTTCCTGCTTTGTTGGCGACCATGATGTATGAGCTGATTCGCAATGAGTGCGATGGTGATCTTGAATGTATTGCAGAGAATGCCGCCAAGGATCAGGTAGGCTATGCGCTCGGTGTGCTCGTTGGATTTCGTGAGCTTGGTGGTCTTGTTTCAGGTTTTGATTATGACGGCCCTTCAGGTAGCGCGTTCATTGCCGAACTTGGAAAGCTGTACAAGCAAGCCGCTCAAGGTGAAGTCGATCAGTCACTGGTTCAAACCTTAAACAAAGTCGGCGGGATCTTATTTCACTATCCAGCCAGTCAGACTCAGCGTACTGCAAATGGCATTTTAGCCATCAGCGAAGGTGATACAGAAAATCCAGTCAGGGTGCTTACTGGGCCAGAGGCAGAATAGCGGTGGCACTAACTCGGTAGCGGTCAAATCTCTACGCTTGGTTAAAATTCCAGCGTAGAGAATCATCATGACAGTTGCTAGTTTTATAAAACCACTGCGTTACCTTGGTGATGACTCTACAGATACATACCCGTGGGGGTTTGCAACATCCGTCATTGAAGAGGCTGACTTGTATGTGGTGCAGTCCAATGTTGCTACTGGCGTCGAAACAAAACTCACTGTTGGCATTGATTTCAGTGTAACTGGCATCGGTAATCGTAACGGTGGTTCGGTTATTCTAACGGCTGGCAATCTTGCAACGGGGCAAGGCTTATCTATCCGGCCCGTTCTCAAGATTACTCAGAAAGCCGACCTTAAAAATCAGGGGTCGTCTTTTCCTGAGACACAAGAGAAAGCAATGGATCGATTGGCACTGATTGCTCAACAGCAACAGAATGAGATCGATCGATCAATAAAGATATCGTCAACCGATGACCCTGATGATTATTCACTGATTATCCCAGTAGCAGCAGAGCGAGCATCGACAATATTCGGCTTTGATGTCAGTGGCAATATCAAACTTTATGTTGACTCAGCTGCTTCGGCAGTGGAGGCGGAGGCATCCAAGATAGCAGCAGCGGCATCAGCGGTGGAGGCTGCTGGATTTGCTGGGGCGGGTACTGGTGATTTTGACATCCCCGTGTCCACAACGAGCACACTGCTTGTTGGTTCAATGGCGGTCTTTAACGGTGTTGTGGTGGCAAACGCTTCTTTGGGGGTAACTGGCACTCTATATCTAGATCGAGGCGAGGATATTGCCTCTGCAACGTCAATATTTTTAGGTGTCGATGGCAATCTTGTAAACGTGACCGGATCGGCGACGATTGACTCTCTAGGTCACGCAGGTATTGGGACGTCAATAAAAGTTCGATTCACGGGATCGCCTGTGTTGTCGCACCATGCGACTGATCTAATACTACCGAATAGCAAGAATCTAAACGTAACGCCCGGAAGTGTCGGTGTGTTTGTTAACTATGATAACGCGCGTTGGTTTCTTGCTGAATACACACCAGGTAATAAATACCCCGGGTATGAAGATGATGGTCTCACTGTGGGGCTTGCGGGGAGCGCAGCTACGTTTGGATACGGTGCCACATATGTGCGGGATGGGCGAATGGCTCACTTCACTATTGATTTAGGTATGACATCTCTCGGCGGCGAGACAATAGACCCGATAATCCTCACGGGTCTCCCGCATCCAAGTAGAAGTACTGTACGCCAAGCAGTGACGGTTGCGAGGCCGCGCAATATGGCGATTTCTGCGGGGCACTCGCTCTCAGGGTATATCAACCCGCTTAGCTCGCAGATTAACATCGAAGTATCTGACGTCACTACAGGGGCGACACCACTCACGCACACTGAGATGGGCGCGTCAGGCGAGATGATCGTCTCAGGTAGCTATAAGATACAGTAATTAAAATTTTCGAACCCGCCATGAGCGAGTTTCTTGTTGCCCGAAAAAGGAAAGAGCATGCCTGAACCACAAGAAGTCAAAGATAGACCGGCTGAGAACGGAATCAAAATTAACAACATTCTTACTGCGTTAATACTGACATCGATTCTGTGGGTGGCTACCTCAATCGAAGATATTAAGGCTAGTCTTTTTGAGGTGGCAACGTCTCAACGTGTGGATGGTAATCGTATTGATTCTTTAGAAACTCGAGTATCGCGAACTGAAAGCATTATTGATGAAAAGGTGCTTGGGAGGCCATATCCATGATAAAAATCCACTACACAAAGCAGGGCGGCAAGTGGCCATATAAATTGACCGTGCCGCATGTGGAAGACACCGGCATGAAGCTACCCGGTCGGATTATTACCGATTACATGCACATTGACCGCGGTGGGAGTCTGTATATCTCTGATGGGTATTCGTGGGATGGGCCAAGTGGGCCTGCGATCGACACCGAGGATTTCATGCGCGGATCACTCGTTCATGATGCTTTGTATCAGCTGATTCGTAACGGGCATCTGGATAAGAAGTGGCGCAAGCCAGCGGATAAAATCATGAAGCGAATTTGTCGAGCCGATGGCATGCCTTGGTTGCGTGCACAGTATGCCTATTGGGCTGTTCGTGTGTTTGGTGGTAGTGCTATTAAGAAGGGCTAGTGACGCGTGGTTGATTGAAGCGGCAAAACAATACTAGGCGGTACCAGGTCGCAACCTTCGTCCCCCAACTCTTCCATGACGCCGCCGCATTGGCTGCACTTTTCCTCGTTTTTTGGCGTGGTGTACTGGCAATCCGTGCACACCCATATTTGATTGAGATCCGTCATCATATCCCCCACACGCTTTTTTGTGAGCGCCCATAGTAACCTTCACGCCGTTTAGGTGGCAATGGCCTACCGGATGGTAGAGCGCCACGCGCCAGAGGGCGCAGGAGCCGCACTTGTTGTTAGTTTTCGACATGGCGGGTTCCTTGTGTCGGAACATCTAGTACCGGAATCACAAAAACCTTCTTAGGCACATTTTTAAAATGCGGGTGAGTGATGGTCTTGACCGTATACCCGCGCCACGGTTTATCCATCACCGTATCTGGGCCTGCTTTCTCGTAACCGCGGTAAAGCCTGATACCGTCAAATTCCTTGCCCTCGATCTTTTCCCGCCATTTTTCATAATCACGGTACTCCTCGGGCTTTGTTTCAGCCTTGATTTCATCGAAATACTTGAAAGTTAAATGCAAGTGTAGGAGGCGTGGGGTCATGCCCTAACCCCGTATTCCCACAGAAAATCAGCTGTACTATCGATGTTTTCGTAGTTGTTGAGATTTCCAGCATTCCAAAGATGTGACCTACCTTCTTCGTCAAACTGCACCTTTAGCGCCGGAATAAATCGAGACAGCATCTCAGCCGTTGAAAACTCACCCTGACAGTCAAACTCATACCCAGCCGCACCGGTAGCAATATCAGCCACGCGCTGACGTAGTGCCGCTTTCTGTTCTGTTTCGCGCTGTGCTTTGGTTTTACGTTTTGCCATTGTCATTCTCCAGTGAGTTAAACATGGGGAAATCCCATATTTAAATTAAGCCCCTCGATGGTCTGAGGGGCGGGGTAGGGGGCTAGGCTGCCATTGCGTGAACGGTACCGCGAAAAAGAAAGTCCTTTGCCTTCTGTTCTTGCGGTAGATCGTCATAAGGAACAAAGCATGGATGCTCTTTTTTGGTCTCGTTTTTGACTGGGCCATAAGTCCAGCCGTTTGACGCTTTTTCTTTCATCCACTCATTATGGGAATTATCTGGGCCAGCGTCAGGGTTCGATAAATGAAAAGAAACACCTAAGATAGCGCTTTGACGCTGCCATTCTGGGGCGTACTCCCATGCGGGCTGGCTCGTATCACCCAACGATTCACAGTAGGCACGGTTCACCTCATGGCAAACGCGGGCAATATTTACCTGCTCATAGGCCGCATCATGCAAGCGCTGCTTGAGTAAATAGCCTTCTAGCGCCCAGATTTTATTGGCTGCGTTTGCCTTGGCAATCTTCTGACCAATTTCAGCGTCGAAGTTTTCAGGGCTTGCGCAGGCACTTTCACCGGTAACAGTAAAACCATTCTCAAGCGTCAAACAGCAGACAGTGAGTTGTGATTCTGTGAATACGTGATAAGCCTCAGACTTGATAATCTCCTGAATGCGCTCTGGCGTAATACGTGGCGCTGTTAAGCCTTTTTCTTGAATCTCTTTCTCGATAGATGAATCTGACACGGTATTTCTCCTGTACCCGGCAGGCAGAGCCCACCGGGAGTTATTGGTGGTTGTGGGTTAAGCGGCTTCTTCGGTGCCTTCGCATGCGGCTTCTTCAGCAGCGACTTTTGCTGCCAACTTTTGCTGATATGGCATCCAGCAGCATGAGCCAGGAGGGCATTCACTTGCGTCGCCGTGATGGAACGATACAGAGCGTACTGAGTGCGCATAGCCGTACATGTCGTGAACGGACAGATTAACCATGCGTTCGCCGTGAACGTAAGCAACCAAAGCCGCGCAAGGCTGAATGCCATCGTTCGCGATAAGCTTCTTTTCATCCTCTCTCGGTCGGTACCAAGCTACGCGGCCGATGGTTGGGGCTGTTTTTACTGCTGCGACTGCTACTTCTGTGTTATCTGGCATTGTGTTATCTCTCTCGTTGATTTCCCGACCTCGGCCCCGGTCGGGTGGGGTTATTCGTTTGTTGAAATAACAGCGTCAAGCAGCCCTTGAACGTATGCAGCTGCTAAAGCCTCTTTTAGTGTGATACTCCCGCCTGGTCTAATGGACTCAAGTGCAAGCCTATGGGTACGCTTATCAGCGACTCGGCACAGGTGGCCATAGCCAGGAAAGCCGCCGAACGCTTCAACGGGATTGCCGCTTTTATCGCGTGGTAGCAGGGCTTGGCGATTGGTGGGCATGCTTAACGCCTCCGCTTTTCAAATCGCCGAAAATACGGGCGCTTGTCTCTGGGTTCGATGAGATGGCGCGTATCGACGTCTTCTATCGGGCGAAGCTCTATAGTCGGCTGGGCAACTACAGCGAACTCGCCTTCAAGCGCCAGTAACGATGCAAGGGCAGCAGCTGCAGACGGTGCCCCGCACCCTGTGATTATTATTTTGGTCATCGTTACTACTCCTGAGTGGGGTGAATGGTGGGTTATATGAACATTTGCGATTGCTGCTGCAGGGCGCTGCAAGCAGGGTTCAGCCATATATTTTCGGTGCGGATGCCTGCGCCTCGTCCCGCGCTGATCCGCGCAGTTGTCGATCGCTTGTCCCAGCCTGCCAACATGTCGTTGTACATTTCACTGTCATAGCCAGAAAGGACGACAAAGCCGGAAACCTGAAGCAATTGGTCTATTAATTTAATGTGGTCGTCATCTGACATTTCATGGTTATAGTAGCCACCCGATCGCGTAACTCTGGTTGATTGCACGTAAGGCGGATCCACAAAGAAAAGCGTGTCTTCGCGATCGTGATTATCAATAATCTCGCCCGCTGCCTTGTTTTCGATGACTACCGCCTGCAGTCGATCGACAAAAGCGGCAATTTGGGCGGGGTACTTGGCCCATAGGTGGGCGGCTGTGCCGTATTTTCTCGCGCTATCAATCCTAAAGCCGGTGCGCTGCTTGGTTGCGCCTGCGGATCCAAAGCCTTGATGTGCTCGAATCAGCGTTCGCCTTGCCTGCTCCACTATGTCTTCAGTTGGCTCGTAGCTAATATTGAATTCGGCGCGGGCGTATGGCGTTACTAGCAGTTTGTTGATTAACTCATCAGCAAGGGCTCTGTCCTGCAATACACGAAAGACATTGACGATATCGCCATCTAGGTCGTTGTAGACCTCACTTAGCGATCGCGATTTTTGAAGCAGAACGCCAGCTGCCCCACCAAACGGCTCAACATAGGTGTAATGCTCTGGAAAAAATGACATCACCCAGGGTGCAAGCCTGAACTTGGCCCCGTGGTACCTCATAACAGGATGTAAAATAGTGCTCATGAACACCTCAAAACTGTACTATTCAGCAACCCGCGCCCCAACAGAATCAAGGCGTTACAGGCGACGACCAGCGAGCCGAATAGTACAATCGGGAATAGGTAAGTGGTTGATTTTCTAGGGTGAAGCGGGATTGGGCGTACTTGGCTACGAACCAGATACTCGCAGCAGTTTAAGAGTGCTATATATAGAGCGGTGCAGGGCTGTATAGAGCTTAAAAGCTGGTTTGACAGCGGCCTATTTCCAATTGTAACCCTTTGATATATAATGCCCGAATCAGTAACGCGGTATGAGTCGAAAAGGGTGCTGTTTTCTTTTGAAAACAAAACCTTACAGCGTAGCAACCACCACTTTGACATGGTGGGGGTCGTTGGTTCGAATCCAATCGCGTCTACCAGATTTCTCGGCACTGTTTATCACGCGATATACGGTGCCTTTTTGTATATAGCCCGATAGAACAGAGTCGCCAATGCCTACAGTAACGCTTCCAGACGGTAGTCAACGCCAATACGACCAAGCAATCACCCTGATGGATGTGGCCGCATCGATCGGTGCTGGGCTTGCCAAAGCAACCCTGGCGGGCAAGGTTGATGGTGAATTGGTTGACGCCTCATTCCTGATCGAAAAAGATGTCAGTGTTGTGATCATTACTGAGCGTGATGAAGAGGGGTTGGAAATCATCCGTCACTCGACCGCTCATCTGTTGGCACAGGCGGTGAAATCACTATTTCCATCGGCACAGGTGACGATTGGCCCGGTGATTGAAGATGGCTTCTATTATGATTTTGCTTATGAAAAGAGCTTCACGCCAGAAGACCTAACTGCGATTGAAAAGAAGATGAGCGACCTTGTCTCTCAAAACTTGCCGATCACCCGTAGTGTGATGGTGCGTGAAGAGGCGATCGAGTTTTTCCGTGGCCTGGGTGAAGCGTACAAAGCAGAGTTGATTGAAGCGATTCCGGCTAATGAAGATCTATCGCTCTATCAGCAGGGTGATTTTATCGATCTCTGCCGCGGCCCGCATGCGCCGAGTACCGGCAAGCTAAAGCACTTTAAATTGATGAAGTTGGCCGGTGCCTATTGGCGTGGCGATTCAAACAATGAAATGTTACAGCGCATCTACGGCACGGCGTGGAAAGACAAAAAGGCGCTTAAGGCCTATCTGCACCGCCTTGAAGAGGCCGGCAAGCGAGACCACCGCAAGATCGCTAAGAAGCTAGATTTGTATCATACCCAGGAAGAGGCACCAGGGATGATTTTCTGGCACGACAACGGCTGGACAATCTATCGTGAAGTTGAGCAATACATTCGTAATGTACTGAAGCAGAATGATTATTCTGAGGTGCGTACACCACAGGTGGTCGATAAGTCGCTGTGGGTGAAGTCTGGTCACTGGGAAAAATTCAGTGACGATATGTTTACCACCCATTCGGAAAACCGCGACTATGCGATTAAGCCGATGAATTGCCCGTGTCACGTCCAGATTTATAATCAGGGCCTGAAGAGCTACCGCGACCTGCCGTTGCGGATGGCTGAATTTGGCTCTTGTCTGCGTAATGAGCCGTCGGGCACGCTGCATGGTTTGATGCGTCTACGTAATTTTGTGCAGGATGATGCGCATATCTTCTGCACTGAAGCACAGATTCAGAGCGAGGTCTCAGCCTTTATTGACCTGCTTTACAAGGTTTATGCAGATTTTGGCTTTAACGACATTATTATTAAGCTCTCGACTCGCCCTGAAAACCGGGTTGGCGATGATGCGGTATGGGATAAAGCAGAACATGCGCTCGAAGAGGCACTCAATACCAAGGGACTGGATTGGGATCTGCAACCCGGTGAAGGGGCATTTTACGGGCCGAAGATCGAATTTTCACTGAAAGACTGCCTGGGTCGAGTGTGGCAGTGCGGCACGATTCAGGTTGATTTCTCGATGCCGGGCCGTCTGGAAGCGCAGTTTATCGCTGAGGATGGTTCTAAGCAGGTACCAGTGATGCTGCATCGCGCTATTCTTGGTTCGCTGGAGCGTTTTATCGGTATTTTGATCGAAGAACATGCCGGCTTTTTCCCAACCTGGCTCTCGCCGCAGCATGTTGCAGTGCTGAATATTACCGATCGCCAGTCTGAATATGTGGAAGAAGTGACCAAAACCTTGCTGCAACGTGGGCTTAGAGCGAAATCAGACTTGAGAAATGAGAAGATAAGCTTTAAAATTCGCGAACATACACTACAACGTGTACCATACTTGCTGGTAATAGGGGATCGGGAAGTCGATGGTAATCTCGTGGCTGTGCGCACGC
>Ga0316204_10002212_pt1 | contig 45721 bp, 31 predicted proteins | sample 6monrhotite_MG_2_FD_205661 | JGI IMG/M metagenome (GOLD analysis project Ga0316204, IMG submission 205661) | Microbial mat bacterial communities from mineral coupon in-situ incubated in ocean water Damariscotta River, Maine, United States -... | ecosystem: Environmental > Aquatic > Marine >... | reverse complement strand
CCCTTGGCCTTCAAGCAGGCCCGAGAGCAAGCACCAGCTGGTTGACGGTGTCTCCATCCCGCCCATGTAGCCGGCGTCGATGACGGCGCTACCGGCGGTCGTCCGAGCCTATAGCAGGAGAGGTGGAGAGAACTTCAGAGACAGCGACGAAGGAGCGCTGAAGGGCGAGCTGAAGCGCCTTGCGGCGAGGCATCTGACGTCGCAACACCCTCTCGCGTGTGGCGCTGGGACGTCGCGTTCCTCAAAGGGTCCTCTTCGCAGTTGGCGCGCGCCATGCGGCGCGTTCTGGTGGATTAATGGGGGTCACAGGGGGCTCGCACCCTCGCGGCGCAAGCCGCCAGAAGAGATGGGGAGGGCTTCAGAGGCAGCGACTCAGGAGCGCTGAAGCACGACCGGACCCGCCTTGCGGCGAGGCAGCTGACGTCGCAACACCCTCTCGCGTGTGACGCTGGGACGTCGCGTTCCTGGTACGCATTCGCAGTTGGCGCGCGCCTGACGGCGCGTTCTGACGAAAGGTGAGGGCTTAGCGAGGCCGCGTCATGATCCCCATGCGGTACGGGCTCGCAGTTGGCGCGCCATTCGGGTGCTGCGGGCTCACTGCGCGACACACAACCACCTGATCGCTGATATGGCAGCGCAACAACAGAGAGACATGGCGCGCTTTATGCATGTTCATCCTCTTTAATGGAGGCCCGATGGATGAGCTGCTGCAACAGAGAATCGACGCCGAGCGACGCGAAGCCCCCCCCATGGAGTCGGCCTCGGAGCTGCACTACCTGACCATCCCTGGCGGTCGACTCCGCGCCTTCCACGCGCGCCCCTCGACCGTCGAGGCCGCCCGCCCGATCGTCATGGTTCCCGGCTTCGGAGCCGTCCCCTCGGGCTGGCACGACTGGTGGTCCGTGCTCCACGATCGAACCGAAGTGTTCTACCTGGAGACCCGCGAGAAGCCCCACGGTGAGCTCATCGAAGAGGGCGCGGACATGAGCATGGACGCGATGATCTCGGACATCGCGCAGGGCCTGGAGTACTTCGATCTCGTCGACAAGGACTTCGTGCTCATGGGCACGAGCTGGGGCGCGACCGCGCTGATGGCCGGCCTCGCGAAGAAGCGACTGCTCGCAAAGGACGCGCGCAGCGTGGTCGCCTGGAACCCGATCGAGCACATCTGGTTCAGCCGCTGGGCGCTCAGGCACGTGACCCCGCGCATCCCCTTCAGCGTCATCGATCGCCTCCGCAGCCTCATCGGCGGCGTCGCGCTGGCCGGCATGGGCCAGGCGCAGCGAGAGCGGCTGATGGGCTTCGTCAACGCCGCTGACTGGCGCTGGAAGGCCGCCGCCGAGACCCAGGTGGACTTCGAGCTCACCGAGCTCTCCGGGGCGATCCTGCAGGAGGTGCTCATCTTCGTGGGCATCGACGAGCGCATCCACTCGGCGGAGGCCAGCGAGAACCTGACCGCCTCCATCCCGAGGGGTCGACTCTTCCAGCCCGACGTCTCGCAGACAGACAACACCCGCCTCGCCGGGCTGGTCAATCTCGAGCTCTCCCGCATCACCTGCGACGCCCCGCTGCCGCAGCTCCTGGCCCGCTGGGAGCGTGCCATCCAGCACACCCACTGAGGGAACAGCCCCACCTTCCACGGAGTCCACCATGCGCTCCCTGTCATCTCTGCTGGTCTTGATACCAGCGCTGCTCGCGACGCTCACCGTCGCCCCGGATGCCGCCGCCGAGCACCGCTTCGGCGCGGACGTCGCCGGGGACTGGTCCGCCAACGTCCGCAACGGCATCCAGGTCTGGGGCGGCGCGGCGGGCCTCACCTACGGCCTGCAAGGCGCCCACCACGGGCTCCAGGTCGCGCTCGGCGATCGCTTCGGCCGCGCCAACGACACCTGGAAGCACCTGCCCGGGCTGACCCTGTCCTGGTGCGTGCTCTACGGAGACGACGACGACCGCCGTCCCTACTCGACCCTGGGGGTCCAGGCGGCCTACACGGACCTGCTGCCGGTGATGCCCGTCGTCAACGCCAGCGGCGGCCTGGAGTGGACCTCCCCGAGCCGCTTCCTGCGCGCTGGCCTGCGGGCCTTCTTCGTACCCGCTCCCGCGATCGGCGGAGGCCCCGAGCTCACCGCCGGCGTCCGCTTCTAGGAGAGACTCATGCTGCTCTCACTGTTTCTCGGCTGCGCCCTCGAGGTCGACAGCACGGAGGATCGCTACCTGGAGCGCCGGCCGGGCCCCGAGGCCCTCGTCGACGCGGACGGCAACTACGTCGGCGGGTGGTGGGAGTCCTGGGAAGGGGACATCAACCCCGAAGACGCCAGCGGCCGGGAGGGCGCGCTCCAGAGCTGGATCCACTTCATCCTGGAGACCGATCGCTACTTCATCATCGCCAACCTCGCGGACCTGAACCGCGCGGCCAACACCGCGCTGCTGGTCGTCGACAAGGAGGAGCAGGACTTCCAGAACGTCTCGCTCCAGTACACCTTCGGGGACAACGTGCTCGCGGTGGATCCCGACTGGTCGGGCTACTCCAACCCGGCGGACGGCTCCAGCGCCACCATCAGCGAAGACGGCATGACCTTCGAGATCTACGCCGATGAGCTGTCGCTGGTCGGTGAGGTCGCGGCGCGCCCGGACGAGCCCTTCATCCAGACGACCCGCTCCGTCGACGGCTACGGCTGGCTCCAGTGGTACGTGAACTACACCCTCGTTCAGGGCACCCTCACCATTGACGGCGAGGCTATCGAGCTCCCCCCGGGCGCGCTGGGCTCCTACGACCGCATGGTCGGCCACCGCAGCAACACCCAGGCCTGGAACTGGATCTCCGCCATCGGCGAGGCGGTCAGCGAGGACGGCTTGACCACGGCCACCGTCTCCCTGCAGATCGCCAGGGACAAGGACGAAGCCAACCCCAGGATCGACGCGAAGAAGTACGCGGTGTGGATCGACGAGACCCTCACCAAGCTGCCCGAGGTGGTCTTCGACTACGAGGTGCTCGACGAGGAGACCAACGAGACCTCCGACTGGCACATCTACACCCCAGACACCGACGCTGACTGGATCGACCTGAGCTTCACCCCGGACTTTCACCGCCGGGACAAGACGAGCTGGCTCTGGTTCTACAACACCGACTTCAACCAGCACTACGGCGAGGTCAACGGCGAGCTGCACGTCGGCGGCGAGACCTGGATCCTGACGGATCTCTTCGCCGTCACCGAGGACTCTCTCCTCCAGTTCTGATCCCGACTGGCGCCACCATGTAGACTCGGCGCTCGGAGGTCTCTTTGAAGTTCTGGGAAGGCGGCGCGCCGCTGAGCTTGATCCTGTTGGCGACGCTGCTCTCCGTGGCGGCGATCCTCCGGCGTGTCATCCCCGGCCTGAACCGCCTGAAGATCCCTGACTCCATGGTCGCCGGCCTGATCGGGCTGGCGCTGGGACCGAGCGCGCTGGGCTGGCTCCCGATCAACCAGGAGGTGCTGGAGAAGGTCGTCTACCACGGGCTCGCGGTGCTCTTCATCGCGGTGAGCCTCCAGTCCCCGGCGAAGGGCAAGAACAGCGCCGCCGGCGTGAAGAGCATGGCCTTCGGCATCCCGATGATGGCCGTGCTTCAGGGCATGCTCGGCCTCGTTCTGGTGCTGATCTGGTCCGCGTCGGTCGAGATGATCCACCCGGGCGTCGGCCTGATGCTCCCGCTCGGCTTCAGCCAGGGCCCTGGACAGGCGCTGGCGATGGGCTCGGCCTGGGAGGAGCTGGGCATGGTGGACGGCGGTCAGCTCGGGCTGATCATGGCGGCCATGGGCTTCCTCTGGTGCGTCGTGGTGGGGGTTCCGCTCGTGGGGCTCGCACGCCGCAGGGGCTGGCTGACCGAGGTGAGCGGCGAGGCGGCCCACGAGAACGAGCAGGTCCGCAAGGTCTCGGCCCCGGGCGGCCTGGAGCCGCTGACGGGCCAGCTCGCCGCGGTGGCGGTGGTCTACCTCGGGGCCTGGGGGCTGATTCAGCTCTCGACCTCCGCGCTCGCCGACAACCCGCAGGCGGTCGCGACCCTCTACGGCTTCCACTTCATCATCGGCGCGCTGATGGCGATCGCCGCCCGTAAGCTCCTCCACAAGGTCGGCCAGGACGAGCTCCTCGACACCCCGCTGCTCGCGCGCATCTCCGCGCTGACCGTGGACCTGGTGACGGTCTCGGCGATCGCGGCGGTGCAGATCGCGGTGGTGAAGGACTGGTGGTTCGTGGTCCTGCTCTTCACGGGGCTCGGCGGCGGGATCACCATGGTGCTCTGCCTGTGGCTCTCCCGGCGCGCCTTCCCGGAGGCGTCCTTCGAGCACGCGCTGGTGCTGTTCGGCGCCGCGACGGGCACTCTGGCGACGGGGCTCGCCCTGCTGCGAATCCTGGATCCCGAGCTGCGGGGCCCCGTGCCTTCAAGCGCCGTGCTGGGCGCGGCCGCCGCCCTGCCCCTGTCAGCGCCGCTGCTGGTCGTGCTGCAGATCCCCGCCGGCGGCTGGCCCGGGAGCTACCCGGATCGCACGCTGATGGCGCTGGGCGCGCTGTTCATCTACTTCCTGGCCCTGGCCCTCGGCTGGCGCTTCCTGGGCGGACTGCGCCTCCACAAGCCGATCTTCAGCTTCTGGCCATCTCGCTGAGCCAGTCGTGCATGGGCTTCAGCGCCCGGAAGTGGCCCATGCAGAACTCGACGTAGTCGGCCGAGTGGAAGGCCTCCGGGATGTCCCCGTCGAGGCCGGCGTGCATGCTCTTGTGCTTGAGCAGCCCCGCGCGCGGGTGCTCGGCGTCGAAGCCCCGGGGCACGCGCTTGAGCTCGGGTTCGGCGAGGCTGTAGCCGGCGGCGACCGCGGCGGCGCGGGCGGCCGCCAGCGAGTCACCGTGGGTGAGCACCCGGGCGCGGTAGCGGCCCTGCAGGGCCTTGTCGAAGCTGTAGATGCCCACGCCGAGCATCAGCCGATCCGGGAAGATCCGCATCATGAAGCCCGAGCCGGGCTGCTTCGGCCCGGGGGTGTCCATGAACATCAGATCCATGTGGGTCTTGTAGGGGGTCTTGTCCGCGCTGAAGCGGGTGTCGCGGTTGATGCGGCGGATGGCCCCGTTGACCTTGGGCGCGGCCCTGACCTCCGGCGCCAGCGCCTTCAGCGCCTCGCCCATGGTGACGACGAAGGCCCTCGCGGGGGCGAGGTAGTGAGCCTCGTAGTCCGCGCGGTGCGCCTCGAACCAGTCGCGGTCGTTGTGGAGCGCGAGCCCTCCCAGGAAGGTCAGCGTCTCGCGGGGGAAGCCTTGAAAATCAGCCACGTCGGCTCCGAGGTGAGGGTCCGACTCCCGTAACCGCTCACGGAACGGAGAAGGCCATCGGCGCGGACCAGTCGCTCCAGCTCAGGCCCCGATCCCGGTAGCGGACCCGCCAGCAGTACGCCCCCGACGTCAGCCCCTCGACGGCCACGTCCGTGAGGTCGTCGCCCGCCTGGAGATCCTCGCCGAACCACCAGTTCTCATGCTGAACCCACTCGGAGACGACGGGCGCGGAGAACTCCTCGCAGCTCCCGCTCACCTCCCAGTGCGCGGCCCCCTGGAGGTCGCCGTCGGGGTCGGAGAAGGCGCCGGCGACCAGCACCACCGCGCCCGCCACCTCGCCCGTCGGCCCGAGGGCCTCGGGGGCGGCCGGGGGGGCGTCGTAGCGCCGCACGGTGACCTGATCCCGCAGCTCGTTATCCCTGGGCACGTCGCCGTTGCCGCGGCTGACCCGGCGGATGGTGAAGGCGGGGTCCGCGGCCTGTCCCTGGACCTCGATGACCACGAAGCCCCACTCGTCCTGGCTGACCGAGAACTCCTCGTAGTCGACCGCGTCTCCGCCCCAGCGATCGATGGCGCCGCCCGCGCTGGCGACGTTGACCATCAGGTGTCGGTGGTCCCTCGACTGGCCGCGGCTGTAGCCGTGGGTGTGGCCGAAGAGGTGCACGCTGGGCTTGCCGCAGTCCGTCGTGAAGGTCTCCAGCATCGAGACGACCTCCCCGGAGAAGTCCTCCTCGCCGGGGATCCACAGCTCCGAGAGGTAGGGGTGGTGCAGCTGGGCGAACACAAAGTCGATGTCCGGATCCGTGCAGGTGTCCGCCAGCACACCGGCGAGCCACGCGCGCTGCGGATCGCCGCGGTAGGGGACGTTGCTGTCGAGGCCGATCACCCGCAGCCGGCCCCGATCCTCCGTCCACCAGTGCTCCTCGTAGTCGGGGCTCCCGTTCTCGGGCAGCCGGAAGTACCGGAAGAACAGGGGGCTGTCCGCCTCGTGGTTGCCGGGCACCGGGTAGAGCGGGGTCCGCGCCAGCAGCGCCGCGGCCGGAGTGAAGAACTGATCCCACCAGTCCCGGTAATCCCAGCCGTTCTCGACCAGATCGCCGGGCACGATGAGCATGCTGATCGCGTCGCTGCCGCCTTCGCCCGCGCCCTCGAGGAAGGGGATGATCCCGTCGTTGATGATCTCTTCAAACTTGTCGGGGTTGTTGTCGTCCCGCTGCATGTCGCTCATGGCGATCAGCAGGAGGTCCGCGTCTTCCCCCTTCATGGGGGCGGCGCGGAAGCTGGCGATCGGGCTGGCGGTGCCCCCGGTGTGCGCCTGGTAGTAGAACTCAGCGCCAGGGATCAGCCCCTCCAGCCGCACGGAGTGCACGTAGCCCAGGCCGCCTTCGGTCTCGACCTCCCCCCTCGCGGTGTTCTCCATCGCCTCGGTCGGGCCCCAGGTGACCCGGCTCTCCTCTCCCTCATCGGTGATCCAGAGCACCCAGGCCTCCTCATCCGAGACCGACTGGAGGTAGGGCGAGACGACCAGCTCGTAGAGCGCGGTGTCCCGGGCGGCGGCGGTGTCCGTGTCGCCCGCGGACTCGGCGGGCTCGTCCGGATTGCAGGCGAGGAAGAGCAGCGGGAGGAGCTGTGAGAGGAGCATGCCGCAAACCTATCAGCCCCCATCAGCCCTGGGGACCGATCAGCGGGAAGTTGACGACGGCGCGCGTGCCCTCCGCCCCGCTCTCGACCGAGATCTCCCCGTCGAGCTGCCGCACCAGCGCCCTGATGAGCGCCGTCCCCAGCGAGCGCTGGTGCCTGTCGGACGGCGGCAGGCCGCAGCCGTCGTCGCTGACCCGCAGGGTGATCCGACCGTCGGCGAAGCCCCCGGCGACGATGACCTCGCCCCTCGCGCCGTCGGGGAAGGCGTGCTGGATGCTGTTGGTGATCAGCTCGTTGACGATAAGGCCGCTGGGGATCGCTTGCCGCAGGTCGAGCACGGGCAGCTCGATGTCAGGCTCCAGCGCGACGGCGATGCGATCGTCGGTCAGGGCCATCGAGAGGTTACGGATGAGCCGCCGCAGGTAGTCGGCGAAGTCGAGCTGATCGATGTCCAGGCGCTGATAGAGCTGCTCGTGGGCCAGCACCATGGCGCGCGTCCTGTGCTGGCAGGCGAGCAGGCGCTCGCGGGTGTGGAGGTCGGTCTCCATGCGCGCCTGGAGCCCGAGCATGCTCGTGATGAGCTGCATGTTGTTCTTCACCCGGTGGTGAAGCTCCTGAATGAGCACCTCCTTCTCGCGCAGGTACCGCCGCTGGCGCTCGTGGGACTCCTTCAGCGCCTCGTTCACCCGCTGGTACTCGTGCAGCGAGACCGTCTTGCTCTGCAGCTCCTGGGCCAGCATGTTCAGCCCCTGGCCGATCGCCGCCAGCTCATCCTGCGCCCCATCCCGCTCCCAGCGCGCGGCGTGATCGCCCGACGCCAGCGTCACCAGGAGGCCGACGATGCCTTCCAGGCGGGGGTCGAGGCTCTTCGGATCGGACGCCGCCATCTTGGCCCTCAGGTGTCGTCGAGCAGCGCTTCCAGGCGCGACAGGAGCTGGGCGATCGCGAAGGGTTTCTCCAGGACCGCGCCGCGGACGAGGAGCTTCTTGCGATCGAGGACGTCCTGAAAGTAGCCGCTCATGAACAGCAGCTGGGCGTCAGGGCAGAGACCGCGGGCGCGAAGCTCCTCCGCGAAGGCGACCCCGTCGATGCCGGGCATCACCAGATCGGTCAGGATGAGGTCGATCTCATCCCGCTTCTCAGCGCAGAGCTGCAGAGCCTGCTCGCCGTTCGCCGCCACCAGCACCTGATAGCCCGCCTGCCTCAGGCTCTTGCTCAGCGCCCGCCGCAGCAGCTTGTCATCCTCCACGATCAGCACGCTCGCGCCGCCCGGGCGGCGCCGCGGAGACGGAGGCTCACCCTCCTCCTGCGCTTCGAGATCCTGGTGCGGGAGCAGCACCTCGACGATGGTCCCCTCCCCTTCGACGCTGACGATCGAGGCGTGGCCCCCGCAGCGCGTGGCGATGCCGTACACCGTCGCCAACCCCAGCCCGGTCCCCTCGTGCTCACCCTTGGTCGTGAAGTAGGGCTCGAAGGCGCGCGCGGCGGTCTCCAGGCTCATCCCGAGCCCGGTGTCCGCCACCGACAGGAGCACATAGCGACCGATGTTCATGTTCCCGCGGGGCAGCTCGTCGATGTTGTCGAACCAGACCGGCCGGGTCCGGATGAGGACTCGCCCGCCCGAGGGGCTGGCGTCCCGGGCGTTCAGGACGAGGTTGGTGACGATCTGTTCGAGCTGCTCGTGCGGGATCAGCGCGCCCGCGACCTCTGGCGCGAGGTCGAGCTCGATGGAGAGATCCTCCTCGATGACCCGCCGGAAGAACTGCTCCAGCGCTCGGATCTGCTCATTGGGGACGGCGCTCCCCCGACGGGCGGGGCCCCGCCCGAAGAGGGCGAGCTGACGCGTCAGCTCCGCGCCGCGCTGGGCCGTCTTGATGATATCGGCGACCTCGATGGCGGCGCGGCTCCCCTCCTCCATCTCCTCGCTCAGCAGCCCGGCGTAGAGGAGCAGCGCGGCGAGCAGGTTGTTGAAGTCGTGGGCGATGCCGCCGGCCAGCAGCCCCAGTGACTCCATCTTCTGGGTCCGCTGCAGCTCACCCTCCAGCCGCTGGCGCTCGGTGACGTCCCTGAGGAACGCGGTCACCAGCACCTCATCCTCGAAGGCGAACCGAAAGAGCGAGGCCTCCGAGGGGAACGCCTCGCCGGTCTTTCGTTGGCCGATCAGCTCGCGGAGCCGCGCGCTCACATCGGGGTTCTCCAGCAGCCGGCCGACCGTCGCGTTGAAGTCCGCCCGATCGCTCTTTGCGAACAGCATCTCTATCGGCTGACCGATCACCTCGTCCGCGCTGTAACCGAAGGCCGCCTCGGCCCCGGGGCTGAAGACCACAATGCGCTGGTCCCGCCCCGTCGAGACGATGGCGTCCCGGGAGTTCTGGAGGATGGCCAGGTAGCGGGCCTCGCCCCTGCGGCGCTCCCGCTCAGCGCGGTGCTTGCGAAAGGCGATCTCGATGGTGACCGCCAGCGCCCGATCCTCGAAGGGCTTCAGCAGATAGCCGTGCGGCTCGACGAGGCCCGCCCGCTCCAGCGTCGCGGGATCGGAGTGCGCTGTCAGGAAGACGATCGGTACATCCTGGGACGCCCGGATCTGCCTCGCGGTCTCGATGCCGTCGAGCTCTCCCGCCAGCCGGATGTCCATCAGGATGAGATCGGGACGGAGCTCTCTGACGCGCTCCAGGGCCTGCTCACCGGACGCGATCGGCTCCGGCACCTCAAAGCCCAGCTCCCTCAAACAGAACCCGAGCTCGAGGGCGATGATCTGCTCGTCCTCAACAATCATGACGCTGGGTGAGGCGCTGTTGGGGCTGGCTACCCTTTCCGCGAGGTTCATGAGCGACATTATAAACGCTAAAGTCCGACTATTGATTGGTTCACATAGTTTGGTACAAGCTCCGACATCCAGCAGCGACTGTATTGCTCAGGACGGGCTCACCCACAGCCAGCCCCCCGATCCAATCGATGCGACAGCGTATGGGTTAGCCAGCGTGGATGAACGCCATCCGATTCCACAAATACAGCGGCCCGCTCACCCTCGACGAGGTCCCGGAGCCCACCTGCGGCCTCGGCCAGCTCCGGCTCCAGGTGAAGGCCAGCTCGGTCAACCCCATCGACTGGAAGCTGCACTCGGGGGCGCTCAAGCTGATCCGTCCCATCGCCCGACCCGCGACGCCGGGGCTGGACGTCGCCGGCGTGGTGCTGGAGTCCATGATCCCCGGCTTCGTGGCAGGCCAGCGCGTCGTCGCGCGGATCGCCGACGTGCCGGGCGGCGCCATGGCCGAGCAGTGCATCGTCAGCCAGGAGGTCGTGGTGCACCTGCAGGACAGCGTCGACTTCGCGGACGCCGCGGCGCTGCCGCTGGCCGGCATGACCGCGCTTCAGGGGCTGCGCGACGACTGCGGCATGGCGCTGACCGGCGAGACGCGGCGGGTGCTGGTGGTCGGCGCCAGCGGCGGGGTCGGGCACTACGCGGTGCAGCTCGCGCACCTCGCCGGCGCCCACGTTACGGCGGTCTGCAGCGGCAAGCGCGCCGACCTGGTGCGCTCCCTCGGCGCGGACCACGTCATCGACTACCGGGAGCAGGACCACTTCCGCACGGACGCGCCCTACGACATCGTCATCGACTGCGCCGCCAAGGCCCCGTGGTCGCGCTTCAAGGAGGTCATGGCGCCGGGCTCCCACCTGTCCCAGCCCACGCCGACGCCGGTGTGGTTCGCGCACTTCGCCGCGGGCGCCCTCTCCAACAAGAAGCCCCACTTCACGATGCTCAAGCCCAACGCGGCGGATCTACAGCTCCTGACCGATCACCTCGCGGCCGGTCGCATAAAGAGCGTGATCGGGGCGCGCTTTCCCTGGACCGAGCTCGCCGACGCCTGGGCCCTCAACAAGAAGGGCGGCACCGAAGGCAAGATCGTGCTCACCTTCGACGCGCCCGCTCGATGAGCCGGGCTCGGTAGTCACTCCACCAGGATCTCCAGCCCGCAGCCGAGCTGCTCCCGGATGACGGCCGCCGCCGCCGCGACCGCCGCGTCGCCGGGGTGATCCCAGAGGGTCACCCGGAGGCTATCGCTCTGCGGGATGTAGCCAGGCTCCCCCAGGCGGGTCCAGTCCTGGGGGATGAGCGCCGCGCCCAGGCGGATGAGCTCCTGGGGGTTGGGGTGGGGATGGGTCATCACCGCGCGCCCGGTTCGACGGGCGATCGCCGCCAGCCGCTCCTGCTGGCGGCGGCCCAGGGCCGGGTGGACGAAGTGCAGCGACAGCGCCCCGACGGGGAAGCGTATCTTCAGCGGGGCCAGCGGCGGCGCCACCCCGGCGAACACTGCCATGACCTCGGCGCGGGCCTCCGGAGGAGCCAGCGCCGCGCGCTCCGGGGCGGCGGAGGCTGTCGGGAGGGGCGCCACGGTCGGCGCCACGCTCGACGAGACCGCGACCTCCAGCGTCCAGCCCGTTCGCTCCAGGAAGCGGCGCTGGCGCTCCGTCAGCTCCGCGGGGGCGCTCCCCACCCTGGCGACCGCCCGCCGCTCCGCCGGGTAGAGGGAGATCCCGCCCGTCACCTCAGGCAGCAGCGCCTGGACAGCCGCCATCAGCTCGCCCTGGTGCGCCCGGGGGTTGACCTCCAGGGTCCACCCGGTCTCGGCCGCGATGCGCTCCAGCGCGGCGGCGACCGCGGCCCCCTGGACCTGGGGGAAGTGGAAGGAGAGCACCATGCGGTGAGCCTCCTGGTACGCGGATCGTTTGTAGATCCCGCTGTCGTCGGGCAGCCCGGCCGCCAGCGCCGCTTGGACCTCGGCCAGGGACGCCGGCCCCTCCCGGGGCGGCTCTGGGAGGACCGGTCGATAGCGGTAGGGCATCCGGGGATCGGCCTCAAAGCTCCCCGGGCTGGCCGCCAGCGCCGCGCGGGTGACCACGACGTCTTCGGCGCTCGCGGCCGCGCCGAACCAGATCCGAGCGATCTCCAGGGTGGAGTGGGCGCGTGGGCGCCGCCCGTCGATGGGCAGCAAGATGCCGGCCACGGCTCGCAGCGCGTCGCTGTTCATGGGGCGCCCGCGGCCGATCCCCGGCCCGGCGGGCGCGGGCGCCCGGGGCCTCGGGGCGCCGCCCAGGTTGAGGAGCTGGCCGTCCTCCGGTTGAAGGATCTCGCCCCGGACGGCGAGCTCCAGGCGATCGGCCATGGCGGCGCGAGCGGCGCGGCCGCCGTGGACCACGCAGACCCGCGCGGGGTTGATCCGACGCACCAGCCCCGCCAGCTCGTCAGCGTCGGCGTGAGCCGAGAGGTGGTAGCGCTCCACCGAGGCCGCCAGCTCCACCGCTCCTCCGGGCAGTGAGAGGGCGCCGCCCCGCTTGTCCGCGAGGTTCAGCAGCGCCCGGCCAGGAGACTCCTCGTCCTGGTAGCCCGTGATGGCGATCAGCGAGTCAGGCTCGCTGGCCCAGGCCCTGGCGTAGACAGGGCTCGCCCCGCCGGAGAGCATGCCCGAGCTGGCGACCACGCAGGCGGGCGGGCCGCTGATGATCTCCCGGCGGTGGGCGGCCCCGTGGACCTTCGCGAAGCCATCGGAGAAGAAAGGATCACCCTTCTCCAGCCGACGGCGCAGCCGGGGGTGCACGTACTCCGGGAAGCTCCGGTAGGCGTCACAGACCGCGCGGACCATGCCGTCGGCGTAGACCGGGAAGCGGGGGATGGTCCCCGCGCGCATGGCCGCGGCCAGGCTCAGGATCACCTCCTGAGCGCGGCCCACGGCGAAGGCGGGGATCAGCACATGCCCGCCCCGGGCCACCGCGCCCGCGACCTGCTCACAGAGCCGCCGCTCCTCGATCACGCGAGAGGCGTGCAGGCGATCGCCGTAGGTGCTCTCGATCACCATCACGTCGGGCTGCACCGGCGGGGCGAGGGCGCCGGGCACGGTGCGCTGGTCCGCCACGGAGAGATCCCCGGAGATCAGCACCGAGCGCCGGCCCGACTCAACCAGCGCCATCGCCGCGCCCAGGATGTGCCCCGCCGGGAAGAAGCGTATCCGCCCCCCGGGGAGCTCCAGCGGGTCGTCAAAGGCCAGCGGGCGGACGGCGGCCAGCGTGCCCTCCACCTGCTGCAGCCCGTAGAGGGGCAGCTCCTCCTCCCGGCCTGAGTCCATGATCTTCAGCGCGTCCAGCAGCAGGATGCGGATCAAGGCGGCGGTGCCCGGGGTGGTGACGATGGGCGCGCGGGGCCAGGCCTGGTGCAGCACCGGCAGCGCCCCGGAGTGATCGATGTGGGCGTGGGTGAGGATGATGGCGTCCGGGCCCCGCTCCCCCAGCTGATCCTGAAGGGTGCGCAGCTCGGGTAGCCGCTCCCCCCGCGCCTGGCGGATGCCACAGTCCACCACCACCCGCAGCTCACCCACGACGACCAGCACACAGGACGCGCCGATCCCCGAGGCGCCACCCAGGAAGCCCAGCTTGAGGTTCCCGGTCTCATCGCGGTGTTCCGTGCTCATCGTTCTGTGCTCATCGTTCTGTGCTCATCGTTGTGCGCTCCCGTCATTTCTATCGAGCCCGGGCCGCGACCGCCGGCTTATGCTCCCCCGATCGACGACGTCAGCTCATCACCCGAGGTACCAGATGCTGATCCCCACGAGCAAAGGCAAGAAGCTGATCTACCCGGGGCGGGGCTTCCTGACGCCCGCCAGCCGCAAGAAGCTCCCCTCCCAGAAGAAGCTGTTCACGGACCTGAGCGCCGCATATGCCGAGGTGCCCGCCCACCGCCACGCCGAGCTCTCGGGCGCCCCCGATGACGTCGCCGCCGGCACCCGCGCGCGCGACCGGCTCCTCTCCGGGCAGCCCAGCGGCCTCTCGACGGATCCTCTGGAGGGCGCGCTGCTCTGGTGGCTGCTCAGCCCCACCTGGGAGGACGCCTTCGCCGGCACTCCCAAGGTTCTCACCGCCTCCAAGCGCCTCGCCGGCAAGATCGCGAGCTCCTGGGTCGCCGCGGGCGGCCCCGCGGCGGCGGTCGACGCCCTGGTCGCGAGCTGGTCGCTCTCCATCGGGTACGGCGGTGAGATCGCGCGCCTGGAGACCCCCACGGGTCACGGCCTGAGCAGCTTCTTCCACTACGAGGGGCGCCCCTTCCCGACCTTCGCGGCGCTCCAGGCGCTCCGCCTGTTGTTCGCGACGATCGACGAGGGGGGCTACGCGGGCGCCGTCGACGCCGTCCGCGCCGCCTGGCCCACGCTCCAGCCCGCCGCCCGCGCGGCGCTCGTCTTCCTGGTCCCCACCGAGGAGGAGCTCGCCCTGGAGCTGGTGGATCACATGGAGAGCGAGCCGGGAGGCGAGTGGCCGCGCTGGGCGCCGCTGGTGTCCTGGTCGCTGACCCGGCCTGACGCGTTCGAGCGGCTGGAGGCCAGGAGCCACGGGATCTGGGGGGCCGACGCCTCGATGGGCTTCGCCTGTCTGGAGCGCGCGCCCGAGGTGCTGGGCGAGGCCCGGCGCCGGGTCATGCTCCGGCACAAGTACGCGATCGAGCCGGCGGAGTAGCGCTCCGACGATCGGTGCCTTCAGTGGGTGCGCGCCTGGCCCAGAGGTCGTCGAGGGCTCAACGACAGGACTGAGTTCGCTCGACTTCCTCGTTGGGGCTGCAGATGTAGGCCGCGGCCCAGCAGCCTGTCTCCCCCTTGTAGATGTGTGTACCGCCACAACCCGGCACGGAGTCCTCCCAGCCCTCTCGGTGCCACTCGCAAGCCAAGGGGTTGTACCAGGGGGAGCCACAGTCCCAGGTGTCAGTCCACTGCAGCGACTCACTGCCGCTGCAGTCATAGTCGAAGCTACCATCCCCTCGGGCCGTCGAATGGTAGGAGGTTGCCCCGGGGTGTGCCTCGCTGTTGCGATCGTAGCAGTCATCCTGATTGTCGGCGGTGTACTCCCCCTCCGGCTCACAGAGGCAGCGACCGGAGATCTCAGAGGTTCCATAACCATCGCCATCAACATCGACATAGTATGTCGTGCAGCCTTCAGCCTCCTCTTCATCCGCCTGACCATTACAGTCGTTATCCACCAAGTCCCCACATACCTCGGTGCTGATTTGCGAGGATGTACCACCTGGGTGGCACTCTGAGTCGAGCCGCGCCCCCTCCTCGATGAGGAGCCCGCCGCCGCTCCCGATCTCGAGGGAGTAGCTCTGGAGGTCGACGCCCAGTGTCACACCAGCGGCGACTCGCAGGAGGCCACCGGCCTCAATGCGGACCCCCTCGGGTGCGGCGTGCTGGTGCTCCAGAACGCACTCTGCCTCAATCAGCCAGTCTCCCAAGGCGGTCGGAGCGCAGCCGATCTCCGTCGCATCCAGGGGGTCACTCCCCGCCTCGACCTCCTGGCCATCGGGGATCCCGTCGGAGTCGGAGTCTGCTTCGCTGGGATCCGTGCCCAGCTCCAACTCCACGCCATCGCTCACGCCGTCATCGTCACTGTCAGTGTCTTGATCGCTGGTCCCGAAGACAGACTCATCGTAGTAGCTGACACCGTCTCCGTCATCGTCGACAGGCACGACCGAGAAGGAAGAGACGATATTGTCCATCCCAAGAGTCGTAAAGTTGGGGACGCCCTCGCTGACAGTGTAAGAAGAACCTGTGTAGTTATTGTCGGTCCAGAGGACCACATCATATCCCGGCGCGTCGATCGTTATCGAGGAGAAGGCATCGTTCCACATCGTGTTGTCGTCACAGAAGTCGCCCCAGGTATCGACCATGACGTCAAATCTGGATTGACTCCCCTCGAATGTCCATGGATAGGCGCAGCGGAGATGGTCCTCGTGCAGGTAGAACTCGCGGTTGTAGTCGGGATGTATATACGCTGTGTACCCCGGTGTGTTCGCGACATCCGAGTAGTCGTGGCTGTCTGCCCACTCGATCGCGTCAACTGCGCTATAGACGAGGTCGGGCCACTCGTCCGGGGTCTCTATGAGTCCCGCATGGTCCGCGGTATAAGCCATACGGAAACCATAATTTGGCGTCATGTATCGAGGCCCGTCCAAGTCAGCGTTGGTCGCGGTGAGCCACTCCCCAGGGATCGCCGACCAGATCTCAACCAAGCCAAACGAAGAGAGTCCGGGGATACCCGATAAACCGTCAACTTGTGTCGGATCATTGGTGGGTTTATTACCTCTGGGGTATGCGCCGCCAAGAATTGCCCACATCCTGTTCTGGGCAAACTCTCCATCCCCATCATAGTGGAGCCGCATTGTCATCCAGTCGATATACAGGTTCTCAATGAAGTCACTGGAATCATCAAGGTCGTTGCACTCTTCCCATATGAGACAATCGCCACCGAGCCCGAGTAACCCATAGACACCTAAATTCGGGGTGCCCGCGGTGACAAACCGATGAACAGACTCCCAGTTCTCATTACTGTTCGCCATATATCTCCGGACAACCAGGCCGCCCATTGAGTGCCCGACGAGGACCACCTTCTCCGCCCCCGTCACCTCCAGGACGTTTTGAACGACAACCTCGAGTCGCTCCGCGTAGCCCTCGATGCCAGTGGAGCCGCTCGCGTAGTAGTCGTAGTTCCACAGTGAGTCAGGATCGACTTCCCCGCGGGATGCGAGCAGATCATCGACCTCAGAGATGCACCCCTCGTCTGGTCTCCCATCGGCAACATGAGAGATCATCGGCTCCCAGTCAGCGCAGGAGCCACTCAGTCCATGAACAAAGATCTTGGGGTACGGGACGCCCGCGATCGCGGGCGTGGAGAGGACGCCTGCCCCGGTCAATATCAGCACACGCAATGTAGTCCGAGTCATTGATACCTCAGTCGCAGTCGCCGATGCAGGTGGCGCCGTTGTTGGTGTGTGTGAAGCTACCGATCGCCGAGACATAGTTGGGGTGGCTGGTGCTGCTGCTGGTCACCTGGTAGCCCCCCGCGACCGTGTTGTAGTAACCAGCGACGTTCTCATAGCCGCCACAGACCGCCGCCCCGTTGTCATAGGCCGAGTTGGCGTAGCCCCCGCCCACCCAGCTCCAGCTGCCGCTGGCTGAGTTCGAGGTGCCGCCGCTCACGCTGGCGGCGTCCTCGCTGGCGGTGTTGTTGTTACCTCCAGAGACAGACGCATAGTCACCGCTGGCGGTGTTGCCGTTGCCGCCGCTGGTGGCCGCGCGATAGCCGCTGGCGATGTTCGACTCGCCCCCCGCGACGGTGGCGTCGTTGTCGCTGGCCTCGTTGTAGGCGCCGCCCAGCGCCGCCGCGCCGTCGCCGATCGCCTGGTTGCCGTAGCCGCCCCCAGCCCAGGAGTTGACGCCCTCGGCGATGTTGTTCGAGCCCCCGGAGACCGATGAATAGGTGCCGATGGCCTCGTTATCGTCCCCCCCGGAGATCGCGCTGAAGATACCGCCGGCTACGCCGCTTCCGCCCCCGGAGATGGTGGCACCATCACCACTGGCCAGGTTCTGATAGCCACCGCTGACCGTGGCGAAGCGACCGGTAATGGTGTTGCTGTAGCCAGCGACCAGCCCGCCGTAGCTGCTGTAGCTGTGGTAGGGGCCCACGATCAGGTTGTGGCTGCCGCTCTTGTCGTTGCCCTCGTCCTCATCGTGGCCGATGATCAGGTTGCCCAGTCCGTTCACCTCGCCGTCGGTGCTGCCCGCGCCGCTCTGGACATAGACATTCGCGCCCACGAAGCGCACCGCATGGACGTCGGCGTCCACATACAGATAGGACGCCAGCTCCAGCACCGCGCCCAGCTCGTCAGCCACCAGATAGTCGCTGGGGAGCTCCTCGGTCGTGAGGTAGCCATCGAGATCCGACCCGATCAGGTATCCGGCGCCCTCGAGCGTTGAGACCCGACCATCCAGCTCCCCGACGCCGGACTGCAGCGCCGAGAGATCATCGCTCAGGGCGTAGTCCTCCAGGGCCGCCCCGGTCACATAGTCCGCGGCGATCGCGCTCACCCGGGCATCGACCTCGTCCAGATCGTAGCCCCCGTAGACCGAGACATAGTCCCCGGTCGCCAGGCTGCCTGAGCCACCTGAAGCGGTCGTGTAGCTGCTGTTGGCGACGTTAGACAGGCCGCCCGCGACCCAGCTGAAGTTCCCCTCGGCCCGGCCGGCATTGCCACCCCCGACGGCGGCGTAGTCTCCGCTCGCCAGGTTCTGGTAGCCCCCAAAGACCGCCGCGTAAGCGCCCGAAGCCGCGTTGGTGTTGCCGCCGCTGATCGCCGCCCCCTCGCCGCTGGCCTCGCTCTGATTCCCACCGAAGACCGCGGAGTAGGCACCGCTGGCGGTGTTGAGTCGCCCACCAAAGGCCGCGGAGTATTCAGCCGTGGCGACGCTGCTGTAGCCCGCGCTCACCGACGCGTAGCTCCCGCTGGCCAGGTTACCCCGGCCGCCCGAGACCGCGGCATACCGCCCGCCGGTCGCGTCGGAGGAGCCATTGTACGGGTCATCGGGATCGCCCGCCTCGTTCCCGTAGCCCCCTCCGCTCCAGCTACGATATCCGCTGGCCACATTGAAGTTGCCGCCTGAGACGGCGCTGTACTCGCCGCTGCTGATGTTCTCCTGGCCACCGGAGACGACGCTGGAGGGGCCTGTGGCTTGGTTGTAGGAGCCACCCGCGACGGCGCTGTTGTCCGCTGTGGCGGCGTTGCGCACTCCGCCCGAGACGCTCGCATACAGTCCTTCAGCCTCGTTCGCCTCTCCGCCTGTGACAGAGGCGTAGTTCCCGCTGGCCACATTATCCAAGCCGCCGCAGATGGCGCCCTGATAGCCGCTCGCCACTCCCCCCGATCCCCCGGAGACAGCCGCGCCCAGATTATTGGCTTCGTTGAAGGCGCCACCGCTGACGGAAGCATAGGGTCCACTGACGGCGTTCTGGTAGCCAGCGACCAGCCCGCCGTAGCTGCTGTAGCTGTGGAACGGCCCGACGATCAGGTTGTGGCTGCCGCTCTTGTCGCTGTCGTTGTCCTCGTCGTAGCCGATGATCAGGTTGCCCAGGCCGTTGACCTCCGCGTAGGTGCTGCCAGCGCCGGACTCCACATGGACATTGGCGCCGCTGAAGACCACGGTGTGGTCCTCAGTGTCCACGCTCAGATAGTCCGAGAGGCCCGGGATCCCCCCCTCGGCGCCAGCTATCGCGCTATCGACGTAGCTCTCGCTGGCGTAGCCGCCCAGGTCAGCGCCGGTCAGGTAGTCGACGGCGATCAGGTTGATGGCGGCGTTGGCTGAGTCCAGCTGCGCCAACAGGTCGGCGTTGTCCGCCTCAAGTGTGGCGATGGTGCCTTGCGCACCGCTGAGCGCCCAGCTCAGGGTGGCGATCTCGTTGGACACGCAGGTCTTGAAGAGGGCATCGGGCATGCTCGCTGGACAGGACGCCTGCGCGGGGGCGCTCAGCAGAGCCAGCGTGAAACCGCAGAGAGGGACCAGCCAGGAAGACGCTTTCATCAGATGCCTCATTGGAGAAGTCAGGGTCGGGGGTGTGTAGGGGCTACACAGATGAAGTGGACATTGGGGTCGGGGGGGTTCCCGGGGGAACCCCTGGTGCCACGGAATCTGGGAGCCGACGCCTCGATGGGCTTCGCCTGTCTGGAGCGCTACCCCTCGCTGGTGTCCTGGCTCAGGAAGAACCAGCTGGGGCTCAGCCAGACCCGCTCCGAGCGGTCCTCCCCGCCGTCCTCGCAGCCGTCCTCGCCGTACCAGGCGTCGCCGTCGATCACCAGCTCGGCGTAGGCCCACAGCGGGACGGTGCCGCCGTCTGAGCGCCAGCTCCAGCGCCCCGGCCCGTCCTCCTCCATGGGCACGATCCGGTTGGTCATGTACAGCTCGACCTCCTGGACGAAGCCGTCGTGCTCCTCGGAGACCTGCACCTCGAAGCGCACGTCGTCGTCGCGCTCGAGGCCGAAGCGCTCGCCGGTCAGACCGGCGGGCTCGTTGTTGATGTAGATCACCCCCAGCGCGGGCATGCGGATGCCGCTGGTGGCGTAGACCCGGCGATCCGACAGCGCCCGGTGGATGGCCCCCCGATCCAGGAGCTCACCCCGCTCCAGAAGCACGCCGGTGTAGCCGCCGCCGTAGGGGAACTCCTCGCGCTGTGTGTCCAGCTCACAGACAGCGCCGGGCCGGGTGTCGTGGGAGTCGGTGCCGCCCACGAAGCCCATCTTCCAGGCCATGCCCTCCGGGTCCATGGCGCCGTGGACCGAGCCCTCGGGGGTGATGTCGTGGAACATGGGATCGTAGGAGACGCTGGGCCCCAGGCTGTTGCCGTGGCGGGAGTAGACCTCCACCGCCTCGACGTGGTCCGGGCTGCCGCAGAGCCAGTCGGTGTACAGCCGGGAGGAGGGGTGGTGGGGGATGAGCATGGTGGGGCCGAAGCGGTCCTCCATGCCTGTCTGGTAGCGCCAGATCGCCTGACAGCTGTCCACTTCGCTGGTCTGGTCAGGCCAGATCGCGGCGCGGCTGAGGTCGGTGAGCTGGGCGTCGTCGCCGAAGAAGTAGAGGTTCTTGTGTCCGTAGGAGCCCTCCTCGGCGTGGCTGAAGAACAGCTCGGCGCCGGGGACGATGACGAACTCGCCGGGCACGTCGGCCGCCAGGAGGGTCGCCAGGAGCTGGTCGTAGCGGAGGGAGTCCGCCGCCCCGACGCTGCCGTTGAGGTGATCGGTGATGGACATGAAGTCCATCCCGCGAGCGCGGGCGTCCTCGACGAGGGTCGCCAGGGCGCCGCAGTCGCTGACGCAGTCGCCGAAGTCGGAGGAGCCGCCGTCCCCGGAGAGGCCGGTGTGGGCGTGCAGATCGCCGAAGTAGAAGTCGTAGTCCTCCACCGCCGGCGGGGGGACGGCCGAGGCGGAGTCCTCAGCCGTGGTGTCGTCCGCGGCGGTCTGGGCGGCGGTGTCGGCGGCGTCGGTGCAGGCGTGGAGCAGCGCGGCCAGGAGGGTGGGTAAGAACATGATGCCTCCTCCCTGAATCATAAGCACTCGCGTCGGAGGCCGCGCGGGCGCGCATCGAGCCGCGTTAGACTCGCGCATGTTCAACCGCTCCGGTATCCGCCCCTCGCTGTCGCTGCTGGCGCTCATGATCGTCGGCGCGGCGTGCCGGGACGAGCCCTCCGCTTCGTCCCCTGACTGCGCGCTCGGGGAGCGCGAGATCACCTGGGCGCCCTTCTGTCCGGAGGGCGAAGAGCGCGCCTCACAGGTGGACCCGATGATCGGAACCGAGGGCAGCGGCAACGCGATCCCCGGGCCCATGGTTCCGCACGGCTTCGTCAAGCTCAGCCCGGACAGCCTCGTCGATGCGAGCAGCATCGACGCCTACGAGTACGGGGCCGACGCGATCGAGGGCTTCTCACATACGCACCTCGAGGGCCCCGGCGGCTCCATGAACGGCTACAGCCAGATCCTGCTCCAGCCGTTCGTCGGGGAGCCCAGCGCCGAGCCCGCGGACTACGCATCGCGCTTCGACCACGCGCAGGAGGTCGCGGAGGTGGGCTACTACGCGGTCACCCTCGCGGACTACGACGTGCGCGTGGAGCTGGCGGCGACCGCCCACGCGGGCCTGCACCGCTACACCTTCCCCCAAGACGCCGCGCCGCGCGTCCTGCTCGACGTGGGGCACTCCCGGGGGCTCTCGATCGGCGGGTCGCTCCGCGTCGTCGACGACGTCACGATCGAGGGCTACGGCGCCTACAACACGCACCCGCTGCTGTCGGTCGTGCTGGAGGATGCCCCCGGCGTCACCGCCGAGACCACCGTCTACTTCTCGCTCCAGCTCTCCCGCCCCATGGTGGACCACGGCCTGTGGTCCGGTGAGGGCGACGACGCCGTCTTTGAGGGCGACGCCGACGCGATCGAGGGCGCCTGGATCGGCGCGTGGGTCGAGCTCGAGCCGGGCTCGGAGCCCGTCGAGGTGCGCGTGGGGCTGTCGCTGGTGAGCACGGAGCAGGCGCGCGCCCACCGGGAGGACGAGGCGGACGGGGTGAGCCTGGAGGGCGCCCGCGACGCGGCTCGGGAGCAGTGGGGCTGCCTGCTCTCCCGGGTTCAGGTCGAGGGGGGCACCGACGAACAGCAGACCCAGCTCTACACCGCGCTGTACCACAGCTTCATGCAGCCGACCGACTTCACCGAGGGCAGCGGCCAGTTCGTCAGCGGCGCCGGCGGCGCCCCCGAGGTCTGTGAGGCGTGCGAGGACAGGCGCTACCTGGCGGATGACTGGTGCCTGTGGGACACCTACCGCACCTCTCACCCGCTGGCGACGCTCATCGAGCCCGAGACCGTCGACGATCGGGTCGCCTCCATGCTCCACATCTACGACCAGGGCGGGTGGCTCCCCAAGTGCACCTGGATGTCGACCGGGTATTCCCGGGTGATGACGGGGAACCCCGCGGTGCCGGTCATCGCCGACGCCTACGCAAAGGGCTTCCGCGACTACGACGCCGAGACCGCCTGGGCCGCCGTCGAGAAGGCCGGCTCATCCGACACGGAGGAGTGGCTGATCGATCCGGTGTGCGGCTACTTCAACCTCGGCACACCGACGGAGTACATCGAGCGGGGCTACGTCTCACACGAGTGCGACAGGGATCAGTCCGCGTCCATGACCATGGAGCACGCCTTCGACGACTGGTCCACCGCCCAGCTCGCCGACGCGCTGGGCCGCCCGGAGGACGCCGCGGCCTTCCTGGCGCGCTCCGAGAGCTGGCGAAACCACTGGGACGCCGACGTGGGCTTCATGCGCGGGCGCACCCGAGACGGCGGCTGGGTCGATCCCTTCGACCCCACGGCCGGCGCGGACTTCGTGGAGTCCACCGCCTGGATCTTCACCTTCTTCGTTCCGCACGACGTCGAGGGTCTGGTCGCGCTGATCGGCGGCGACGCGGCGTTCATCGAGAAGCTGGACGCCTTCTTCGACGAGGGGCACTTCGATCCCAGCAACGAGCCGAGCTTCCACGCGCCGCTGCTCTACAACCGCGTCGGCGCGGCCTGGAAGACCCAGGAGCGCGTCTCCGCGCTGCTCGCTGACGAGTTCTCCGCGACCCCCGACGGGCTCCCCGGTAACGACGACGCGGGCGCCACCAGCGCCTGGTACGCGCTGCTGGCGATGGGGCTCTACCCGATGGCGCCGGGAGACGGGATCTACGAGATCACGACGCCCCTGTTTGATCGGGTGGCGATCCAGCTCCCCCCGGAGGCCGGGGGGGAGACCTTCCGGATCGAGGCCCCCGGGGCGAGCGAGGGGGACATCTACATCCAGAGCGCGGCGCTGAACGGTCAGGTGTTGGAGCGCACGTGGCTCACCCACGAGGAGATCACCGCGGGCGGTACGCTGGCGCTTACGCTGGGCCCCGCGCCCGGGGCGTGGCCCAGCACCAGTCTGTGAGCGAACCCGGGCTCACGCGCGGGCGGACGCGATCGCCGCGGACACCGCGACCAGCAGCTCGTCCCGATCGAAGGGCTTGAGCACGAAGGGGATCTCCTCGTCGGCCTCGCTCATCTGAGCGACCTCGAAGTCCCTGGTGAAGCCGGACATGTAGATGACTGACGCGCCCGGACAGCGCGTCAGGAAGTGGGTCGCGAGCAGGCGTCCGCCCATCCCTGGCATGATGAGATCGGTCAACAGCAGGTCGAAGTCCTGCCTCGTCCGCAGTATCTCGGCGGCCACCTGACCGTTGCCGGCCTCCGTGACCTGAAGCCCCACCGCGCTCAGTATCTGGGACAGCACCCTGAGGATGGCGGGTTCATCATCCACGACCAGCACCCGCCCGGACAGCGCCCCGGGCGACCGCGGCCGCGGCGCCTTGTCCGCTTGTGCATGGGGCGCGGCGCCGCTCTGCTCCGCGGCGACGGGGAAACAGATCGTGAAGGTCGTGCCGACGCCCAGCTCGCTCCTGACCCGGATCTCGCCGCTGTTCTGCGCGACGATCCCATAGACGGAGGCCAGCCCCATGCCGGTCCCCATCCCCGGCTTCTTCGTAGTGAAGAAGGGCTCGAAGATGTGTGCCTGGGTGACCTCATCCATCCCTGTCCCGGTGTCCGCGACGAGGAGCTCGACCCGCTCATCCGAGCAGCCGTCGTTCATGAGGCAACGCGAGGCGGCGATCCGCAGCACCCCGCCGTCCGGCATCGCGTCCCGCGCGTTCACCGTCAGGTTGAGGAGCACCTGGACGAGCTGATCGCCGTCGACGAAGACGGCGGGGGTCGCCGCGTCGAGCGCGAGCTGGAGCTCGATGTCGTCGCCCAGTATCCGGGCCAGCAGGCCGCGGTTCTCCTCCAGCAGCTGCGAGAGCTTGAGCACCTGTGGGGACAGTATCTGCCCCCGACTGAAGGAGAGCAGCTTGCGGGTCAGCCGCGCCGCGCGCTCGCCGGACTTGACGATCGCGTCGGCGTCTTCCCGGAGGGAGGGGCGGACTTCATCCCGCAGCACGGCTCCGAAGCCGACGATGGCGGTCAGGATGTTGTTGAAGTCGTGGACCAGCATGCCCGCGAAGCGACCGATGGCCTCCACCTTCTCGACCTGGCGGAGCTTCTCCTGGGTCTCGCGGAGCTCGCGGAGGGCGCGCTCGCGCTCGGTCACGTCCTTGAGCGAGAGCACCAGCATCTGCGGCCCGCCGCCGGTGCTCGGGATGGGCACCAGCGAGATGTCCCAGCTGCTCTCCCCGCCCTCCGGATGACGAAAGGGGCGGGCGCTCTCCTCGTACAGCTCCCCGGTCTCCAGGACGCGCCGGAGGATCGCCTCATCTTCGGGGTCGGCGAAGATCCCGCAGTGCCGCAGCCCCACATAGGATCCCGCGGGCCGATGCCCCGTCAGCGCATAGGTCGTGTTGACCTGGACGTAGCGCAGGCTGCTGTCCAGGATCGCCATGGCGGTGTGGGTGTTCTGGAAGAAGGCATCCAGCAAGAGCGCGTTCTCTCTGGACTTCTCATCCGCGGCCTGCTTCTTCGTCAGATCCCGGACGACGGCGATGCTGTCGCCGCCCAGCACCCCGAGGGCGATCTCGACGGGGAACCGCGTCCCATCCTTCCGCAGCGCGCAGAGGCTGCGGCCGAGCCCCATGGTCCTGGGCGATGGGGCCGCGACATAGTCCGTCCGCAGCGTGACGTGCCGGGTCCGGCTCCCCTCGGGCATCAGCGCCTCGATCGTCATCCCGATGAACTCGGCGTTGCTGTAACCGAAGAGCTCGACCGCGCTGGCGTTCGCGTACTGGATGGTCCCGTCGCTCCGCACGATGAGGACCGCGTCGGGGATGGCGTCAGGGATGGCCTCGAGCAAGGGAGATTTCAAGGTCATGAAGACGAACAGCCTCTCAGCATCAGCCCCCACCATAGTAATCCACATTACACCTGAAATACCAGCGATGACCCACCCCACCCCGGCGCGGCGCACAGGGCCTCCGGGGATCGGCGCGCGCGGAATCGAGGCGGTCAATTTTCTGGGGTTCTTTCTGAAGCCCTCCAGACAGGTCGGCATCAGTAACCGCGACACCGGCCCCACCAAATTGAGCTGATGCCACCCACAGTGGCGTGAGATTGCGGATTGGATCAGATCCTACTGATTACACACGTCATCGCCGCGATGATGTGGACGGGCGCCGTCTTCATGGCGGCGCTGGTCGACTGGCCCGCGTTCAAGCGCCAGGCGCCAGCGGGGCGCTTCCCCTTTCAGGCCGTGATCGGTCAGGGTTCTGGAGTTTTTCCGTGGGTATATCTGGCCATGACCATCATGCTGCTGTCCAGCGTCGGCCTCGCCTGGCGGCACTGGCCCAGCGACGGCTTCGGCTGCGTGCTCCTGGGCCTCAAGGCCGCGGCACTGTCTTTCATGGTAGGCAGCACTGTGTACGGAACGCTGCGTACCTGGCCCACCCTTCAGTTCGCCACAGACAACGAAGCGTTCACTATCTACGGACGCTACATGGTGCGGGCCTACCTGATCTTCGGCTGCGGCGTCGCGGGGCATGTCGCGGGGCTGCTCTTCAGCAGGAGGGCCGAGTGGTTCGGATACTGATCGCTGGAGTCTGTTCATGATGTCGCTCAGTGGCACAATCCGGCGCGCCCTCTTCGGGCTGCCCCTCGCCGAGGTCGAGGGCGCGACGCGGGGCTTCCGCCCCGGCGCCCCCGAGACCCGCGCCCGCCTCGACCGGATCGCCAAGTGCGTCGTGCACTCCTACAACCTGGGGCTGGAGACCGGAGACCCCGACCGGCTCGTCTTCCTCCTCGACCTCGTCGAGCCCGAGCTGCAAGGCTTCGCCTACGAAGGCGGCGCCATGGGCATGCTCACGTCCGACCTCTTCGGGATCGGCGGCGACCGCCTGCGACACTTCGCCGACGGCCCCGCCGGCCACCACGCCTACATGTCCTACGTCGGCGCCGGGCTGGCGCTCGGCATCTTTCATCGCGATCCCCAGGCCTACATGCGGCGGCTGGATCCCTTCACCCGGTGGCTCGTCCTCAACGGCTACGGCTTCAGCCACGGCTTCTTCCAGACAGAGCGCACAGTCAGCCGACAGGTGGCGCCGCGCGAGCTCACCGGGCTGGCCCTCCGCTCCTATGACGCCGGCCTGGGCCGGGCGCTGTGGTTCGTCGACGCTGGCGAACCCGCCGCCCTGCTGCAGACCGTGGAGGGCTTCCCGGCGGACCGCCAGCCCTCCCTCTGGGCCGGCATCGGGCTGGCCTGTGCCTACGCCAGCGGCATCGACCGGCAGCAGATCGTAGCCCTCCGGCGCGCCTCTGGATCACACCGCCCCTGGCTGGCTCAGGGCGCCATCATGGCGGCCCACACCCGGCAGGTCGCCGGCAACACCGCCCCCCACGTCGACCTGGCCTGCGAGCTGATCTGCGACATGGACGCCCTGCAAGCTCACCAGCTCGCCGAGCGCGCCATGGTCGGGCTGCGGGGTCAGGACAAGCTCGGCGAGCGCTTTGCCTGGGACGTCTGGCTCGAGCGCCTGCGTCAGGGCCTCTAAACAAACGCACCACGCATCACAGTCAACACTCCAGCGACGCCCCACCGGGGGCGCGGAGGCGACCTCTGTGTCTGAAACCATCCCGCCAGAACATTATCGCACCAACCCAGCGCGGCTCACAGCGCTGGGCGCGCTGCTCGGACTCGGCGCCCTGTCCACCATGCCCGGCGTCAGCGACACCACCCGGGACGATCTCGCCGCCCGCTTCCAGTTCGAGCGCTTCGAGCTGCCCCTGGTCACGCCGCTGGACGGGCGCGATGTGCACGAGGTCCACCCCGACCTGCGGCACATCTCGGCCTGGGTCTCCGCCGTGGGCTCCAGCGTCACCCTGGCCGACATCGACGGGGACGGACTCTCCAATGATGTCTGTGTCTCCGAGCCTCGCACCGGCGCGGTGATCGTGGCGCCCGCGCCGGGCACCCCCGACCGCTTCGAGGCCTTCGAGCTGCCGGACCAGGACCACCTCGACGGGCGCGGCGCGGCGACGACCTGCCTCGTCGGGGACTTCAACGAGGACGGCCACGCGGACCTCGCCGTCGCCTACTTCGGGCACACCCCGCTGCTCTTCCTGCGCAAGGTCCAGGGGGGCAGGCCCGCCGAGCTGGCCCCCGACGCGTTCGCCAGCCAGCAGCTCATCCCCGGCAGCGAGGCCCGCTGGTACACCGCCACCGCCCTGCTCGCCGACATCGACGCCGACGGCCACGCCGACCTGCTGATCGGCAACTACTTCATCGAGGAGAGCAACCTCTACGACCCGAGCAGCAGCAACCCGGTCGAGCTCCAGGACTCCTTCTCCCACGCCCTGAACGGCGGCCGGAACCGCGTCTTCCTGTGGTCGGAGGGGCGCGGAGGGGCGTCGCCGGGCGCGACCTTCGTCGAAGCCGAGCACGCCTTCACCGAGGACGAGGCCCGAGGCTGGACGCTGGCCGCCGGGGCCGCCGATCTGGACAAGGACGGCAAGGTCGATCTCTACATCGCCAACGACTACGGGCCGGACACGGTCTTCCACAACGACTCGGAGCCCGGCCGGGTGTCCCTCACCCCGGTGTTCGGCCGCCGGGACGCCGTCACGCCGCCCTCCAAGGTGATGGGGCGCGACTCCTTCAAGGGCATGGGGGTCGACTTCGGCGACGTCAACGGCGACGGCTACTTCGACATCTTCGTCAGCAACATCGCCGCCGAGTGGGCGCTCCAGGAGTCGCACTACCTGTGGGTCAGCACCGGCGACATGGCCGACATGGCCAGCGGCCTCGCCCCCTACGAGGATCTCGGCGAGGATCTGGGCGTCGGACACAGCGACTGGGGCTGGGGCACCCGCTTCGGAGACTTCGACAACGACGGCGTTCTCGAGGCGATCCAGGCCACCGGCTTCCGCCAGGGCTCGATCAACAAGTGGCCCGAGCTGGCCGAGTTCGCCATCGGCAACGACCTGCTGGTCCATCGCCCCGAGGTCTGGCCCCGGGTGATCCCGGGGGACGAGATCAGCGGGCACGAGCCGAATCCCTTCTACGTGCGCGACGCGTCGGGTCGCTACTGGGACATCGCCGACGAGCTGGGGCTCGCCGGAGACGACGTCAGCCGAGGCATCGCGACCGGAGACGTCGACGGAGACGGAGACCTGGACTGGGCCATCTCCAACCAGTGGGACCGCTCCTGGTTCTTCCGCAACGACGCCCCCGACCCCGGCGGGTACCTGGGCCTGCACATCATCCGGGCCCCCACCGAGCGGGCCCGCCCGGAGACCCGGGTCCGCGGCGGGCACCCCAGCGTCGGTGAGGGCTGGCCGGCCTTCGGGGCCGTCGCCACCGCGCACCTGCCCGACGGCCGCACGCTGGTCGGACACATCGACGGCGGCAGCGGCCACACCGGGGCGCGCAGCCCCGAGCTCCACCTGGGGCTGGGTGAGCTGCCCGCGGACAGCGAGATCGAGGTCGAGCTGCTGTGGCGCGACCGCGGCGGCGCCCTGCGAGAGGAGACGCTGACGCTACACCCCGGATGGCACACGGTCGTCCTCGGCGCCGGGAGGGCGGGATGATTGTGAGCAAGAAGAAGGCGCGCGACCCCCGCGACGGGCTGAAGATCTCCGCCACCACGGCCACGCTCTTCGCTCTGGCTGGCCACGCCTTCCTGGGCTTCGAGCAGACCCTGCTGCAGATGATGGTCGCGCTCCTCGCCGGCTACGCCTCCTCGACGCTCTTCGAGTGGGTGGACGCCCGGGCCAACGGCCGCCCCCCCGCCTTCCTCGGGCGCGGCGGCAAGGGCCTGCTGATGTTCCTGCTGCCCGCCCACATGAGCGCGGTGACGATCAGCTTCCTGATCTACGTCAACCACCATCTGTGGGTGATGGTCTTCGCGGTCGTGGCCGCCATCGGCTCGAAGTACCTCTTCCGGGTGACCCTGAACGGCCGCAAGCGGCACTTCATGAACCCCTCGAACTTCGGCATCGCCCTGACGCTGCTGCTGTTCCAGTGGGTCGCGGTCATCCCCTACGAATACACCGAGGGGCTGCACGGCTTCTGGGGCCCCGGGGACTGGATCCTGCCGGCCGCCGTCGTGGTGCTGGGCACCAACCTCAACGTCAACTTCACCCGCCGCATGCCGGTGATCATCGCCTTCCTCGTCACCTTCGCCCTGCAGGCGACGCTCCGCTCGGTGGTGCTCGACACCCCGCTCCTCGCCGGCTTCATGCCCATGACCGGCCTCGCCTTCCTGCTGTTCTCCTTCTACATGATCACCGACCCGATGACGGCGCCCGCGAAGCTGCGCAACCAGGTGATCTTCGGGGCCTCCATCGCGACGGTCTACCTGGCGCTGATGCTCCTGCACGTGGTCTTCACGCTCTTCTTCGCGGTGACCCTGGTCTGCGCGGCCCGAGGCGTCCTGATCGCCGTGGAGAACTGGCAGGCCGCCAGCGCCGCCCAGCCCGCCGCCGCCCCCGCCTCCATGGTGCTCCGATGACCCAGCGCTCCGACACCGCCGTCGCCATCGTCGGCCTGGCCTGCCGCTACCCCGGCGCTGACGACCCCGCGCAGCTCTGGGAGAACGTGCTGTCCCAGCGCCGCGCCTTCCGCCGCATCCCCGACGCGCGCCTGCCGCTGGCCGACTACCACGACGCCGACCGCGGCGCCCCGGACAAGACCTACTCCACCAAGGCCGCGGTCCTGACGGGCTGGCACTTCGACCGGATCGGCTTCCGGGTGGCCGGCTCGACCTTCCGACAGACGGATCTGACCCACTGGCTCGCCCTGCAGGTCGCCGCCGAGGCGCTGGCCGACGCCGGCTACCCGGACGGCGAGGGGCTGCCGCGAGACGGCACCGGCGTGCTGCTGGGCAACACCCTGACCGGAGAGTTCAGCCGGGCCCGGACCCTCGGCCTGCGCTGGCCCTACGTCCGGCGGATCCTGGACGAGACCCTGCGCGCTCAGGGCGCCACGGACGAGCACCGGGAGGCGCTGATCCGCTCCGTGGGCGAGCGCTACCGCGCGCCCTTCCCGGCGGTGAACGAGGACAGCCTGGCCGGCGGCCTCTCCAACACCATCGCGGGTCGCATCTGCAACGCCTTCGATCTGCACGGCGGCGGCTACACCATGGACGGGGCCTGCTCCTCCTCCCTCCTGACCGTCGCCAGCGCCTGCTCGAGCCTGGTGGCGCGGGATCTCGACGCCGCCCTGGTCGGGGGCGTCGACCTGAGCATCGATCCCTTCGAGGTGCTGGGCTTCGCCAAGACCGGCGCCCTCGCCGAGCACGACATGCGGGTCTTCGATCGGCGCTCGGCGGGCTTCTGGCCCGGTGAGGGCTGCGGCTTCGCGGTGCTGATGCGCCACGGGGACGCCGTCGCCTCGGGCCGGCGGATCTACGCGGTGATCCGGGGCTGGGGCATCTCCTCGGACGGCAGCGGCGGGATGACCCGCCCCGAGGTCAGCGGGCAGCGCATGGCCCTCGCCCGGGCCTACCGCAAGGCCGGCTACGGCCCCGAGACCGTGGGCTACTTCGAGGGCCACGGCACCGGCACCGCCGTCGGGGACGCCGCCGAGCTGTCCACCCTCCTGGGGGCCCTCAGGGACGCCGGCCAGCCCCCGGGGCCCCGCCCGGCCGTGGGCAGCGTCAAGGCCCTCATCGGCCACACCAAGGCCGCCGCGGGCATCGCCGGCCTCATCAAGGCGACCCTCGCGGTGCATCACCGCGTGGTGCCGCCGACCGCCGGCCAGAGGGAGATCCACCCCCTCCTGCTGGAGGCCGATCGGCTGCGCACTCCCTGGCAGGCCGAGCCCTGGCCCGAGGGGCGCCCGCTGCGGGCCTCGGCCAGCGCCATGGGCTTCGGCGGCATCAACGCTCACATCACCCTGGAGGCCGCCGACTCGACGCCTCGACGGGTCCGGCGCCTGCGGCCGGAGGAGCGCAGCCTGCGGACCTCCGCCCAGGACGTCGAGCTCTTCGCCTTCGCGGCGGGCTCGCGCCAGGAGCTGCTGGAGGCCGTGAGCCGGGTCCGCGCCTTCGCCCGCGATCTCTCCTTCTCCGAGCTGGGTGATCTCGGCGCCGAGCTGAGCCGCCGCGCCGGCAGCGGCCGACACCGGGCCGCGGTGGTGAGCGGCTCCCCCGAGGCGCTGCTGGCCGGGCTGACCCAGCTCGAGCAGTGGCTGAATGAGGGCGTCGACAGCCGGCTGGACCTCCGCGCCGGCGTCTTCCTGGGCTGCCAGCAGCGCCCCGTCCGCGTGGGCTTCCTCTTCCCGGGCCAGGGCTCACCCGCGAACCTGGACGGGGGCCTGTGGCGCCGCCGCTTCGAGTCCGTGGCCGACATCTACGACCGGGCGGACCTCCCCGCCCTCGGGGACGGCGTGGACACCGCCGTCGCCCAGCCGGCCATCGCCGCCGCGTCCCTGGCGGCCCTCGCGGTGCTGGAGGACATCGGAATCCACGGCGAGGTGGCCGTGGGTCACAGCCTGGGAGAGCTGAGCGCGCTGACCTGGGCCGGCGCCTTCTCCGAGGACGGCCTGCTGCGCACCGCCGGGATCCGCGGGCGGGCCATGGCCGACCTGGGGCACCCCACGGGCGCGATGGCCTCGATCCGGGCGAGCGCCGAGGACGTCGCGGCGCTGCTGGCGACCTCCAAGGTCCAGGTGGCCTGCCACAACTCCCCGGAGCACACCGTGATCTCCGGATGCCAGGTTCAGCTCGAGGAGGTCTGCGCCCGCGCCGAGCGCGTCGGCCTGGAGGTCACCCGCCTGCGCGTCTCCCACGCCTTCCACTCCCCCCTGGTCGCCGCCGCCGCGACGCCCCTGAGCGCCCACCTGCGGGTCGAGGAGCTGCGCCCGCCCCAGCGCCTGCTGATCTCCACCGTCACGGGCGACGCGCTGGACGAGCGCTCCCCCATCGCGGAGCTCCTGGCCCGACAGGTCGTGGAGCCGGTGCAGTTCACCCGGGCCCTGAGCCGCGCCGACGCCCACGCGGACCTCTTCATCGAGGTCGGCCCCGGGCGCTCGCTGGCCCCCCTGGTCGCGCACACCGTGGACACACCGGTCATCAGCCTGGACGCCGGCGGCGCCTCGCTGCGCGGCCTGCTCATGGCGACCGGCGCGGTGTGGGCGCTCGGAGGCGCGGCGCGCCCTCGCGCGCTCTTCACCGACCGCTTCACCCGCCCCTTCTCCCTGGACTGGGAGCTGGACGTGCTGGCCAGCCCCTGTGAGCTGGGCCGCGACGGGTTCACGGCCCAGCCGACCGACCGGCTCCCCGAGCGCCCCGAGTCTCATTCCGTCCCCGGGCGTGAGCCCGCGCTGCTGGCTCAGCCCGGCGCGGCCGTCGAAGCCGAGAGCCCGCAGGAGCTGGTGCGCGCGCTGGTCGCGCGGCGGGTCGAGCTCCCCCTCGAAGGCATCGGCCTCACCGACCGCCTGCTCAGCGATCTGCACCTCAACTCCATCATGGTCGGCGAGATCGCCAGCGAGGCCGCGCGCCTGCTCGGCGCCCCGCCCCTGCGCTCCCCCACCGAGTACGCCGACGCCGAGGTCGGACAGCTCGCCGAGGCGCTGCAGGAGCTGGTGGAGACCGGCGGCGAGGCCCGCCCCGACGCCGAAGAGACGCCCCCCGGCGTCGCGGCCTGGGTCCGCTCCTTCACGGTGGAGCTGGTCGAGGAGGCCCTCCCCGTTCCGCTGGACCATGCGCTGGATGACGCGCGGCCCGCCGGCCGCTGGCAGGTCTCGGCCCCTGACGGGCATCCCCTCGGCGAGGCGCTGCGCGAGGCGTGCGCGGCGCTCCCTGGCGCGGGCCTGATCCTCTGCCTGCCCGCCGAACCCGCGCTCTCCGACCTGATCGACGCCCTGCCCCGGGTCCAGGCCCTGCTGCGGGATCCAACGGTGACGCGCCTGGTGCTCGTTCAGCACGGCCACGGGGCCGCGGGCCTCGCCCGCACCCTGCACCTGGAGGCGCCGCGAGTAGCCGTCTGCGTGCTCGATCTGCCTGAGACATCACCCACGAATCTGCCCGGGTCGATCGCCTTCGTCATCGACGAAGCCCGCGCCATGCACGGCTTCGTCGAGGCCACCTACGACGAGCGGGGCGCGCGCCGGGTGCCGCGCCTGCGCCTGTGGCAGGCCGAGGGTGAGGCGCGGCTGCCGCTGGGCCCCGAGGACGTGGTGCTGGTCACCGGCGGCGGCAAGGGCATCACCGCCGAGTGCGCGCTCGACCTCGCCCGCTGGACCGGCGCCTCGCTCGCGCTCCTGGGGCGCTCCGATCCCGCCAGCGACGCCGCGCTGCGCGCCAACATCGAGCGCATGCAGGCCGGCGGCGGGCGGGCGGTCTACTTCCAGGCCGACGTCTCCGCCCCTCGCGCGGTGGCCGCGGCGGTGGCCGCGGCGGAGGCCGAGCTGGGGGGCATCACCGCCGTCCTGCACGGCGCCGGTCGCAACGCCCCGCAGCTTATCGCCGGCCTGGACGAGGACGCGGTCCGCGCGACCTTCGCGCCCAAGGTCCAGGGGCTGCGCAACGTGCTGGACGCCGTCGCCCCCGACCGCCTGCGCCTGCTGCTGGGCTTCGGCTCCATCATCGGCCGCAGCGGCATGCGCGGCAACGCCGACTACGCCCTGGCCAACGAGTGGCTGCGAGCCGAGGTCGAGCAGTGGTCCGCCGCCCACCCGCGCTGCCGGGGGCTGGTGATGGAGTGGTCGGTGTGGGCCGGCGTCGGCATGGGGGCCCGCCTGAGCGCGGTCGACGCCCTTGCCCGCGACGGCATCACGGCCATCCCCATCGAGGAAGGCGTGGCCTGGATGCGCCGCCTGCTGGCCCACCCCACCCCCGGCGCGGTGGTCGTCACCGGCCGCACCGGCGACCTGCCCACCCTCCGCATGGAGGCCGCGCCGCTGCCCTTCCTGCGCTTCCTCGACGAGGTCCGCGCGCTGACCCCGGGGGTGGAGATCGTCGTCGACACCCTGCTCTCGGTGCACACCGACCCCTACCTGAACGATCACGTCTTCAAGGGCCAGCGCCTGGTGCCCGCCGTGATCGGCTTCGAGGCCATGGCCCAGGCCGCCCGCGCCCTCACCGGCGATCAGGGCACGCCAGCCATCGAGGCGGCGGTCTTCACCAGCCCCATCGTGGTGCCGGCCGATCGCGAGCTGCGCCTGCGGGTGGCGGCGCTGCGCACGGGGCCCGGCGAGGTCCAGGCCGTAGTGCGCGCCGAGGACTCGGGCTTCCAGGTGGACTGCTTCCGGGCGACCCTGCGCTTCGGCCAGGACGACGCCCCACCCGTGGTTCACCCCGGTGAGCTGAACGGGCTGAACGGGCTGGACGCGCTGGAGCTGGAGGCCGTCGGCGATCTCTATGGCCCGCTGCTCTTTCACGAGGGGCGCTTCCAGCGCGTCGAGGCCTACCACAGCGTCCGGGCCAGCGGCTGCGCGGCGCGAATCGGCGCCGCGAGCGAGCGGCCCTGGTTCGCCTCGCACCTCCCCGGCCAGACCCTGCTGGGCGACCCCGCCCTCCAGGACGCGGCGATCCATGTGCACCAAGCGGCGGTCCCCCAGGCGCCGCTGCTGCCTCGCTCCGTCGAGCGGATCCACTTCGGGGATCTGAGCGAGCCCGGACCCTGGCGGGTCCACACCCGGCAGACGGCTCGCGGCGAGCGCTCCATCACCGTGGACGTCGGCGTCTACACCATGGACGGGCGCCTGCGCGAGCGCTGGGAGGGGCTGGTCCTGGCCACCGTGGCCGGCACGGAGTTCCGCGGCCCCTGGCCCGAGCCGATGCTCGGCGCCTACCTGGAGCACCGCATGCGGGAGCTGCTGCCCGCCGCCCGGGTCGAGGTGGCCGTCGCCATGGGATCCGCCCGCGCGCCCCGACGGGCGAGGGCCGCCGCCCAGCTCCTGGGCCCCGACGCCCGGCTGCGGTGCCGCCCAGACGGGCGCCCGCTGCTCCAGAACGGAGAGGGCGAGCCGCAGCAGATCTCCTTCTCTCACACCGAGGCGCTGTCGCTGGCCGTGACCTCGACCGCTCGCGTCGCCTGTGATCTCCAGGAGGTCCAGGAGCGGAGCGTCGCCCAGTGGACCGACCTGCTGGGTACAGAGCGCCTCGCCCTCTCCGAGCTGCTGGCCCGGGAGCTCGGAGAGCGCCTCGATCAGTCCGCCACCCGGGTCTGGAGCGCGGTCGAGTGCCTGCGAAAGATCGGCGTGAGCGCGGGGGCGCCCCTCACTCTGCGACAGCGCCTGGACGACGGCTGGGTGGTGCTCGGCTCGGGGGCGCTGAGCGTCGCGACCTCCGCGCTGTCGATCCGCCGCTCCGAGACACCCCTCGCCGTGGCGATCGCCGCGGCCAAGGACGCCTGACCATGCCTATCCGCCAAGACGCCGACGGGCGCTTCTTCGAGTACCGCCACGTCATCTCCTTCGAGGAGACGAACGTCGTGGGCAACGTGTACTACGCCAACCATGTGCTGTGGCAGGGGCGCTGCCGCGAGATGTTCCTGCGGGAGTACGCCCCGGACGTGTCGGCGCGCATCTCCCAGGGCCTGGCGCTGATCACGCTCAAGGTCTCCTGTGACTACCAGTCCCAGCTCTACGCCTTCGACGAGGTCGCCCTGCGCATGCGGGTGGGCTGGGTCCGCCACAACCGCATGTCCCTGCTCTTCGAGTATGTGCGGCTGCGCGGCGACGAGGTGGAGCGGGTCGCGGTGGGTGAGCAGCACACCGCCTGCATGCAGCTCACGGACGGGCGCCTGGCCCCCTGCGCCTGGCCGGCGTCCATGGCCGCCGCCATCGAGCAGCACCACCTCATCCAGGGAGCCTGAGCCGTGCCCACCTCCGGCGCCGCCGATCGCTACGATGTCGCCATCCTGGGCTCGGGTCTGGGCGGGGCCACCCTCGGGGCCATCCTCGCGCGCAGCGGCCTGCGCGTGCTGATCCTCGAGGCCGGCGAGCACCCCCGCTTCGCGATCGTGGAGTCCCTCATCCCCGAGACCAGCCTGCGCTTCAAGCTGCTGGCCGAGCGCTACGATGTGCCTGAGATCGGCTGGCTGGGCACCTTCCACGATCTCCGGGATCACATCAGCGGGGCCTGCGGGGTCAAGCGCTCCTTCGCCTTCGCCTGGCACCAGGAAGGCCAGGTACACCAGGGCGAGCACTCCACCCAGCTCCCCACCCTGACGCCCCCCGTCGGGCCGGACGCCCACCTCTTCCGCCAGGACACGGACGCCTGGATGATGGCGCTGGCCATGCGCTACGGGGCCGAGGTCCGGCAGCGCACCCGCGTCACCCGGATCGACCTCTCGGAGGAGGGGGTGCGCCTCCAGGCCGAGGACGGGACCGTCTTCCACGCCGAGATGCTGGTGGACGGGGCCGGCCTTCGCTCCCCGATGGCGGCCGACAAGGGCCTGCGCGAGCAGCCCACCCGCCTGCGAACGGACTCGCGCTGCCTGTTCACGCACATGATCGGCGTGACCCCCTACGATCAGGTGGGGCCCTCCTCCGACGAGTCCGGGATGCCCGTGCCGTGGAGCCAGAGCACCCTGCACCACTGCTTCGACGGCGGCTGGTTCTGGGTGATCCCCTTCGACAACCACGTCGACGCGACCAACCCGCTGTGCAGCGTGGGGCTCCTCCTGGATCGCCGCAAGCACCCGGAGTCGGGGCTGGACGCCGAGGCGGAGTTCCGCGCCTTCGCCGCGCGCTTCCCGAGCGTGCTCGCGCAGCTCCAGGGCGCCCGGGCCGTGCGCCCCTGGGTGTCCACGGGCAGGCTGCAGTACTCCTCCTCGGCCACCTGCGGCGAGCGCTTCGTCATGCTGCCCCACGCCGCCGGCTTCGTGGACCCCCTCTACAGCAGCGGGCTCTCGATCACGGTCACGGCCATCGACCTGCTGGCCAGCCGCCTGCTGGCCGCCCACCGGGAGGCGGACTGGTCGGCCAGCCGCTTCGAGGACGTCGAGGACTTGATCCAGGGCGCCCTGGATCACTACGACATCATCGTGTCCCGGTCCTTCGACGCCTGGGCGGACTTCGATCTGTGGAACGCCTGGAACCGGGTCTGGGCGCTGGGCAACTACCTGGGCACCTGGGGCGTGCTCAGCCTGTATATGCAGCACCGGGGCACCGGCGACCGCGCCTTCCTGGAGGCGACCGAGCGCCCCGAGCACCGGGGGGTTTTGAGCAGCCAGATCCCGGAGTTCGTGGCGCTCCGGGACGCGGGGGCCGCCGACATCGACGCCTTCGTCGCGGGCGACCTCAGCGCCGCCGACGCCGCCGCGCGCATCCTGGAGCGCATCGACGCGCTCGACTTCCTGCCGCCCTACATGCGCTTCGGTGAGGCCGGCGGTCGGGCCCCGACGACCTTCACCCTGCCCGCCGGCGCCAGGCACATCCTCTGGTACCGCTTCTTCGCCCCCCCTCGGTGGCGGGCCTGGTGCCGGGTCGGCCTCTTCACCTACGCCGGCGCCGCCGCCAGCGCTCTGCGGCGCGCGCTGGCCCGGGCCGCCCGCCGCGGCGCCCGCGCCCTGCGCGACACCTTCCGAGCCAACAACCGGGACTGGGTTCCGGACCGACAGGGCCCCCGCTCCCCTTCCCGAACAAGGTCAGACCGACATGAACACCGTCAGCGTCATCATCCCGACCCCTCTTCGCGGCTTCGTGAACGGCGCCACCGAGCTGGAGCTCGCCGCTGAGACCGTCGCCGAGCTCTTCACCTCGCTGGTGGCAGCGCACCCCCGCCTGGAGGGCCGCGTTCTGGACGAGGACGGCGCCCTGCGGCGGCACCTCAACATCTACGTCGCCGATGAGGACATCCGCTGGAAGCAGGGCCTGGACACCGCTCTGAGCCAGGGCGATCGCGTCACCATCGTCACCGCCCTGGCGGGCGGCTGATCCCCCTCCTCCGCATCCTCGGACAGCTATCGTGAACCTCGAAGTCTCTTCCCAGCTCCCCAGCTGGTTGCCCGCCTACTGGATCCTGGCCACCTTCGGCCGCGTGGCGCTGTCGATCCTGGTGATCTTCACCGTCCGGAAGTCCGACCTCGTCCGCCGCCAGCCCCAGCGCTGGGGCGGCTTCGCCACGATGGCGGCGCTGATGGTGGGGTGGGCGCTCATCGCCATGGGCGCCGGCTCGCTGGGGTTCTTCCAGCTCCGCCCGGACATGATGTTCCCCCCCAACATCCTGGGCAGCGTGCTCGCGCCCATCGTGCTGGGCACCCTCGTCTTCCGACACTGGGCGGTGTTCCGCGCCGCCATCCTGTCGGTCCCGGCGCACTGGATCATCGCCCTGCAGCTCTTCCGGGTCTCGGGCAGCGTCTTCCTGTACGTGTACCTGCTCGGCCTGGTGCCCGCCGCCTTCGCGCTGCCCGCGGGCATCGGCGATCTGGTCACCGGTGTGCTGGCCGTGCCCGTGGCCTGGGGCCTGTACAAGAAGTCAGCGGGCGCGCGCAAGCGGGCCGTGTGGTGGAACTGGCTCGGCATCGCCGAGCTGATCGTGCTCGTGCCCCTGGGCCTGATCACCTCCGAGAGCCCCGCGCAGATGGTGGCCTTCGACGCCCCGAACTTCGTCACCAGCTACTGGCCCTCGGTCCTGGCGCCGAGCTTTCACGTGCCGCTGGGCATCCTGATGCACATCTACTCCCTGGTCCAGCTCAACGAGCAGCCCATGGAGGCCAAGGTCAAGACCCGCCCGTGGAACCTCGGGTGGCAGGCGATGGCGCTGGCCGCGGCGCTCTACTTCATCTACCCCGTGCTCTTCTACGTCATCTCGCCGCTCAAGACCGGGCGGCCCATCGCCTTCCAGATCCATCCCGTCATCCAGGAGAGCTTCCAGGACCGCTACCTCATCCTGTACATCCACATCATCCCGTCGATGTTCGCGCTGCTCCTGGGGCCCCTGCAGTTCGCCGCGGGCCTCCGGGCCCGACACCCGAAGGTGCACCGGAACCTCGGCAAGCTCTACCTCTTTGGCGGCATCTTCGTCGGCGGGCCGGCCGGGTTCTATCTGGCGATGAAGTCCTTCGCGGGGCTCTCGGCCCAGCTGGGCTTCGGCCTGCAGTCCGTGCTGCTCATGACCACGGGGGTTCTGGCGCTGGCCGCGATCCGTCGGCGCGACTTCGCCGTGCACCGCGAGTGGATGATCCGCAACTACGCGCTGATCTTCGCGGCCGTCACCTTGCGGGTCAACATCCGGATCTTCGTCCTGATGGGCTACGAGCTGCCCGACTTCCACTGGCTCAACGCCTGGCTCTGCTGGGTGCCCAACATCCTCGTCGCCGAGTGGCTGATCCGGCGCAGCCAGCGCGACGTCATCGCTCCCGCCAGCGCCTACTCGACGTAGCCGAGGCTCCTCAGCAGCTCCAGATCCTCCGGGGCCGCCGCCTCCATCGCGCCGCCGACCGGCGCCTCCCCCGTCCAGGCCCGGGGGAGCGCGTCGAACCGGTTGCCGATCGCCTCCAGCGCGCGCAGCTCCCGGGGCAGCATCGCATCGCGCAGCTCGGCCATCAGGCCCAGCAGGATCTCCGGGTCGGCCTCCCCGGCGGCCACCAGATCCCGGCGCTCCTCCGGATCCGCGCGCAGATCGTAGAGCTCCCAGAGCCCGATCTCCGGGCGGGGCGTGTAGATCAGCTTCCAGTCGCTCGTGCGGATCCCCCGCACCTTGCCCTTCACGCCCTTCACGTACCGGCGCGTGTTCGCTGAGAAGTGCGACGTGTCCGTCTCCAGGAACGCCGGCCCCGGCGTCTCGCGCAGCAGATCCACCCCGTCCATGCCGTCGGCGGGCACCCCGAGCAGCCCCAGCACCGTCGGCGCGATGTCGATGGAGCGCACCTGATGGCTCACCTGCGTGCCGGGCGCGATCTCCCCCGGGGAGCGGATCACCAGCGGGACGCGCAGGCTCGCGTCGTAGAGGAACTCCCCGTGGTGGTAGTGGTAGTCGTGCTCTCCGAGCGAGTGCCCGTGGTCCGCGGTGAACACGACCACCGTGTCCTCGCCGAGCCCGCTCTCGTCCAGCCAGCGCACCAGCCGCCCCAGCTCGCTCAGGTTGTGCTCGACCTCCAGCGCGTACAGCTCCCGGGCGCGGGCGTTCTCCGCCTCCGGCAGATCGTTCTGGAAGATCATCTCCCCCCGGTCCAGGCCCGCCTCGCGGATGTTGTTGACCAGGCACTCCCCGTCCTCGCCCTGTGGGCGGTAGGGCCAGTGGGGATCGAAGGTGTGGATGTAGGCGTAGAACGGCCGGTCGACGTCCTCCAGCCACTGGATCGTGCGATCGACCGTCACCTCGGCGTAGGTGTTGCCGTCGAAGCTGCCGCTGCGCTGGAGCGTGAGCCCGTCCAGCAGGGTGATCGGCCCCGCGTAGCGCAGGGGGCCGTAGGGCCGCTCCAGCTCGAACCACGACCAGAACTGCTCGTAGCCCTGCTCGAAGCCCCGACCGCGCATCACCCAGCCGTTGTGCACGAAGGCCGCGGTCGCGTAGCCCCGCTCCCGCAGGCGCTCGGCCATGGGGCGCTGGGCCTCGGGCACGAAGGAGTTCAGGCGACGCACCTTGTTGTGGATCGGGTACAGCCCCGTCTGAATCGCCGTGACCGACTGGGTGGTCTTGGGGATCACCGTGACCGCGTCGTCGAAGCGGGCGCCCTGTGACGCGAGCTCCGCGATGAACGGCGTCTCGGCCCGATCCCCGAAGGGGCTGACGTGATCCGGGCGCAGGGTGTCGACCAGGATGAACAGCACGTTCGGTCCGTCCGGGACCGGCGCCGCCGCCCGCTCGCCGCCGCCCACCGCCAGCAGCGCGGGCACCCCCAGCGCCGCGAGCCACGCCGGCCGCACCTTCGAGAGCCCCAGCGCGATCACCAGCGCCGCCGCCGGCGCCCAGAACAGCGCCGCGTCCGCCGCGCTCACGGTGTAGTTGGGCACCCGCCCCCACACCCCGGGGAGCGCCAGCGCGATCGCCAGCAGCCCGTCGAGGCGGGGCGCGCCGCGCCAGGCGAGCGCCAGCGCCACCGGCAGCGCGATGGCGGTCATCGGGTCGAAGCGGTCCCCCACCCACCACCGCGCCAGCAGCACACCGGCCACGAACAGCGGCGCCGCGATCCGCCGCGAGCCCCGGCAGAGGCCCAGCAGCGCCGACCAGAACAGCGCGTTGATCATCACGATCACCGCGAGCCAGCCGAGCCCGCCGAGCAGCCGCTCGGGGGAGAGGTCGTCCATCCAGACGTCCCAGCGGGCGACGCCGATGCCCTCGAACAGCCCAATGAGCACGCCCAGCCGGGCCCCGACCGCCAGGGGGCCAGGGGACATCGGGGCTTTGCTAGGGGACGTGGTGGGCATTCGTGGAAGGCGCTGGGGGATTGGAGTTTGACTTCCTCCCCTCCCTACTCCTCCGGAGCGGCTCCGAGCGGAACATGAAGGGGATTCGCGGTCACACTTATCCTGCCCCGAAGAGCTGGAGTTGCATCCCGACAGGTTCCCGCTTCATCGTTCTGTACTCCACCAACCGAAGCTGGGGAAGTCTGACCTGAACTCCGCGAGCCTTTAAGGGAGTCAGAAGGATAAAAATGGCTACACCCGGGTGTAGCCATTTTTATCCTTCTGACTCCCTTAGGCCGCGGAGCGCAGCGGTCATCCAAACCAGGCTGGCACGCTGTACTGCCCCAAACTGTCCGGGGCTTCGTTCGGCGATTCACCCCCGCCATAAAGCGCTCCATGCCGGTTGGGATACTCTCGCTGGAGATGATAGCCACCCGGCTTACACAGCGACGGAGACAGGGGAATTGACAGCGGAACGCATCATCCCCGACTGGCGCGCGCTCAAGCGGCCAGGCGCGCGCGCCGGCGCCGCGCTGCTCGTGTGGGCGCTCGTGCTCCAGGCCGTCTTCCTGGTCGCGACCCACCGCTCGATCGCCTCCTCCGCGGCGGCGGCGACCGAGCCCGGGATCCTCGTCGAGGACGTCGACACCAAGCTGTTCATCCTCATCGTCGACTCGCTGCGGCCGGACAACGCCGCGGCCCTGCCCTTCCTCAAGCCCTATGTGAGCTCGGGCTTCTTCGCGGTGATGGAGCCGTGCATCGACCGGCTGACCATCCCCTGCCTGCAGGAGGCGTTCAACGGGGCGGAGACCTTCGGCCTCGACGGCGTGCTCCAGAACATGGTCACCAGCGATCGGGCCTCGCCCAGCAACCTCTTCGCGGACATCCAGGCGTCCGGTCGACGGGTCGGCGTCATCCACCAGGGGGAGCTCGAGGGCTTCTCGGACTGGTTCGACCTCGAGCACACCGCCGAGCACGAGCGGCCAGCGACCGCCGCGCGCTGGATCAGCGAGGGCGTGGACGTGATCGTCTACGACTACACCGCGTTCGACTCGGTGACCCACCGCCATGGCGCTGGCTCCCGGCGGTACCGGAGAGCGCTCAGGGAGCTGAACAGGGAGGTCACGCCGCTGCTGGATCAGCTCGGCCCCGAGTACGAGGTCGTGGTCTTCGGGGATCACGGCCACACCGACACCGGCCGCCACATCCAGGGCCTGGACGTGCCCACGATGTTCTTCTCGTCGGGCGCGACCTTCGGCGGCAGCGCGCTCAAGGAGCGCATCTCCCTGAGCTCGGTGCGCTACCTCATCGGGGCCCGGCTGGGCATCCTGCCGCCCACGCACTACCAGGGCGCGGAGCTCGCCGATCGCCTCGCCCCGGACACCGCGCTCCGACGCGCGGCCGACGCCCAACACTTCGAGCCCCGGTCCCGCTCCAGCGGCTTCGTGTGGTGGGGGGTTCTGCCGGTGATCGGCCTGATCGCCCTGGCCGCGCGGGCGGCGCCGCGGCGCTGGGCCGCGGGCGTCGCGGGCGCGGGCGTGCTCGCCTTCCTCGCGGGCTGCGCGTACCTCCCGGTGGTGTCGGTCGTGCACTACAACAAGGCCATCCCCGTCGAGCTGCCGGTGATCGCGGCGGGGGTCGCCGCGCTCGCCTGGCTCATCGGGCGCGCGGCGGGTCGCGGCGATCGGGGGCTGATCGCCGCGCTGGCGGTGATGATGGTCGCGCTCCCGGGCACGACCTACGCCTACGGGCTCTATCAGAGCGTCGTCCCGCTGCTCGCCGTCGCCGCGGCCGCGCTGCTCCTGCCCCGGGCGTACGCCGCCCGGGATCGCGGGGCGCTGCTCCCGATCTTCGTGCTCGCGGTGACCACCGTCCTGCTGTGGGACGTGGTCGTCATCAACTTCGCCGTTCAGCGGTACAAGCTCCTCGCCGTGCTCCCGTCGGCGACGGGGGCGCTGCTCTGGGCCGGGCTGGCCGCGCTCACGCTGCCGGGGCCCGCTCACGCGGGGCGACGCGCCGCCGCGGGGATCGTGGCGGGGGTGGGCGCGCTGGGGCTGGGCGCGCTCCCGGCGCTCATCACCGCGCCGCTCACGGCCGCCTGCCTCGTCGTCGCCTTGAAGCGCCCGGCCTGGCTCCCTCTGGTGGCCGCCTGGGCGGTCCCGCTCTGGTACAGCCCCGCCGACGCGGCGGGCATCGCCTGCTGCGTGGGCCTGGCCTGGAGCATCGCGCGGCTCACGCCCGCGACGTGGTCCGGCCGCGACACCTTCCTCCCGCTGGTCATCCTGGCGCTCGCTTATGTGAGCTTCGCCTTCTCGATCAAGCTGCGGATCGTCGGGATCGACTTCACCTACGCGACGCGCTGGTTCAGCGGGGACTGGCACGAGAAGCTCTGGCTCGTCATCGCGCTCGCCGTCGTGATCAAGGTCGCCGTGCCGGTCGTGATGGTCGCGCACGCCGTCCAGCGCGCCGGCCCGGTCCGCGTTCGACCCGCCGCGACGCTGGCGGCGCTGACGCGGCTGGCCTGCGGCACGGTGTTCGTGCTGGGCATGATCGTCACCGCGCAGGATGTGCCCAGGTTCCGCCTCCTGGATCTGCTGGAGGACAACGCGATGGTGTGGACAGTGCTGCTCGCGCTGAGCGTGTTCTGTCTGCCGGACCGATCTGCCCCACGCACCCCGGCGGATCCCAGCTCACCGCCGAGTTGATGGCGCCGCATTCAAGGTCGCCGCAGCGGCTAGTTGGCGGCCGACTTCGGGTACAACGCCCCGTCGAGCCAGACCCGCTTCCGATCGCTGTTGAGCAGGTCCAACACCTCTGGCGACAGCTCCCGCAGGGAGCGCATGTCGAGCGTGGTGGAGGACTGCATCAGCTGCTCCGCGACCGGAAGTGAGAGGCGCTCCAGACCTCCAGCGAGGTCAGCCCGTCCAGGTACAGGCGCTCGCCAGCGAACGACGCCAGCAGGCCCGCGAGCTCGGGAGTGAGCTGCTGGAGCCCGCTCAGGTAGACGCAGTCGCCGGAGTACCGCCCGATCTGCTCAGCCTCCCACCGGGTGAGCGTGGGGGCGGAGAGGATGAGCGCGCCTTCGCGGCACCAGGTGAGACGGGCGCGATCGTGCTCGCTGAGGGACTCCGCAAAGTCCTCACGGATCTGGGCCGTTTCAGCCTCCATGGCCGCGAGGCTCGAGTAGGTTCCCCCGCCGCAGTTTCCGGAGAAGACCAGGGTGGCTACGACTGTAAGAAACATGGAAAGACCACCTGTCTCTGTCGCCGCTCCAGGCACAGAACGGCGACTCAGGCTCCGTCAATCATACCTCGTGGGTCCGCCGCGTCACCCCCACCGCCAAGTCACCAGTGCGGGTTTGCCGGTGGGCGTCCTCGGCAGCGGGAGCTGCAGGGGCCGAGCGTCTCTGCAAGGTCTTCGCTGTCCGGGAGGGCGAGCCCATACTCAGAGATGGACATGCCGTCTGCATCCTGTGCAGCGGTCCAGAGGGGGTCGCTGCGGTGATCAGCGTCCAGCGAGGTGTGGGTGGCCTCGTGGAGGAACACCTCTTCGATGAAGCCATTGGAGATGGACTCCTCGCCACTCTCCGTGTGAATGAGCAGGTTGTTGTTGCCCCCGCCGAAGGGCTCATTGCCACGATGGATCCAGACGGGTGTGCTCGCACTTCGTTGGTTGAGTTGCCCTACCGCGAGTCCGTACCTCTACGAGTCCCATCGTCGCGCCCTGAAGCCCTCATCTTCCGCCAGCACGCGCCGCACGGCGCGTGCTGGCGGAAGATGCAGGCTCAGAGAGGGGGAATGGCACGTTCCTCAACGATACGCATTCGCAGAGGTACAGGTTCATGGTAGGACAGCCCAGCCAACAGGCTGCGAGCACACCCCAAGTGCACCGAGCCAAGAGATCCGATGTCACCAGAACAGCCCAAGAATCCCCTACACGGCATCACCCTGAAGGCCATCGTCACCGAGCTGGTCGAGACCTACGGCTTCGAGGATCTGTCGGAGCGGGTCGCCATCCGCTGCTTCGCCAACGAGCCCAGCATCAAGTCGAGCCTGAAGTTCTTGCGAAAGACCCCGTGGGCCCGGGAGAAGGTGGAGAGCCTCTACCTGTGGCACCTGCGCGAGCAGAGACGACAGGCGCGTCGA